>PVBE012097065.1_pt1 | contig 17085 bp, 15 predicted proteins | sample 1631181 | NCBI WGS metagenome assembly PVBE01 (sample SAMN08397723, study PRJNA350692) | Marine metagenome, whole genome shotgun sequencing project. | isolation source: water | place: Pacific Ocean | collected 2012-04 | reverse complement strand
GTTCTTGCTCTGATTGAGACCTCAGCACCACCGTCTTTACGAGGAGAAACGACGAAGCAATCTACTGCCAACAACTCGTCACGCCTGACAGAAGGCGAGCGGCTTTGGCGACCGAATAAGATTGCCGCAGTCGCTCCATCGCAAAGACGGTTGTAGGTTCTATTTAGGAGAGCAGTGAAACTGAGCAAAAATGGGACTTTTGGACTTCCTCAAAAGTAGACGCAAGCGCGGCGAAGCACGAGCGGAGACGTGTCTGTCCCTTTTCTTGCGTCTCGCGGCCAAGAGTCCCGTGTTTGCGGGGTTCCGTGGGAACGAGATTAAGCGGATTCGTGAAGGCGCACCGGAGCCGAATTATTTCTGTTCCGCTTCCCCGCGTTCAATCCTAGCCTCGCGCAACGCGGAGCGCCTTACTTTCCCTGCGTCGTCGCGGAGGTGTTTGTCTACAAATTCGATGCTGCGGGGGATCTTGTAGCGCACCAGTTGGTCGGTGAGATGTTCGAGGAGTTCGTCTTCGGATACCGGTTCCGCCGCATGGACAATCGCGTGAACGCGCTGGCCGAGGTCGTCGTCGGGCAGACCGATAACCGCACTTGAGGCGACCTTGGGATGCGCGTCGATGGCGGCCTCGACTTCAGCTGGAAAGATGTTAGCGCCGCCGGCGATGATTAGATCTGTGCGCCTGTCGGCTAGGTAAAGATAACCTTCCTCATCCAACCACCCAATATCGCCCAGCGTCTCGAATTCTCCCTGCCGTTTTGGTTCGGCGCCCACGTAATGGTAAGTGGAACCCACGCCCATCAGCGGCATCATATAGACCTCGCCGACTTCGCCAGCAGGCAACTCCTTTCCATCGGGGTCCATGACTTTGATCTGTGTGCCCTCCATCGGCCTGCCCACGGAACCCCGGTGCGTGAGATATTCGGTGCCCGAAATCCACGTCGCGCCGATGGACTCGGTGCCGCCATACAATTCATGAACGCGCTCGCCGCCGAGCCATTCGATCCAGGCTTCCTTCAGCCAGGGCGGGCAGGGCGCCGCCAGGTGCAGCACGACCCGCAAGGAACTGAGGTCGTATTTCGATCGCTCCTCCTCGCCCAGCCGCCAGATGCGGTGCATCATGGTTGGAACCATCATGGTGTAGTCGACCTTGTGCTCTTCGATAGCCTTCAGGGAGTCCGTTTCGTCAAAGCGGCGCATCGAGATCACGTGACCGCCCGTGAAGAGGCCCATCATCGCCCAGGCCCAAGGGCCGTTGTGATACAGTGGCCCCGGAACCAGATGGGTCCGTTCGGGGATGATTTTCATCCGATCCAAGCGAACGTTTTCATCGTCGTACTCGCTGGGGTTTTCGGAGACAATCAGCTTCGAGCGCCCCGTGCTGCCGCCCGAAGTCATGGCCTTCGAGTAGGTGGCCGTCCGGTCGGGCAACGGCTCATCCGAGAGCGCTGGATCCGCTTTGAATCCCGCGGGAATGCTCTTGCGCCCCTCGACCATCCCATCGGGTACTCCGACGACGAGCGACGGATTTCCCAATTCGATGATCTGTTCCAGTTCGTGTTTGGGGATTCGGTACGAAACGGGCTGGGGCGTCGCCCCGAGTTTCCAGATAGCGAAGGCGGCCTCGAAAAAATCTATCCCATTTGGCAGAACAATGGTCACGAAATCGTCTTGACACACCCCCAGTTCCTCATACGCCCGCGCCAACCGGTTCGTGCTCCGGGAGAGTTCACGGCGCGAGACCGTGCGCCCTTCGTAGGTGATGACAGGCCTATCCGGATCTTGCTCTGCAAGCCAGTCGATTCTCCGCCCGTAAGACATAGTGCTCATTGAGGTCATCCCTATAGTTTGGGAATCCCGTTTTATGGTTCCGAGTTAGCGGAGCGTGTAGGCTCCAGCGGCGCCAGTCCCGACCGCCGCGTAGCAACGACCGCCCACCGGGCTAGACAGATTCCCATCACACCGAACCATAGCCATCCAGAACTCGAATTTCAAGAATAGTAAGCGTGCGAGGTCTGGGCGGAAATCCATCTTTCCTCTACTTCTTGTATGGTTTGCAAATTGTACGGCTTGGCATTGACATGAACGACTCCGCTGAAGTACTTTGACTGGACGCCGTAAATCGCCGCCGGAGTGGGAACCGAGGCCAAATGCATCGCAATCGATGGAAGGGGAATCCCAATGAAGAAGCTCAATCGTAGCGCAAGGTTAGGTGTGTTCGTTTGTACGCTGCTGGCCGCGGCGCTCGGCGCGGCGCCAGACGCCTCGGCTGCCGTCACAAGCGAAGAGGCCGAAGTCGCGGGCTATCCCAAAATCGTCAAACGCGCCGTGGAACTCTGGAGCGACGGCACACGGTTGTCCGCCGACATCTTCTATCCCAAGGACCGCGAAGAGGGCGAAAGGTTCCCTGCCATCGTTCTCTGCCATGGATGGGGCGGCACGAAGGCTTCCTTGGTCCGGGCCATCGCCCCGCGATTCGCTTCGGAAGGTTACGTGGTTCTCGCTTTCGATTACCGCGGTTGGGGCGATAGCGACTCCCGCCTCGTGATGCGGGGCAAGATGCCCGAGGCGGACGAAGACGGCTACGTGACCGTCAAGGCGCAGGCCATTCGCGAGGTCGTCGATCCCGTCGATCATCAGATGGACATCGACAATGCCATTTCCTTCGTCGAGGGCGAGTCCATCGTCGATACGGATCGCATCGGCATTTGGGGTTCGAGCTTCGGTGGCGGACATGTCGTCTGGCGGGCCGCCCACGACAGCCGCGTCGCTTGCGTCGTAGCTCAGGTCGGGAGCATGAACGGGACAGCCTTGAATACGCTCAGCACTGCGTTAATCGAAGTCCGGACGCAACGGGCCAGGGGCGAAATCGATCCGGTCCCGCAGGGAATCGTGGCGCTCGGCGGCGAATTGCGTGGAGCGCCGCTCTGGGAGCGGGTAACGCTGTACTCGCCCGGCTACTACGCCGGCCAGGTTACAGTGCCGACGTTCTTCCTCGACGCCGATGGCGAACACTATTTCGACATTGCCAAGAATTCGGAGGCGGTCCACAACATTCTCAGGAAAAACGGCATTCCAACCGAATACCGCGTCCTCAAAGACACAAAACATTACGACGTCTACCGAGGCGACACGCTCGACGAGGTCATGAAGCTTGAGATAGCATGGTTTGACAAGCACCTGAAGAAGTGAATTATTGGGGCTTGAGGAAGGCGCCGACCGGAGTCTCATTCCTTAGCAGCGCATAACCCCCGTTCCGCAGACAAATTGTGAAAGAAACACGGCTCAGGTTAACGGGATCATCTGAATGTGGGACCGCCGCCTCGGCGGTCGTTGGGCAGAAAGAAGACTTTCGGCATAAGTCGACCACTGGGGGCGACGGTAAATTGTAGAAAGTCGACCCTCCCCCACCCCCTCCCTAAACCAGGGAGGGGGGTTAGATCTGTCATCCTGAACGAGGTAAAGGATCTCTCTACGCCGGAAGCCCAATGAAATGGAAAGATACTTCGCTTCGCTCAACATGACGGGCAAGATGGAAGCCGCATGAATCAATGCACTAGATGTCAGGATGGCGCAAGACCGCCGCTTATAGAAGTTGTGAGGAGTGCCGAAGAGTTTACCAATGTTCTGTGGGCCTCCTGCCGGCGAAGGGCGCGTGGGCAAGCGAGAAACTCTGCCCCGAAGGGGCCGCGGCATGTAGCCGGGGGATGAGCGAAGCGATTCCCCCGGTAAGCATTTCGCCATACGAACTTCTCCGAAGGAGATGCGGCGATTCCCGCCCGGCGGATGGCCGAGTCCGTTTCCAGATCGTCTCGGGACCTTAATCGAAGTCGTGGTTTTTGGCAAGACGCTGAATCTTGTTTCGAGTTTCTCAGCCGCCGTATCTCCTTCGGAGAGATATCGAGTGGTCAAGTTGACCGGGGGTCTGCTTTGCCAAGTCCAAAAAAAGGGACGGGCACGTCTACGCTCGTGCCAGTCCCTGATTCTTGCTCGCATTCCCGAAGTAACCTGAAAAGGTTTATCCGGGAAAATCCCTTAGTGCCGATCGAGGTCAACCTCATCCATCGCGAGAATTCGCCAATTTGCTGCTCTCGGAGAATCCTGATACCAGTAGGCTACACTCCGGTATTGAATGCCGGGCTGGTCGTTGCGCGAGCCGTGTTCGAGTTCGAAGGAGAACGACGACGTGAAGGGCACCGACTCGAGGATGTGGTTGCGGTACGCCGCGACCGACACCGGTGAGCTCTCATCTTTGAAGGTAGCGCCGTGGAATATTGCGAACCGATCGGTGACCATCTTTGACGATCAAGAACAGGTGAGTCGCAAAGTCCTCGCCCGGTTTTCCGATGTGTGCGGGAAACAGTTCTCAAGCCTAGGCGCAAATAGAGAGCGTATCACGGGTTTTCTTCGGGATGCCGTCAAGAATAACGGATAGGGAGCAGAGAATTTCGCCAATGTTTGCTGCCGCTCTCGCTACCTTGACGCACGCGCGTACATGCCGAGGCCGAGGGCCAAAAAGGCGATATTGGCGACCCAGGCGGCGGTGACCGGCGTTACGTGTCCGATATACCCAAGGGTCTGCGCAGCGGCGAATACGCTTAGGTAGGCCAGGCCGATGGCGATGCTGACTCCGAGCCCGATGGCGAGGCCGCCGTGGCGCAGGCGCATGGCGAATGGGATGGCTAACCAGACCATGATGAAGCAAAGCGCCGGCTTGCTAAGTTTTCCGTGCCAATCCACCTCGAGGCCGGCCGTCGGAATGCCGCGCGCGCGGGAGGTCTTGATGGTCCCCGCCAATTCGGCGAGCGTCTTGCCCGCGGACGGTTCCTCCGCGTCGAACAACACATCCGGCCCGTAGGGTATCGGCGCAATTTCCTGGCGGATGTCGAAGTGTTCGGCCGCGCTTTCCGCGTCGAGGTGGTAAATCGAATAAGTGCCGTCTTCGATGATCCATTCCATCAGTTCGGGATCCCAATAGATGCGGTCCGCGGTGATTTGCTCGTCGCGTTCGGCGCCGAAGGTTTGCATGAGGAGGCCTTCGCCCGTGTCGGCCAGGCGGTTGTACTTCTGGATGTGAACCTTCCAGCCGCCCGGCAGGCTTACCCAACTCACGCCGCCACGGCCCCCTTGGGTGTTGCGCGCGAAGTAGCGGTCTTCGAGGGCCTCGGCGCGCCGCGTGGCCGGGATCCCGATGGTCTCTTCCATGGCGAACACTCCGACCGCGAGCAACAACGCGATAGCCACGGGTACGCGCACGATGCGGCCAAGGCCGATGCCGCCGGCAAGCATGGCGGTAACCTCGTTATGCTGGGCCGCGGAGCCTAACACCAGTAGCGAAGAGATGAGCATGGCGAGTGCGGCTATCTGGTACTCGTATAAAATCGTTGGAATGAAGCAAAGATAGAACTCGACAACGAGTTGCCATGGAATCGCGTGTTCGACGACCGCCGCGCGCCGGTCGGTGAGCAGGTTGATGAGTATAAAGATAAATATGAGCGCGGACAGAGTGCGCGCGAGCGACACGAGCAACTGTTTGGCGAGGTAGCGGTCGAGCGTCGTCATATGCGGTCCACCCGCCAAATGAGGTAAAGCCCCGTGACAAGTAAGACCATGTTGGGAATGGAGGCGTTGACGATATTAGTGGCTACGGACTTGAGGGAGCTGGATTCGGTGAGCATCATCAGGACGTAGTAGGCGAGGACAACGCCGAAGCCCATGGCGAAGGTGTATGAGCGGCCGGATCGGCGCGCGCGAACGCCCAAGGGCGCGGCAACGAAGGCCACGGCAAAGGCCGCCACGGGAAACCCAATCCGCTCGCCTATCTCCCGCCGATCTTTCTCGAGGGAGTCTTTGGCGGACTTGGTCTTTGTTTCCTCGTAAGCCGCGGAGAGTTCTCGTTCGCTCTCCAGCAAGCCGGCAAGGCTCAGCATGCGCCGCGCGCCGCGCACCTTCTTCGCGCCCGGAGGCTCGACGCGTTGGGTGATCATATCGAAACTGGATCGCGCCGAGTCCTTGACGAAGCCCCCGTTCTTCAAGACGATCCTGTGCCCGTCTTTGTCGTCGAGGTATTGGGCCGATTCCGCGTGGTAGGTGGTGGCGGCCCCTTCTTCGTCGTCTTGGATGAGTACGATGTCGAATAGCGTGTCGGTATCCGGATCTTTCGACCCGAAATGCACGCGCCATCCGCCGACTTCATGCATGACGCCCGCGGGCAGCGCGGCCATGGTCATTCGCTTGGGAAGCTCGGTCCCGATGATGTGAAAAAACCGGGACATAGCCCACGGTTGAATGCGATCCTGAACGAGAAAACACGCGACACTGAGCAGCGCGCCTCCGAGGAGCACCGGCGCGATGACTCGTTTGAGGGGAATGCCGGCCGCTTTCATCGCGGTGATTTCGCCCTGTTCGGCGAGACGTCCGAAGGTCATCAAAATCCCGAGCAAAAAGGTGATGGGCACCACATAGTAAATAAGGCTCGGAAGCAGGAATATCGCCATGCGCGAAAGGTCGTCCAGCTCAATAAGATCGAGAGGCATTTCGGAGGCGCGCCCCCGGATGCCGTTCGCTACCCCGAGAAAGCTGACCACAACTAGCGCGAGCAACGAGGGCCCGGCGATCTGGAGAAGGATATAGCGGTCAAGGCGTTTCACGGAATGTGTCTCTTCCATGCGTGGGTGGACAACAGAAACAGGAATGCGTTTCGGTCGAGATTATATCGCAGTGAGAGGACTCGTGGCACTTGGGTGGCGATGGGCCCTGGAACAAGGTAAACGATGGCGCGCTTCGTTGAAGCGCGAGTCCATTTCACGTATTCTCCGAATCTCGATGAAAGCGCTACATCGTCATTCTGAACGAAGTGAAGAATCTCTTCTCCGCCAACGACTTACGCACGATAGAGATCCTTCGCATTCGCTCAGGATGACCGCTTTGGCGACTTTTGTCGGTGGCGTCAAGATTAACAAGATTCTGTTCTCAGTCTGCCGACCGCGAACGAGTATCTTATGCCGCCGGATATGTTAACCTGAGGCTCGCGCGTCTGGGTGAGAAACGAATCTGGCACATGTGGGGAGGAGCTAAGGTATCAGAGATTAAGACGATGGAAGACTTGCAGAAGGCGCTCGATAAATCCGGGGAGTCGCCGGTATTTATCTTCAAACACAGCACCGCGTGCCCGATATCGGCCCGCGCCGCGGCGCGCGTGAGCCAATACGCGGAAGAGGGAAAAGGAAAGAAACCCGAGATTTACTGGCTGAAAGTCATCGAGTCCCGGCCCGTTTCAAACGAACTCGCGGAGCGGGTGAACGTGGTGCACGAGTCGCCGCAGATGATTCTGTTGGATAAGGGGAAGGCCATTTGGAATACCTCTCATGCCGATATTACGGCGAAGACGATGGACGAGGCCATCGCGGCGGAGGAATAGGCGTATATTCGTCAACCCGAATAGCGCTGATTCGGAATTCTCTGATATACTTGGGCCGATAGAAGCGGCCTGTGAACACTGAGAGGTACTCCGAATCCCATGTCCTCATATACTCGGCCTTTACTCCCAAGAGCCCAATCGTTCGCCCAGGTTGCTCGCGTAACTGCGTTGGCCGCGGCCATGGCAGCCCTCGTTCTCGGTTGTTCGATGCCGGAAATGACTGAGAAATCCGCGTCGAACGTGGAAGCGGAACAGTCTACCCCACACGCCCGAATAGAGGAGTTCGCAGCCGAGCCCCTGTCGAAGGGGCCTCTGTCGAGCGCACCCGACCCTAGCTACGCGGCCCTGCTCATGCGCAAGGCCCGCGAACTCGCGGAAAGTGAACTGGGCCGAATGTCCGCGGCGGAACTGACCTATCGCAACACTGTTAGTTTCCAGGAACTCACCGGGGCTCAGTTCGTGGGGGGCACGGGAAACTACATGAAGGCATACCGGAGCTTTGACGAGTACATTATCCGAGACATCTACCGCTCCGAGTCATACGTTTTCCCAGTCACCGTCGAGATCGAATTCAAGTACAAATTCCTGCATACCAAGGTAAGGCCCAGTATGCTGCCGAACGCCGAATCCACGTCCCAGTCGGATACAAGGTTCGAGGTTGCGGGCACGTACGCGCTTACGCGCCGGTACCGGTGCGACGGCGACGGAAACTACACGGGCCAGCTTCCCGAGCTGCCGCCCAGGCCTAACTACTATCGGCGCGGACGTGACCAGATCCTCGATCCGGACCCCGCGCCGGCCAATCGTATGCCGCCGGGCGGTCAAGGTTTCCAGACCCTATCCCCGGCGCCTCCGCCGATGAATTCGATGCCCCGAGCACCGGGGGGATCCTTTCCCTGACTCGGTTGACCCCGCGCAACCAAGACGGAGGAGCACCGAGCCATGCGCGCCCTAGTCTTCGATGGAGAGCCTCGCATCGTCGAACGGCCCATCCCCAGTCCGGAACCCGGCGAGGCGCTCGTCCGCCTCCTGTGCGCGGGCATCTGCAACACCGACCTCGAAATTCTCAAGGGATACATAGGCTTCAGCGGGGTCCTCGGCCACGAATTCGTCGGCATCGTAGAAGAAGCCTCCAGCGAGCATCTGCGGGGAAAGCGCGTCGTCGGGGAAATCAATTGCACCTGTCATCGCTGCGAGTACTGCGCCCTCGAAATGCCTCGCCATTGCCTCAATCGAAGCGTGATCGGGATCCTGAACAGGGATGGCGCTTTCGCCGAGTACATCGCGCTGCCCGAAGAAAATCTGCATGTCGTTCCCCCGGTCATTCGCGACAATGCCGCCGTATTTACCGAGCCCCTCGCGGCTGCCTTCCGGATTCTTGAACAGGTCAACATCACCGGCGAGGACCGCGTCATCGTGCTCGGCGACGGAAAGCTGGGCCAGCTCATCGCTCAAGTAGTCGGCGGTGTGACACGCAACCTCGTTTGCGTGGGCAAACATGGGTGGAAGCTTGAGATGTTTCAGAAGCTGAGCGTGGCCACGGCCCTCATCAATGATCCTATGGAGCGCGGCGCCGACTTCGTTGTCGAAGCGACGGGAACTAACGAAGGTTTCGCCAGCGCGCTCGAACTCGTCCGGCCGGAAGGCGCCGTCATTCTGAAAACAACCATCGCCCGCCCTGCCGCACTCGACATGAGCCTTCCCGTTATCAACGAGGTGAACATCGTCGGCTCGCGCTGCGGGCCCTTCCGCCCGGCTCTCGAGGCGCTATCCAAGATGAACGTCGATGTACACCGCATGGTGACGGAAACCTTCGAGTTGCAGGATGGGCTCCGTGCGCTACGCCGGGCGTCGGACCCGGACGCGATGAAGATCCTGCTGCACATGTAGGCCGCGCGCCCGGTTCGGGCTAATCGCGAAGCGCGAGATCCTCCGCGCGCCATTCACTGTACAGGCGGTGGCGAATTACGTGGAATCCATTCCCGAAAATATGAATCTCCGAGAATTCGCCATGCGATTCCGTCTCGCGGGCCTCTCGGAAGAATGCGCCTGTAGTGAGATGCGCGAGGCTTTCGTGACGCGGGTCGCGCGTGTAGCTCGAACGGTGGGCGTGGCCGCTGGCGTATAGAATAGGCCGGGGGGCGCTGCCTAGGGCTTCGCGCAAGGCATCCGCGTTTCGCAACGACCGGGACGGCGTAGTCGAATACCCGTAAGTCTCCCTGAGAACCGGGTAATGTCCCGTCACGATCATGGGAGAGTCGCCGTCATTTGCAAGCGCGGCTACCGCCTCCACTTCCGCGTCCGTGATCCGCCCCTGCGACAACAAGAAGTTTGGACAGACCGTCGGCGCCATGACCAGCGGCGTCCCGCCCGAAAGGGTTCGCGCCGCGGGCAGCCCCTCAGGCGGAAGCCACTCGCCGAAGTATTCTTCGAACCTGCGCCGCCGTTCGGATTCGAAGGTGTAGACATCGTGGTTGCCCGGAAGAACGAACAAATCCAGGCCGCGCCCCCGCAGCTCCCGTACGAAGGCCGCACCAGCCTCGAACTCGGCTGGCGTCGAAGTGGAAGCGAAATCGCCCGAGAGAATCGCCTGCGTGACTCCTGTCTTCAACGCCTCCTCGGCGTGAGGCCCGGCGTTCTCGACGGCAAACTCGTGCCGCCGCCGGAACCAGAGATTGGCGTTACCGATAAAGCGTTTGTTGAGCAACTTGAAGGGATTGAGCACTACCTCCAAGAAATGGAAGTCGGTGAGGTGGAGGATGGAATCGACTGGGTTCGAGTCAGAAGGCATGGCCAGTTGAGATTACCACAGAATCCTCTCCAGAGCGTCCTCGTTGTGTCATAATTCCCGCCTATGGAGAATTCCCGCCGTCTTGAATGGACCGTTTCGCTGCTTCTCGTGGTGTCGATTTTAGCCGTTTTTTTTCCCGTGCTTGGGTTCGGATTTCTTCATTACGACGACAACGCTTACATTACCGAGAACGAGGAAGTCCTCCAAGGGCTCACGCTGCACGGCCTCTGGTCGGCATTTGCCATAGGGTATAACTCAAGTTGGCAGCCGCTGGCGATTCTTTCGCATATGCTGGATATGGAGCTTTGGGACTTGCGCGGAGGATTTCATCATCTGAGCAATCTCCTGCTCCACATGGCCAGTTCGGTCTTGCTGTTTTTGCTGCTAATTCGCATGACCGGGGCGCGGTGGGAGAGCGCGTTCGCCGCGGCCTTGTTCGCCTTGCACCCCTTGCACGTCGAGCCAGTCGCGTGGCTGTCGAGCCGGAAGGATGTGTTGAGCACGCTGTTCATGTTCCTGGCGATGGGTTCGTATCTCACCTACGTGAAGACGGGGCGGACGCGCGCGTACGCGGTTCTGTCGGCCTGGTATGCGCTGGGCTTGTTAAGCAAACCCATGCTGGTTACCTTCCCTTTCGTGCTGCTGCTCTTGGACTACTGGCCATTGAACCGCATGGAGGACTTTCGTTCGTTCGGGAAGCACGTGGCCGAGAAGATCCCGCTGTTCGGCCTGACGGCGGCCTGTATCGCCGCGACCCTCTATTTTCAGAGCGTCGGCGGCGCGGTAAAAACGCTCGAGCAATTTCCTCTGAAGTTCAGGCTCATGAGCGCGGCCATCTCCTGCGCGACGTATCTCGGCAAGACCTTCGTTCCACGCAACATGGCGACGTATTATCCCCACCCGCTGGACAGTCCGAATCTCGCTACGGTAACGGGCTGCCTGTTTCTGCTCGGGTTGATTACGGCTCTGACGATATGGCGGCGGCGAAAGGAGCCGTATCTCCTCGTCGGTTGGCTCTGGTTCTTGGGGACGCTTGCGCCGGTGACCGGCGTCGTTCAATTCGGAAGCCACAGCATGGCCGACCGCTACACCTACATTTCGCTCATCGGACTCTTCGTCGCGGTGGTATGGGCGGTCGCGCAGCGCCCCGCTTGGAGGCGGGCCGCCGCGTGTATAGGCGTGGCCGCGTTGACGGCTCTCATGCTGCTGGCATCGCGGCAGGTGCATTACTGGAAAGACGACGTTACGCTCTTCACGCACGCCCTAGCGGTGACACGCCCCAACGCGGTGGCGCACAATAATCTGGGCTATGGCCTCCAACTCGAGGGCCGTCTGGATGAGGCGGCTCTCCATTTCGAGCAGGCGCTCGCGCACCGGCCGGGCTATCCCGTTGCGCACAGCAATCTGGGTGCGATCTACGCGCTCCAAGGCGAGCTAGATAGGGCCGTCGAGCACTTGGTGGCGGCGACGAACTCAGGGTCTGCCGACGCGGTGGCGTTTCGCAATCTGGCGAAGGCCCGCGAGGAATCGGGCAATCTGCCGGGCGCGTTGGAAGCGCGAATCCGCGTAACGGAACTGGAACCGTTTCGCGCACAGGGCTTCGTCGAACTTGGGGATTCGTGTGCGCGCGGGGCGGTCGCGGGGGACGGCGGGTACGCGGAGGCAATCGGCGCATACCGAAAGGCGCTTTCTCTCGACCCCAAAGACCTCGCGGTGCGGTACAATCTTGCGAACGCGTTGGCTCGTTCGGGGAATCGCGCCGAGGCTCTCGCGGAAGCGCGTGGCGTTGTCGAGGCGGACCCGGAATTCGATCTCGCCCGCGAATTTGTCGAACGGTTGCGTACACTGGAGGCGGATGGGTCTCGGTAGGCCTGCTTCGCTTCCATGAAGAAACTGAGCAAAAGAGGGGACTTTTGGGCACTTTCAAAAGTAGATGCAAGCAGAACGAGGTACGAGCGGAGACGCGTCTGCCCCCCCTTTTGCGTCCGGCTCGGAAACTGTCTTTTTTGCAGCGCGCGACCCCCGTGCCGGAGGCAAATTGTGTAAGAAATAAGAGGTTTGGATCGACTGTTGTCCCAACCATGAGATTGTGGGACGTTGTGGAGGGTCGAACGTGCGAGGAAATTCGCGGTCTCGCTCGCGACTCAAACAACGTTTATCGAGAGCAACACACAGATATTTCCTAGGAGTCGAAACTCGCTGAACGGGCAATTGGGAGAAGGACACCGATCGTGTCACCGATCTTAGTTCCCTCCTTCTTAGGCGCGCGCCGCCGCCGGCGGTGCCACATTACTTTACGTGACCTAAGTGGAGCTTCATTAGGAGAGACAATAGGTGGATGATTCCCGCATGAACCGCAAGGACGCCTGGACCGCGCCGGCGATCTTAGCGTTCAGCCTCGCGCTGTTCTCGCGGGCGGTGGGCTACGACTTCGTCAATTTCGATGACGGAGATTATGTCTACAACAATCCGCTCGTATTACAGGGCGTGTCGGTGGATGGGATCAGGACGGCCTCGACGGCGTTGATCAGCGCCCACTGGCATCCGTTGACCCTGCTATCGTACATGCTGGACGCGCAGGTATTTGGTGTGGAACCGTGGGGCTTTCATTTGAGCAATATCCTGCTCCACGCGCTGAATGGAGCGCTTCTGTTTCTCGTGCTCCGCATGATGACGGGTGAGCGGCTGTTGAGCGCGGCGGTTGCCCTCTTGTTTACGGCGCATCCGCTTCAAGTCGAACCGGTCGCGTGGATCTCTAGCCGGAAGGACCTGCTCAGCGCATTCTTCTGGCTTACCGCGATTGGAGCCTACGTATGGTACGCCCGAGAAGAACGCATCCTGCGCTTTCCCCTTGTAATTATAGCGCTGATTCTTGGACTGTTGTCGAAATCGATCCTCATGACCGCGCCCTTCCTGTTCCTTCTCCTGGACTTCTGGCCGCTCCGGCGGTTCGGTCTCACGGACTTGTGCGCGGGACCGGGTTGGAAGAAAGTCGGCCGCCTTCTCGCGGAGAAATTCATTCTGCTGTGTGTCGTTATCCCGTTCCTTGCGGCGAATATCGTCGCGCAGGGTTCCGGCGGCAACATCAACACGCTCGAAGAGACTTCGGCCGGGAGCCGGCTCGCGAACGTGGCCATGGGATACGGAGGATTTCTGGCCGACGTGGTTTGGCCGTCGGGATTGGCGGCGTACTATCCCCGGCCAGCGAATGGTTACGCGGAAGCGCCGTTGCTCGCGGCCGTCGCGGTGATCGCCTTCCTGACGGTTGGCGCGTGTTTCGCCGGCAGGCGCTATCCACCTGTCTTCGTTGGGTGGTTCTGGTTCGTGGGGACGTTGGTGCCTGTCATCGGCCTGGTCCAACTGGGTGCGCAAGCGCGCACCGACCGCTATGCCTATTTCCCGGTTATCGGATTGTTCATAGCGCTGGTGTGGGGCGTGAGTCGGTTCGTGCCAAACCGAAAGGTCGCTTCGATAGCGGCGGCGGCGCTGGTCGCTTCGCTGTCGGCGGCTTCCTCGATACAGTTGGGGCATTGGCGAAACTCGGAGGCTTTGTTCCAACACACGCTCGCAGTAACGGAGGCCAACTATCTCGCGCATTACAACTTGGCCGAACACTTGAGCGGCCAAGGGCGGTTTAACGAAGCGATGGAACAGTACGGACTGGCGCTGGCCATCTTGCCCTACCATGCCGAATCCCACATCAATCTCGGAGCGCTTCTCGCCGAAAGTGGCAATTTCGCCGAAGCCAAAATCCATTTCGAGGCGGCTCTCGCCACGCAACCCCGGAACGTTCCCGCGTTGTCGAACATGGCCATGGTATTGCTCGACTTGGGGCGGTCTGAGGACGCGTTGGGATACGCGCAGCGGGCGTTGGAAATAGGTCCCGCGTTCGAGCGGGCCCAGAAAGCGTTGCGGCTGATCGGAGAAGTGGCCGATTCTGGATACGCGCCGTGATAGACACGCACAGCGATCCGTCAGTGCCCAGCCGCGCGAAGGTGTGGCTATCGGCCATGCTTCTAGTGGGACTCGCGACGGCCATCTTCTGGCAGACGGCCGATCACGAGTTCATCAACTTCGACGACAATTCCTACGTGAGCGAAAATCGCTTTGTCCTGCAGGGCTTGACTCTCGAAAGCCTGAGCGCCGCGTTCACCAGGACTTTCAACGGGCATTGCCATCCGGCCACCATGATTTCCTATATGGCGGATACGGCGCTCTTCGGAACCGGCCCAGCCGGATACCATTTCACGAACGCTTTTCTCCATGCGCTCAACGGCGTCCTGCTCTTCTTCCTGCTGATCCGAATGACAGGCCTTCTGGGACCAAGCCTCTTCGCGGCGGCGCTCTTCGCAGCGCACCCGCTTCACGTCGAGCCGGTGGCGTGGATCGCCAGCCGCAAGGACATGTTGAGCACCTTCTTCTTCTTGCTGTCGCTTATGGCTTACGCCGGATACGCGGCAAATCCAAATCGGCGGCGTTATGCGGCGGTGGGACTGTGGTTGCTGCTGGGCTTGCTCTCGAAGGCAATTCTGGTGACGGCTCCAGCGGTACTCTTGCTGTTGGATATATGGCCACTTAAGCGAATTGATCTTCGGGCGTCGTGGACGTCGCGCGAGCTCTGGCGGAGGGCCGCAAGACTGTTCGCGGAGAAGTTGCCGCTGTTCGCGATCGTTGCCGTATTCGCGTTCGTCACCGTGTATACGCAGTCGCAGGCCGGGACCATGTCGTCGTTCAACGATTTGACTCTGGGTGCACGGATCTCCAACGCCGTGGAGGCCTACGGCGTCTACTTGCGGAAGACGCTATGGCCGGTGAACCTAGCCCCGTTCTATCCTCACGACGGAATCCCGATTCCCTTCGCGCGCATACTGCCGCTTCTTGCGGCGTATGGCGGCATTGCGCTGGCAGCGGCGCTCACGATTCGGCTGGCGCCCTACCTCTTGTTCGGGTGCTTCTACTTCGCGGGAACCCTCCTTCCCGTGAGTGGTCTTTTGCAGGCGGGCATCCAGGCTTATGCCGACCGCTACACTTATCTCTCTCTGATAGGCCTCTTTGTCGCCGCCGCGTTTGGGGCCAACGACCTATCTCGGAGATGGAATGTGCCAAAGCCACTTCCGCTAGCCGCGGGTTCAATCCTAATCCTCGCCCTGGCCGCCGTCTCGTTCACACAGACGGGGCATTGGAAGAACGACGAGGCCTTGTTTGCCCATGCGCTTCGCGTGACAGAAGACAACTACGTGGCCCACATGATTCTCGGGAACGCGTACCAAACCCAGGGGCGAACGGACGAGGCCATCCGAGAATACGAAGCGGCGCTTGCCATCGAGCCGAACGATGCGGGCACACACGTTGGCCTAGCTATCGCACGCTTCGCGCAAGGCGACGCCGCCGCCGCGGCCCACCGCTATCGTACGGCGATGGAACTGGACCCAGGCCAAATTGTCGCGAACACAAATCTCGGCGTTATCCTGTTGCGTCAAGGGCAACTTTCCGAGGCGGCGGCCCACCTGGAAAGGGCGTTGTCGAGCAATCCAGAGTGTTCCGTAGCGCTCAACGGGTTCGGTGAAGTGAGAATGGCGGAGGGTGAGTTGGCCGCCGCGCTGGCGCTATTCGAGCGGGGTCTGGAGCTTGACCCGGAAGACGCGACGCTCCTGACGAACGCTGGGCAAGCGTACGCGGGGCAAAGGGACCACGAACGCGCGCTGCCGCTCTTTAGACGGGTGCTAGACAACGCCGCTTCGGGCACGGTGGCTGCGGCGTCGGCACACTATAACTACGGCGTGGCCCTCGCCCAAGCCGGCCGCTTCCCCGAAGCCATTGCCGCCTTTGAAGCCACCCTCGCCATTGACCCCGCACATAAAGCCGCGTCCGACAATCTTCGGCGGGCCCGCGAGGGCCACTAGCCCCGCGGAAAACCGAGCTAGCCGTTGCGCCGGCGGCGGTAGGCACAGCAGCCCAATACCGTCAGGACAGCGAGGACATCGCCGCCTATGGAGACGGGCGCTCCCGAACCAGAGCTGGGGGCCGTGCAGCCTGTCGGTGGCGGGGGAGCCGTGCCGATGGAGACGTCAAGCGTTGCTTCACCTCCGAGCACGTCCACATCTCGGTAGAGGCCTTCGCCTGGGTGGAGTAGCGACGAAAACTAAATGGTGTACGCGCCGCGAGATTTGGAGCCGAGTAGCGTCCGTCTGCGCCGGTGGAGGTCCCGAAAGCCAACGCGGCGCCGAGGGGCAAGATCGTTACGCGTACACCTTCGAGAGGCGCGCCTTCCGCGGCGTTATCGCTTACCAGCCCGGAAATGCTCCCATCGGAGGTGCCCTGAGGCACGAGCGCGGTCCTGATATCGCCCGCGGCGAGTGATTCCAGGTTGAAGCTGTCGCCCGTAAAGCTCGGTGCGGAGCCCGTGATGTTGATGCTGCCGGATTGACCCGCGGGCAGGAGGAGTTCGTAATCGCCTGTGGCGCATGTGAATGTCGTATCCAAAGCGACCGTGCCTACGACGGCGTCTACCTCGGCCCCGGCCAGCGCGAGGCCGGTCGCCACGTCGGCGACAGTGTCGACAATGGAAACGACATCGTCACGCACTACGGGTTCGAGGCGGAAGATTACTTCGTCCCTTCCAGACGCCTCGACAGTGCCTGTCTCGACCGCGGATTCGTATCCCGGCGCGTGGGCCCGCAACAAGTAGTCGTCCACAGGCAGATCGTTGAGTCAGTAACCGCCAGCAGAGCTGGTGGCCTAGCCTAGAGTTTTGCGGTTACGCAGCCTGTTTATTCGCATGGTTGTTAGCCCGGTTTGGCTTTTCGAATGGGTGCATGTTTTCAGGGGTATAGGAAAACCCTCGGCACAAAATTTCCTGCCGCAGAAGCGTTTGCAT
>PVBE010014773.1_pt1 | contig 17092 bp, 18 predicted proteins | sample 1631181 | NCBI WGS metagenome assembly PVBE01 (sample SAMN08397723, study PRJNA350692) | Marine metagenome, whole genome shotgun sequencing project. | isolation source: water | place: Pacific Ocean | collected 2012-04 | reverse complement strand
CGGCGCTGGAAGGAATATGGCCTTGACGTCTGAGACGGCGAGCCGGGAAAGCGGCCTTGGGGCGAGTTTACGTCAATTTATGCGGATGGTGAAATTCGAGCACACTATTTTCGGATTACCGTTTGTGTTCATGGGAGGCGTTCTCGCTGCAAAAGGATTGCCGTCGGCTTATGCGCTTTTCTGGATGATCGTCGCGGCGACCGGAGCACGAAATTTCGCGATGTCCCTAAATCGTTTCGCCGACCGCCATTTCGACCCAAAAAACCCCCGAACCCGGGACCGGGTTGAATTTCAGGGACTACTCGGCTCGATGAAAATCTGGGCGTTGATGTTCGCTTTCGCGGGGGTTTTTGTCCTTTCCTCGTGGATGCTGAATCTGCTGGCTTTTTATTTGTCGTTTGTTGTTGTCGGAGTAATTATCATTTACAGCTATTCGAAGCGGTTCACCTCGTTTTCCCATCTTTTCCTCGGGTTTGTTCTTGGCACTGCCCCGGCGGGTGCATGGGTAGCGGTGCGCGGTGAATTGGGGTGGGTGCCGATTCATCTTTTCGCGGGGGGCATGCTCTGGGTGGCGGGTTTTGATGTGATTTACTCTTGTCTTGACGTGGATTTCGATAAATCCAGAGGTCTTTATTCATTCCCCCGTCTTTTGGGCGTTCGTGGAGCTCTTGTTGCATCTGCTGCTGCTCATGCCGGAACCGTGTTGCTTTTATTCCTTGTCGGAAGAGGGGCGGACCTCGGGACATTGTATTGGCTGGGTTTGGTTACCGCGTCAACGCTCCTGGTGTGGGAGCATTGGGTGGTCCGTCCGGACGACCTGAGCCGGGTCGATATTTCCTTTTTCAATATCAATGCCTGGGTGTCAGTGATAATTTCGGCGGGTGCGATAGCAGACGTTTTCCTCGCAAGTCAGTGAGGGATGGCTGTGTCCGTCAAAATCGAACGCGATGATGTGCGGGAGATGTTCTCGAAAATCGCACCCACCTACGACTTGTTAAACCAACTCCTCAGTTTTGGAATTGACCGCTTCTGGAGGAAAATGGCCATCCGTTCCCTTCTGGATAGGTTTTCCTTTGGTCAGCCCGCGCGACTTCTAGACCTCGCTACTGGAACCGGCGATGTCGTTCTCGCTGTGCGCCGCCGCTTGCTTGGCTCCACGGACCTGCGAATAGTAGGGGTCGACCTCGCGTTCCCTATGCTTGTTCTTGGCCGGAGGAAGGCGGACCGGCGTGGTTTGGGTGTTGATTTTTTGCAAGCCGACGCGCTTTCGCTCCCATTTTGCGAGGGTACTTTCGATGGGACGGTCATTGCCTTTGGAATTCGAAATCTGGAGGACCGGCTAGCAGGCTTGCGTGAGGTGGTTCGGGTCCTACGACCGGGGGGAAGGCTCGTTGTCCTCGAATTCGGATCGCCAGGGGGCTTATTTGGCTGGATATATCACTTCTATTTCCGATGGATTTTGCCGGTTGCGGGGCGTCTGGTTTCGGGCCATTCCACCGCCTATAACTACCTTCCCTCCACGGTCTCTTCGTTTCCCTCTCCTGCCGTTATGCGCGGCATGTTTCAGGAGGCGGGTTTTGCCAACGTGCGAAACCGTCCTCTGACGGGTGGGATTGTGCAGCTTTATGTGGGAGAGCTGCCAGGGATCGATTTGTAGTTCTCTAAAGAAGGCTCCGTCTTTTGCATTGTCCTGTTCGGAAAACGGGAGTCAATCTCTCCCGGGCCAGGAGCGGCATTGACTCGGCGTGACGAATTATTTTTTCATCATCGGGGAGACCTGCGACTCCGGCATGGACCGAGACGGCGAGGTCCGTCGGCTCGTTGCTGGGAGTAGTCCTTGCCTTGTCCGAGATGATTTCGGAGAGCGTGTGCAAGCCTTCGGGTGGCGTGTTTGAGGCTACGAGGAGAAACTCATCCGCCGCCCAGCGTCCGAGTATGTCCCCGGTGCGAATATTTGAGGAAAGAAATCCCCCTAGCGCCCTAACCGCCGAAGGGGAGAGCACCTCGCTTCTGGGGTCCTCCTCGCTCAAGTGCAATGGTTTCGCTTGAATCACAAGGCACGAAATCGGCGCGTTGTACCGGCGGGCGCGGGCGAACGACTCGGTGAGGTAGTGAATCAGGTAGAGGCGGTTGTAGAGGCCGCTCTCCTCGTCGACGAGCTTGAGCCAGTTATTAGAGCGATCCGATACCATTACGCTAATATCTCCGTTGACGACCGTTGCGGCGGGTGCGGATGCCACCAGTTTCGGGGTAAAACCCGTTTCCAGCGGTGGAGCGCTCCGGCATGGCCCGAATCTCCCCCGGAGTCGGACGATCCCGCCCATAGATGTCGCAATCTTTATGCCCGCGATTCTCCCCCTCCGATCAGCAGTATTTCAGGGGTTTTCCGCCTATAAAGACCCGGTTTAACCGGAATTATCGTCCCTCTTGATGGGAAATTGACGCCCCCCCAAGTGAGAGGCTCACTCCCGGGTGAGGGGCTCATTCCCGTGCCTTAAGGTTCCGTGCCCTAGGGGAGTTGTTCCCCCGGCCTCAGGGACGGTGGTCCCCCGGTCCTAGTTGGTCCTCTCACCCGGAGCGAGAGTGTGGAACCTGAGGGTGTGGAGCCCGAGGGGCCATGCTGGTAACCTGTCGGTGGAGGAGCCGTTTCACTTCAAGGGAGATCAGCCGGATGAAGTACGCCAAGGGCGAGGCCAGGGAGTACGCAAAGGAAGCCCTCCGGGGAATCTGGACCTCGCTTCCCTATCACTTCACCGAGAATGACACCCTCGACGAACCGGCCATCCGCCGCAACGTCGATATCGTCATCGACTATCTCCAGGTGGACGGCCACTACAGCGACGGCAACGTCGCCGAGTTCTGGTCCATGCCCCTCGAGGAGCGAAAACGCGCCCAGGAGGTCATGCTCGAGGCTACGGCGGGCCGCATCCCCCTCATGGCCGGCACCCACCACCAGTCGGCCAAGGAGGCCCTTGCCCTCACCCGCCACGCCCAGGACATTGGCTGCGACTTCGCCATCCTCCTCACTCCTTATATCGCCTCGAACAACGACCGATCCGTACTCGCGTTTTTCCGCTACATCTCAGAGCGGGTCAATATCGGTCTCGTCCTGTTCAACTCCCCGGGCGCGACCTATCCGATCAGCCCCGAACTTGCCGGCGAGCTAGTCAAGATTCCCAATGTCTGCGCGATGAAGCAGGCCGACCACAACCCCTACACCACCCTCCGGCTTCAGGAAGAGGTGGGCGACATCATCCAAATCAGCGTCGCCGACGAAAACGTCTGGTTCCACAACATGACCCAGCTCGGCCACCGCTGGCTACTCACCTACACCCCTCACATGTACCAGGTGCCCGGCTGGCTCCCGATTAAGGAATACACCGATCTCGTCCTCGCCGGAGATGTCGCCCGCGCGGCCGAGGTCTCGGCCGGTCTCACCCCGATCCGTATGGCCAACGCCAAATGGATCATGGAGCCCTGGCGCAAGGGAAACATGTCCCAGAGCGCGATGAAGACCTGGATGGAACTCATCGGAATGGCGGGCGGTCCCGTACGGCCCCCGGTGATACCGATCTCGGACGCCGAGCGCGAGGCCCTCAAGGCCGACCTCGAGAGCGTGGGGCTCCTCCAAAAGGCGAGGTCTAGCGTCTAGCGGGTCTATCCCCGGACAACCCGATCATTTCCCGGGTTCCCCCCCGATCCAAACCGCAAATGCCGCTAAATGCGCCCTGATGCGCAGGTGATTCGTTTTTTCCGCAATAACCCGCCGCCCGCAAATGCCTGGAAATGCGGCTTTCTCGCTATTCACTCGAAGTCACCTCGCTCCTCATTCGGTGTCATGCGCAGACGATTCGTTTTTTCCTCGAAAACCCGCCAGCCCTTGAAAAAGCCCTCTCCCCCCGGGAGAGGGTCGTTCCGATAGGAACGAAGGATTTTGCTGCCCAGGGAGCGCCCGCCCGAGGGGTAAATAGGCCGGAATTTTTTTAAACGAAGGGCGCTGGCGCATCATTCCGGTATAAAATAGACGGCAAACAACAGCCGGGAGGAAAATTCATTCATGAGTGATGATCGCCTGGAGGAGGCGGCGGACCGCTCCGAGAGTCGTGGTGACTTCGAGTGAATAGCGAGAAGGCCGCATCTCCTGCGCGCTAATGCCCGGAAATAAGGAGACACCCTCCGATTATTGATCCAGGACTGTCCTAGGAAGGAGTGTAATAAGTGGCCGAGAGTCCTTAAAATAGATTTTCTGAAAAATTTTCGGCATTTACGCCGTAAGCGCGTCAGCCCGCCGGGGTGAAGGGCAGGTCCCAGGCATGGAGTTCATCCTTGTATCAGTACATTCTCAAGCGGATTTTTCTGATGGTCCCGACCGTGGTGGGTGCCGGGGCAGTCGTCTTTTTTGTGATGCGCGTTATCCCCGGAGACATTTGCCTGGTCCGGTGGGTGGACTATGGAATGCACTATGATCAGGAAGTGATTGATATATGCCGGAATGAGTTCGGCCTGAATGACCCCTTGCATATCCAATTCATTGATTTCATGACAGGTATTTTGACCTTCGATTTCGGTATTTCCATGTGGACGTGGCAGCCAATCACCGAGGAACTAAGGGTGCGTTTCCCCCTTTCGCTTCAGTTGGCGCTCATGGCCACCACCACATCCATCTTGATTGCTATTCCGCTGGGCACCATCTCGGCCGTTAAACAGGATACCTGGGTCGATTACGTGGTCCGCACCTTCACCAACGCCGGCGTCGCCATGCCGTCTTTCTGGCTTGGCATTCTCATTATCCTGGGGATTTTGATCTTTTCTCAGGCATGGTTCGGGGAACCATGGATGCCCCCGATCGAGTATGTGTCGCCCTTTGAGGACCCGGCAGCCAACTTGTCCCAACTGATTTGCCCAGCGGTCGTCGCGGGGTATCGGTATTCGTCGGTGTTGACGAGGATGACTCGCTCGGCATTTCTAGAGGTGATGCGTGAGGACTATATCCGCACGGCACGGGCGAAGGGGATGTTGCGGAAGATCATCATCAACCGTCACGCGCTCAGGAACGCGTTCTTGCCGGTAGTCACCGTCATTGGCATGGAACTCTCCTTTCTCATGGGGGGGCTGGTCGTTACCGAGCAGGTGTTCAATCTAAACGGCCTTGGCCGGTTGATGGTCGATTCCGTGCTAAACGAGGACTACAACATGGTGCAGGCGCTGGTGATGGTGTTCGTATGCGTCAATTTCGTGGTCGATCTGGTTTACGCCTGGCTCGACCCGCGTATCCGTTATCGATGAGATCGCTATAGTTGAAATTGCCTCGGCCACTGCGAGGAGAGAGCGTTAGCCGGCCGCGAAAGCGCGAAACGGTGGCTTGAGGGGGAATCGCCATGAGCCGTAAGCGCTCATAAACGGCGGCGGATCGATCCGAGAGTCAGGGTGGCGATGCGCTCGCCGTCCGCGAATGCCGCCTTGATGTCGGCTCTCGCGCTCCGGGCCGCTATCGGCCTTTGAGGCTCTTGGGGATTCCGCTTTCGCAGGGAGTGCCGGTCTGGCAAAGCCCGCAGCCGTAGCCCTCGAAGCCGTAGGCCTCTTTCACGTGGGCGCCGCAGGTTTCCCTGACGTGGGGCTGACAAAGCAACTTATCGTGTCCCTCCGCGTTCACCGCGTCCACCGGACAGCGCTTCGCGCACGACAAGCAATCGAAGCCGTTGAAGTGGAGGCAGTAGGCGCGGTGGTGGCCGTAGGGCCGCGGGGTGGGCGGAACGCCGACCCTGGCGACCACCGAGCCGAGGCGGTGGGCCTTGCCCACCGGGGTGATCAAGCCGTCGCACAGGCCGAAAGTGCCCAGGCCCGAGGCGTAGGCGGCGTGGCGCTCCGACCAGCGCGAGGCGAAGCCGTACTTCGGCGACTCCTCCCTCGACCAGTGAGGAGAGAGCGGGGGGGAGACTGCCTGGATTCCCGCCCGGCCCAGCTCCGCCACCACGTGCTTCCTCAAGAGGACGATGAACTCCTCGCCCATGATGCGCGCCCTCGCCCAGCGCTCCGAGGGGTAGATTCTCTCCCGCCTGTTGTCCAGCTTGGTCGCCCTCAGATGGGGGAGGACCCAGGAGATGACCGTGAGGTCCTCGGCGGCGGCCGGCTCTTCCGGGAAGGTGAGGTTGAATATCTCCCCGGGTGTGTAGTGAAAGGGCCCGACGTGGTCCTTGTACTCCTCGTACAGGGGGTCGGCCCCGCTGGAGAATCCCACCAAGGGAGTCTCCCATGCCTTGTCGCCCGAGGAGTTGCGCATGGAATTCTCGGGCGAGTTCTCGACGAAATCCTTGATCAGGGACTCGATCCGGGCCGCCGCTTCTATCGAAGTGGTATAGGTCGTGGACATGGGCGTACTCCCATCCCGGGAAAGTTTTTTGCTCGAACGATCTCGCGCCCGTGCGTCGTATACGCTGGAATTATGCGGCAACGCTCACTATTTATCAAATTTCGACCTTATTTTTCTTATTTGTCGGCGCCTCATCCAGCTGACCCGTTTTTTTTGTCATTCCGGGCCCTTCGGCCGTGCTCAGGACAGGCGTCGTGAGGGGTAAGGGGAGGGGGATGAGGAAAACCCTTCCCCCTCCGGGGGAAGGTTGGGATGGGGGAAACCCTTCGTTCCTGCCGGAACGGCCCTGATTCTTAATCCGAGGTGACGCCCTCGAAGGGGAAGGGGGCGCCGTTCACCTCGACGGTGGAGTTGAGCGGCACGGGCTGGACGATCAGGCCCTCGGCGAAGCAACCGTTCTTGGCGTTGCGGATGAGGTGGGCCAGCTTTTCGGGCGGGGCGTCGGACTCCACCGAAAGATGGGTGTCCACTCCGTCCCACTTGTTGAACACCGTTCCCTTGAGCACGGAGCCCCCGAGCAGTTTCCGGAACCGGACCTTCACGCTCGCCCGCTTCACCTCGATTTTCATCATGTGCGCGTACCGCGCCACCTGGGTGAGCAGTCAGAAGCCGGTCGCCATCGCCATGTAGGTCATCGGGGTGGGGTACTTGCCCTCTCCGCCGATGCGGGAGCCCTCGTCGCAGAATATCTCGAAATCGTCCGTCAGACCGCGCTTGAGCTGCACCGAGCCCTCGACCACCTCGGTGTGGACCTCGGAGTCGGTGTAGAGGCCTTGCCGGGGGAGTTCGGGCTGGTCGATCGTGCGCTCGCCCGGGACGCTGCTCGTGGCGTGGCCGTCGATGGGACCTTCCATGTCGTTCCTCCATGCGCGGAAGCGGGGCGGAAGCCGCTGCTCCGGCGTCGTGGTGAAATTGACGGTCGCGGCCCCGCCGCCTTGGAATCCGGTCCCTCCCCAGGGCCCAACCGGCCCGGACGGGGCGCCCCGCCGGGGTGGTCTTCTTACTGAATCACGATTATTTTTTAATTCTTGCTGAGCACGAACACGCTCGAGACCGAGCCAGGCCCGCCGAGGGTGTGGCCGAGGGCGCGCTGGGCGCCGGGGACCTGCCGCTCGCCGCAGCGGCCGAGGAGTTGTTCGGTCAGGTTGGCGATGACCCTCGCCCCGGTCGCGCCGATCGGGTGGCCGCAACTCTTGAGCCCGCCCGAGGTGTTCACCGGAAGCGCGCCGCCGAGTCTGCTCGCGCCGCTCTTGACGAATTCGGGCCCCTCGCCCTTTTTCACGAAGCCCAGATCCTCGTAGTTGAGGATCTCGGTGATCGTGAAGCAGTCGTGGACCTCGGCGACATCGATCTCCTCGAGGGGGTTGGTGACGCCCGCCTGTACGTAGGCCTGGCGGGAGGCCTCGGTGGTGGCATCGAAGCCCAGGAAGTCGAACCGGGGGTTGAACTGGGTGTTGATGTAGCCGTTCGCGCAGGAAAGGCCCATCCCGTCGATCAGGACGTAATCCTTTTTCCCGAATCGCTTTTCGGCCAGGTCCGCCCGGCAGAGGACGACCGCCGCCGCGCCGTCCGTTGTCGGGCAGCAGTCGTAGAGGCCGAGCGGCTCGGTCACCGGAGGCGCTTTCAGGACCTGCTCCTTGGTGATTTCTTTTCTGAAATGGGCCTTGGGGTTCAGGCTGCCGTGATAGTGGTTCTTCACCGCCACCTCGGCGAGGTCTTCCTTGCCCGCGCCGAACTCCTCGAAATACCGGGTCGCCAGGATGGCGAAACTCCCCGGCGCGGTCCGGCCCTTCCCGAAGAGGGGGTGGAGTTTTTCGACGTGCTGGGCGACGAGGCTCCCCCTCGGGGGCACCTCGCGCATTTTCTCGGCTCCGACCGCGAGCACGCAGTCGTAGAGCCCGCTCGCCACCGCCAGCGCCGCGTTGCGGACGGCCTCCATCCCGGTCGTGCAGTAGTTCGAGACCCGCGATATGGGCTTGGGGTAAAGGTTCAGCGCCTCGGCGAGCGCCGGTCCGCCGGTGCCGTCGTAGCCCCAGCCGAGCGGGAGGTAGCAGCCCAGCCAGGCGGCCTCGATGTCGTCTCCGGTGATGCCCGCGTCGTCGTAGGCCTCGAAGGTGGACTCGACGACGAGGTCGTTATAGGTCTGCTCGAAGAGCTCTCCGAACTTCGTCGTTCCCACGCCGATGATGGCGACTTTTCCGGCGATGCTTTGGTTCATGATGATCTCCTCGTGTGAAATTTCGCGGCCGCTGTTTCCCGGGTCATTCGGCCGGCCGGAACTTCCAGTAGTAATTATAGTATCCCTCGCCCTTGTGGAGAAGGCGGAAGGTCATCTCGACCGGGGCCCCCACGCTGACCGCCTCCTTGTCGCAGTCGGTCATCTGCCCGTAGAGCCGCCCGCCGCCCTCGATGTCCACCGAGGCCATCGTCACGTAGCCATCGGGCGAGGGGGGGAGGTGATCGTGGACGAAGGTGTAGATGGTTCCCAGCCGCCCGAGTTTCACCTCGTCCCAATCGTCGCGCGCGTTGCAGTTCGTGCAGAGCCGCTGGCGGGGGAACTGGATCTCCCCGCAGCACCGGCACTTGCCCGCCATGAGCCGCATCGTCTGGCGGCTTTCCTTCCATAGGATGCTGGGCGAGCTGAAGATGTTCAACTCCTCGCCCGCGACGAGCTCGCGCGAGCGGAGGAACTTTCCGTAGTTCGAGATCGGCCGCGCCCGCCCGGCGCACCAGGCCACCCCGCGCCGCTCCTTGAGTTCGGCCACGCGGTCCGTCGCCCGGAGGAGGAAGGCGTCGCCCCCGCTGCCGTGCCCGGCGATGAGGATGTGCTCGCCCGGCTCGGCGCTCTGGAGGGCCTCCGAGAGGACGAGCAGCGGGGCCGCCGCCCCGGCGTCCCCCATCCGCGCCACGAGGGGCAGTTCAGGGTAGGCATCGGCGGGAAAGCCCAGCTTGCGGCAGATCGCGGCGTGCGTCCGCGCGTCGGGCGCATAGATCAGCACCCGGCCCACGTCCTCCCGCGTCGCGCCGGCCCCCGCGAGCAGCCCCTCCACCGTCGCCGCCGTCTGGCGGACGTAGCCGTAATCCTGAATGAACTTGGCGTCACCGGCCGAGACCTGGTCCTCGCCCGGAAGGCGCCAGCGGTCGATGAAATCCTCGGTCCACGAATAAACCGCCTCGACCTCGGCGGCCACCTCGTCTCCCTCGCCCCCATTGCCGACGATCAGCGCCGCTGCCCCGTCGCAGAGGGCGAGTTCGTCCGGCCCCCCGGCGCGCGCGGGGCGCATCTCCGAGGCCACCACCGCCGCCCGCTTCGCCGAGCCGGCCTTCACCGCGTCGAGCGCCACGCGCAGCGCCGCCGTGCCCGCGCGGAGGGAGCCCCCCATGTCCGCCGTGAAGGCGCTCTCGGGAACGTCCGCCGCCGCGGCCACCACCGCCGCGCTCGATTTCTCGGCGTAGGGGGCGCTCGTCGAGGCGAAGTAGAGGGCGTCCAGGTCAATCCCGCCCCAGCCGCCCGCGTTGATGAGCGCCTCCGTGCCCATCGTGATCGGGTCTTCGTCGAAGCCCGCCAGCGGGCGCGACGCCTTGGGGTTTCCGGCCCCCCAGACCCCCCGGACGGCGGCGCCCTCCAGGCGTTGGAAGGGGACGTAGGCCCCCGCGCTGATGATTCCGGCCATGATTGCTCCAGCGAAAATGAATAGGAAAAGATGGATTCAAAACGGAGCATCATTTCCCCCGCTCGCCCCCGAAGTCAAGGGTGATCGGGGGTTTTAGAGCCGGACCCGGGGGAACTGGCGCCGAGCGCCCGCGGCCGGCTTTCACAAACAAGCTCCGAGGCCTGGGCCGGTTTTTGAGCACTTGACGAGCGCGCCGCAGGCGCACGGGGCGAATTTCCCCGCCCCGGCGCTCTCGGGTATGATTCCCCTCTGGCCGGGGAAGACCGCGTGAGAGCCCGAATCAGGAGAGCGTCACCGCCATGAAAATGCACGTCGAATACTGCGAGAGGTGAAACTACCGCCCCCAGTTTGAGCAGTTGGCTCAAGCCGTGAAAGCCGAGTTTCCCGACATCGAGATCGCCGGCAACGCGGGTGGCGAGTACCGCACCGGCGCCTTCGAGGTCACCCTCGACGGCAAGATGCTCTTCTCCCACTTCGAGCAGGGCCGGTTCCCCGACAGCGCGGACATCGTCCGGATGGTGCGGGAGAATTCCTGACCGGATGCCCACTCACGGTTTCCACGGCGTGTTTCCCTATCTCGTCTCCCCGGTCGACGCCGGGGGCCGGGTGAGGACGGGCGTCCTCAGGCGTCTCGTGGGCCGCCTCGTCAAAGCGGGCGTTCACGGCCTCACCCCCTTGGGGAGCACGGGCGAGTTCGCCTACCTCACCGAGGGACAGCGCAGAAAGATCGTGGAGGTCACGGTCGACGCCTGCGCGGGGCGCGTCCCCGTCGTGGCGGGCGTGGCCTCGGCCTCGACGCAGGACGCCGTCCGCCAGGCGAAGGACTACGAGCGGATGGGCGCGGACGGTATCCTCGCCATCATGGAGACCTACTTCCCCGTCCCGCCCGAGGGGGTCGAAAGCTACTTCCGGGGGATCGCCCGCGCCGTCTCCTGCCCGGTCGTCCTCTACACGAACCCGAACTTCTCGCGCGGCGACCTCACCCCCGGCGTGATCGAACGCCTCGCCCGCGTGCCCAACGTCCGCTACCTCAAGGACGCCTCGAGCGACACCGGGCGGCTCCTCTCCGTCATGAACCGGGTGGGCGGGCGGCTGAAAATCTTCAGCGCCTCGGCCCACATCCCCCTCTGCGTCATGCTCATCGGCGGCGTCGGGTGGATGGCGGGCCCGGCTTGCCTCGTCCCGGAGCAGAGCGTCCGCCTCTACGAGCTGGCGGCCGAAAAAAAGTGGGAGGAGGCCCTGCCCCTCCAGCGCGAGATGTGGCGGCTGAACCAGGCCTTCGCGAAATACAACCTCGCCGCCTGCATCAAGGCCGGCCTCGGGATGCAGGGCTTCGACGTCGGCCCGCCCCTGCCGCCCCAGGCGCCCCTCCCGAAGGAGGGGAGGACCGAGGTGAGGAAAGTTCTGAAGGCGCTCGGCGCGCTTTAAGGAGATCCCGCCCATGCCCCCGCTGATTCAGGTGGACGCCTTCACCCCCGAACCCTTCGCCGGGAACCCGGCGGCGATCTGCCTGTTAGGCGGCCCGGCCGACGAAGCCTGGATGCAGGCGCTCGCCCAGGAGATGAATCTCTCGGAGACCGCCTACGTTTATCCGCTTCAGGAAGAAGGCCCGGAGAAGGGAGCCCTCAGCCCGGTGGAGGAAGCCTTCAGCCTCCGCTGGTTCACCCCCGCCGCCGAGGTTGACCTTTGCGGCCACGCCACCCTCGCCGCCGCCCATGTCCTGTGGGAGGAGGATCGCCTCCCCGAAACATCGCCCGCGCGGTTTCATACGAAAAGCGGCCTGCTCACCTGCACGAAATCTGGCGGGTGGATCGAGATGGACTTTCCGGCCTCGCCGGTTACCGGCGCCGCCCCGCCAGACGAGCTCATCGACGCCATCGGCCTCTCGCCCAGATTCGCCGGCCGAACCCCCTTCGACTGGTTCATCGAGGCGGACTCGGAGGCTGCCCTCAGCGCGCTCGCTCCCGATTTTCCGCTGCTGGCCACGGTCGAGACCCGGGGCGTCATCGTCACCGCCCGGGCCGCCGATCCCGCCCTCGATTTCGTCTCCCGCTTTCTCGCCCCGATTCTAGGCGTCGACGAGGACCCGGTCACCGGCTCCGCCCACTGCGCCCTCGCCCCCTTTTGGGCGAAGCGCCTCCATAAGAACGAACTCACCGCCCGGCAAATTTCCGCGCGCGGGGGAGAGGTCAGGTGCCGGGTCGAGGGTGATCGGGTGGTGTTGGCCGGGCAGGCGGTTACCGTGATGCGGGGTGAGGTGGTGTAGGGTGAAAAAGTATATTTATGAATTGATTGAAGACCCCGCAGATGACGATTCTCTTTCCAAATACGTTCGGTCATTCATCGCGTTATTAATAGTGCTCAATGTTTTGGCGATTATTTTCGAGTCCATTGAGTCGATTGGAATTCCTTATAGAACCTTTCTGAATGCTTTTGAGATTATATCGGTCGTGGTCTTTACTGCTGAGTATCTCATCCGAATTTGGATTTGCACCGAGGATGAGCGGTATCAAAACATTGTGACCGGCAGATTGCGTTTCGCGCTGACCTTTTTTGCATTGATCGATCTTCTGGCGATTTTGCCCTTTTACCTGCCCGCTATATTCGTCCTCGATCTGCGGTTTATTCGCGTGCTTCGGTTGTTGAGAATTCTGAGAATCTTAAAGCTTGGGCGATATTCCGAGTCTTTGCAGCTTTTCGGGCGTGTGTTTCGGGCCAAGAAAGAGGAATTGTGGATAATGGTTTTCGTGGCCTTTATTTTATTGACCGTGGCCTCGAGCTTTGTGTACATTGCCGAGCAAGAGGCCAAGACAAAGGGTTTTTCAAGCATCCCTGAGGCCATGTGGTGGGGTGTGGTGACGTTGACGACTGTGGGCTACGGAGATGTTTACCCGGAAACGTTTTGGGGGAAAATATTGGGAGCGGTTATCGCTCTTCTGGGGGTGGGTATGATAGCCCTGCCCGCCGGTATCCTTGGCTCGGGGTTTGTGGATGAACTCCGTTCCAAAAGGGAAGCGGAAAAGATTTGCCCCCACTGCGGAAAATCCATAGATGACCACAAGGAATCTTAGACTCCCTCACCCCCCCCTCTCCCGGTGGGAGAGGGGGGTTTTTATATCCGATAAATTTAGGCCTCCCCCGGTCCTCTTGCCGTATCCCCACCCCAGCTTGCACACCCCTGCCCCTCCCGCTATAAATCCCTGTCCGCAATAAAAAGAGAGGGCCGGGGGGAGGGGAGAGCCCGTCCAAGTATTTGATTTTAAACACCGGAGGAGTTTCATGGCGAGTTTCGACACGGACGCCGTTGCGGCGAGCCGGATTTTCGAGGTGCCCTTCTCGGGGATCAGGAAGGTATTCGACAAGGTGAACGCCCTCGTGAGTGAAGGGCGGGACGTGATTCACTGGCAGATCGGGCGCTCCGATTTCGACACCCCGGCCAACATCAAGGCGGCGGCCTCGGCCTCGCTCGACCGGGGGGACGTTCACTACGCGCCCTCGATGGGGGTCCCATCGCTCAGGAAGGCCATCGCCGCGCGCACCGAGGTGGACACCGGCGTCGAGGTCGCCTGGGACACCCAGACGATAGTCATGGCCGGGGCGAACGAGGGGATTTTGTGCGCCATCCTGGCCTTCGTGAATCCGGGCGACGAGGTGATCATCCCGGATCCGAACTGGCACCACTACAAGTCCATCGTCTCGCTCGCGGGCGGGGTGGCGGTCGAGGTGCCGACGAAGGAGGCCAGCGATTTCGCCCTGCTCGCCGAGGACGTCGAGAAGGCGATAACGCCCAGGACGAAGATCATCTGCGTCACCTCGCCGAGCAACCCGACGGGGACGACGGTGCCCGAGGCTGAATTGGCGAAGCTCGCCACGCTCGCGAAAAAACACAATCTCCTCGTCCTCTCGGACGAGATTTATTCGCGCATCTACCACGAGGGCGACTGCGCCCCGAGCATTTACTCCCAGCCCGATATGGCCGAGCGCACCATCGTCATCAACGGGTTCTCGAAGGTTTTCAGCATGGACGGCTGGCGGCTGGGCTGGACGGTGGCGAGCCCCGAGCTGACGCGCCACATGCTCCGCGTGCGCCAGTACACGACGGTGTGCGTGAACACTTTCATACAGCACGGCGCGGCGGCGGGCCTCGCCGACGGCCAGGGCCCGGTCGAGGAGATGCTGAACGCCTTCACCGAGCGCTCGAAGGTCATCTACGAGGGCCTTCGCTCGATCGAGGGGATGACGGTGGCCAAGCCTACCGGGGCGTTCTACGCCTTCCCGAACGTGAAGAATTTCGGGGAGTCCTCGGAGGAGGTGGCCGCCTATCTGCTCGAGGAGCACGCCATCGCCACCATCGCGGGCAGCGTCTTCGGCCCGGCGGGCGAGGGTTATGTCCGGATCGCCTATTCGTGCTCGAAAGAAGACTGCGAGCGCGGGGTCGAGCGGCTCGCCTCGGCGCTCGATGCCAGGATGAAGGCCGGCGCGTGAGATAATTTCAGCAAAATCGGTTTTAAAGGGGCGCTCCGTCGATCGGGGCGCCCCTTTTTTTTGGGTGCGCGCATGACTTTTTCTCCGGTTTCCTTCCGCGAGAAAGAATTTCCTGAAAAGAATTAATATTTTACTTGATAAAAAAAAGGATGAGTATGTATGTTTAAAATGGCTACATTGCTCATACTCATGCGCGGTGATTCTGGGGGGAGAGTCCGTGGTGAGATTCCGGCGAGAGTTCTGTTTTTCGCGGCTTATTTTGCCTGTCCTGGTTTCGGCGGTTCTTGTTTTCCCTCCGGTAGCGAGGGGGGCGGACACGGCGACTACAGAACCCGTGGCGAACGCGGCGACTGTAGAGACCGTGCAGAAGCCGACGATTACAGAGCCCGAGGCGACCATGACGACTACAGAACCCGTGGCGAACGCGGCGACTGTAGAGACCGTGACCCCCTCGTCTGCGGTGCCGCAGCCATCCACATTAGCCTTGGTGAAACTAATGGCGAATCCTCCGGCAATGATAACCGAAGCGGCTACGGCAAATCCGGCCATTGCCGCCGCCATCGAGAGAGGGGGGACCTTCAGCCAAATTATCTCGCTGATGGCCGCGAAGGTGGCTCCCGCCCAGGTCGATTTGGCAAAGCTGGTAGTGATATTTGGTGCGGACGACGAGCAGATCCAATCATTGGTCGCATCGAATCCGGGCCTGATTCAGGCGATTGGGTCGCTCCGCGGTCCAGGCGATTGAGCCGCCCGATTGAGGACTGCGAGCGCGGGGCCGAGCGGCTCGCCTCGGCGCTCGATGCCAGGATGAAGGGGGCGCGTAAATTTTTAGGCTTTAACGCGAATACCGAAACGCCCCGTCACCCGCTGGCGGGGCGTTTTTCATGTGTTGGGTGTTTTGGGGGGGTTCGGAGAATGAAGCTCACGCCCTGCCGTAGTCGTCTTCCCTGCGCTCGGTGTCGTCCTCGCCGAAGTAGGAGCCCCGCTGCACCTCGATGAACACGAAGGGCTCTGTGCCATCGTTTCTGACGCGGTGCCAGCACCCCTGGGGGAGGTCCACCGCCTGGCCGGGGGAGATGTGAATTTCCTCACCGTCCCGCGTGACGACGCCCTCGCCCAAGACGGCGAACCAGTGCTCGGAGCGGCGAGCGTGGCGCTGGAGCGAGAGGCGCTGGCCAGGCTCGACGGTGATGCGCTTGACCTTGTGATCGGGTTCATCGGCGAGGACGGTGTAGCGCCCCCAGGGCCGGTTGTCGGTTTCGCCGGCGGGCATGGGCGCTATGCGTCCTCGAAGCGGTTGAAGAAGTAGCCCGAGAGGCCGCCGAGCGCGATCCAGAAAAGGCCCGAGGCAAGGAGGGCGGCTACGGCGAATTCGCGGGCCAGCGCCTCGGGGGCCAGTCCTCCGTGCTGGATGGGTTGGGGCGCGCCGATGAGATGGGGGAGCGCGATGAGCGCCGCCCCGAGGACCTTCCAACCACGGCCCGGAGCAAAGGCGGCCACGGCGAGGCCCGCCGCCGTCAGCGCCACAGTGAGCGCCCACCAGAGCTGCCGGTCGGGGACGGGAGCGGCGAAAGCGCCCGGCAGCTCGGGAGGAAGGCCCAGCGAGGGGGCGAGGCTGAAGGCCGCGAAGCCGCCCAGCCCCCAGAGGACCCCTTTTCGCCAGTCCGCCCCGCCGCGCAGGACGAACCCCGCGATGAGCAGCAGGGCGAACGCGATGGCGGCGACGATGTTCGATACGGCGGCGAGGGCGGTGCGCGAGAGATCGGCCGAAGCCCCTCCGGCCGGCCCATGCATGTGCGTGGCGGCGGTTTCGTGCGAGTGCGTGGCGGCCGCGCTGTTGTGGGTGTGCATGGCGGCCCCGCCGCTGTGGGTGTGCGTCACCCCGGATTCCATGTGGGTGTGCGGAACGGCCCCGCTGCCGAGGGTGTGGGCGGCGGTCTCGTAGGTTTCAGCCAAAAGGATGAGCGGAACGGACCTCATCGACTGGACGGCGGACAGCAGCAATCCGGCGAGAAGGCCCGAGATTGCCGCCGCGAAGATGATGCGCCGGAACATGGCTCCTCTCTGCGGCTAGTGGCAGGGGAATGCGAGGGTGTGGCGTACGTCGTGCGCGGCGTCGTGGAGCAGCTCGGGCTGGGCGAAGGCCACGCCGTAGAGCAGCCCGAGGCCCAGCAGGCCGGCGGCGAGCGCGGGCGCGACCAGACGGACGGCGGCATCCGATAAAACGAGATGTTTCAGGGAAGATAATGTGTGCGTCATGTCAACGCTCCTGTAATGCAAATCCATGGGCAAATTCCAAAAAAGATACCCCAAACCTAACACAAACGGCCGAGTCTCAAAACCTTTTTGGCGGAGGAAGGGGTGGGGAGGCTTCTTGGGGCGCACCCCGGGGGGTAAGGGGTGGAGCCTAAATTAAGATAAATCCACATTATGCGGCGGGACGGAGCAAAAAGAGGCTGGAATCTCTGTAACCATATGATATAATTGGCCAAAATCGCCCGAGCGAGAGGATATCAGATGCCCGGAGATGGTGGCAGCCAAAAAGAAGCCCTTCGGCCCAGCT
>PVBE010505105.1_pt1 | contig 17094 bp, 7 predicted proteins | sample 1631181 | NCBI WGS metagenome assembly PVBE01 (sample SAMN08397723, study PRJNA350692) | Marine metagenome, whole genome shotgun sequencing project. | isolation source: water | place: Pacific Ocean | collected 2012-04 | reverse complement strand
CTCCACCTTGTCCAACCGGTCGTCGCCATCCGAATCCGCCACACGATAGAGGCCACTCTCCATCTTACGCTCGTAATCGTTCACCCCCACATACAAAGCACCAAAAGCCCAGAGCAGACCATTTGCAGCACGGATTTTGGCCGGGACTTTTTCGATATCTTTGGCCTTCAGCGGCTGTCCGGCTGCTGGTGCCCAGAAACGGTACAAGCCGCCGAACTGATCGCTGACAATAATGCGTCCCTTGTTGTCAGTGCAGAGGTTTACCCATGAGCCCTGCTGCGGCTTGGGCACCGAATAGAGCAGTTCCACATTGAAGCCTTCAGGTGCCTTGATGTTTCGAACCGGCGTTGCGGAGCCCGCCATGGATTGAGCTTGAGCCGAAATACCCAGCGACAAAAAAATAACTGTCAGTGTACGATACATGGTACGCCGCAAAAATACACGCCGCAGGCACTCAAAGGCAATGAATAAGTGCGCGTACCCTAAGCAATAAATAGTCACGTTTACAACTCTGCCTTAGTGAGTATCCCTACACCCCACCAACAGCACGGCTGCGATTGTTGTGAGTAGGAGGTGTTTCATTTGGCGTTCAAGTGGTGGAGCGGGTTGGTTTAGCATCTTGCGCAGGAGGTCATCTATCTATCAGTATGGCCCCGTGATACAAAAACAATTTTACCGCCTCTTACCTCTTTCGGTTGACTTGTTCCCATCAAGCGGTTCTGGGGTAAGCACCGTCGGCATATAATTATGTGAAGCCCAAACGGGTACGCCTCCCTGCCCGTTAATAAAAAAACTGCTCAAGTCCCCCGCCAACCTCAACGCACATCTCTCAGCAAGGTTAATGTTCCTGCTGACGAGCGTCTCGGGCAGCACCACTAGGCCGCTGCCCACGTCGGTATCAGGCGTGCGAATCTCCACTGTGCCCTGCACACCAAACTCGGACGACGCCGTGATGCTCGTTTCGATCGACGGCAGGAAACCGTCCGCCGTGATCAGAATGTATCCACCGTTGCCGTAAATAGCATTGGCTGTAAGGCGACTCCGCTGCAGCACCAGCGTCTCCGGCGCCTCGACAAATATGTTGCCGCCATCCTGACCTGCTTCGGCAGAAACAAATGAATCCCTCAAAAACATGGATCCGGTGTTCGCAAAGGTCACAGATCCCCCGTCTTCCTTTGCCTGGGCTGTAATTTTGCTGCTATCCACCTTAAGCGCATCAAGCGACTGAATCCTTATAGCGCCCCCATTAGCATGCTTTGATTCAGTGGAAATGAGTGAGTCTCCGGTAACTATTGTTTCAGCAGACTGAACCGACAAGGAACCAACATCCCCTGCGCTTGAACTCCTTAAGTTTAGCCTTGAACGATCCAGGACATATAAATTATTCACGTCGATCAACAATTCCCCTCCTCTTCCTTTTGCGTTTGACCATGTATCCCCGGAAACTTCGTGAGATTTATTGAACTTTTCTATTATAACCTCCAAAAGGCCCTGTGATAATTCTCCGAAACCATCCATTGAGGGCACTCCATATTCCGGGGTGCCGGAGTCCTCTGATTCTACATAAATATCCATCCCTACACCCTCCAACGCACTAGGGTTCGAAAACCGAGTGATTTGAATTTGACCAGTGGAACTAACCTCGCCATTGGATTTATAAATGGAGTATTTGCCGTCTAATGCAATATCAAGCTCTCCCTCAGACGGAATTTGACCAATGCCAATATTCAATTCAAAGCCCTGATTAGTGACCAAATTACCCCTGTTGTCCGTCTTGAATTTACCTGCCCGCGTGTAGCCTTTCTGGCCATCACCCCAAGGCGATAAGACTTCAAAAAAACCTTCTCCTGAAATTGCAAAATGCAAATTGTTGTTTGTCTCTATTAATTCTGAATTATCAGTATCCAACGCCATATCTTCAACCGCTCCAAGATGGCCTCTATCAGCTGTTAAATAACTTTCCCCCATTGCATCCGCATTAATGGAACTGTCCCTTAGAGTCAAGGTGTCAGCCTTAATGGTTGCCGACCCTCCCGCGCCGTTTCCCCATGTGCCCAATTCCATCTTTCCATGATCCAGCACAATCTCATGAGCATTGACAACAAGATCACCCCCGTTACCTGCCGTAATACTAGTCTCCTCTGTTATCACCGGGCGATATTCAGTATATGTTTCGATTTTCCCATAGCCGGTTAAACTCAGCTCTTCTGTATCTATAACTATCTTACCTGCATCTCCAGTCATTGATGCTTTACTCGAAATTATAGAATGATCACCTATCGCCAACATGGCCGATTTAATTGTTAACGATCCGGCATTCCCAGCGCCCGTGCTTTTCATGTCAATGCTTGACGATCCGTTAAGGCGCACTCCATCTACATTCAGAAACAATTCCGGACCATTGCCGGTTGCGTACATCCAGGTATCCGGACCAATAAGTTCAACTCCTGCCCTATCCTCTGTTATGTATCCCAATCCATATGCATTTCCTGAAATGACACTCCCATCACCCAACGTCAGTTTTTCTGCAGCAAAGTTCGCATAACCACTATCCCCTGAACCCCAGGTTCCAATCTCCATTCTGCCTTGCTGCAGGATGATTTCATTGGCATCGACAAGCAAATCCCCTCCTCTCCCACCCTTAAGATTCAATTCTTCATCGGAAGTGGCGCGAAATTCAGTGAAAGTTTCTATTGCCCCTCCTTGGATTAGTTTCACCGAGTCTGTATTGATCGTAATGGAGCCTGCGTTGCCGGTCATTGATGACTTGCTTGAGATTCTGGAGTCGTTATCTACAGTTAGGCTCAGGGAGGTTATCATCAAGTTGCCCGCATTTCCGGCACCAGTGCTTTTCATGTCAATGCTGGATTCCCCATCGAGGTATATGGATTCAATCTCGAGATTAATGTCGGGCCCTTTGCCTGTTGCATATTGCCAGTCATCACCCCAACCATATGCATCTCCAAATATAATACTTCCGTTGTTTAAATTTAGTTCTTTTGCTGAAATATCGGCTGTCCCGCTTTCCCCGGAACCCCAAGTGCCCAACTCCATCTTACCCATCTTCATATTAATATTCTTGGCACTTATGGTCAGGTTTCCTCCTTGTCCTCCCATGAAAACCGCTTCTTCGCTACTGCTCGCCCGATACATGGTTGCAGTTTCTATCTGGCTTAGACCCTCAATCAGCAAATCATCTGTATCAATGACGATATATCCTCCATTTCCTGTCTTGCTTGAGGAACTGGATATGTTCGATATACCGCGTAATTCTAATGAATCAGTTTCAATGGAAAGAAAACCAGCATTGCCAGCGGCTTCAGTTTTGATGTCAATGTTGGACCATTCGTTAATTATAATTTCCTTCGTCTCAAATACAATGTCAGGCCCATTCCCGGTAACCAATCGCCATTCATCCTCAAAATCACGCACTACGGATGGCTTTACATCACCGTTTATATAACTCCATCCTGTAAGGATGACTTTGTCAGAAGTAATCATTGCCAGACCACTGTCCCCTGTGCCCGATGTGCCCAACTCCATCCCACTGCCGTCTGAAATGGTCAGCTCCTTGGCATTTAAAAACAAAGCCCCACCCCTCCCTGCTGAAATGCCTTCCTGTTCTTGTTCTGGTGGCATTACATATTCGGTCAATGTTTCTATCTCGCTCCCGTCAGTAAGCAAAACTTTTTCCGCATCAATGAAAACAGCTCCGCCATCACCGGTCTTTGTTGCCTTGCTGGATATGTTGGATTCCCCAGTGAGTTCCAGAAAATCAGCTTCAATTGAAAGCATGCCCGCATCACCGGCTCCTGTGGTTTTAAGGTCAATATCGGATCCCTCAGCCAAGCTAATGTTTTTCGACTCAAAAGAGATAAGTGGACCAACCCCAGTGACCGACTGCCAATTCTCTTCAAAATTTTCGTCCAATGCCGCATCTCCGTAAACATCACCGTTTATATAGCTCCCTTCCAGAATGACTTCGTCAGAGCGGATTGTTACTGAACCACTGTCTCCTTGCCCCCAAGTGCCCAACTCCATCCCGCTATTGTCCATTATCTTCAATGTTTTGGCTTCTAGAACCAGGTCTCCACCTGTTCCAGCAGGGTTGCCAACTTGTTCCTCTTTATCAGGGATAAAATTAGTAACGGTTGCTATTTCTGAGTAGTTGTTTAAGAGGATATCATCTGCCGAAATTTCGATGGACCCTGCATTCCCTGTTTTGCTAGCAGTACTAGAAATGGATGAAAAGTCGGCGATTTCAAGATTCTTAGTCGTAATGGATAGCGATCCGGCATTCCCAGCCCCCGCTGATGTGATGTCTATTTTTGATCCTCCATTAATAGCCATCTCCTTTGACTCAAATACAATATCGGGCCCATTCCCGGTAACCGACTGCCAATCGCCTTCATCCTCATCAAAATCGTCCTCACCCGATAAATCGATCGGTTTAACGTCACCGTTTATATAACTCTCTCCTGTAAGGATGACTTTGTCAGAACTAATCATTGCCGGACCACTGTCCCCTGTGCCCGATGTGCCCAGTTCCATCCCGCTGCCGTCTGAAATGGTCAGCTCCTTGGCATTCAAAAACAAAGCCCCACCCCTCCCTGCTAAAATGCCTTCCTGTTCTTGTTCTGGTGGCATTACATATTCGGTCAATGTTTCTATCTCGCTCCCGTCAGTGAGCAAAACTTTTTCCGCATCAATGAAAACAGCCCCGCCATCCCCTGTCTTTGTTGCTTTGCTGGATATTTTGGATCCCCCAGTGAGTTCCAGAAAATCAGCTTCAATTGAAAGCATGCCCGCATCACCGGCTCCTGTGGCCTTGACGTCTATTCTTGATTCTTCAGATAATTCAATTCTTCCAATATTAATTTCAACCAGCGGCCCGTCACCCGTCGCAAACTGCCATGTGCCTTCCCCTGACACATCAAAGGCGTCCCAACCTCCTGTAGGTCTGTTTTCCGTGGCATAACCTTCCCCACTGGCATCGGCATTGATCTTGCCTCCTATCATTAAAAGTGAATCAGATTTAATATTAGCCGTTCCACTTTGACCTGAACCCTTCGTGCCTACATCCAGTGAACCGTTAATAAGATAAAGCTCTTTCGCATCGATTGATAAGTCTCCACCTGCCCCCCCAACCAAGTCTAGTTCTTCTAAAGTAGTTGCACGATACTCAGTGGACGTTTCAAACTTACTCTGCCCAAGGACATCCAACCTGTCTGTTACAATGTTGATACTTCCGGCATTTCCGGTCATAGCGGATAAACTAGAAATGCTCGATTCATTATCCAGCTTTAAATGCTGGCCGTGTATGGTCAATGATCCGGCATTTCCGGCACCTGTGCTTCTTAAATCTATCGAAGATTCTGACAATGTGATATCCTTGACATTGAGTGTAAGATTCGGCCCTTCGCCAGTGGCAAAAAACCAAGATTCATTAGGCACCACAAAAGTATCTTCTTGACCTGGTCGAACCGTCTCATAACCCAAACCGTATGAGTCGCCATACACTTCGGTAAGTTCCATGAATAATGAGTCAGCATTGATGATAGCTGTCCCACTATCCCCTGACCCCCAGGTTCCTAGTTCCAGAGAAACATAACTAAAAACTATATCATTGGCATCTATAGTCAGGTTCCCGCCATGTCCGCCCTTGATATGCCTGTCTTGATCTCCGGTTGGCCTGAACTGCGTGAAGGTTCCGATTGCAGCCCAATCTGCCAACTTCAAGTTACCCGTATTTAATGTAACTGACCCGGCATCCCCTTGCCCTATTGATATTGAAGACACAACGCCGCCATTAACGATGTCCACTGTTTCAGAATCAATTTTGATATTCCCACCCCCATCAATGGTCCACTTGCCCGAATGAATTAATTCCTGTTCCTGAATTGTCCCAACAAACACGGCATCAGCCGAGATAGATGCCTCCCGCTCTCCTTCCTCGTATTCCATTGCCCCGACTTCTATTTTCTTGGACAAAATATTAATATCACCAGCTCTGCCAAGGCCTTCACTGCTTGCATCAATATTGCCGGCCTTTACGCTGAGACTATCTGCTGTTATGTTAATAGAGCCACCGTTCGGACCTCTGGGCTGCTCAGGATCATAACCACTACCAGCATATATCCCGCCGCCTTCATCCAACACGACAGTGCCGGCGGAAATATTGATTTGCCCCCCTTGGTGATCCTCTGAGCCGAATACCGCGATTCCTGACGCTGAGAGAACAGACAAACCCGAAGCCTGAATGTCAACATTGCCCCCATTTTCGCTTCCTACATATGCCTCATCCTGAAAGGTTACCTGGTTGGCCGCTAACGCAATAGACTGTTTGGCTCCGGAAACACTAAGGAAACCTCCATTCAACACAATGTCACCCAATGGATTGTCGCCGAGAAAACCAAATGACTTTGCGTCGCTTACGACTAAAACACTTTTATCCGGATCAACCGCATTGAATTGCCCTTCACCAATGCGAATCCCCTCGTGAGTGCTCACCGTGAAGGAACCTTCGACACTGACTTGTGAGTTTCCGTCAAAGATAAAGCCATTGGGATTCAGTAAATAGAGGTTTGCCCCGGGAATCTTTGATTCAATCAAGCCGTCTATATATGATTCATTGACACCTGTCACGCGACCAAGAATATTCTGTATTCGGTCCGGCCCGGTAAATGCAGCTGACTCGCCGGTCTGAAGATTGAACTCCTGAAAACTGTGAAAAAGATTAACACCAACCGTTTTTCCAAGCTCAGCAGAAATATTGTAGTTCGGACCGGTTAATGCCCCGCCATTGCTTAAAGTATGGTCCAAAACCACCTGGGCAACAGTTGGTCGGACAGAGGCAATCAAAAGAAAAAAGGCGCAGTAAATCCTGGTGAATTTGATAAGGGGCATCCTGTTATTGGAGATCCAAGATGTTAGAAATGCATGCAACGCGAATAACCTACATAGGGGTAACTGCTATACGATAAAAAACATCACTGCCCTGTATATCGGACAGCACCTCAAACGTCTTTTCATGGCCTGTTCCAAGAAAAGCAGGGCCCACAGGCTTCCATTCTTCAACCGATAAATCATTGCTCATTTCAACCTGATACCATATGCCACGCGAGGTGCGCGTCGTTAATGTCGCGCTGCCGACTCCAAAAGCATGGCTGATTATACTGGGGGTTATGGGTTCAGTCAACGGATGAACGATGACCTCGTAAATCCTAGGCCAAAGTTTTCCAGTTATGAAAATGCGTTTATCTCGGTTATCATAGGCAATCCCATTGAGGACCGCTCCCGTACCCAGAAGTCCAAACGAAATACGCTTTCTTAGATCAGGATAAAGCCCAGCAAAATCAATAAGTGCGGTCACTGCACCAGTTTGTGGGTCGATGACGAGAACGTGCTCTGTATACCACTGATTGGCCCAGACCTTGCCCTCGATAAATTCAAGCTCGTTTAGGTGTTCAATCGGTTTCCCTTCGTGGTGAACATTAACGTGGCCTTGATTTTCAAATGTGTTGGGATCCAGAAAATAGAGCCTGTCTGTCCCGTCACTTAGTATTAATCTTGTGCCGTCATAGGCCAAGCCCCACCCTTCGGTGTCATACGAAAAGGTCCTCAATTGTTCAAAGGTCTGTGCATCATATACGAATCCTGTCCGGCTTAGCCACGTGAGTTGAATGATTCGATTCTCTACTATTGCAATTCCTTCACCGAAATATTTTTCTGGCAGGGAAATCTCTCTCAGGATTTTCCCGCTTGGCAAGTCAATGTGACGAAGAAAGGAGCCCGCATTAAGCCCCGTACCCAAAAACAGTTTTCCTTCATCAAATATTAGGCCCTGCGTATAAACCCGCGGATCATGTGGATATGAATCAACAACTTGATAAGTCAGAAATTGAGCACGGAGCAATGTTCCTGGCAACGCTAGTACAGCCACGGCGATAATCCAGAACAGAAAGCGAATCCGGTAATGGCTTATTATCATAACTAACAGATTATTCCCTATTGGCAATGTATTTGAACACAGTGACTTTGATTTTCTGGAACTTTCCATGCCTCGGTCTATTTCACTGTCCCACTGGTTCCCAAACAATATTGCTGAACCCGAGCATCGTCCCTGTTGACAGCGCAATATACACTTTGGACATCGCATAGTCGGCCAAAGCCCTCACCACCCTGGACTCAGCCTGAGCCAGGTTCTGTGATGCCTCCAAAACCTCGGTACTCGTTCTCCTGCCGGCGAAATTCTGCTCCACCTCTGCCTCGTAGGCCTCCATCGCTCCCTGTGCCGCGTCCATTGCTGCAACAATACGGTTCCAGTCCCTTTCCAACTGATCCACAGCGTCTAGCACCTCTTTGCGTATCCTGATTTCCATATCCTCCTTCGAAGACATGGTTTTCAGTTTTTCGAGTCGACTGGTTTCCCGATAAGCCTTGGATTGTCGGTTGCCCAAAGGATAGGCCAACGTGGCACCGATTGTGTAGTCATCGACACTTCGATCTTGCCCATACAGATTTTTTGTTGCCTGACTTTGTGTTAGTGCCTGCCCTAGGCGACGATAGGACATCTCCAGATTAAGATAGGGAAACAGACTATTATCAGCTAACTTGATATTGATATCGTTAAGCAGGAGTTGGAGTTGAAGGGTGGCCAGTTCCATTCGATTCTCCATCGCCTTGGCCACCACTTCCTTTGGATCAAGTTTGATGCGCAGCGGCATCCAGTCGGTTTTGCAAATGATCGGGTTCGTCGAGTCAACTGGTAAATCCGGCAATTGAACCAGTCGCTTGAGTTCGCGCTCTCTCAATCTGACCGCGGTCTTCGCGACAATCAGCGCCTCCTTTCGGGCCAACAAGCCGGCGTTGGCGCGAATTCTCTCAGCCTTGGTAAAGAGGCGTGCTTCAATGAGCTTTTCAGCATTGTCAAGTTGGGTCTGAGCCAGTTTCAACTGATTATCGTGAATGATCAATTCACGCTGTGCAGCCTCAAGTTGCCAATACGCAATTTCCACCTCTGCCAGCAATCGGATCATATTGATCTTCGCCTGTGCCTCGGACATCTGACTTTCAAGACGGGCAATCAAAATGGGTGAGGTGGCGACCTTGATTCCGGCGCCCTTGAGGAGAGGTTGCTTGATGTCAACCCCGTCCCCATGCGTGTGAACTGTCTTGAACCAGGTTCCAAGCTGCTTAGATTCAATCTGCTTACCGACTGAAACACTTCCCCCTGTGGCTAGAGGCACTGTCAACGAGGATAGTGACTTATAATAACCGCCAGGTCGGTCCATAAGGTTATCCTCATGGCTGATTGAACTCGAAAAAGTCGCATCAAAACGGGACTGCTCCAGGTTGACCTTCTGTTTCGCAATGGCTGGGGTGATCAATCTGGATTTCAGTCCAAGGTTGTTGGCCAGCGCGTATTCTCTGGCCTGTTCCAGTGTTAGCGAAACCGGCCCCTTGCGGGTATCTATCAAAGGAGGAACAACTCCGGATACTTTGTCAGTGGTGTTTTTTTCTTCCCGGCTCCGCCTCCTAACATCCTCCGGTGATTCAGCGGGAATCTTGGACATTTCTTTGAGGTTCAATCCCTCTATCTTTCGAAGCTTCGATTTTTCGATGACTCCTGGAATAGGCCCCTTACCCACCTTTCCTCCAATGCAGCCGGTGAGGCATACCAAGGTATAAAACAGCGCAACCCTCAAGCACCTTAAGCGCTCCATAAATTCACGCTGGCGAATCTCTGAAAAGTTCATGTTAGCCGATAGGGTGTATTAAGAGGCTCATGGTGAAACTCAAACGGTTTGTCTGCTTATCATTCTTTGAAACATGCCTGTCTCACTTTTAAGGGCATCAAATGTTCCTCGTTGCTCAATCCTTCCTTGGTTAAGTACAATAACCTGATCCGCATCCTCAATGGTACTTAACCGGTGTGCAATGACCAGTCGGGTGACCTTTCGACGTGCGACACTACGACTGACAATCTCCTGCGTCCGGTTGTCCAAGGCGCTTGTAGCCTCATCGAACAGGAGGATCCTAGGGTTGGTCACCAGCGAACGCGCGATCAGAAGGCGTTGCCGCTGACCGCCCGACAGGTTGCCACCGCCCTCGCTGACCAAGGTATGCATGCCCATTGGCATGGCATTAATATCTTCATCCAGACCGGCATCACGCGCCGCATTCCAGGCCTCATCCAGGGTGATGACTAGTCCGGATGCAATATTCTCAAACATACTTCCGGCGGAAATATGTGCCGTCTGGAGTACGGTCCCGATTTGCCTGCGGATGGAGTTGATATCAAGTCCACTGATATCCTGATTGTTATAGAGTATAGAACCGGTCTCGGATTGTTCAAAACCAAGCAAAAGACGGAAAAGCGTTGATTTCCCGCAGCCGGACGGACCAACAAAGGCTGCAAACTCTCCTTCGTGAATCTTGAGACTCAGGTCTTTGAGAATGTAGGGACCGTCCTCGCTGTATCTGAAGGATACATTCCGTACATCAATCTCACCATTGAGTTGGCCCGGATCCTCCTTGGATGTGTCCAATTCCGGTGTTGCATTGATAATTGGCATGGCGATGTCCTGCTTGGCAAAGGAGTCAATAATATCGACGGCAGTTTCGCTCAGACTGTCAACACCCATCATAAAGTTTCCAAAAGCCGAGTTGAACGCAACAAAGGTGCCCATGGTCAGGACAGCCGCTCCGCCGGAAGCCATTGATTGCCCCATCAACTTCACGACCAATAAGTACAAAACAATGGTTGACCCCAGAGTGATAGCCGGGTTGATAACTTTATTCCAGTTATTATAACTCAGAATTCTGGACAAATATTTAAGTTGCTGAGCATACCGATTCGACCATTCGTGAAAAACCAACCGTTCCGCCCCTGCCACCCGGAACTTGGAGACACTGGTTACCATCTGAAACAAAAATCCGTTTAACTTACCGGAACCTCTCTCGTACTCGAGGGCGGCTCGGCGCACCTTGATTCCAAGATAAAGACTGCACATACAGGACAATGCTCCAAAGCAGAGGGGGACAATTGCCAATTTTGGACTGTAATAGAACAGGAGCGAAATACTTATGCAGGTAGAGAAACCCGCAAAAATACCCTTAATAGCAACTCCACTCACTTCGGCAGATATTTCTGAAATGATCATCGACCGATTCAGCAAGTCGCCACTGGAGAATTTCCTGAAGAACGTAAGAGGCAGGTTGAGTAGCCTATCCATCACAGCCGATTGCATATGCAGTGTGATGCCGGTCTTGACCCTGAGCGTCAGGATTCCCTGGCCTAGGCTGAAGGCGATGGAGCCTACCGTGACTCCGAGAAGGCAAAGGGCCATTTCCCAGAGCATTCTCTCGTTCCCATCCGGTATGGCCTTGTCCACAATGTGACCAAAAAAGATGGGGCTGAGCATCCCCAAAAGTGAGATTAAAACACTAATCCCGAGCAGCAAACCAAGGCTCCCCCTAAAGGTGGATGCAGCCCATTTACCCAAATCCATAAACGAGGTCGCCTGTTCTGGGTATGGGCGGTAAAACATTAACGCGTCCTCGTCCAGCTTATCGATTTCGTCCTGAGTCAACTGGCGAATTGTCCCCTTGGCAGGATCGAAGACTTCCTGCCCAAAATCCCCCTTATTGGACGGTAGCAGAACGATCGGCTGAAGTTCCTCGTTGGCATCGCCATCACCTAAACCCTCAATGAATGCCAGCAAGGGACCGTTGTCATGCTGCCACCACTTGTACCTCAGCTTGACGTGTCGGTATCTTACCTTTGATGTCCGGCAAATCGCCTCCACATAGTTGACACGATTCAAATCCTCGGATTTGTTTGGTGGAAGAAACTCAAGATTGATTCGACTCCCGATACAGGACAGACAAGCCATCAATGGATCTCCCAGATGCTGAACAGCACCGGTCTTTTCCAGTACGCTGTTGAGTTGACCGATGGATTCAGTGATGATCTTGCCCTGAATGCTTGAGGCTTTTTCAAGGCGCTCCAATTCCACTTCCTCACCTTGTATTTCCAGCAACTCCATTCGTCTAAGAATGGCGGCTTGAAACAGGCCAATGCATTCACCAATCTCGGGTAATTGCTCGGTTGGGATTTTGCTTAGGCAAAGAATCCTTGCCGGCTCCTGGGCAGTAAACCAAAAATGACTGCCTACAGGTATAAAATGATCATCCGGATTAAAGGAAATATCGTCTTCTCCGCAAAATCTCAGTCGCCCCTCGCGCACTTGAATCCAAGAAATGGAATCCCCAGGCACCTTGAATGATTCACCTTTGCCAATGAATATCGGATTTTCCGTATCCATTGTAATGCTCTTCGGATTGCTTTCAGTTAGCTTATGATTATCTAGTGAATAAGAACCATGAACCCGCCCAATCAATCGCTCTAGATCATCATCCCCAGCAGCGAGGTCAGCGAAGGAAACAAATCGAACTTCACATTCCTCAAGAGCCAGAGCTTCAAACAGGTAACCGGTATCGCCTTTCGAAAGATCTCCAAACATGATTCCTCCTGGCTGAATCGTCGCGACCCTTTTTTGCTGTCTGAAGGAGGAGTCAGGATTAGTGTTACGTTTGAAAAGGGTCAGTGATCCGGACTTGACTATGAAGAAACCATCCCGGCGGTCCAACGCAATCATTTCTCCCTGTGAAACGTTGTGCGCTCCACACTTAATACCACCGCTTTCTTGTCCCCCATTCATGCCTGTTCCTCCTCAATGGATCGTCTGACCAATTGGGAGTAGGGGCCATCATTAACGATCATTTCATCGTGTGTCCCCCGCTCCTTAACTTTTCCATAGGAAAGGACGATTATTTCGTCACAGTCTCGAATTGTACTCAAACGATGTGCAACAATAATCAAAGAGCAACCCCTTCTCCTAAGATTTAGCATAACGAGTTGCTCAGTTTCTGCGTCCAATGCACTGGTTGCTTCGTCAAGAATTACGACTGAAGGGTTGTTGACTAGGGCACGAGCCATTTCCAGACGCTGGCGCTGCCCCCCGGAAAGGTTCCCTCCGTTTTCCAAAAGCACCGTCTCATATCCCTTAGTCATGTTTTGGATGACGTCATGTATTTCCGCATCCTTAGCTGCCTGAATGACATTTTCATCCGGTATGGTCTTGTCCAGCAATGTAAGGTTGTCACGGATGGTCCCTTCGAATATGCCAAACTCCTGCTCAACAAAACCGAGCGTGTTTCTGAACACTACACTGGATATTTTTGAGAGTTCCGTTCCATCTATAAAAATAGCACCATCCATAGGCTTATATAAACCACATACAATCTTGGCTATGGTCGATTTACCCGAACCGCTCCCCCCCACAAGAGCGACGCTTTTTCCGGGTTCCACCCTGAGGGAGAAATCCTCAATGAGAGGAGCCATGTTGGGATTAAAACCAAATTTAAGTTGATTCACTTCAATCAGTCCGCTCAGGCGGACAATGGGACGACCTGCCACATCGAGACCCATGTCAACCGGTGGGTCCTCCTCCGGCGGGTTACTCATAACGTCCTCGACCCGGACAACGTTTCCAGTGAGTTCCTGGATCTTGCTCGAAAAATTAAATATCTCCTGCAGTGGTTGCAGGAAGTTGATCATCATGCTGTGAAAAGCTACCAACATACCCACGGTCAACTGCCCATCCATCACCTTCATCCCGCCAATAAGCAGAATCAGCAAGCCGGTCATTTGCTTGGCAAGCTCCGGCAACACACCAAGCGCGAGTGATGAACCCTGCAACTTTTGCATCGAATTCATGGCCTTGGCGTGATACCCACCAAACTTGGTGAAGAACGTAATTTCCTGACCGCCGGCCTTGATGGTTTCCATGGACTGGATTCCGGCAATGACAGTGCCCTGCAACTTGCCCATCTCCAAGGAAGTGCTCAGGTTTGCCTCCTTTCGTTTTGCCGTGAGCCTGGAAAGCACCAGGAAATTGGCTGATGAAAAACCGATCCCAATCAGCGTCAACCATGGGTCGTAAAAGCAAAGGACCGTGCCCAATACCAGCATGGTAATGGCGTGAGCCACAACTTCGGACATGGGACCGGAAACGATTTCCGCAATGGAGTCATTGAGCTTCGTCCTGTCAACTACCTCCCCTGGGTAGCGCTGGGTATAGAACGAAATGGGAAGCCTCAGCAGTCGCCAGATGAAGCCTGAATTCAAGGAGATCATTTGCTTCAACTGAAGGCGCCGAGAGATTAGCGCTTTCAGGGAATCAACAGTAACCCTGAGGAAAAGCATCCCGGCAAGGAATGAAACTAGAGGGCGAAACCAGTCGGTACGTTTGTCTAAAAGAATCGCATCTATGAATACCTGTGTAGCCGCGGGAAGCAGTAACTGGGGAAGAACCAGCAATAGACTGGCTAAGAAAATATAGAGGAAACCCTTTTCATAGCCCTTGATGGTGCGCAGCAACGAGGGCCAAACACTCGGTTTACTGCCGCTTTTCTCAAAATCTTCATCCGGATGAATCGCCAATGTAACCCCCGTGAACGCCGCCTTGAATTCCTTTATGGAAACCTCCCGGTGCCCCACTCCCGGATCGTTGATGTAAACTGAGTCTTCACCAAAACCCTCAAGTGTCACAAAATGATTGAAGTTCCAGAAGATAACTACTGGGAGCTTTGTCTCCTTTAGCTTTTTGAAGGATCGGGTCAGGCCCTTTGCCTTGAATCCGTAATGTTTTGCCGCCTTTAAAATGTTGGCTGCCTTGCTTCCATCCCTCGAAACACCGCACTGCATCCTCAGTTCAGCCAGGGGCCGGTAACACCCGTAATACCCCAGCACCATGCAAAGACTGGCGGCACCACATTCCACGGCCTCCATCTGGAGCACAGTGGGCGTCTTAAGACGTTTCTTTTTTCTGAAAAAAAGTGACACCTTAGAAAACTAGAATTCCGGAGTGATGTCGTCCTTTTGCCCCTGAAACCAGGTCCGTAGAAGAGGCAGCACGTAGGTAATCGGAGCACGGTCATCAACCTTGACACGATTGACGGTTGTTGTTCCCTGGCTCACCGCCACCGGGGGATTTCTTGAGGTCCACTCATAACCGCTTATGGATTCGGAGGACGATGCCGGTTTTAGCTCAGTCTCCACCTCAATCATGGCTCCTCGGCCGGTCAGAGCTAGGGCAAGTTCCTTGCTGCCGACAATATTGACGGCAGCTTCCCGGCTAACTGGAAAGGAGGACACGCTTGCCACCTTGCCAACGATGCTCCCATAACGCTCACGCTTCACGGTGGAAGGAGTAACCTGAATGCGCATACCTGGGCTGATTTTCTTGCCGTCCTTGACCGAGAAATAACACAGATTCTTCATCGACTGCGTGCTCTCGTCAGCAGCTACGGAAAGCACCGGGGTTCCAAAACCCACAGCTGTGCCGGCCGAAATCATCAGTTGCATGACCTTGCCACCCGCCTTGGACCGGATATGACGATTGTTCTCCAATTGCAGTTCAAGCTTCTCAACCGCTCTCCTTGATTCGTCAATCTGGTTTTTTAAGGTGAATTCAGTCTGTATGTTCTTTTGCTTGGTCTGCTCAAGCGTGAGTTCCAATTCCTGGATCTGGGCATCGTAGCTGGCCATCTTGGTTTTACTTTCGACCAGGCTGCTTTCCGACTGCAACAGCATTTCACTGTTCACCAGGCTATCTTTGGCCAGTTGCAGAAGCACCTCATTCCTCTTTTCAAGCGATCGGTTCACATTTCCCGACAGTGCCTTGCCTTCAACCAACAGTTCCTTCTGTCGTTTGATGGATTCCAGTTGAGCGGCAAACTGCTTTTGATTGGCTTGAAGTGCGTCCGAATTAATCCTGGCGATCTCATCATAATTTTCCTCTGCCTGCTGGAGGGATTGTTCCAAAGCCGGCTGCTGAAGGATGGCCACAATATCGCCCTCCTTGATCTCGTCACCCGGTTCCACCGACACCTTTTCCACCAGACCGGGCGCCTGGGATTGGACGACCTTTACATTTCCCGGGTTGATCAGGACGCCAAATCCCGTGACGTTCACCGGCATCCTGCCAAAGATCGACCACGTCAGGCCAACCAGGGCAACAACACAGATCCCAAATATGGGAATCCACAGCTTGGAACGCACGATCTGCAGGGTGTGGTCCAGTTCATCCGGGTTGCTTGCCGCCTCAAGTGCTTCTTTTGAAAAAATATGATTCATTTAACCTCCTTTCGCTCAGACTTTGACCTTGGACACCATCAATTCAAAACGTTTGGCCGCTCTTTCTATCCCCTCAAGGAGTTGCGGTTCTATCTCGTCGATTTCCTCCTCGTCCTCCTCAGTTCGATCCTCCCCGTATCCTAGAGTAAGGATGGTGCTGCGCATTCTTTGCGCCAAAAACATCCCCAGCGACCTGTAAAGCCTCGCCTGAAAACCCAGGTCAGTCTCAAGCTTGGGCTTGAGCGCGTCGTGTCTTATTTCAAGAAGCAAAGACTCATCAATCGCCCGAATACTGGCGGTCGAGGGCCGGGAATCCAACAGGCTAATTTCACCCACCACTTCACCGGACTCAATCTCGGCAAGCTGCCTGGCCTGCGGTTTTTCCAGTTCGACACTCAGAGATCCATCCAGCAAAAAATACATCGCCTCAACTTGGTTGCCTTGCTTGAGCAGATAATCCCCCTCCTGCAATTGTTTTGCAGAACCGTTCTCGATCAACCACTCAAGGTCTCCGTCATCCAGGATTCCCAATATTATCAATGACTTTCTCATGACTTAGGCTACTTCATGTTATTCTCTCAGCGGACACCACCGATACTAGATTCAATAGCTAAAAATGAAAGGATAATTACATAAAACTCAGGAGAGATTGTGGGTGAAAACGGATCGCTTTTGATCGAGTTACCCAAACTGGTATACAACATGGATCGGTATGCGTTCTTGATGAAGTAAAGCTGGAAAGAGAAACAAAAACCTTCACCCCACCCAAATAAATCGATGAGTTAACAAAGCTTGAGCAAAAACTTTTTTATGGATTGACTTATGAAATGCACCTTCTCTACAGGGCATTCGTTCGGTGTATATCTAAAATGCCATCTAAACCCTTCCTT
>PVBE010851484.1_pt1 | contig 17101 bp, 11 predicted proteins | sample 1631181 | NCBI WGS metagenome assembly PVBE01 (sample SAMN08397723, study PRJNA350692) | Marine metagenome, whole genome shotgun sequencing project. | isolation source: water | place: Pacific Ocean | collected 2012-04 | reverse complement strand
GGTGATGCTGCTGCCGATGTACTTCCTCATCGGTGTATGGGGCGCGCCCTCTCGCGTGGACCCCGACGGGCGCACCCGCGGCGGCCCCTACTCGGCGATCAAGTTCTTCCTCTACACCCTGGCCGGCTCGGTGCTGATGCTGCTGGCGCTCATCGCGCTGTACTACAACTCCCAGCCCACCGAGCTGATCGACGGCACCCAGGCGTTCCACACCTTCAACCTGATGAAGTGGACCACGCTGCCCCAGACCTTCACCTCGGTGGCGCCGATCATGGGCATGACCTTCCACAAGCTGATCTGGTTTTTGCTCTTCATCGGCTTCGCGATCAAGATCCCGATGTTCCCCTTCCACACCTGGCTGCCCGACGCCCACGTCGACGCGCCCACGCCGATCTCGGTCATCCTGGCCGGCGTGCTGCTGAAGATGGGCACCTACGGCATCTTCCGCATCAACTACCAGGTGCTGCCCGAGGCAACGCGATGGGAGGTGGCCCAGTGGGGCATGGCCGTCTTCGGGACCATCTGCATCCTCTATGGCGCGCTCTGCGCCATGGCGCAGAAGGACCTGAAAAAGATCGTCGCCTACTCCTCGGTGAGCCACATGGGTTTCTGCCTGCTCGGCATGGCGGCGTTCACCGACGCGGGCATGATGGGCTCCATGTTCCAGATGTTCAACCACGGCACCATCACGAGCATGCTCTTCATCCTGGTCGGCGTGGTCTACGACCGCGCCCACACCCGCGGGGTCGACGAGTTCGGCGGCCTGGCCACGGTGATGCCCAAGTACACCGGGCTGTTCGGCTTCGCCTTCATGGCCTCCCTCGGCCTGCCGGGTCTGAGCGGCTTCATCAGCGAGGCGCTGGTCTTCATCGGCGCCTTCAAGGCCTTCACCGGCCTGGTGATCCTGGCCGTGCTCGGCGTCATCATCACCGCGGCCTACCACTTGTGGGCCATCCAGCGGGTGCACCTCGGCGAGTTCAACGTCAAGTGGACCAAGGTGCTGACCAACAACGACGTGACCTTCCGCGAGGCGCTGACGGTGATCCCCCTGGCGATCCTCGTGCTGATCCTCGGCTTCTACCCCATGCCGGTGCTGGACCTGATCCAAAACGGCATGCATGACCTGGTGTTGCGTGTGGTGGGCCCGGAGTCCGCGGCCTCCATCGCAATGCTGAAATAATACGCGAGGAATGCGCCGTGCTTAGCAACCTCACAAGCCTGCCCCTCTTCGGACCGGAGATTGCCCTGACCCTGGGCATCGTCCTGCTGCTGGTCTTCGACCTCCTGTTTTCGCTCAAGCGGCGGGGGGCGGCCCTGGTCACTCTGGTCACGCTGGCGGCGGCCGCGGCCCTGACCCTGGTCTCGGGCGGGGTGAACCAGGAGCTGTTCAACGGCCTCATCGTGCGCGACGGCTTCGCCGATTTCTTCAAGCTGCTGTTTTTGGTGGTCACCAGTGTGACGGTGGTGCTGGCCCTGCAGGCCAAGGACGCCATCGACTACACCGACGGCCGCGACCAGGAGGCCACGGAGTTCTTCGGCCTGCTGCTGACGCTCAACCTTGGCATGAACCTCATGGCCGCCTCCTCGGACCTGCTGATGGCGTATCTGTCCCTGGAGATGGTGAGCCTGGTCTCCTACATCGTGGTCGGCTTCCGCAAGCGGAACCTGCAGTCCTCCGAGGCGGCGCTGAAGTACGTCATCTACGGCGGCGTGGCCTCGGGCGTGATGCTCTTCGGCCTGTCGCTGATGTACTGCGTGGCCGGCGCCACGGACTTCGAGTCGGTGCGCGCGGCGCTCACCGGCCTGGGCACGGGCGGCCTGTTCCTCACCATCATGGCGGTGGTCTTCGTGCTGGCCGGCTTCGGCTACAAGGTCGCCTCGGTGCCGTTCCACATGTGGTGCCCCGACGTGTACGAGGGCGCGCCCACGCCGGTGACGGCGTTCCTTTCGGTGGGCCCCAAGGCTGCGGGCTTCGCCCTGCTGATCCGCTTCTTTACAGACACCTGGGGCGCGGTGCCCGGCGAGGCCGAGCTGTTCGGCGCGCCCTGGCCCGTGCTGCTCGGCGTCATCGCCGTGGCCACCATGACGGTGGGCAACTTCGCGGCGGTGCTGCAGCAGAACATCAAGCGCATGCTGGCCTACTCCTCCATCGCCCACGCCGGCTACCTGCTCATGGCGTTCTGCGTCTTCTCCCCCGAGGCGGAGCAGGCGATGATGTTCTACCTCGTGGCGTACCTGTTTATGAACCTTGGCGCCTTCACCGTGGTCATCGGCTTCGCCGAGGCCGGCATCGGCGAGACCATCGACAGCTACAACGGCCTCGGCCTGCGGGCGCCGATGTTCGCGGCCTTCATGACCATCTTCCTCATCTCGCTCACCGGCGTGCCGCCCATGGCGGGCTTCGTCGGCAAGTTCTATCTCTTCGCCGCGGTGATCAACAAGGGCGGCACCTTCTACTGGACCCTGGCCATCATCGGCGTGCTCAACTCGGCCGTCTCGCTGTTCTATTACGCCCGGGTGCTCAAGGCGATGTTCTTCACCAGGTCCAAAGACGACGCCCCCCTGCCGGTGCCCGTGCTGCACCGCGCCACCGCCCTGGCCCTGGCCGTGCCGACCATCTTCTTCGGTCTGTACTGGACCCCGCTGATGGACTACATCAAGCAGTCCATGGCCGTCATCGGCTAGCCCCTGGTCCAGGAGCAGCTCACCTGGGTCACGTCGGTGGCCAGCGAGGCGGCCACGATGATTCGCGATACCCTGTCGGAGCCCTGGGTCCCCGGCTAACTTTGGCGCTTCTCCCAGCGGTCCAATAGCGCGTCAAACCGCCGGGCCTGCGCCTCCCAGGTGTCGAGCAGTCGGCCGAAGCGCTGCTGGTGCTCCACGGACAGCTCCTGCAGCTCTCCGCTTCGGGCCAGCTGGCGTTTTTGCTCGGCCTGCTGCTCCACCACCCGCTGGAGCTGGCGCTCGGCCTCGTCCTGTTGGCGAGTGGTCTGCTCCAGCTGCCGCTCGGTCTCCTGCTGCTGGCGCGCGGTCTCCTGGAGTTGTCGCTCGGACTCGGCCTGCTGGCGAGCGGTCTCTTCCACCTGTTTGTCGTGCTCCGACTTGCCGAATATGGACATGGCAACCAGTCTACCACCGCTGCGGGTGCCGCTCCGGGGAACCTACACCGCGCCGGACCCTTTCGGTTTGAGCTCCGCCAGCAGCTGATCGGCCTGGTAGCCTGCCTCCAGCTCCTCGAAGCCGAGGGCCTGCAGCCGCTTGCTGAGGCCGGGTCCGGTCACTCGCAGGGCGGGCATGCCCCGGGCCAGGGGACCGTAGATGGCCAGCAGGGTGTAGTAAGCCTGCCACACCGGGCGGATGAGGTAGATCTGCCGCACCAGACGCAAGGTGGTTTTGGAGTCCAGCGGCGCAGGGGGATCGTTGTCCTGCTGGCGGGAAAAGGCCATGCGCGTGCCGCCAGCCTCGGGGTAGAGCTTCATGCGGATGCGGTGCTGGATCTGGGTCTGGTGATTGTTGTCGTCGGAGCTGCCCGGCAGGCTGACGAATCCCACGCCGAGGGTGACCAGGGCGCCCAGGCCCACGACATTTTTCACCACCGTCTTTACGCCGCCGGAGACATCTGCCCGCACTTCGCCCACCTCGAGGGTGATCACCACCACGTTGAGCTCGCCCCGCTGCTCCACGTGCCAGCGACTGGAGCCGAAGAGCACCGCCGGTACCGCGTTGATCACGTCGTCCTCGGGCAGGGGCAGATACGGCGCGCTGGGCGGATCGTCCCAGTGGTCCAGGCGGTACTTGGCCAGCACCAGCTCCGCCGGCTCGTTGGCCAGCACCTCCCCCGCTTTGGCTCGGGCCATCAGCGCCTGCAGCAGCAGCCGGTTCTGGTCGCTGGCGTCCAGCGGCGCTCCGTTCTGCTGCACCAGGCCCACGTCGGCCAGGGGCCCGTCGTCCACCGGCCCCATGCGCGCATGGTCCGCTCCGGGCGTCGGCGGCAGGCACTGCAAGGCGCAGTACTGGCAGGTGAGCGTTTCCTCCTCGCCCCGGGGCGGGATGGGGCGGTCGCAGCCCGGGCAATGCACGCTCCCCGCGCCCTGGTGCATCAGCGCCGCGCGGAAACGGTCCCGCAGGAGCTGGGGCATCTGCAGGCCACCGCCGCACTCCTGACAGGACATTTGCCGGGCCCGGATCATCTTCTCCACCCGCCGCTCGTCCCAGTCGAAGTCACCGCCGCACTCCCCGCAGATCACACGGTAGACGGCGCGCCCCTCGGCGACGAAGCCGGGCACCACCGCCTCGGCGTGCACCACCTCGGCGCCGCAGTACATGCACTTGAGGCTGTGGCCCTGCACGGGCCGGCTGCAGCTGGGGCAGCTGGTGGGCGCGCCGCTGACCACCCCTCCTGCGGCGGTCGCCGCCGGTTCACCCTCCGTTGAACCTGTGGCGAGCGCCGTGCCGCAGTAGGCGCAGATCTGGTTCTCCTTGCGATTGGGCCGATCGCACTTGGGGCAAGACAGCAAGGTGATGGGCGCCCCGCAATAGATACAGACTGCGCGGTCGTCCTGATTGGGCCTCGAGCACTTGGGACAGTTGGTGGCCATCAAGCGATGGTCGCTCATGCAGCTAAGATTTACAAAAAGCTGGAACAGACCGGGCGGGCGAGCCGGGACCTACCGCTGCTGCCACCCCAGCTTCACCACCAGCGGCTCGTGGTCCGACAGCTCCTCACCCTTGCTGTCACGGAAGGTCTCGTCCACCTTGCGCGACAGCGCCGTGAACGTCAGGCCGTCGGAGCTGCGGAAGAACACCCGGTCCACGCGGTCATCCCCGCATTTGAGCACGTCGCAGGCCTGGAGCAGCCCGCCCTCCTTGGCCAGCCGGTCCAGCATCTTCAGGTCGTGGGCCCCGTCCTTGCGCTTGAGGTTAAAGTCGCCCGCCACGATGAGCGCCCGGCCCACCGACCGCGAGGTGATGCTCTTGAGCAGCACGTCCACGTGCTCGGCCCGGGCCGCCTCATCATCGGCCTTGCTGCCGGCCTCGAGGTGCAGGTTGTAGATGTCCACCTCCACGCCCGGCGCCAGCTCGTGCAGCGCCACGGAGATGCCCTTGGCCGCCAGGCAGTCGGCGCCGTAGCACTTGGCAAAGGGCGCGCGCTGATGCTCCTTGAAGGCAAACCGCGAAAAGCGGTTGAGCCCGTCGCCGAAGGTTGACTTGGTGGTGGCGGTCTTCTGCGGCACCGACTGGTGCGGCAACTCGACGTCCTTGCGCAGCTGGTCCTGGTAGTTGAAGTCCTCCTGCACCACCACCAGATCGTAGGCGTTGAGCTTCGGCGAGATGAGCGGGATGTTGGTGGCGGGGTTGGACTTGGAGATGCCCTGGGGCAGGCCGGCCACGTTGTAGGTCAGCAGCAGCACCTCGCCCGAGGCGGGCTCGTCAGAACAGCCTGCCGCCAGCAGCGCGGCCGCGAGGGTGATCATCGTTAGGCGTACACGGCGTGTCATGGCGCCATTGTACACCGCGACAGTTGCCGTTTAGCCCTGCGGATCCACCTTACCCAACTTCAACTTCCAGTCCAGGCCCACCTTGGGCGGCTCGACGTCGGGCTCGCAGCGATAGATCGTGAAGTCCTCCACACCGCAGTGCTCGCGCAGGAACGTCTCGTCCAGCAGGGTGTGGCCGGTGAAGACCTTGGAGTCCTGGGCGAAGATGCCCAGGGCGGCGTCCACCACGATCTGCGGCGTGCGCCACATCTGCCGCGTGCCCATCTTCCACTTGATCACGGCCTGGGACTCCACCATGGTCTCCGGCCAGAGGCTGTTGACCGCCACGCCGCTGCCGCGCAGCTCCTCGGACAGCCCCAGGGTCAGCAGGGTCATGCCGAGCTTGGAGATGGAGTAGGCCACCTTGCCCGGCGCGAGGGCCGGGTCCAGGGGCGGGCTCATGTTGAGGATCTGACCAAAGCCCTGGCGCTTCATGTGCGGGATGCACTCGCGGGCGGCGATGAACGGCGCCCGGCTGTTGACCGAGTGCACCAGGTCGTAACGCTTGGTGGAGGTCTGCTCCACGTCGCGCAGGTAGATGGCGCCGGCGTTGTTGATCAGAAAGTCCACGCGGCCGAAGCGGTCCACCGTGGCCTCCACCATCTCCACCACGCGATCGGGGTCGCGCAGGTCCACCTGGAAGGGCATCGCCTGGCGCCCCAGCGCCTCCACCTCCTTGGCGGTGGCGTGGATCGTGCCGGGCAGGTCGGGGTCGTCGGTCACGGTCTTGGCCGCCACCACCACGTCGCAGCCCTCCCGCGCCAGGCCCGCGGCCAGGGCTCGCCCGATCCCGCGGCTGGCCCCGGTGATCAGGGCCACCTTATCTTTGAATTGCATCTGTCTCTCCTTTGCACGGCAGCCCATCTCTGGGCCGCCATGGTGTAGGTATGACAGGCCGCGTCGAAGCGGCAACCGTCCGCCCGGCGGCGGAGATCAGAACTTCTTTTCGTAGTTGGGCTGGTAGAGCTGCACCGCCACGTCACCGGGCATGGTGAAGTGGATGATCTTGCCGTAGGTCACCTCCTGGATCTCGTCGGTGAACTCCACGCCCTTCTCCTTCAACTCGGCCACGGTGGCCTCGAGGTCGTCACAGTAAAACGAGATGTTGTGGGCGCCCGACGGCGCGCCGCCCTCGGCCGTGGGGTGGACCCCCATGTCAGCCTCGGGCACGTCGAAGATCAACCAGCCGCCGCCCACGTCGGTGGCGCGCAGGCTCAGCTTGTCGCGGATGAAGTCCCGCAGCTCATCGGGCTGCGAGCTGAAGAACATTGTGTGAACGCCTCTGATCATCTTCTCCTCCTGTGGAGCTTGTCCGGACATAGTATTGCCCCGATCGGAGGAGGGGCCAGCGTTCTTGTGCAGCCTCAGCCGATGATCGGCCAGCGCCGCCTGGCAACGCGGCCATCCATCAACTGCTGGATCCGCTGCTGTACCAGCCCGCTGAGCCGGTCCAGCACCTGGCGGTCCTCGGGGTCGCCACCGTCGAGGTGCTCCCAGAGGTGCAGCGGCTCGCCCACCTCTACCTCCAGCTTGGCCGGCAGCGGCAGGTGAAAGATCGGCCCCAGGGCCAGGCCCCAGGGCTGGCCGAAGAACAGCGGGAAGGAGTCGCTGCGCAGGAAGCGCTTGGCGCCGGTGAGCTTCGCCAGCCGCGCGCCGCGCCGCACCACGTAGAACGTCTCGTGCCCGCCGAGGCAGAGCACCGGCAGCACCGGCACCCGGTTGCGCAGGGCCAGGCGCACGTAACCCACGTGGCCGCCAAAGTCCACCCGGTGCCGCTGGCTGTAAGGACGGAAGGCCTCGTAGTTGCCGCCGGGCAGCACCGTGACCTTGGCCCCCGCCTGCAGCGCCCGGTCCGCGGCCCGGTGCGAGGCGCGGATCATCCCCACCTGGATCAGGAAGTTCCCCAGCACCGGCAGCCGCGCCATCATGTCGTGGCCCAGAAAACGGATCACATCCCGGTGGCCGGTGTGCTCGAAGTAACGCAACCCGAGTATGAACGTCTCCATGGACGTGATGCCGGCGTTGTGGTTGGCCACCATCAACGCCGCGCCCTCGGGGATGTTGTCCAGACCGTGCACCTCGCCGCGGAAGTAGCGGTTGATCAGCGCCACCACGGGGGACGCCAACCGCGCCAGGTCCAGGTCAGGTTCCGAGACCGCCTCCGGGTCCAGCGGCGGCCCCACCAGCTTGCTCAGTGAGCGCAGAGAGTCGAACATGGGCACCTCTTAACACTTCCACTTTTGCCTCGCCAGCGGTAAAGAACGTATTACACGTTTCACAGGAGCGCCAAGTGGCCGAACCTATGGTTCTATCATTCGAGGAGCTGTGGCAGTACCTGCAGTATCACGCCAACTGCATCGTCTCGGCGGGCACGGCCGACACCGTGATCTACGACCACGACGACTACCACTGGCACTTCGCCAAGGAGGGCGCCGACACCCTGTTGGTGCAGGTGATCCGTGGCAAGCACATGGTGAGCGAGATGCTGGTAGCCGGCACCATGGTCACCTTCGTCGAGGGTGTGGACAAGGAGGGCGGCGACTTCCTCTACGAGTGCTACGTCGACGGCCCCGAGGGCCCCGTACCCGCCTACTACTTCACGCTGTCCCACGCCCACGAGACCGAGGAAGAGCAGAAGCCCAAGCAGGGCCGCTGGGTGCACTAAACGACCGATCGCGATTCGAGATCATGGCGCCATCGCTTCGCTATCGCGGGCTGCAGGCTACAGGCTACAGGCTACGAGGCCATCTTTCGCCAGCTTCGAGGCATCGGACAGGTGAAGCATTCGGGAGTAGCCTGCGGTCACAAGTCACCGTACGGCGGCGTTTGCTGGAGCTGGAGGAGAATAGCCAACCTGTGGCACGTATGTGTCCAGCCTTGTAGCCCGGAGCCCGGAGCCCGGAGCCCGGAGCCATTGCACCTGCGGCGTGAGATGACCACGAATCATGAACTGTGGTTTAGATAGGCCAGGGTAGGCTCACGGCAGCCTGTAGATATGCGTCCCGTAGGGCCCCAGGGTCGCGCCGGTGCCGTAGCCCACGCGATAGAGCAGCGTCGACTTGGGCCGCTCGGAGAACCAGACCTGCTTGAACGCGGCGGTGAGGTTCACCACCACCAGGGCCCTCTCCTTGCCCGACTGGCGCACCATGGCGAACACCCCCGGGTCGGTGAGCTCGCTGTAGTGGTAGCCCGGCGCCGCCGGGTCTCGCAGGGGCCTGGTCGCGCGGCGTACCTTGATCAGCCCGCGGTGGTGGGCGTACAGGCTGTGGGCGTTGGCCTGCTGGGCAGGCAGCGCGGGCGGCTTGTTCAACTTGGCGCCGCCAGGCTCGGCGGCCTGGTGTTTGTCGCCGCTGCCCCAGGGGAAGGCGCCACCGTAACGGCGCTCGGGGTCGCTGCCGCCCTGGGCCAGCAGGCCGAGCTCATCGCCGGCCAGCAGCAGCGGGCAGCCGGGCGCGGTCAACGCCAGGGTGGCCGCGGCCTGGGCCACGCCGAACCCCTCGCCCACCAGGCTCGTGACCACGCGGCCGGCGTCCCCCGTGGCGTGGGGCAGCACCACGCCGCGCTTGTGGTAGTGCTTGAGCCAGGCGACCAGGTGCGCGTAGAGCCCCGCGGCCTTGTGGTTCCGCAGCGCGCGGCGTACGGCGCGGTTGAAGGGCGTGTCCTCCACCGCGGCCAGGCCCGCCCCGTTCAGCGCCTGGCCCAGCTCCTGCGCCTCGCCATTCACACGCCCCAGCAGCGCGGCCTTGGGTGACACCTGGCGCGCGGCGGCCGCCAGCTGACGCCACAGGTCCGCGGGCACGCGGCCGTCGCCCAAGAGGCGGAAGCCGTCCACGCCGTCGTCCAGCTTGCCGTCCCGGTCCAGGTCCAGCAGGGCCACGGCGTCGCGGATCATGGCCGCCCGGGCGTCGGGGTGGTCCACGTCGAGGGCCACCGAGGGCAGCTTGCCCGGCGCGAAGAAGCGCGGCGAGGCCGAGGCGTGGTCCGCAAAGCCTCCGCCGAACCAGGAGCTGTTGCCCTCGAAGAGATGGAACCAGGCGGCGTGAGGGCTGGCCGGGTCGCCCAGCGCCTTGGCGCAGGGGGAAAAGGTGGGGTGCACCCGGTCCAGGGGCAGGTCGACGAGCACCCGCATCCCCAGGGCGTGGGCCTTGCGCAGCATCAGCCCCAGGTCCTTGCGCGAGCCGTAGTCGGCGTGCACCGCGGAGAGACCCGCCGGCACGCTCTGCAGGCCGACGCTGCCGGGGGAGGCGAAGATCGGCATCAACAGCAGGGTGTCCACACCCAGGCCCCCGAGGTAGGGCAGCTTGGCGGTCAGCCCCAAAAGATCTCCCACGCCGTCGCCGTCGCCGTCTGCGAACTGCCGCAGGTAGATCTGGTACACCACCCCGAGGTCCGCGCCCACCGGCGCCGCCGGTCGCAGCGGCAGGGTGACCATGGACGGCAGGGAGCGGTGGCTGTGGTTGAAGGCCACCACGTAGAAGCGGTGGGGCGTGGACATCTTGCCCGCCACGAGAAACTCGCCGCCGGCCCCGGCGGTGATGGCGGCGGCGGTGGCGTTGCCCGGGTGGGGGTAGACGCCGAAGCTGACCGCCCCGCCGCCGAAGGAGCGGTACAGCGGCGCCGTGGCACGCAGCCGCCAGGTGTGCTGAAACGACGTCGCCTGCACCTGCACCACGGGCACCGGCGCCCGGGCGTAGCGGTTGCCTCCGACGAAGGCCCAGTAGGCGTGCTCGGCGCTGGCCGCCGCGCCGGGGACCCACCGCACAAACGGCCCGCCGACCGACGGGCTCATCTTCAACCGCTTGCCGCCCACGTCCAGCCAGACCTCGGTGATGGCTCCCTGGACCACCGGGTGCTGGGCCGGCGAGAAGACGAACCGGCGACCCTTGGGCCCGGTGAGGCTGTTGTCCCCGTTGACGCTCCCCTCGCGGTAGACGAAGCGGCGGTCCGGGAAGGTGGGCAGCGGCACGGGGAAGGCGTACACCGCGGTGGTGTCCGCGACGATGCCGCTGGCGCAGGCCACGGTGACGGTGTAGCGGTGCCCCCCCGGGCTGAGGGCAGACACCTCCAGCATGGGCAGCCGCGCCGCGGAGAGGGTGGAGGAGCCGGGGTTTTGCGGATCCGCCGTCCAGCGGAGCTGGCACCCCGCCGGCACCACCGAGCGCGAGCCGTCGAGGTAGACCTTCTGCCCCACCGAGGCGAAGCGGGGGTGGCCAGCGCTGGCCCTGGGGGCGGCGGCCGGGGCCTCGCCGATCACCACATCGCCGCCCGCGGGGGCGTCTGCGGCGCTGGTCAGCTCGGGCGCGGCCGGGGCGCCAGCGTCGGGCCATGAGCCGGCGTCTCCCTCGACGCCGTCGAACATGGGGTTGGCGCGCGTACACCCCCAGAGGCAGATGAAGAGCACAAGGAGAAAGAACGTGGGCACTCGTATGGCGTCGGCTCTGTTTCGGCAAAGCATGGATCTCTCCTCCCGGGCCCCACGGGCTCGGCCGGTCCACCGGCCACCGCGCAAGGCGCAGGCAGCGGGTGGCCAATTCAGTGAACGGAGTTTTTTGTCAGGCTGCTAGAGGGCTCGCATGGCGGGGGTGCTCCGTGAATGATAACTGTGGATGACACATGGTCGGATCCTGTCCGCTGTGGTGGAGCGAGTTGGTCGGTTGTCTGAGGACGCCCCACACAAGGGCAAGAGGCGTGCCGAGGACGCGGCCGGCACCACGAGCGCCCGAATTCACGCGCGAAATACCTCCGCTCATGACAACTGACCCCGCCTGCGGAGGCGCCGCAGAGTGTGACAGCGCGAACCGCGGGCGTTGCCTTTGACAACAAGACGCGCAGCGTCACGGAAAAAGCCCTGGAAAATCATCTACCCTCGCCGGCAAATCGCTGAGCCAGCCTGTCAGGTGGCCAGCGGCCCTGCCGGGGGTTGGTTGTCCTCAAGGTCAATGATGCCGTGGGCTTGTTGTGATACGCTCTCGGCCATGGGTCGTGCCAAGAAGAGGGGCCGCAAGAAGAAGAGTAAACGGCCGGACGCCGAGGCAGTGCTCGGGGGGCGGGTCGAGGTGGACCTGCGAACGTTGCAGGACCTCGTGCGCCGGGCCAACCCCGACGAGCGCGGCGTCTCGCCCTCCGAGGCGCAACGCCGCCGAGGGCTGCAGTGCCAGCTGCTGGGCCTGATGATCAACCGCTTCGGCGATGAGCTGGCCGTGGACTGGGAGTCGCGCCCCAAAGATCTCGCCGCCCTGCGCCTGCGCGCCACCGGCAAACCCGCCGGCCAGGTGTTGGTGGAGGAGCTGGAGCCCGAGGCCCGGGCCTGGATGCGCGAGCACCTCGGCAGCGATGACGCCGAGGCGCCAGACGAGGCCGACGACCACCAGGGCTCGGGCGACGCTGCAAACGAGGACTGGCGCACCTCCGACCTGGCGCTGGCCACGGTGCAGGTGGACGACGACCTGCGCGGGCTGTCCGCCGAGCGGCTGCTGCGCCGCGGGCGCGCCGCCCTGGAGGAGTACGACTACGACGAGGCGCGGCGGCACCTCTGGGCCGCGTGCCACGCCTCCCACGGTGGCCTGCAGCCGTCGCTGGCCCTGGCCGAGGTGCTGGTCAATCACCTGGCGGCTTACGAGGAGGCTTTGGGGCTGCTGTCTTTGATCGGCTCCTCGGCAGCCTCCGACCCCGAGCTGCGGCAGCTGCTCGGCATGGCCGCCGCCCGCGCCGGGGACCACAGCCGCGCGGAGCAGCTGGTGCGCGCCCTGGACGGCGAGGGCGTGGTGGAGGTCTACCTGGTGTTGGCCGGCGACGCTCTGGGCCGCGAGGACCACGAGAGCTGCGGCCGGTTCCTCGGCGAGGCACGCCAGCAGGGTCAGGTGACCCAGGAGCTGCTGCACCTCGAGGAGCAGCTGGGCACCCTGCGCGCCCGGATCTGGAAGCCGAGGGAGGAAGAGATCGAGGCGCTGGTGGCCCGGGGAGAGCTGGAGGATGCCGAGGCCCTGGCGCGGGACTTGCGGGGACAGTGGCCCGACAGCGCCGTGGCCCGCCGCGTACTGGCCGAGGCCGAGCGCCTGCGCCGTCAGCACCGCCAGCAGGAGGCGCTGGCCGAGGCCGAGGCCGCCCGCCAGCGCGAGGAGTACAGCTCCGCCGCCGCCCTGCTGCGCAAGGCCATGGACCTGGGGGCCGATCGCCAGCAGCTGGAGCCGCGGCTGCAGCGCTGGGAGGCCGCGGCCCACCAGCAGGAGGACAGCGCCCGCGCCGCGCGGGTGGGGGAGGCCCTGGAGGGCGGCGACGTCCCCGGGGCGCTGATGATGTTTTTGGACTCCACGGCGGACCAGCGGCGCCTGGTGCGCGAGCTGGCGTCCTCGCCGGTGCTGGGCTGGCTGGAGCAGATGGACGCGCCGCGCAGCGGCACCAAGGCCCGGGCCGCGGTGGAGGCCGCCCTGGCCCTGGAGCAGGCCGGCGTCGCCCTGGACGCGGAGGGGCCCGCCGCCGCCCGGGCGCTGCTGGCGCCCCACGGCAAGGCCCTGGAGTCGGTGGATCGCGCCCGCAGGCTGCAGCAGCGATGCGACGACCTGCTCCTACAAAAGCGCAGGCAGCGCGCGGCAGAGGCCCTGGCCCAGGCCCGGGAAGCCCTGGCCGCCGGTGCGTTAAACCGGGCGCGTGAGCTGCTGGAGAGCCTGGACCGCCAGGCCCTGGAGGCTGGCGACGTGGCCACCGCGGACGCCGCCCTGGCCAGCGTCGACGAGCAGGAGGAGACGGCGCGGTTGCTGGACCGCTACCGCCAGTGTCTGGAGGCCGAAGAGCTGATGGGCGCCCGTCAGGCCGCGGCCCTGCTGGAGCAGCGCGGCGGCGACGACGCCGAGCGCTGGCGCGCCAAGCAGGAGGAGCTCAAGGCGGGGGTGCGCCGGCAGTGGCGGATCCAGGTAAAGGCCGACGCCGGCGCGGCCCACCTGCGGGACCACCTGCTGCGCCAGGTGCACGACACGGCCGAGCCGTGGCTCACGGCTGACGGCGAGGACCTCGTGCTGGTGGACGTCTACCAGCGCTGGGTCTTCGTGCGCCAGGTGGAGCTCGACGGGCGACGCGCCCGCTGCCTGGTCTCTTTGCGCACCCCGGCGCCCATGGGCCGCCTGCTGTCGGCCGTGGTGGACGGTGATCGCCTCTGGCTCGCCGGCGGCGCCGGCCGCCTGATGTGCCTGGACCGCCGCACCTGGGACGTGCTGCGCTGGGACGACTTCGGTACGCTGGTCAAGCAGGGGGAGACCATCGAGCGGGCGCGGGTCATACCGCCCGGCCGCTACCTCTGGGTGGTCACGGAGCGAGGGGGCTCGGACTGGATGGTGCGCGTCATCGACCTGTCGCGCTGGCGGGTGCACCGCCGCCTGCCCGGGTTCATCTTCCAGTTCCCGGCCGGCGGCTTCCCCGAGGCGCTGGTGGCCTGCCGCGGCGACGAGGGTCGCAGCGCGGTGTTCACCGCCCAGGGCAAGCCCGCGCCCCACAAGACCGCGCTCAACATGCTGGCCAGCGACGCCGCCGTGCACCCCGACGGCCAGAGCCTGCTGCTGCTGCACCCCCACCTCACCGAGGAGACCTACCAGGACGACGTCATCCCCCTGGCTTTGAGCTGCCTGGCGCCCGACGGCAGCTCGCGGCGCCTCGCCGTGCTGGACGATTCGGACCAGGAGAGCCTGCACAACGTGGCCACCAGCCTGGACCAGGGGCTGACCTTCGCGCTGCACTGGGTGCGCGGCGAGGAGTGCGATCTTTTGGGGCTCCGCACCACCGGCAAGGAGGCCGAGCGGCTGTTCACAGCGCGTGTGCCCGTGGGCACCTGCCTGGCGCAGGACGCCGAGGCGTGGCGGGTGGCGGCGCTGGTGCCCGACGACGAGGACGTGACCCTGGTGCGGCTGGACTCCCAGGCCCCGCCGCCGCCCGGCGAGCGCGCCGCGGACCGAGGCCTGCCCCGCTTCAACCCTCCCTTCCTCTGCCACGAGGAGATCGGGGCCAGCCGCGAGCGCGCCGACCAGCTGCTGGGGCGCCTGCGCGAGCTGGTGGCGGGCCAGGTGGCGCCCTGGGCGCGCCAGTATTTCGAGCGCCATCAGGAGGACGTGGGCGCCCTGGTGGACCTGCGCTTCGCCCTCAACACGTCGGGCTTCGCCGAGGTCGGACGGGAGCTGACCGGCTGGACCTGGGAGCTGTTCCCCCAGGACTCCCGTGTGGCCCTGAGCCACGCCGAGGTGCTGGCCGCGCAGCAGCGCTGGGGTGAGGTGCGCCGCGTGCTGGAGGCGCTGCCCGACGCTGACATGGACCGCCCGCGCCCGCGCCACTTCTACCACCTGCTCGGCGTGGCGCAGTACCAGCGCGGCGAGGACCGCCGGGCCACGCGCACCTGGGAGCTGGGCGCCCGCATCCGCAGCGGCCGCTGCGATCTGGCCCAGTACACCGGCTTCGTGGAGCCCATGGAGGACCCGCCCCGGCCCGAGGACTGGTCCCCGGGGCAGCCCCTGTCCCGTCAGCTGCGCGGCGCCATGCTCACCGCCGACGCCTGCCTGGCACGCGGCGACGCCGCCGGCGCCATCGGCGCCCTCTCCCGCCTCGGCTTCACTCAGTCCAGGGAGCTGCAGCGCCAGGCCCGACTGGCCGAGGCTCACCTGCGCCTGGAGCCGGCCGAGAACGCCGGACGCTTCCACAAGGCCGTGGCCCTGGCGGCTCTTTGCCACCGGCTGGACGACGAGGGCCTGGCCCGGGTCGAGCTCCCCGTGGCGGGGCACGCCTGGGACGGCGAGACGCTGCGCGACGTGGCGGCCCGGGCCGCGGCATGGCTCGAGGGATATGGTGTTAAATAGGTAGGGGGGGACTTTGCCCTCGCCCTACATGGATATGGCGACACCCCGCAAAGCATGGACACGCACCGCCTGGCTCATGGCCGCGCCGTTGGTCTACGCCGCCCTCTTCCTGGCGCGGACCTGGCCCCTGGCGCTGCAGTGGGAGACCCGGCAGCTGGGCAAGATGGCGGCCGATCAGTACGCCCAGCTGTGGCTCCACTGGTGGGTCCGCTTCTCCCTGCTGGACCTGGGGCAGCTCGACTTCCTCCACACCGAGCACCTCAACTACCCCGCCGGCGTGGACATCACCGCGGACTACATCTGCTTCCTCCACGCCCTGCTGGGCGTGCCGCTGCAGGCGATCTTCGGCCTGGTGGGCGCCGTCAACACCCTCTACCTGCTGGCCTACGTCTTCTCCGGCGTGGCGGTCTTTTTGCTGGCCCGCTACCTCACCCGCTCCAGCCTCGCGGCGTTTCTGGCCGGCCTGTTGGTCATGCACAACCCCTACTTTGCCGTCATCTCCTACCTCAACACCGAGCTGTTCGACCTGGGGTGGATGGCGCTGTTTCTGCTGTTTTTGATCAAGGCCACCCGCGGCGAGGGCCGGCGCAGCCCGCTGTACGCCGGGCTCTTCCTGGCGTTGACTTCTCTGGCCTACATGGAGCACGGCCTGTACATGTATCTCTTCTTCGGCCTGCACCTGGCGGCCTTCGCCGCGCGCCACCGCAGCTGGCAGGTGGTGCGGCCGTTTCTGAAGCGCATGGCCGTGGTGGTGGCGGTCTTCGCCCTGCTGGTGGCGCCCTACGCCGTGACGGTGCTGGTCCACTTTACGGCCAGCGCGCCCCAGACCATGGACTGGCTCGGCCGCGCCGACATCTCCGAACCGCAGCAGCCGGTCAAGGGCAAGCTCTTCGTGCCGAGCCACCGCCCGCGGGTGGACACCCGGGTCACCGTGGGCAAGGCGGCAGCCGTGGGCGCGGGGTTCGCGGTGCTGATCCTGGCCTTGGTGCTGCTGCGCGGCCCGCCGCGGCTGTGGGAGTGGCTGGCCGTGACGCTGGTCTTCTACGGGCTGTCCGCCGGCCACGAGCTGCTGCTGCTCGGCAGCGACCCGGGCCCGGCGCCGACCCAGCTGGACACGATCCACAACTACCCTTTTTTGCTGCTGCTGGATCACTTCCCGCTGTTCTGGCGTTTCTCGTGGCCCAACCGCATGGTGGTGGTGGCGATCCTGGCGCTCTGCCTGCTGCTGGCCCACGGCGTGGCGGCGACGCAGCAGCGCGCACCGGGGCGCCGGTGGCTCGCCGGACCGCCCCTGGCGCTGGCGGCGGCGCTGCTGCTGTTTTTGCTGCCCGGGAGCGCCCGCGCCTGCCCTCGCTGGACCGCCAGGGCCTGGCCCACCACCTGCCGCCGCGCCTCAGGACGTCGCCCCACACGGTGGAGCCGGTCTACCAGGAGCTCGCCGCCGAGCCCGGCCGGTTCGCCGTGATGGAGCTGCCCCTGTTCTACTGGACCGGGCCGGTGATCATGGGCAACAAGCGCTACGCCCAGCAGACGGCCCACGGCCGCCCCCTGGTCAACTGCCACTTCCCCCCGTTCAAGGTGCGCTTCAGCCGAGACAGGCAGATCCAGAAGCTGGATCGCATCCTCTACGACTTCTTGCTCGACGGCGGCCCGCTGCCGAAGATCCCGGCCGGCGTGGAGCCGTACCTGCGTAAAAAGCGGATCAAGTACATCGTGGTGAACCAGATGATC
>PVBE010657963.1_pt1 | contig 17101 bp, 14 predicted proteins | sample 1631181 | NCBI WGS metagenome assembly PVBE01 (sample SAMN08397723, study PRJNA350692) | Marine metagenome, whole genome shotgun sequencing project. | isolation source: water | place: Pacific Ocean | collected 2012-04 | reverse complement strand
GGCCGAGGGCCTGCGCAAGGTGGGGGTGCCGGTGCTCAACCTCGAGGTTGACTGCATCGACGCCCGCAGCTTCTCCGCCGGGCAAACCCGGACGCGGCTGGAGGCGTTCATCGAGATGCTACAGGCGCGCAAGGAGGCGCAGCCCTCATGACCCGGTACCTCGGCCTGGACATCGGCAGCCTCTCCTGCGACGCGGTGATCATCGACGAGGCCGGCGAGATGGAGTCCTGGTGTGTGGTGCCCACCGGCGCGCGCAACCTGGAGGCCATCAGCCTGGCCCGCGCCCGGGCCCTGGAGCAGGCGGGGCTCGACCCGTCGCAGGTTGGCGCGGTGGTCTCCACCGGCTACGGGCGCGCCCGGGTGGACGACCGCACCGCCGCCGTCACGGAGATCACCTGCCACGCCCGCGGCATCCGCGCGCTGCTGCCCGAGACCAACGTGCTGGTGGACATCGGCGGCCAGGACAGCAAGGCCATCCGCCTCAACGGTAATGGCAACGTGGAAAACTTCGCCATGAACGACAAGTGCGCCGCCGGCACGGGGCGCTTCCTCGAGGCCATGGCCCGCGCCCTGGAGGTGAAGCTCGAGCGCCTCGGGCGGCTGCACGAGGGGGCCATCGGCGACCTGACCCTCAGCAGCATGTGCACCGTCTTCGCCGAGAGCGAGGTGGTCTCGCTCATCGCCGAGGGCACGCCGGAGGCCGACATCGCCCGGGGGCTCAACCGCGCCATCGCCTCGCGCACGCGCTCGCTGGTCAAGCGCGTGGCGCCGCGCACCGACGGCCTGAAGGTGGCCATGTCCGGCGGCGTGGCCCGCAACCCTGGCGTGGTCCACGCGCTGGCTGAGGCGCTGAAGTGCGAGGTCACCGTACCGCCCGAGCCCGACATCGTCGGCGCCCTGGGCGCGGCGCTCATCGCCCGGGACCGCGCCTCCCGCGCTGCTCAGTTGCGGTGATCACCTCAGGAAATGTAGGGCGGGGGCTTGTGGTGCTCGCCTTTTGCAAAGGCTCCGCGGTGAGCCACAAGCCTGTCCCCCGCCTCGGCAGTAGGTGGCGGGGGACAAGCCCCCGCCCTACGAAGAATCAGCCCATTCGATCTACTCAGTAGCCCCGAGTACGCGTCGCAGGAAGCGCTCGCGCGACGTCGGATCGTCCAGGCTGGCCTCGTCCGTCACCGGCATCCGCTCCATCAGCGCCCGGGCGAAGAGTCCGGCGCCCGTGGCCACGGGGACGCCGTCGTCGTCGTATACGTCCACTTCCAGGCCACAGGAGGGCGATCTGCTCTTGAGCACGAAGCCGCCGAGCCGCTCCCGGTCCAGCTGGCGTAGCCGCTGGCGGATCCAGCCGGCCATCTGCTCGGTGACGTCCTCGCCAGACGAGATGACCACCAGGCGCGGCGCAGCAGGATCTCCCGCCAGCCGCATGGGATCCCGGGGCACCGGCATGCCGCACTCCGTCTCGGGGCACAGCGGCACGAGCGTGAACTGGCCGGCCAGTACGTCGGCGACGTGGACGTGGCGCTTGTGCCCGCCGTCGTAGCGCACCTCCTCGCCCAGCAGGCAGGAGCTGACGCCCAGGCGGATCTTCGTGGTCATGAGGGCTCCTTCCGTCGCCGGCGATGCGGACCCTTGCTGTTGGTCGGCTGGCCCTGCATATTACCGCACATGCGCGCTCGACACATGGCGATCCTGATCGCTGCGGCCCTGGCCTGGGCTGCCTGGATCCCCCGGGCCGACGCGCGCAAGGGGCCGTCGGCGGAGCTGAACCTGGCCGTGCGCCCCGTGCCCCAGCCCAGGGCCTGGTGGGCCGAGCACCACAAGCGGATCAACCTGGAGGTCAAGGAGCGCGGCGACGCCGAGCTGATCTTCGTCGGCGACTCCCTCACCTCGCTGTGGCGTTTCAACGGCCGGCGCACCTGGCGGCGCTACTATGCGCAGCGCGACGCCCTCAACCTCGGCGCGGCGGGCGACCAGATCCAGCACACCCTCTGGCGGCTGCAGAACGGCAACCTCCAGGGGCTCTCGCCGCGGCTGGCGGTGCTGATGGTGGGGGTGAACAACATCTACCAGCCGGTGAAGCACGTGGTGTCCGGGCTGCGGCTGACCGTGAATTATCTGCGCCGACGGCTGCCCCGCACGCGGCTCCTGGTGCTCGGCATCCTGCCCTTCGGCGAGCGGCCCGGGCGGCAGCGGATCAAGATCAAGCAGGTCAACCGGGCCCTGGCGGCCATGGCCGACGGCCGCTGGATCCACTTCCTCGATATTGGCCACCTCTTCGTGGAGCCCAACGGCTCCCTCACCCCCGGCCTGATGACCCACGACTTTTTGCACCTCAACCCTCTGGGCTACGAGCTGTGGGCCGGCGCCATGGAGCCGAAGCTGGTCCAGCTGCTGGGCGAGGATCCGGCGAGCCTGCGCCACTGGCGGATCTTCGGGCTGCACCACGGATCACCGGGGCATGGCGGGCGCGCGCCCGTGGACGCGGACGCTGCCTTCAGGCGGGCGCTCTCCCCTTGCCGGGCGGCTACTTGTCCACGCGGATGGCGTTGCCAATGATCCAGAGGTACTGCTTGCTGGCCAGGCCGTTGGAGGTGCCCAGGGCGGTGATCAGGTGCTTCGGCTTGAGCCAGACCTCCACGTGGTAGGCGCCGGGCTTGCTGGCGGCGTGGGTCAGGATCCCGCCCAGCTTCTTGGATGACGCGACCAGCGTGGTGCCGCTGGCGTCGGTGCGGTAGAGCCGCGTCTCCACCTCGGCCTTGAGCGCCTCGGCCTTGGTGAAGCTCACCTTGCCCAGGGCCCGCGGCCGCTGGGGCGCCGCCACGGTGAGGGTCGCCGCGCCCTTGACCGCCGCGCCCATCTGCAGCGCCTTGCCCTGGTGTTGGCCGCCGAAGTGGAAGCCCACCGGCTCGCCGAAGATGGAGAAGAGCCCGTAGGCCCGCCCCTGGCGCAGGGCGTCCTGAAACTCCAGCTGGTCCAGCTTCTTGACCAGCACGCGGTTCTCCATCCAGCGCAGCAGGCGGCCGTAGGAGTCGATGCGCCCCCCGTCGGAGAGGGTGATGGCGCCGCCCTTGAGCACCAGGTTCCTGATCACCTGCGGCAGCTTGAAGCCGAGGTAGCCCTCGGCCAATGTCAGCGCGCCGTTGCACACCACGGCGAGGATCCCGGCGCAGAGGTTCTGGTCCAGGGCGACGTTCTGGTGGATGTCCGAGCCGAGCAGGCCGGTGACGCGGCGCGAGGCCTGGGCCGCGCGCCACTTGTCGAAGCCCGCCTTGGGCACCACGTCCAGAAACAGCAGGTAGGCCAGGTCGGGGTGCGGTCCGGTGGAGCTCTTTTGCAGAAACGGCACCATGCCCACCAGCTTGCCCAGGGCCTTGGCCAGCACCGGCAGGTTCTTGAGGTCCAGGGAGAACTTGCCGTCGGCCCCCAGCAGCGCCGAGAAGTTTGCGTGGATGTTGTACCACTCCATGACGCCGAAGCCGCCGTCGACGATGGTCTTGGCCGAGATGTCCTTCTCCTCGGAGTGCACCATGGCCACCACCGCGCCCAGGGCCTGCAGCCCGGCGACCTGCTTTTTGGCCTTGGCCGCGCCGTCGCTGTCCGACACGCCGCCGTAGAGGGTCTTGTCCGCGGGCAGCTTGTGCAGCCCGAGGGGCATCATGTGCTTGGACTCGAAGCCCACGGACAGCACCGTGGTCTTGCCGCCGCCGCACTTGATGCGGTTGGCGATGGGGGCGCCCTTGTGCATCACCAGCGTGTCGCCGGCCGCGGCGTCGAACAGCATGTCCTCCTTCATGGAGTAGCTCTTCATGTTGGACGGGTGATCGGTGAGCGCGACGAAGTCCAGGCCGGTGGCGCAGACGGCGGCCCGCAGCTGCCCGATGCACTTGGTGTTGAGCACGCCGCCCACGATGCCCTTGCCGTCGCAGGCGTCGTGGGAGTAGGCCGAGTGCATGTGGATCACCGCCCGGGCCTCCTTGTAGGGCCCCAGCGGCGATGGGCCGTCGGGTGACTGGGCGTCCGCGGCGTCGGCGGGGCCGTCGGGGGCGGGGGCGTCCACGGCCAGGTCGGCGGCCAGGTCCAGGCTCAGGTCTGGCCCGAGGTCCCAAGCCACGTCGGGCCTCAGATCGACGCCCCCCTGCTCCACGCGGGCCTCGGCCCGGCCGACATCGGACGCCGCGGCGTCGCCGGACGTCTGGCCCTCACTGCACGCCGCGAGGGCCGCGCAGCAGACCAGCAGCAGACCTGGCCTCAAGCACGCCTCCGTCGCCGGGCCAGCACCAGCAGGGCGAGCAGCGCCAGCACCAGCGCTCCGCCGCCGGGCGCGGGATCGAGGCTGCAGCCGGCGCAGCTCGCCGCCTCGTCCTCCACCTCGGGCGGCGGCGGCGTGCCGGGGAAGACGGTGTAGCTCTCCTCGGTGGCCGACAGCGGCGGCGTGGTGATGGCCAGGCTGGCCCCCGTGCGCACGACCTGGCTGAACAGCTTGCCGTCCCGCTGCACGAGGTAGCTCACGGCCGGGTCCAGGTTGGCAACGCGGATCACCGCCTGCGCCGTGGTGGCCTTGCCCCCGTTGATCGTCACCAGCAGGGTCTGCTTCTTTTCGTCGTAGACCGCCTGGTTGATGAAGGCCTTGGCGTTGCTCACCGCCTTGACGAAGGGGCGCGAAAAGTGCCCGGCCGGGCGCGTGTTGGTGGCGTTTAACCGTATGTTGTGTTTGCTGTCGGTGACCAGGGCCAGCAGCGGCACGGAGTTTTGGAAGACCAGGGGGATGATGGGCGAGAAGGTGTAGCCGAAGCGGGTGCCGTCGGGCTCCCACGCCGCCTCGCCGAAGTCCCGCTCCCAGCTGACCAGCAGCTTCTTGTAGAGGGCCTCGTCGCCGAAGGTGCGGGCCAGGGCCATCGTGGTGCCGGTGGTCGCGATGTTGAGGGCGTAGGCCGTGAGGCTGCTCTTTTTGTCCGGATAGTCGTAGGCCACCGCCGTGCCCTGACCGTTGGGCGAGTCGCCGTCGGCGGCCACGAAGTACTTCTTGTAGGCCGGGTAGAGCGAGGCGGCCCAGGTGGGGTCCAGGGCGTCGAGGTAGAGGATGGTCAGGCTGTTGTACAGGCCGGACAGCGAGGTGTTGTACTGTTTGCCCGCGGGCTTGCCGGGCCGGTACATGAAGTAGGTCAGGCCGGTCTTGGCGTCCACCATGTTCTTCTTCGTCCAGGCCAGCCACTGGGCCGTCTCCGCCGCGTGCTTGGTGCCGTTGAGCCGGTCGTAGATCTGGTACCCCACGCGGTGCTGGGTGTTGCAGATGACGAAGACCTGCCCCGGCTCGCAGGCGATGCCGTGGTGCTTTTGGCCCGCGCCGTCCACCGCCTTGGTCGCCTCCTTGGCCAGCTTGTCGGCCAGCACCTTGACGCTTGTGGTGAACGTCTGCCCGTCGGTGTACTTGAGGGTCACCGGGGTCTCGTAGCGCGAGTCGCCGGAGGCGCGCTGGTAGAGGGTCATCATGTAGAAGAGGAAGCCCTTGAACATCAGGTTGCCCTCGGCCAGGGGGTCCTTGCCGTAGTGGTTCATCCACTCCTGCCACGAGCGGTAGTGCAACATCTTCTCCATGGCGCGGCGCAGGGCGTCGACGTAGGGGGCGCGGTAAGCGGGCGTGTGCTCGGCCACGCCGGCCACGGCGTAGGAGGTGCCGGCCACCAGGTAACGGGTCAGGCCGAGCATGCCGCCGAACTGCTTCTCCAGGGTGGCGTCACCCCAGTAGCGCGTGTCGAAGGTCTGCACGTCCCCCGCCAGGGCGTCGCGCAGGATGTTGAACATGCCGATGGTCTCGTTGTCCAGGTAGGGGTAGCCCTCCACCCGGGCCTGCGCCGTTGCGGGCAGCGCGGCCAGACAGATACAGATCACGAGGTGCTTCATCATCCCACCATGATACTATGCCGGCCCCGTTATGAAACGCCTTCTCCGCATGTCAGCCCTCGCCCTGCTCGCCTGCTGCCTGGCCGCGCCGCCCCGCCCGGCCCTGGCCCGGGGACGCAACCAGGCCGCGCTGCCCCTGGCGCGCAAGGGCGCCTGGTGGGGCAAGTTCCACCTCAAGCTGACTCGCATCGCCCGCGCCAGACGCGGCGCCCGGCTGGTCTTCGCCGGGGACTCCATCACCGAGCACTGGCGCCACGAGGGCCGGGCCATCTGGAAGAAGCGCTACGCGCCCCGCGGCGCGCTGAACCTCGGCATCAGCGGGGACCAGACGCACCACCTGCTCTGGCGGCTGAAGCACGGCGCCGTGGACGATCTGTCGCCGAGGGTCGTGGTGCTGCTCATCGGCGTCAATAACCTGTACATGCCCGCGGACCACATCGCCGCCGGCGTGCGGGCCAACGTCAGGCTCCTGCGCCAGAAGTTGCCGCGGGCCAAGATCCTGCTGCTGGGCGTCTTCCCCTGCGGCAAGAGGCCGGGGAGCCGGCGGCGCAAGATCCAGCGCATCAACAGCCTCGCCGCCCAGGAGGCCGACGGCAAGGTGGTGCACTACCTGGACATCGGCCACCGCTTCCTGGCAAAAAGCGGCAACATCTCCAGGAAGGTGATGCACGACCACCTGCACCTGACCACCAGGGGCTACCGGATCTGGGCCGACGCCATGGAGCCCACGCTGAAGAAGCTGCTGCGGTAGCTCAGGGCGAGTAGACCCGCAGGATGCCCTGGCTGGAGAGGCTGTCGCCGAAGTAGATCCAGCCGGTCTTCGGGTCCACGGCCACGTCGTAGACCCACGCGACGCTGGCGCTGGACGCGGCGCCGTCGACCGTGCCCATGGCGCCGTTGCCGACCACTGCGGTCCAGCCCGCGGCCGCGGACCAGGTATAGATGTGCCGCCCGGCGGTGGTGGAGAGTCCGGGCGCGTAGAGCTTGCCCGATGTGGTCACCAGCAGGCCCTCCGGGTAACCGAAGCCGCCCTTGAGCTTGGTCATAGCGGAGCTCGGCAGCGGCAACGTCGTCAGGCTCTTCAGGTTCAGCCCCCAGACCGTGGCGCTGCTGCTGTTGTTGCACGTGGCGTAAGCCTTCTTTTGCGCCTGGCTCACGGCCACGCCCACGGTGCCGTGGTTGCAAGCGGCGAAGGTGGCCAGGGTCACGACCTTGCCCTTTTGGGCGTGGCCCGCTTGCCGCACCAGCATGCGCACAACCCCGGTGGTGGAGTTTTTCACCCCGCCGGTGACCAGGATGTTCCCCCCCGAGTCCAGGGCCAAAAACGAAGGGTAGGAGAGCTTGGCCGTCTTGAACGCGCCGTCGTCGTGTCCGATGGCGCCGCTGCCGGCGAACCACCCCACGATGGGGGCGGTGGATGTCGCGCCGGTGATCGTGCGGATCTTGTGGTTGTTTTTGTCCGCCACGAAGACCAGGCCCGCCTTGTCCACCACGATTCCCGTGGGGTAATAGAAGCCGTTGAGGTCCTTTACGTTGTGGGTGCCACCGATGGTCGTCACGGTCTCCTTGGCCAGGTCGATGCGCCGCACCAGCTGGGCGTGGTCGGTGACGTAGAGGCTGCCGTTGTAAAAGGCCATGCCCCTGAGCTGGTTGAGATCGGCCGTGGCCAGTGAGCCGCTCTTGGTGGTCTTGTTGCCAAACGGCCGCTTGTATAGCGTCGTGACGCACCCCTTGCCCGAAAAGGGGGTCCAGGCCGAGGTGCTTTTGGCAGCCTCGCAGCGCCGGCAATTATCTGCCGGGTGCACCGTCTTGTCCTTGTAGCAGGCGGTGTTGATCACGCACCAGGCCTTGCCGGCGGTGCACTTGCCCCCGCTGTCAAAAAGCTGCGTGTCGGGCGAGCCCTTGTCCAGCGAGCCCTTGTCCGGCGCGCCCTGGTCCTTGGCGCCCTGGTCCTTGGCGGTGACCGGCGCGTCCTTGGCCGGCAGATCCTTGGCGACCGGCAGGTCCGGGGTCGGCTGATCCGGGGTCGGCAGATCCTTGCCCGGCAGGTCCGGCCTGGCCCGGTCGGGCGCAGGGTCGTCGACCACCGGACCGTCGCCGCCGGCATCGGGCGCCGCCGCGTCCGGGGGATCGTCGTCCAGGTCGTGGAAGCAGGCGCCCACCACCAGGGCGAGGCCGGTGCACAGCAGCATCCTCTTGACCCCGGAACAGCTCACGCACACCTCCTCGTTGCAAGTCTCCAGCATACTCAACCGGCCGTGAACCTGGCAAGGCGTCCTGCGCCGGGCAGCGGTGGCCAGCCCGGCGCTCCTGGTGTACAACACATGAGCACCGACCAGAGGAGACGAGCCATGTCGATGAAGAAGATCTCATCCCAGTTGATCAAGGTGGCCAAGGGCGATCGCCCCGCCGACCTGCTGTTGAAGAACGTGCAGGTGGTCAACGTCTTCTCCGGCGAGATCCACGACGGGGACGTGGCCATCTGGGACCAGTTCGTGGTCGGCTTCGGTGACTACGAGGCCAAGGAGGTCATGGATCTCAACGGGCTGTACCTGGCGCCGGGGTTCGTCGACGGGCACATCCACGTGGAGAGTGCCATGGTGGAGATTCCGCAGTTCGCCCGGGCCGTGGTGCCCCGGGGGACCACGTCGGTGGTGGCCGATCCCCACGAGATCGCCAACGTCATGGGCTACGACGGCATCCGCTACATCCTTGAGGCGAGCAAGTACAACCCGCTCAACGTCTTTATCATGCTGCCGTCCTGCGTGCCGGCCACCCCCCTCGAGACCTCGGGCTCCGAGCTACGCGCCTTCGACATCTACCCCTTCTTCAACGAAAAGTGGGTCCTCGGCCTGGCCGAGGTGATGAACTACCCCGGGCTGCTGCAGTGCGAGCCGGAGCTGATGGACAAGCTCAAGATCAGCCACTCCAAGCGCATCGACGGCCACGCGCCGGGGCTCACCGGCAAGGGCCTGTGCGCCTACGCCGCCTCCGGGGTGGCCTCGGACCACGAGTGCACCGACGTGGAGGAGGCCCGCGAGAAGCTGCGCATGGGGCTGCACATCATGATTCGCGAGGGCACCGCGGCCAAGAACCTCGAGGCGCTGCTGCCGCTGATCAGCAACGAAAACTCCCACCGCTGCTTCTTCGTCACCGACGACCGTCACCCGGCGGACATCCTCGAGCAGGGGCACATGGACCACGTCATCCGGCGGGCCATCGAGCTCGGGCTGTCGCCCATCACCGCGATCCAGATGGGCACGCTCAACGCGGCCCGCTACTTCATGCTCAACGAGCACGGCGCCGTCGCGCCGGGCTACTTCGCCGACCTGGTGGCCTTCGAGTCGCTGACCAAGATCGACGTCAAGAAGGTGTTCAAAAACGGCAAGCTGGTGGCCGAAAACGGCAAGGCGATCTGGAGCCTGCCCGACCGCCCGCGCATGTTTTTGCGCGGCTCGGTGAACATCAAGTGGCTGGAGGGGGACGAGTTCCAGGTCCCGGCCCGCCGCAACAAGATCCAGGTGATCAACCTGCAGAGGGGCCAGCTGATCACCAAAAAGTCTGTGGAGCCGGCCAAGATCGAGGACGGCCTGGTGGTCTCGGACGTGGAGCGCGACATCATCAAGACGGTGGTCATCGAGCGCCACCAGGCCTCGGGCAAGATGGGCTTCGGCTTCGTCAAGGGGTTCGGCCTGCGCGAGGGGGCCATCGCCTCGACCATCGCCCACGACTCTCACAACATCATCGTCATCGGCACCTCGGACGAGGACATCATGACCGCGGTGATCCAGCTCAACAAGCTCGGCGGCGGCCTGATCATCGCCAAGGACGGGCGGGTCATCGCCGACCTCGCCCTGCCCGTGGCCGGGCTCATGTCGCGCAAGTCCCTCGAGGAGGTCAACCGCCAGCTCAAGGCGATGATCGAGATCGCGCACCTGCTGGGCGTCAAGGCCACCGACCCCTTCATGACCCTGTCGTTTTTGGCCCTGCCCGTGATCCCCGAGCTGAAGCTAACCGACCTCGGCCTGGTGGACGTGGGGCTGTTCAAGCACGTGGACCTCTTCGTCGAGTGAAGCAGGGCGGGGGCTCGTCCCTCGCCACGCTCGCGCTACGACCAGTCCAGGATCGGCCAGTCGTGCTTGCGCGCGTGCCGCCGCAGCCTCATGTCCGGGTTCACCACGCGGGGCTGACCCACCCGCTCGAGCATCGGCAGGTCGGTGTATGAGTCGGTGTAGAAGTAGCTGGTGTCGAGGTCCACGTCGTTGTCGGCCGCCCAGCGCTCCGACAGCGTGACCTTGCCCTCGCCGTAGCAGAGGGGAAAGACCGGCTCGCCGGTGAAGCACCCGTCGGGGCCGACCTCGTAGCGCGAGCAGATGATGTCGTCCAGGTCCATCTCCCGCTGCACCTCGCGCGAGAGGTAGACCGACGACGAGGTGAGCAGCACCCGCGGCTGCCCCAGGTCGCGGTGGTGCTGCAGCGCGGGCTGCCCGCCCGGCGCGAAGGTGTGGGCCACCTCCTCGGCGTACCACTCGCGGGTCCAGCGATCGAGGTCCTCCTCGGTCTCGCCGACGTAGAGCGCCAGCGCCTTGCGCATGGCGTCCTCCATGTCGATGATGCTCAGCCGGTAGGCGGCGAACTTGAAGAAGGCCTCCACGGTGTTGCGCAGCGACAGCCGCCCCAGGCGCCGCTCCCGCGCCATCCAGAGCTGGCCGCTGTTGACGGTGAGCAGGGTCAGGTCGAGGTCGAAGAAGGCTGCGGGATTGCTCATGGGCTGTCTACCACTTCAGCAGCTCACCGGAGCACTTGAAGCCGAGGACCAGATAGGGCACGCCCTGGCTGACGTCCTCGCCGGTGCGCCAGCGGTGGCTGAGGTGCCAGTTGGCGATGAGCAGCACCGTGGGCTTGTTGAAGCGGCTGCCGGGGCCGTCGTAGAAGACGTAGGCCAGGATCGGGCCCATGCGCACGATGGGGGTGTTCGGGTTCTCGGTGCTCTCGCCCGGGCGGTAGTGCTCCGGGTCGAAGAAGGAGTGCACCACCGAGGCGCGCAGGCCGGCCACCAGGCCGAAGCGGAAGAGCCAGACCAGGTCGGTGTCGTTGGTCAGATGCCAGCCGCGGTTCGGCACCATGGCGTCGACGCGGGGGTTGTAGTAGAGGCGCTGGCCGTTCTCCAGGCGCATGTCGCTGTGAAAGAGATTCAGCGTATTGCGCAGCACCACCGGCCCCACCTTGCCCATGACCTGCACCTTGATCTCCAGCTCGCCGCCCATGGTGCTGTAGTTCTTGTTCGCGTCGGTCGCCTCGTCCTGGGCGGTGTCGGAGTGCGCGGCGTGGGGCGAGTCGTAGGACTGCAGGAACTGGAAGCTGCCGAGCCAGCCGACGAAGTAGTAGCCCACCGACATGAAGAGCACGGCCAGCGGCTTGACCTCCAGGGAGGCGCCCACGCGGGCCACCGCCGGGTTGAGGGTCGGGGTGAAGGCCACGCCGGCGTAGGCGTCACGCCAGAGCAGCCCGGCGTCGTCGTAGAGCCGGTAGCGGTAGCCGAGGTTCAGGCGGTCCTCCAGCCCCAGGGGGTTGAGCCGCGCCGCCACCAGGTTGTCGTAGACCACCCTGTGCTGGGCGTGGAGCGGCTTGTCCTGTGCCTGCGCAGCGGTCGGGCAGAGCGTGACGAATAGCAGGAGGCACAGCGATAACCTCAACACTTTTTCTCCTCCCAAGGGGACCTCCAGTGGCCATGGTTGATGTGGGCGCGCCATGTTAGGCTGCGCCCATGGCCAGGATCAAGCTCAAGCGGCATGAGCACTACCAGTTTCGACATTGGCTCGCCGTGCGCGTGGGCGACGTCAACTACGGCGGCCACCTCGGCAACGACGCCGTGGTGCGGCTGTGCAACGAGGCCCGGGTCCAGATGATGCGCCAGCTCGACTGCTCGGAGCTGGATCTCGGCGACGGCGCCACCGGCGTGGTGATGACCGAGCTGGCGGTCAACTACGTGGGCGAGGGGTTCCTGCACGACGCGCTGCTCGTCCACAGCCGCGTGGACTCGGTGGGCTACTTCGGCTTCCGCGTGCACCACCTGTTGGAGAAGGACGGCGACGACGGGCCAGCGCCGGTGGCTCTGGTGCAGACCGCCCTGTCGGCCTTCGACGGCGCCAGCCGCCAGATCGGCGAGCTGCCATCCTCGTTCATCGCGGCCCTCGGGCGCGCGGGGGTGGAGGTCGACCTGTGATATTCTGTGCCGCGGATCACTCGCATTGAATGAACGCGAGGTACCCAGCGTAACTCGCTGAACAACGGACAGGAGGTACGAAAATGAGAAGAACTACTCTGGTGCTGATGGTCTGCGCGGCCCTGGCCGCGGGGGCTGCAAGAAGAAGGCAGAGAACGTAAAGGTCGGCGAGGAGGGCGTGGAGGTCAACGCCGGCGGCGTGAAGGTCAAGGTCGGCGAGGAGGGCGTCGACGTGGACACCGGCGACGACAAGGTCAAGGTCAAGGTCAAGTCCGATGACGACGAGGACGAGGTGGAGGTCAAGACGGGCAAGGACAGCGTCAAGGTCAAGGCCAAGGGCGGCGGCGACGAGGACGAGGTCAACATCAACACCGGCAAGGGCGGCGTCAAGATCAAGACCGGCAAGGGCGGCGTCTCCATCGACGTGGGCAAGGGCAAGGTCAACATCAAGGGCCTGCCCCCCGGCGCCTCGGACGAGGACTAGCCAGACCAAAGTTTATGGTCGCGATCAACGTGGGGCTGCCATGCTGACCAGGCTCCGGGCTGCGGGCTCCGGGTTACAAGACAGGCCACGCATGTGCCTCGGGCTGGCTTTGTTCCAGCTGCTTCATTTGACGGTATCGCGGGTCATGGGTTGCCCAAAACCTCCACCTGATCCGCTGCCTCGAAGCTAGTGAATGATGGCCTCGTAGCCTGAAGCCTGTAGCCCACCGAAGCGCCCTCCCCTACTTCCCCGATCTCCACCCGATCCCGATGCCCAGCAAGTGCAGGTTGCCGCCGTACTCGGCGTGCAGGTTCTCGTCGTTGGTGCTCGGCTGACCGAGCATCAGCACGTGGGTGTAGAACATATCGATGGACAGCCCGAGGGGCAGCGAGACGCCGGCGCCCACGGAGAAGCCGAGGCGGTCGGAGTCGGGTGAGTTGGGGGCCAGGGTCTCCTCGGGGATGGGCGTCGGATCGTAGAACATGCCCGCCCGGGCGGTGAGCCAGGAGGTGACCTTCAGCTCCGCGCCGGCGCGCACCAGCACCTGGGTCTCCCAACTGGTCTGCGTCACCACGTCGGTGGTGGCGTCGTCCTCGAAGTCCACCACCAGCTTGTCGTAGACCGACCAGACGGCCACGCCCACGTCCAGCAACACGGCCAGGCGCTCCGTCGGGCGAACGCGGGCGCCCACGGTGACGAGGTCCGGCAGGTGGTAGTCAGCGGTGGCGAACTGGTCGTGGGCCTTGACCGAGAACGCGGCCGGCGCGTCGAACAGCGCGGTGCCGGTGAGCTCCAGATCGGTGCGGCTGCGGTAGACCGCCCCCAGGGAGAGCCAGCGGGTAAGGTCGACGAAGATGGAGGCGTGGCCGCCGAAGCCCACGCCGCCCAGATCCAGGGCCACCTTCCCCTCCTGGTCGACGAAGTCCAGGCCCTTGACCACCTGCAGGCTGGCGATGTCCATGTGGAAGCCGGCGCCCACGCGCACCTGGCCGAAGCGGAACGAAAAGAAGGGCGAGAGGCGGAAGACCTGCAGCTTGGACGACAGGGTCTCGAACCGTCCGGTCCACGCCTCGGGCCAGCGCACCGACGAGCCGAAGGGCACGTTGAAGGCCAGGCCCGCGGCCCAGGGCCCCCGGGCGTGGGAGACGTAGACATGGAACGGCGTGCTCGGCGGGGTGGACTCGGTCTGCTCCTCCCAGGAGCCGTCCAGCCCGCTGGAGGTGATCACGGGGAAGGCCAGCATCAGGCCCACGGCCGAGCGCCAGCCGCTACCGTCGGCCAGGGCCGCCGGGTTGTACCAGGCCGCCGAGCCGTCGCCTGCCCGGGCCGCCCCGGCCCCGCCGGTGCCACCGGCCACGGGCGACTGCTCCGAGATGGCGAAGCCCGCGCCGTGGACCGTGGCCGGTGCGAGGAGAAGAAGAAAAAGTAGGGCGGGGGCTCGTCCCCCGCCACGCCCCTCGCGAGGGACAAGCCCCCGCGCTACATTGAACATAATCATCATTTGCCCGCCAAAAACGCCGCGGCGTCGCTGTTGCCGGTGAAGTACCCCGGCTCAACCGGGATGACGAGGAAGGCGTGCTCGGCGAGGTAGTCCTTGCGCTTGACCCCGGCCAGGGTGGCCAGCTGCTTGGTGTACTTGTTCGGGATGATGAAGTCGAGGGTGGCCATCTGCACCAGCACCTTGCGCGTGTTCTTCGACTCCTGCCCCGGCAGCGGCTCCTTGACCAGGTAGCGCGCCACGTTGAGCGGGTCGAAGCTGTCGAGGTACCACTTGGCGATGTGCAGAAACTTCTGGTGGTCGCCCGTGCCCTTTTTGATCGCCTCCCGCTTGAGGTAGGCGTCGATGTGGGCGCCGAAGTACCTGGAGTCCATGAACATCGGCACCAGGTTGGCGCCGGGCACGTTGAGCACGGCCCGGCCCACGTGGGTGTCGAGGGCGGTATACGTGCCGCCGATGATCCCGCCGAGGGACTGGCCGAGGTAGTGGATCTTGTCGGTCTTGAAGCCGTAGCCGACGTTCTTCTTCCACTCCCCCTTGCGCAGGGAGCGGGACAGCGCGCCGAGGTCGATGATGGCCTGCAGGAAGTGGTGCCGCGTCCCGGGGATGGAGGACAGCTCGATAAAAGCCGCCCCCGACGCCTGGTGCATCGACAGGATGGGCCACTTGGGCAGGCTCGTCTGCTTGCCGGCCTTGTCCCGGCACTTGCCGTCGCTGCCGCAGGTGGAGCCGCTCTTGCACTGAGCGGGGCAGAACATCTTGCCCCCCTTGTTGAAGGGATCGGGCCAGCAGATGGGGCCGTTCCAGGCGCAGTGGGTGCGGGCGCCGTGGTAGGGAAAGTCGATGGCGATGGCGGCGAAGCCTCGCGACGCCAGGTAGTTGGCCACCGCCAGCACGAAGCGCCGCTCGGTGCAGATGGCGTGGCCGAAGATGACCACCGGCAGCGGCTTGTCCTTCTTGGCGCCGGCGGGGATGGTGAGCATGAACGGCAGGTAGTTGACCTGGTAGCTGCCCTCCTTGCGCCGCTTGCGCGTCTTCGGATCCAGGTAGTCCGCCGTGGCGATCTTGCCCTCGATGACCTCCTTGACGTTGAGCATCGAGACCACGCCGATGGGAAACTCCAGCGCCGCCTTGACCGCGCTCTTTTTGGTGATGCTCTTCGGATCCGCCGGCAGCTTCACCTTCTCTGCCGCGTTGAGCGACTCCAGCAGCGTCTTGTTCACGGTGAGGGTGGTGAAGGGCCAGGCCACCAGCACGTTCTTCCGCCCCAGGGTGTCCAGAAGCGGCGCCAGGGACGCCCGCACTGGATCCAGACGCGCAGCGTCCTCGTCCTCCACCGATGACAGCTGGCTCTTGCCCTTGACATCCACCAGGGGCGCCTTCACCCCGAGGAGCAGGCCGGTGAGCATCGGCATCACCGGCTTGCCCGCGGCGTCGCGGATCCCCGGCCGCAGCACCACGGCGTAGGTCGTCTCGGTGTCCAGGGGCATCGTCTTGGGCGTGACCTCCACCCGCACCCGGTCGGCGGCCAGGGTCACCGTCGCCGGGATGGCCGTGGTGTTGCCCTTGGCCACCTTGTAGAGTTGCACCGTGCCGGGGGTCACGGTCTTCGGATCCACCGGCGCCGAGAACTCGAAGAGCTGCCCGGTGGTGGTGCCGAAGCCGTCCAGCTCCTTGAGGCCCTCCTTGGTCTCGCGGGTCTTGGCGTCGTCGTCGTCGTTGACCGGCAGGTCGACCTTGCCCGTCTTCGGGTCGATGAGCAGGTCGATGGGCAGCGGCATCTTGCCCGCGGCGCTGTCCATGACCACCTCGGTGAACTTGTTCACCGAAAACGTCCACAGCGCGGCTACCTCCCGCCGCGGCAGCTTCATCTGCTGCTCCACGTGCTTGAAAAACGGGCTCAGCTCCACGCGCAGCTCCTCGAGATCCTCGGCCGCCTCCTTGCGCTCGGCGCGGGTGGTGCCGGGGAAGGCGCGGAAGTCCCGCGACGCCGTGAGCTTCTGCGTCAGGCGCAGGTAGTAAAACGCCGCGTCGCAGTCCACCAGCTCGCCGCCCTTGCCCCGCACGCCGTTGTTGCCGCCGCGCACCACCACCATCATGGTGCTGCCCCGGGGCCAGCCCTCGTCGGGAGGCGTTATCTCCACCTTGCGCTTGTCGCTGCTCACCGTCAGCTTCGCCTTGTCGTAGAGCGTGGCCTCGCCCGCCTGCCAGCGCCAGACCTGCACCGTCTTCGGCGTCACCGAGTTGTCGGCCAGGGGGCCGGTGAACTCCACCCGGGCGGCCGAGCTGTTGGGCCAGGCGTCCAGGGTGTTGAGGAAGGTGTAGAGCTCCTTTTCGGCGGCGGTGAGGTCGTCATCGTCCAGGGGGATGTCCAGCTTGCCGCTCTTGTCGTCCCGCAGCAGGTCGCTGGGCATGGGGATGGCCCCCTCCCCCGGATCGAACCTGGCCTGGATGATCTTGGTGGCGCCGCGCAGCTCGTCGCCGCCGCAGGCGGCCAACAGCAGGGCGAGGGAAAGGAAGGTTACTCGGCGAATGGACATCGGCACCCTCTCAGACATCAACGGCAGGCTTCTCCACACCGACCCGGCGCCGTGACGATCAGCTCGGGTGCTTGTGGATCTCCCACGCCGTTGGGATGAACATCAGACCGCCACCCTCGTAGCCGAGGCTGGCCATGCGCAGGGACCGCCGCACCACCGAGGCCTGCTTGCCGGTCTCGCGGTTGCGCAGCTCCACCTGCACCTCGAAGTTGCCCTCGAGCAGCGGGTTCGGGTCGAAGGTCAGCGCCACCGTGTTGCGCCCGCGGGGCAGCGGATCCTCCGAGCTGATCTCGTGGGCCACGGCGCCTTCCATGAAGGTGGAGACCTTCAGCTCGAGCTCGTCCGGGTTGGAGACGTTGGTGTCCATGCGCAGGCACATCGGCTCCATGGAGCGGAAGGCGGGCAGCTCCTGCCCCTTCTCGTCGGTGATGCGAAAGCCGAGCAGCTTGTCCTTG
>PVBE010075606.1_pt1 | contig 17103 bp, 12 predicted proteins | sample 1631181 | NCBI WGS metagenome assembly PVBE01 (sample SAMN08397723, study PRJNA350692) | Marine metagenome, whole genome shotgun sequencing project. | isolation source: water | place: Pacific Ocean | collected 2012-04 | reverse complement strand
CCAGGCTCAACGGCTCCTGTTGGCTTTCACCCATGCGGTGCCTCCGGCGATCATTGCTGCGATGCCCGCTGCGATGCTCTGAGGCCAGTTTCTTGGCACCTCTACCGAAAACCTCCCTGCTCATATGGGCAATGCGGGTGAGTAGGTCGTTTCGGCGGGGGCGTCCCGTTTGCCAATGGCGGTGAAAACTGCTATAGTCGTTCATTACACGTCTGGACATGAACCCATGCGTGCGGGGCCGCTCGGGCCCTTCACGCGCGATATGAGGTAGCCAGATGACGTCGAGATTCACGCTCCGTCTCATCGCAGCCGCGACATTCGGCACACTCCTCGTCAGCGGCGCGCTCGCAGCAGATCTGCCGCCCCAGTTCGATCCCTCGACCATGATCCCCGTCAGCGAAGTGAAGGTGGGGATGAAGGGCGTCAGCAAATCCGTCTTCCGCGGCGTTGAGATCCACGAGTTTGGCGTGGAAGTGGTGGGGATCTTGCCGAAGGAAGACCTCGGCGGCGACCTCGTGCTGATCAAGGTGCTCGATGGTCCGGTTGTTGACCGGGATTGCGGGATTATCGGCGGAATGAGCGGAAGCCCCGTCTACTTCGATGGGCGGCTTCTCGGCGCGGTGGCTTACACGTTTTCCTTTGAGAAAGAGCCTATCGGCGGCGTTACGCCGATGGCATCGATGCTCCACGCGTATGTCGATCCCACTGCCAAGCAGGAAGAGACGGCCCGCCACGAGCCGGTCGAGTTGCATGGGAGGCGCTTGACCAGCGCCCGAATCGCCCCTATGAGCGAGACGGAGCCGTTCGCGGACGCCGACACGATCAACATGAAGCCCGTGGGGCTCATGAGCGTGAGCGGAATGACGCGGCGGGGACTGCGCGACTTCGGCGAGCTTCTCGAGCCATACGGGATCCGGCCGGTTGCCGGCCCGGGCACGATGGAGGAGGCGGTCGATGCGGACCTGGTGCCGGGAGCGGGGATCGCAGTGGAGCTGATGCGCGGCGATTTCTCGTCGTCACTCATCGGGACGGTAACGTGGCGCGAGGGCGACACGCTGCTGGCGTTTGGCCACCCGTTCATGCAGCTTGGCGCGGTGGACATGCCCATGGCGACGGCTTTCATCCACGATTTTGTGCCCTCTTACGATCGCACCGATAAGTTCGGGTCCGGCATGGAGATGGTGGGCTCGCTCCGACGCGATGGCACGTGGGCGGTCGGCGGACTCATGGGCCCCGTGCCCGATATGGTGCCGGTCGATATCACCGTCATGGATGAGACCACGGGCAAGCGGCGCGCGTTTCACGTCGAAGTTGCGAAGGAGCCGCTCCTGACGCAGCAGCTTATATCCAGCGCTGTTGCCAACGCCGTCGATTCGAGTTTCAAACCGATCGGCGAGGGCATGGCGAAGGTAAAGTTCACGATTGAGGGCGAGCGCGGGGCGAAGGTTGAGCGCGAGAATATCTACTGGAACCGGATGTCGATCGCGGGGGCCTGCACGCGCGAAGTCGGGAGCACGATCTACGTGCTTCGCCGGAACCCGTTCGACCCGCAGGAGCCGGCGCGCGTTTCGATGGAAGTGACGCTGTCGGACAAGAACATCTCCGCCGCGATCGAGGAAGTCTACACGGATGAGACCGTGGCGAAGGCGGGGGAGAAGCTCACCGTTCACGTTGTGTTGCGCCCCTGGGACGGCGACACGTTCGAGAAGGTCATTGTGTTGGACCTTCCCGAGGACTTGAAGCGCGGAACGATGCGCATCGGCGTTGGCGGTGGGGAGGGCGCGTACAGCATGCGGTCGCGTCTTGGGCTGTTGCAGCCGGACTTCCACGATCTGCCCTCGATCATCGAGGACATGGAGAACGTGGAGAACAACGATCAGCTCTTCGTGGGCGCCGCGTTGCCCAACACGGGGATCGGCATTGCCGAGTACCTCCTGCACAAGCTCCCGTCGTCCATCCTGAAGGTCATGAGTTCGTCGCGGACGACCGACGTGCGGGGGGGACGTGAGGAGATCTCCGTCCTGCTGGACACCGACTTTGTCATCCTCGGGGCGAGCTACCTGACGCTCGGGACTGAGGACAAGACCGGCGCCCGCGCATCGACCCCGCCGCCGACGTCGGGCGCGACGCCGCCGCCCGCGCCGCCTCCAGCCCGCGTGTCGGTGGCCGGGAGCTTTGGGCCGGAGACGCGGGTCAACCCGCTGACCGCGCCGCCGCTGGAATGGGCGACCGCCCGTCTCTCTCGCACGTGGCCGGGAACGACGCTATCGAATGCGCTGGCGACGCAAGGCCCGCCCGGCAAGAACGGGAAGAAGGGCAAGAAGCCTGTCAAGCCGCCCGCGCCGACCTCGGATGATGACGACGACGAAGACGACGATGACGACGATGGGGCCCTGACCCGGAAGCTCGCGGAATGGCGCCAGACGAGCGGCAAAGACTTCGCCGAGGGGGAAGCGAAGGGGATCGCCATCCGCAGCGATGGCACGCTCTACGTCGCCGAGAAGAAGGTGCGCGACTGGCAGACCCAGGAGCACCGCGAGATCTGGTCGATCGTCGCCGACGAGGACGGCACGGCCTACCTCGGCATGGGCAAGGATGGCCAGATCTACAAGGCCGTCGGCGATGCTGATCCGGAGTTGCTGCATGAGACCGGCGAACTCGCCGTCCACGCGCTGGCGCTGAGCGGCGGGAGCCTCTACGCGGGGACCATCCCCGACGGCAAGCTCATCAAGCTCGATCCCGCCAACCCCGAGGGCGCCGAAGTCGTCGCGGACTGGCCGGACCAGTACATATGGGCGCTCGCGCCCGCACCGGATGGCGGGGTGTACGCCGGCACGGGCTCGGCGGGGCGCATCTACCACGTCTCGGCCGCGGGGGAGGCCAAACTGCTCGCGGATCTGCCGGCGCAGCACGTGCTGTGCCTGGCGATGCTGGGCGATGACCTGCTCGCCGGCACCGCCGAGAACGGCGTCGTCTTTCAGGTCAGCGCCGACGGCTCGTTTGAGGCCGTCTACGATGATGAGGATCCGGCGATTACCGGCGTGGCCGTCACCGAGTCGGGCGAGGCCTACGCCTGCTCGTCGCCTAAGGGCAACATCGCGCGCATCACGCCGGGCAAGCCCAGCAATTCGGTCGTGAAGCTCGACGCCGACGGCGCTCTTTGCATGACGGCAGTCGGCGACAGCGTGTACGTCGGCACCACCGACGATGGCAAGATCATCTCGATACTCTCGCCCGAGAAATACGCGGTTATCGCCGAGACGGAAGGTTCTGAAGTAGCCTGCCTCGCGGCGGCCGGCAATCGCCTGCTCGCCGGGGCTGCCAATCCGGGCCGCCTGACTGTCTTCGATGGCGCGGTGCAGAGCAGCGGAACGTTCGAGTCGGCAGTGCTCGACGCCAAGCGCGCCTCGCGCTGGGCGACGGTCCTGTGGACCGGTGAGAAGCCTGACGGCGGAGCGATTGAGGTCCGGTCGCGCGTCGGCGCAACGGCCGATCCGGAGGACGGAACGTGGAGCGCCTGGTCGTACCCGTATGCGATGGCGAAGGCGCAGAAGATAGCGGGTGCGGACGCTCGCTACTTGCAGTATCGCGTTCAGGTCGACAAAGCCGACAACGGGGAATCGCCGCTCTTTGACGGGTTGCTCCTGAAGTACCTGCCGGCGAATCAGAAACCGACGCTCAAAGTCACAGCCCCCGAGCCAGGCGCGGCGATTTCCGGCGAGTTCAAGTTCAAGTTCGAGGGCAAGGATGAGGACGAAGACAAGCTGCGGTACTCCGTGGCGGTCCGCGCGTCCGGCGCCGATGAGTGGGAGGTGCTTAAGGAAGACATCAAGGACACCGACTACGAGTGGGACACCACCGAGGACGTTGATGAGGGCGTCTACACCGCGAGGATCATCGCGACCGACGGGCTCTCCAATCCGATGGCGCCGCTCTCAGTCGAGGAACTGATCTTCCCCGTACTCGTGGACAACACGCCGCCGGCGCTGCGCGACTCGCCCGACCCCGAGGTGGGTGAGGACAAAACGGTTCTCATCACGGGGCGCGCGTCCGATGGCGGCTCGCAGATCGTGAGCATCGAATACCGCATCGGCGACGACGGCGAATGGAAGACGATTGCCCCCAGCGACGGACTGCTGGACTCTCACGGCGAGGCGTTTGAGCTGCGCACGGCAGCGCTAGAGCCAGGGCAGAAGGTCATCACCATCCGCATTCGCGACGCGGCCGGGAACAAGGACGATACGAAAGTCACAGCCGTCATCCCCGGCGAGGAGAAGGAAGAGGCCGGTGAGGAAGGCGACGAAACGGAAGAGGACGACAAGGACGACGAGGAAACTGACGAGACAGAAGAAGACGACGAGGAAGAGAAGGACGACGCAGAAACTGAGTGAGCAAGGCCCGTCTCGCGAGGTCATCCGAGAAGTCCATCGCGCGCTGGTGCGGGCGTACGGGACGCCGGAGAAACGCCCGCGCGGCAGCGTGCTGGACGGCCTGGTCGGGACGATCCTCTCGCAGAATACGACCGGCACCAACGCGCGCGCGGCGTTCGATGAGCTGAAAGGGCGCTTCCCCACGTGGGCCGCTTGTTTGGATGCCGACCCTCGCGACGTGGTGGATTCGATCCGGTCGGCGGGGCTGGCTCAACTTCGCGGCCCGCGTATCCAGGCGATTCTACGGAGCATCGAGGATTCGCTTGGCGAGCTGGACCTCGATTTTGTCTGCGAGATGCCTCCGCCGGAGGCGTCTGAGTATCTCCAGCAGTTCAACGGCGTGGGCCCGAAGACGGCATCGTGCGTCCTGCTCTTCACGTGCGGGCGGCACGTGTTTCCCGTCGACACGCACGTCGATCGCATCGCCAAGCGGCTGGGGTGGGTGTCGGAGGAGATGGCGCCCGAGGCGATCCAGCACCTGCTCGAGCCGTTGATCGCCGGGCCGTCGCGTCTGGCTCTGCACGTGAATCTCATCAACCTCGGACGCGCGGTCTGTCGAGCGCGCAAGCCAAAGTGCCACGAGTGTCCGCTACTGGAGCAATGTCCGAGCGGGCGGGCGGTGACGTCGGGGCTAACCGAAGAGGTATGAGAGGGGGCTGCGCTGGGCGTTGATGGCGTCGACGGGGCAGGCCTCCATGCAGCAGAAGCACTCCACGCACTTACCCCGATCTACGTGAGCGACGTCGCTGATGGTGATGGCGTCAACCGGGCAGGCGTCGGCGCACCCTCCGCATGAGATGCAATCGCGTCGAGAGACGCGCGGGCGGACGTAGATGAGCTTCTCGCCGATGTGGCAGAAGATGGGGGGGAAGCTGCGCCCGATCTTTGGCGGCAGGCGCAACTGGGTGCGGAGATCTTCGGGATCATCGCCGACCACGTCTACCCTAGCAATATCGCCAGGCCCGAGTCCCAGGCGCGCGGCGGCCTTGGTCAGCTCAACCTGTCCGCCGGCCCCGACCATCTCCTCGACCGCTAGATCGAGCGCGACCGCGTTGGTTGAGACGGCGACCGCGCCGACGTGTTTGGGCGTGCCCCTCGTTGGTCCGAACCCCTGCATGGCGGTGACGGCATCGATGATGCTCAACTCCGGCACGGCGACGGAGAAGCAATCAGCCAGGGACTCCGACAGGGCGACGTACGTTCCCAGCGCGTGGATCTTCAACCGATCGCGCGGCGCGATCCCGCCGAACATGTTCTTCAGCGCCATGGTCATGGTGGTCTGGGCGTGGGTCTTGCACTTCGCCAGGTTGATGACCACATCAACATCGCGCTGAAGCCGCGCGACGTGGGTTGTCTGAAGCTGGAGCGGGTTCGCGACATCGATGGGCTCGTAACCGTCGCGGTTGAGTAGCGTGAGCGTCGCTGGAATGCCCTCGAGCGCCTCACCGTAGCCCGTTGGTTTGAGCACTTCGTCTGGGCGGTGCGCGAAGGCGTACGTGGGCTGATCGGCGACGATGATCTCGCAGCCGGCCTCGTGGGCGACCTCCGCCACCGCGCGCACAATCGCCGGGTGCGTGCAGACGGGGCGATCCGGACCGCGTGGCGTGACGACGTTTGGTTTGAGGAGAACCGTCGCGCCGGGCTTGAAGCAATCACCCGCGCCCGGGACCAGCTCAATCGCGGAGCGGATCGCGTCGCGCGCAGTGCTCAATTCGTAGTCAGGGCAGCGGCGGATGGCGACGGTAGGGTGGGGGAGAGACTCGGTCACGAAAGCGACTCTGAGTCGCGGGCGTTTACCTTGTCCAGCTCTTCACGGGCCTTGAGGTAGTTGGGGTCGAGTCGAAGGGCGAGCTGCAACCGCTCGCGCGCGTCGGACCATCGCTCGAGTTTGCGCAGGATGACGCCCAGGTTGCACTGGACGGCGGGATTGTCCGGCGACAGCTCGGCGCACGCTCTGGCCGGGCCCTCCGCGTCAGCGTACCGCCCGGTACGGAAATACGCGGCTGACAGATGCCGCCAGGCGCGTTCGTCCGTGGGCGCCTCTTCGGTCGCCTTCTCGAATTCGGCGATCGCCTCGGCGTAGCGGCCTTTTCGGGAGCGGCGCATGCCACGTTCATAGGCCGACGCCGATTTCTTTTCTCGACGGGCCTCCGCGCGGGCCTTCTTTTCCGAGATCTCCTGAGCGGCTTGACGCGCGTGTTCGTCTTCGGGGTCAATCTCGAGGGCCTTGTTGTAGCACGTCAGCGCGCGCGAGTGTTTCTTCAGGGCGGCGAACCCAGCGCCCTTGATCTTCCACGCCTCGGCGTGTTCTGGGTCGAGTTCAAGCACTTGGTCGGCGAGCTTCACAGCGTCGGAATGATCGTCCCTGGCGATGAGGCAACGGGCTTTGCTCAGCATTGACTGTGGCGATGACGGATTGATGAGGAGGGCGCGATCGTAGCTCATGATCGCGTTGCCGTACTCATCGAGCGCCTCGTGAGACTGGCCCTTGTGCTGCCACACGTCGCCCAGCGCCGAATCGATGGAGATGGCGTGGTCGTAGTCCTTGATTGCCGTCTCGTGATCGCCAATCGCAGCGTTGCAGAGCCCGCGGATCTTCAGCGCCCGGGTGGAATTTGGGTCGCGGGCCAGGGCGCGGATGCACGCCTTCAACGCTTCGCGATGGCGGCCGAGCACGCGCAGGACCTCAGCCAGTCCGAGCCAGCCTTGCGCCAGCTCCTGGTCGATCTGGATCGACTTCTCAAATGCCTCGATCGCCTCTTCGTATTTGCCGAGTTGGGCGAGGCTGACGCCTTTGGCGGTCCAGTTGTGGGCGTTCATCTGATCAGGCGGCGCCATCTGAAGTCGCTCCTTCCCCGTCAGCATCTGGTACACGCGGTCAAGCGCCGCCGAGACTTCGATGAAGCCCTTGTAGCGAGCGTCCGGCTTCTTCTGCATGCACTTGTGGATGATCTCCACAATGTCGGGGTGGATCGCCGTGTTGTAGTCGCGCGGATCCGGCAGCAGGTCCTTCTCGTGCTTCTCCTTGAAGCCGAAGGGAGAGCTGGCCTTGTAGGGCCAGCGCCGGGTGAGCATCTCGTACATCGTGCAACCGAAGGCGTACACGTCGGCGCGGCGGTCAACGTGGAGATCGGGGTTGAACTGCTCGGGCGCCATGTACTGAGGCGTGCCGAAGATTCTTCGCTCCTTGCCGTTGTCGCGGGCTGACTGGTCGGTTGCCAAGGCCAAGCCGAAGTCGGTGACCTTCGCCACGAGGTCCTTGGAGAGCAGGATGTTCGATGGTTTTACGTCGCGGTGGGTGATCTTCGTGTTCTCATGCGCGTGGCGCAGAGCATCCGCGACCTGCAGCCCAATCTCCACCGCCTGGGCGATCTCGATGGGGCGTTCGGCGAGCATGCCGGCAACGCTTGAGCCGTCGATGAATTCGAGGAAGATGGTCGGCACGTCGTCGATGACCTGGACGAGATCGGCCTCGACGATGTGGGGATGCCGGTCCATGCTGACCCACAACTCGGCCTCGCGCAGAAACGCCTCGCGAACGCCCTTGCTGTCCAGGACGTCCTGCTTCAGGCTCTTAATCGCGGACGGCCGGCCCTGGAGATGGTCGAAGCAGATGTGGACAAAGGCCATCCCGCCGCGACGGATCGCGAGCACCTCGTGGCGCCCACGGATGAAATCGCCGACCTGCCAGACGGGGGGGGCCTCCTCATCGCGAGCGCGACGCTCCTGGATGTGGTCCTCGCCTGTTTGGTCCTCGAGGGCGAGATCACGTCCCACCGTCGCCAATAGCAGTCCCGCGGGAATGGCCGCGGGATTTGGGATGCCGAAGATGCCTGAGGAGTCCTCGTTGCGCCTGCCCGATAGGCGGCGTTGCCATTCCTCCGCGCGGACGGGATCTACATCGAGGGCATTCTCGAAGTTTCGCGCTGATTCTTGGCGATCGCCGAGTTTGAGGTGAACGGCGCCCAACCGCGTCCAGGCAGGGATCGCCCCGGCGTCCAACTGAACGGCACGGGTAGCCGACGCGATCACTTCGCGCGTTCGCCCGAGCCGATAGAACGCCTCGGCCTGCAGCACCCACGGGAGAGCGGCCTTCGGGTTGCCGGCAATAGCCGCGCCGAAGCGCTCAGCGGCAGCTTCAAGGTTGCCTGCCCGTAGTGCCAACCGACCCTCGCGCAGCGCGGCATTGGCGCTCAGGGACACCGTAATCCCTCCTGCGTACGCTTCGTCGGAACTCACGCGACCTTTATCGCTGCAACGTCCTATACCTGCAACGGGTTTCCCACCCTCATGATACCCAACTGTAGGAGTAAAATGCAACGACTTTGGGTGACCTGGCGGAACAAACGCATATGACGTAGTATTAGACTATCCGACGGGCGTATCGGTTCTGCCGCGCCAGGCCGTTGGCGCGGTGGCGTGAAATGATCGCCCCGCCGCTGATTTACGCTGACAGGAGACCCTCCCTTTGCCCGAGATCTACTACAGCCACGCCATCCGTCAAGCCCTGGAGGAGGAGATGACCCGCGACGAGCGGGTGATCCTCATGGGCGAGGATATCGCCGAATACGGCGGCGCATTCAAGCTGACCGAGGGCATCGTCACCCAGTTCGGGCGAGATCGGGTGCGCAACACGCCCATCGCCGAGAACGGGTTCATCGGCGTGGCTGTTGGCGCCGCGCTGACGGGACTGCGCCCTGTCGCCGAGATCATGTTCATGGACTTCATCACGCTGGCCATGGACCAACTCGTCAACCAAGCCGCCAAGTTTCACTACCAGTACGGGCCGCAAGCCGCCGTGCCGATCGTGGTCCGATGCCCGTCCGGCGCCGGTCGGTGCTACGGTCCGACTCACTCGCAGTCGCTCGAGCGTTACTTCTTCAGCACGCCTGGCCTGCTGGTGGCGTGTCCCGCCACCGCGAGCGATGCGAAGGGCCTGCTTAAGACTGCCATTCGCGCTGATGATCCGGTTATCTTTCTTGAGTCGAAGATCCTCTATGGCACTCGGGGCGAAGTGGCCGACGATGAGTGTCTTGTCCCGTTCGGCCAGGCCAAGGTCCGGCGCGAGGGGGGAGACGTGACGATCGTCGCCTACTCGCGAATGGTCATCGAGGCGCTCAAGGCTGCTGACGCACTGGCGGAGCGCGAGGTCCAGGCGACGGTCATTGACCTGCGTACGCTCGCGCCGCTCGACATGGACACGGTCACGGCGTCGGTGGGTGAGACCGGCCGAGTGGTCGTCGTCGAGGAAGGTTGGTTGACGGGCGGAGTTGGCGCGGAGCTGTCCGCGCGAGTGTCGGAGAGTTGCTTCGACTACCTTGAGGCCCCCGTGAATCGCGTGGCCGCGGCGGACGTGCCCGTGCCGTGCGCGCAGTCCCTGGAGCAGGCCGCGACGCCGGATTGGGAACAGATCGGCCGAGCGGCGCTTGAGACCGTCTCTTACTAGAAGCGGGTTCAGAACCCAAGCGTCGACGGAGAACAGGGGACAGTCCTGCGCAGACGACGCTTGGACAGTCCCAGCCGGACGGTGTCGTGGAAACTCGCGGAGTTTCCCTGGAGATCCGACCTATACGGGAGGCCGAAACGAATACGGAGGCTGGCTCGACCTCCAATACCAGGCCAGGTGAATTGCATGGCGCTCGATACATCTCTGATCATCGTCTCATACAACAAGCAGGCCTACACGGCGCTGTGTCTCGAATCGCTGCTCAAGTGCGATCCTCGCCCGGGCGAGATCGTGGTTGTGGACAACGGCTCAACCGATGGAGCGATCGAATATCTGGGCGGCACGTTTGCCGGCCTCGCCGAGCAGGCCGGGGTGGGATTTCAGCTCATAGGCAACGATGACAATGTCGGCGCATGCACGGCGCGCAATCAGGGGCTCGAGGTTGTCACGGGCGACTTTGTCGGATTCCTCGACAACGACACGGCCATGTGCACGAAGAGCTGGCTCGCTATCCTGATGGGGGTGCTGGGCGAGGAAGAGAACGCGGGCATCGTCGCCCCGAAGCTTCTGTATCCCTTTGAGCCGTATAACATCGAGCACGCCGGCGCGGCCATCTCGCGGAGGGGAAGGCCGAAGTACCTTGGGCGCGGGTGCGAGAGACTCGACCCCGATCACAACTCGCGACGGGACGTTCAGTGTCTCATCAGCGCGGCGTGGCTCATGAAGCGCGAGGTGCCCGACCAGATCGGCGGGCTTGATGAGATCTTCAACCCGGCCCAATTCGAGGATTTCGATTTCTGCTATCGAGCGAGACAAAGCGGCTACCGAGTTCTGTATGAGCCAACCGCCGAACTGTATCACTTCGAGAATACAACGACCGATGGCTCCGTTGATGTCAACTTCAAATACGTGACCATCAAGAACGGGATGGCCTTCAAGAAGCGTTGGCGGAACGTGTTCTCCGAGGAGGATGGTCCGGCTGACGACACGTGCGTGTGGGATGACCTCCCGACCCATCCTATCGAGGTGACCGGGATCCCACCGATGCGGTAGGGGATTTGGGCGTTTGTGGCGTTGACAAACATTTCGGCCCCTGTTATAGTGACTTCCGTATAGTCGTCGCGAGACGTATCTCTTTGCGGTTGACGTCGCAGTCTGTTCGCGACAGACGTGTAGCCTGATAGACTCCCCCGTTCTCCTGCGCGTATAGCTGATGGCGGATCAGGCATGGACCAACCATGCCCCTGCCCACTGAGGATTCGGAGACGGCCTACACATTTTCGTTCTACCCCCTATGATGATCTCATGACAGAGCCGCTTGCCATGTTGGCCACATCGCCACACGCACGTACCATCGGGCCATCGTGATGCAATACGCCATCAGATCATCATGTCACGGTATGAAGGGGCTCAGCAGCAATGAGTGACTCCGCTCGATCTCACGAGTTGGCGATCGTGCTCGATTTCGGCGCTCAGTACGTGCAGCTCATCGTCCGCAAGGTGCGCGAGCAAGGCGTCTACTGCGAGATCCGTCCCCACGACACGCCCGTAGCGGAGCTTGTGGCCCTCAAGCCAAAGGCCATCATCCTCTCAGGCGGGCCGCAGAGCGTCTATGGAGATGGCGCGCCGCGAGTCGACCCGGCTCTGTTTTCCGCGGGGATACCGATGCTGGGGATCTGCTATGGGCACCAGCTCATGGCACACTCGCTCGATGGCAAGGTGAGCCCGGGCACAACTCGCGAATATGGGCATGCCAGCATCAACGTCGAAAGCACGAACGGGCTCTTTGACGGCATCGACACCCATCCGACGTGCTGGATGAGCCACGGCGACCACGTCTCCGAGGCGCCGTCGGGATTTGCCAAGCTGGCTGTGAGCGACGACGGTATTCTTGCAGCGATGGGCGACGACGAGCGCAAGCTGTACGGCGTGCAATTTCATCCGGAAGTGACGCACACGCCATTCGGCCCAACGCTGCTGCGCAACTTCCTTTACACCACCGCCGGCTGCGCGGGTGACTGGGAGAGCGCGAGTTTCATCGACGAGGCCGTGGCTAAGATCCGCCAGACGGTTGGCGACGAGCGACTTCTGATCGCCATGTCAGGAGGCGTCGACAGCTCGGTGGTCGCTGGGCTGGCGCGCCGGGCGGTCGGCGACCGGGCCGCGTGCATGTTCATCGATACGGGCCTCATGCGACTCGGCGAACCGGAAGAGGTCGAGGCGATTTTTCGGCCGATCCTGGGCGACTCGCTCGTGGCTGTCGATGCTAGCGAGCGCTTCATGAACGCGCTTGATGGTGTCTCGGATCCCGAGGCGAAGCGCAAGGCGGTGGGGGAGACCTTCATCCGCACGTTCGAGGCGGAGGCCGCTAAGCTGGGCGATTTCAAGTTCATCGCGCATGGGACCCTATACCCCGACGTGATCGAGAGTGGGGGAGGCACAACCGCGCACATCAAGAGTCACCACAATGTCGGCGGTCTGCCCGACGACATGGAGATGACGAACGTCGAGCCGCTCCGGTTGCTGTTCAAGGACGAGGTTCGGCAGGTCGCGTTGCAGCTTGGATTGCCCGAGGCAGTTGCCATGCGCCAGCCGTTCCCGGGGCCGGGATTCGCGGTTCGAGTGAACGGCGAGGTCACGCAGGAGAAGCTTGAGATTGGCAAGGCGGCCGATCTGATCGTGCGCGAGGAGATCGAGAATTCCGAGCTGGCCGGGAAGATCAGCCAGTACCTCGCCTGCGTCCCAGACGTGAAGACGGTAGGCGTGCTAGGCGACGCGAGGGTGCATGGCTATCCGGTCGTGGTGCGCGCCGTCATCACGGATGACTTCATGACGGCCGACTGGGCGCGCATCCCGCACGACATGCTGCAGCGGATGTCGACTCGGATCGTGAACGAGGTCAGAGGCGTGAGTCGAGTGCTGTATGACATCACAACCAAACCTCCAGCCACAATCGAGTGGGAATGAGCTTCGAGGGCAACGAGAGAGACATGGGAGATCCGGAGCAGTATCGGGCCAACATCGCCAGGACGCTGCTAACGCAGGAGCAGATCCAGGCCAAGGTCTCTGAGCTGGCCGCGATCGTCTCTCAAGATTACGCGGACTGCGTTCCGCTGCTCGTGGGAGTGCTCAACGGATCAGCTGTCTTTGCGGCCGACTTGATCCGGGCATTGAGCGTTCCGGCTGAGCTAGAATTCGTTGCGGCGACGAGTTACGGCGACGCGACGGAGTCATCGGGCAAGTGCAAGATGACGAAAGATATAGATCGTCCATTGGCCGGCAGGCACGTGCTTATGGTAGAGGATATCGTGGATACCGGGCGCACGCTGGCCGCTATCGTCGAGTGCATTGAGGCCAGGGACCCGGCGTCGGTGAAGGTGTGCACGCTGCTCGACAAGCCGGCCCGCCGTGAAGTCGACATGCGCCCGGACTACATCGGTTTCGAAATCCCAGACGAGTTTGTCGTGGGCTACGGACTCGACTTCGCACGTCATTACCGCGGTCTGCCGTATGTCGCGGTGCTGAAGCCGGAAGCCTATAGCACAGATGCAAATCCCGGCGCCTGACGCGGCGCTTGACGGTCCAGCAATCCTAACGAGCCGAATCCTAGGGGTGAATCCGTTGTCGAAAACGTATCAAGAACTAGTTGACATGACGCCCACCGAGTTGCGCGAACTCGCAGATGGGTTGGACATTCCCAACGTCCAGAAGCTTAAGAAGCACGATCTGACGATGAACATCCTCATCAAGCAGCGCGGTGATGATGATGGACTTCGGCATCGTTACGGGGTGCTCGACGTCCTGGCCGATAGCCGCGGGTATCTGCGGACCAACGGCTACTCGGGCGACCAGAAGAAGGACGTCTACGTCGCGGAGGCGCAGATTCGGAGATTCAATCTCCGAACCGGCGACACCGTTTGCGGTCCCGTGCGTCCTCCGAAGGAGAACGAGCGCTACCATTCGCTCCTGCGGGTTGAGTCGATCAACGGCCTGGAGCCGGATAAGCTTCGCAAGCGCGCGACTTTCGAGGAGCTTACGGCGATCTACCCGAACGAGCGCCTGCGGCTCGAGACCCGGCATCCGCACAACACCACCGGGCGCTTCCTCGACATCATTACGCCCATCGGCAAGGGGCAGCGGGGTCTGATCATCGCGCCGCCGAAGGCCGGTAAGACGACGATCATCAAGCAAGTCGCCAACTGCCTGACAGAGAACTACCCGGCGCTGCGCCTGATGGTCCTGCTGGTTGACGAGCGTCCCGAAGAGGTCACGGACATCGCGCGGTCTGTTGACGGCGAGGTGGCGGACTCGTGCTTCGACGAGATGCCCGAGCACCACATGAAGGTCTCCGATCTCGTTCTGGCGCGGGCCAAGCGGCTCGTCGAGATGGGTGAGGACGTCGTGATTCTGATGGACTCGATCACGCGTCTGGCGCGGGCGAGCAACCTGACAGTCAACCCCAGCGGCCGCACGCTGTCTGGTGGCCTGGATCCGTCGGCGCTGCACCGCCCGAAACGCTTCTTCGGCGCGGCCCGCAATTGCGAGGAGGGTGGCAGCCTCACGATCCTGGCCACGATCCTCGTGGATACGGGTAGCCGCATGGACGACATGATCTACGAGGAGTTCAAGGCGACGGGCAACATGGACTTGGTCCTGGCCCGCGATCTGGCCGAGCGCGGCGTGTTCCCGGCGATCGACATCGCTCGCTCGAACACCCGTCACCAGGAGCTGCTGTTCGAGGACGAGGAGATGCAGAGCATCTGGCAGGTCCGGCGCGCGCTGCACGCCCTCGATACCGAGAACGCCACGGAGACGCTTATATCGGGGATGCGCAAGACCAAGACGAATTCGGAGTTCCTCGCCCTGGCGGTCGAGTCTTTCGCTCGCTAGGTCGCCCGCGTGGCGTTGGAGGTTTTTCGCCCATGCCACGCGAACGAGACGACAGTCTGCCTCAACGCGCTCGCGCACATGATACCGGAGGCGTTGAAGCTTCGGATCGCGCGGGAGGTAATTGATGCGGCGTGCGCCGTCCGTCCACGAGTTCGAGCAAGATCACACTACCGGCAATCTGCTCGGCCGCATCGAGTCGGATCTGGGCCCCGGCCGGTGGAAGCGGCTCGCGCAGATTATCATCGGCGGCGGGGTGATCGCGATCCTCGGCCTGATGGTCATCAACGGTTACTACAAGGCTCGCAAGCCGGCGCTACTGGCGGACTGCATGGGGCGGGTCAGGATGCTCGGACAGGCCGTTCAGATGTACTCGAACGACAACGACTTCCGGGCGCCCCTCGCGGCCAACTGGCGCTACGGGCTGAGTTCGTACTGCGACGTCGTCGGCGGCATGGATGAGGCGGTGACGGAGGTCCGCACCACCACGAAGGCCCGCGGATTCAGTTCCCCCATGCGGTGCCTGGGCAACCAGACGGTGACGCCGATCTCCTATTTCTACCTCAACGGCGCGGAGCTTTGGGGCAGAATGGACACGCAGACCCTCGGGACGCACCCCGTGCTCGTAGACGAAGTCCATCACGCGAAGGTCGTGATCCTCCGCGACGACACGAGCGCGCACACCATTGAGCCTGAGGAGTGGGTGAACCTGCGTCAGAATGAGCTGCACATCGCTCGACGGCGGGACTGGCGCTCGACTTTCGCCTACTACGTTCTCCCCGAATCCTTGCCCTGAGTCTCACAAACAGCCACCGTTGGCGGATCCGCAGCATCGGATCGGCACACGTTGCTCCACAGAGCGCGTGGGTGATCGGGTCCGCGAGCGTCTTCTCGCCGGCGCGGTGGCCCCGCAGCCCAACCCCATCGTTCTCGCCACGCCTTGCGGTATCCTGGCGCTCCACGGCGGTTGCGCCGCGCAAATCGCCTGATCGGCGGCGTCATGCGGCTGACCTGTGGCGTCGGACCGCGTTCGAGACGCGCGCCGAGGCGGGGGAGACCTCCACCCCACTCAATGGTCAGAATCAGCCGATGCGTCATGGTGTCACCGGAGTCCAGAGTTCCATATTAATACACGAGATGCTCATAGTTTGTCAATACGCGATTGGCCAATTCGGGCGAAGCCCGAACAGTAGCGGATGCCAGGTCGGACCGTCTCGATGACACGATGCATCGATCCGAATGGGCGTGGCGCTCATGCGAGCACTATAAGTGGTTTCAGAACCCTAACAACCGGGCTGGTCGTGGAAACTCAGACGACGAGTTTCCCTGGAGCTTCGACCTACGGGGTTTTGAAACCACTTGTAGAGTTGATGGGCGGGTGTGGTGTGGTCGCGTGGGGCTAATTCGCCCCACAAGGGGCTGGAAGGGCGAGTCTGGCGGGCATTGGGGCCGTCAAGCCAGCTTGAGCGTAACTGCTTGTGGCAATGGATAATCTGCATTATGTTAAGTTCTGCAGTTCGTGTCGGGGCAGCCGATCTGCAAGGCCGCGACGCTGGCAGGCGGCGGGTGGGTCACTCGCCGGAGCCGGTGGTGCAATTGCTGGGGGTGATTCCATTCCCGCAATTATTGACCGCCACGGTGCCGATGCTGCAGCCGGCGATTGCCCCGCTCCCCGCGAAGCATGTGCCATTGCCCTTGCCCGTCGGGGCATCGACCTTCAGCAACTGGGGCGGCGCGTACTTGATGCGGGGCTTGGTGGTCTGGTCGCTATCGTGGGGCATGGAGGCACCCTCTTGTATGGATTGGCGCGACGGCGGCGGGCGGCGCGTGGGATGTCAGGGAGCGGTGCCGGTTAGGCAGCCGACGGGAGCGGATGACCCCGTCCCAGCAATTGCCGCCCGCGTTGCCCCCGGGGAAGCAGTCGCCGGCGTCGGTGCTGCCAGTGCCGCACAGCCCTTTGCCGTCCGGGGCCTCCAACTTCAGCAACTGGGGCGGGGCGTACTTGATGCGTTTGGCCTGGGGCTTGGTGGTCTGGTTGTCGCGTGTCATGGAGGCACCCTCTTGGATGGATTGGCGCGACGGTGGCGGGCGGCGGGTGGGTTAGCGGCTGATGCCAGTGACGCAAGCCGAGCCGGGAGCGGTCCCACTCAGGCAGGAATCGCTCGCTCCGCAGCCGGTTCGGCAGAAACTACCGTCGCCACTGCCATTCTCGCAGGCGCCCTTGCCCTCCTGGGCATCTAGCTTCAGCAACTGGGGCGGCGAGTACTTGATGCGTTTGGCCTGGGGCTTGGTGGTCTGGTCGTCGCGGGGCTTGGTGGTCTGGTCGTCGCGGGGCTTGGT
>PVBE010249120.1_pt1 | contig 17105 bp, 13 predicted proteins | sample 1631181 | NCBI WGS metagenome assembly PVBE01 (sample SAMN08397723, study PRJNA350692) | Marine metagenome, whole genome shotgun sequencing project. | isolation source: water | place: Pacific Ocean | collected 2012-04 | reverse complement strand
CTTTTTTGCTTTCAGCGTACTTATTAATTAAATCATTTGCGGGTACTTTTCAGGCAGAAAATTACAATCTTTATACCTGGGCTTTGAGCGGTAGCTTAAGTATGGAAATTGGATTTCTTATCGATCGTTTGTCGTTACTGATGATGGTTGTGGTTACGTTTGTTTCTCTTATGGTGCATATTTATACGATTGGGTATATGCAGGAAGACTCAGGTTACCAGCGCTTCTTTAGCTTTATCTCTCTCTTTACATTCTCAATGCTTATGCTGGTTATGTCTAATAACTTTTTGCAGTTATTTTTCGGTTGGGAGGCGGTAGGCCTTGTTTCTTATTTATTAATCGGTTTTTGGTTTAAGCGTGAAAGTGCAGTTGTAGCAAATTTAAAAGCATTTTTAGTGAATAGGGTTGGGGATTTTGGGTTCTTATTGGGGATTGCCGGTTTGGTCATGCTTACCAATACGCTTGATTATTACGAAGTCTTCAATAAAGCAGAATTTATAGCAACTCAAGATATACAAATTATTGATGGAGTTTCATGGAATGCCATGACTGTCATTTGCATTTTATTATTTATCGGCGCTATGGGGAAATCTGCTCAAGCTCCATTGCATGTCTGGCTTCCAGATTCAATGGAAGGTCCAACACCTATATCTGCTTTAATTCATGCGGCAACAATGGTGACTGCTGGCATTTTTATGGTCGCTAGAATGTCACCATTATTTGAGCTATCTGAAGTTGCGTTAGCATTTATCGTGGTAATTGGGGCGGTGACAGCATTTTTCATGGGTATTTTGGGTATCGTTCAAAATGATATAAAAAGAGTTGTTGCCTATTCAACGTTATCCCAATTAGGTTATATGACTGTCGCACTAGGAGTTTCAGCTTACGGTGCCGCTATATTCCATTTGATGACGCATGCGTTTTTTAAGGCGCTTTTATTTTTAGCTGCAGGCTCAGTTATTATTGCCATGCACCATGAGCAAGATATTCGAAAAATGGGTGGATTAAAAAAATATATGCCCATCACTTACATCACTTCATTGATTGGCACGTTGGCTTTAGTAGGATTTCCTGGTAGCGCTGGATTCTTTTCAAAAGACGCTTTAATTGAAGCAGTAAAACACTCTCATTGGATAGGTCAGGGCATGGTGTATTGGGTTGCTTATATGAGCGTTTTATTAGGTGTTTTTGTAACTGCTTTATATTCCTTCAGAATGTTCTTTTTGGTTTTTCATGGCAAAGAAAGAATGGACAAAGAAACCAAAGAGCATTTGCATGAAACGCCAACGGTTGTAACTGCACCGCTTGTATTATTAGCGATACCTTCAGTAGTGATTGGATGGTTGACCATAGAGCCAATTTTATTTGGCGGTTTTTTCAAAGATGCTATTCAAGTATTGCCTGAGCACAATGTATTGCTCAATATGGCAAAAGATTTTCACGGCAGCTGGAATTTTTTAATTCATTCATTTTCAGCCAGTTTGGCTTTCTATTTGGCTTTATTGGGTTTTCTCCTAGCGTGGTTTTTATACATCCAAAGACCAGAATTAACTCATAAAATTAAGAATAAATTCAAATGGTTATCTAAATTACTTGAACAAAAATATTATTTTGACAAATTGTGGATGAATGTATTCCCGGGTACCGGAAAATCTATCGGTCAATTCTTATGGAAACAGGGCGATGAAAAATTAATTGATGGTGCTCTTGTTAATGGAACGGCTAAAACTGTTCGTTCTTTGGCATTTCTGGTGCGTAATATTCAGACAGGATACCTTTATCATTACGCCTTTGTGATGATTGTTGGACTAGTGACTGTTCTAACTTGGTTTTTATGGGCTTTTTGATGGCGATTAACTCAATTTTAAGTCTCATGATTTGGTTACCCATAATAGGCGGAATTGCATTATTGTGCATTGGGGACAATGACAATAAACGTCAAGAGTATATTCGATTTATTGCCCTTGCAGTGACTGCAGTCACATTGCTTTTAGGTGTTAATCTATATTTTGATTTTGATCAAACGCTATCAACAATGCAGTTCATTGAAAGGATTTCATGGATCCAATCTCTTGGCATTGAATACAGTTTAGGGATAGACGGCCTATCTGCGCCGTTAATTCTGTTGACCGCTTTTATTACGCCTATTGTTGTAATCAGTAGTTGGCGGTCAATTACATTACGACCGTCTCAGTATTTTGCAGCATTTCTTATTTTGGAAGGGTTAATGATTGGAGTATTTAGTGCACTTGATGCGATTCTTTTTTATGTTTTTTGGGAAGCAATGCTAGTACCAATGTTTTTAATCATTGGAATTTGGGGCGGCGAAAGAAGAATTTATGCAACAATTAAATTTTTCTTATACACATTTCTTGGCTCAGTTTTGATGCTGGTTTCATTTATATACCTGCAAAATGTAACGGGTGCCTTTGATCTTCTTTATTTTATGGATACCCCTTTAACCATGCTTGAGCAAAAACTTATTTTTATTGCTTTCTTGCTGGCATTTGCCGTGAAGGTTCCAATGTGGCCTGTGCATACATGGCTTCCAGATGCTCATGTGGAAGCTCCTACAGGTGGGTCGGTAATCTTAGCGGCAATAATGCTAAAAATGGGCGGTTATGGTTTTATACGTTTATCTATGCCCATTACACCTGATGCAAGTAACTATTTCTCCTTTATGATGATTGCTTTATCACTAATTGCGGTGACTTATATTGGTTTTGTTGCACTGATGCAAAAAGACATGAAGAAGTTGATTGCATATTCATCTATTGCGCATATGGGTTTCGTCCCACTTGGATTCTTTATCGTGTGGTCTTTCGCCTATACGGCAGAAGGTGCTTTAGGCGTAACCGGAGGTATGGTACAAATGATTTCGCATGGTTTAATTTCTGGCGCCATGTTCCTTTGTGTGGGTGTTCTTTATGACCGCGCCCACAGTCGAGAGATTGGAGATTACGGCGGCGTTGCCAACACCATGCCTATATTTGCCGCATTTATGGTTTTTTTCTCAATGTCTAATGCAGGATTACCCGGCACATCTGGATTTGTGGGAGAATTTATGGTTATTTTGGCCAGTTTTAAAGCAAATATTTGGTATGCTTTTTTGGCTGCAACCACACTGATACTTGGTGCGGCTTATACTCTCTGGATGGTAAAGAGAGTCCTTTATGGTGAAGTGGCAAATAATAATGTGGCAGAGCTAACTGATCTTGGTAAACGGGAATTCTTGGTCTTATCCATTTTAGCTATATCGATTCTGATTGTAGGCGTATGGCCTGCACCTATAGTGGATATGATGTCCGCAAGTATTGATAACCTATTGTTGCAAATTTCAAATACCAAAATCCCGGAGATAGGTTAATTATGAATATGTTTGAGTTAACACTAGCATCCGGTGAGATTTTTTTATTGACCATGATATGCATTATTCTGGTGACAGATCTTTTTCTAAAAGATGAAAACCGCAGTGTAACTTTGTGGTTAAGTGTGGTTGCCTTAATTGTGACTGGCATTTTTGTCTTTAATAACACCACGCCGTCATCAGTATTGATATTTAGCGGCAGTTATATTGCTGATCCTCTATCAGGTGTGTTGAAAATTGCTTCAATATTAGCAGTGATAATCGGGTTTATTTATTCGCGAGATTATCTAATCAATAACGATTTAATGAAAGGTGAATTCTTTATATTGAGTCTTTTTGGGCTATTGGGAATTTTCATCATGATTTCAGCTAACAGCCTATTGGTGATGTATTTGGGCCTTGAAACACTTGCATTATCTCTCTATGCGCTGGTTGCTCTGGATCGAGATTCACCCATTGCCGCCGAATCCGCCATGAAATATTTTGTTTTGGGGGCGATTGCGTCTGGATCTTTGTTGTATGGAATTTCTTGGATATATGGAGTTACCGGCTCACTAGAATTTAATGAAATCGCCTTAACTCTAAATCAAAGAGAAAGCCTTAATTCATTGCCATTATGGTTCGGCATGGCATTTATTGTGGTTGGTATTGCTTTTAAATTTGGAGCAGTACCATTTCACATGTGGTTACCAGATGTTTACCAAGGCGCTAGAACGCCAGTGACATTATTCATCGCCACTGCTCCTAAACTGGCCGCATTTGCTTTGGTTTTCAGGGTGCTTGCAGATGGTTTGTCTCAGCTTCATACAGAATGGCAAGGTATTATTCTGATACTCTCGCTGCTCTCTTTGGTTTTAGGGAACGTTGTTGCCATTGCCCAAACAAACATAAAAAGAATGTTGGGTTATTCGGCTATCGGTCATGTTGGATTTATATTTGCTGCAATCTCAACAGGCAGCCATGAAGGTTATAGTGCAGCACTGTTTTATACAATTACATATGTAATGATGGCGGCCGGTGCTTTTGGAATGATTCTTTTGCTTAGTGATAAAGGTTTTGAGTCAGATGAGCTGGAGGATTTCAAAGGATTAAGTCAACGCAGTCCTTGGTTTGCAATGATGATGATGTTTTTTATGTTGAGCATGGCTGGCATCCCGCCATGGGTAGGATTCTTTGCAAAACTTGGTGTTATTAACGCTGTAATAGAATCAGGATTTTCGGGGTTTGCTGTAATTATGGTGCTTACTTCTGTGGTAGGGGCTTACTATTACCTCAGAATCGTTTGGTACATGTATTTTGAGGAACCCTTAACATCTAATTCTTTGAACGTAAGCAAAGATGTTAAAGTGATAATGAGTATAAATGGCTTGATAATACTTCTTCTTGGTGTATTCCCAGGATGGCTGATGCAATTGTGTGTTAGTGTGTTTGGTTAAATAATCTAAATTATTTCATTTACAGGTTGATATTAAACGATTGTATTTGTATCATCTTGCTTCGTTGTTGCGGGGTGGAGCAGTCTGGCAGCTCGTCGGGCTCATAACCCGAAGGTCGTAGGTTCAAATCCTACCCCCGCTACCAAAAACAGGTGCCAGCCTGAGTTAAAAAGGGCCGGTTCCTAAGAAAAAACCCCGCTGTCGCGGGGTTTTGTGGTTCTGGAGTGAAATGAAGGTGTTTTTTTGGGCCATAGGCCCATTTTTTTCGGGAGTAGATAATGAGTAGTCGAGATCAGGTACTGGAGTCATTGCTCAGCCCTGCGGTCAACTCATTGGGTTATGAACTTATTCTTGCCGAAAGAACGGGAAGCCATGAGAACGGAGTTCTCAGGTTGTATATCGATGGTCCTCTAGGGATCAGTGTTGATGATTGTTCCAGGGTGAGTCGACAGGTGAGTGCACTGCTCGATGTTGAAGACCCGATTTCAGGCCATTATTCGCTTGAAGTCTCCTCTCCTGGAGTTGATCGGCCTTTAGTGTCTCCAGACCACTATCGGAGTTATGTTGGCCACAAGGTGAAAATTACAACAGCAAGACATATCGATGGAAGAAGACGTTTTGGAGGTCATCTTGAAGAAGTTACCGAAGAGGGTGTGATCGTTGATGTTGATGGTGAAGCCTATGAATTGCCGTTTGCCGAAATTGAGTCTGGAAAGTTGAATCCTGACCTGACAAAAAGTGAGAAGTGAGATTATAAAAAGATGGGAGCGTGGTGATGACAAATAATGAAATTCTACTGATGGTTGATGTTGTCTGTAGTGAGAAGGATTTGGATCGGGAAGAGGTGTTTCTCGCTCTGGAGGCTGCTCTGGCAACAGCAAGCCGAAAACGCCATCTGGGTGATATTGAAGCCAGGGTCAGTATTGATCGTGAGACCGGTGAATACGATACTTTCCGTCAATGGGAGGTCATTGAGGACGACGTTGAGATGGAGTCACCCGATCGACAGATATTTGTTGCCGATGCAGCGAAAGAGAATGAAGGCATAGAGGCTGGAGATTTTATTGAAGAACCGCTTGCCCAGGTTCCATTTGGACGCATTGAAGCACAGGCTGCCAAGCAGGTTATTATACAAAAAGTTCGTGAAGCTGAGCGTGAGCATACCGTCGCCAGATTCAGCGAGCGACAGGGTGAGATGGTGATGGGTACCGTCAGGCGGATGGAGCGTGGCGATGCCATTGTGGATATAGATGGTTCGGAAGCCCTTCTCCATAAGAGCAAGATGATCCCTAGAGAACCATTGCGAACGGGTGATCGGATCAGGGCCATTCTCAGTGAGGTCGCTTCCTCACCACGAGGTCCACAGCTCTACCTCGATCGCATTGACAATGATCTGCTAATAAAGCTTTTTCGGTTGGAAGTTCCCGAGATCGGTGAAGGGCTGATTGAGATCAAGGGTGCTGCCAGAGACCCCGGCTCAAGGGCAAAGATTGCAGTAAAATCACTGGATCCCAAGATCGACCCGGTAGGTGCCTGTGTCGGCATTCGGGGCTCAAGAGTTCAAAGCGCCTCCAATGAGATCAATGGAGAGCGGGTTGATATTATTACCTGGTCGGAAGAGCCGGCTCAATTTGTTATTGAGGCCATCAAGCCTGCTGAAGTGGACTCAATTCTGGTTGATGAAGAGAACCACAGCATGGATATTGTCGTTGATGAGTCTCAACTCTCCCAGTCAATCGGTAAAGGAGGGCAAAACGTCCGTCTGGCCTCGGTGCTTACCGGTTGGGAACTCAATATCATGACTGAAGCAGAGGCCACTGAAAAACTTGAATTAAGTGCCCAGAATCTGAGTCAGCGACTCATGGAGGAGCTTGATATTGATGAGGATATCTCATCAATCCTGGTTCAGGAGGGCTTCTCGTCCCTTGAAGAGGTTGCTTATGTTCCCCGCCAGGAACTGGTAGACATCGAAGAATTCACTGAGGAATTGGTTGATGAACTGAGGAAGCGTGCTGAAGATACGCTGCTTGCCAAGGCAATCAGTGATCAGCAGAAGCTGCTTCCAGCGGAAGATCTTCTCAATATGGAGGAGGTAAGTGATGAATTGGCGGCCAAGCTTGCAGCGAATGGAATACGATCAATGGAAGACCTTGCTGAATGTGCCGTCGATGAGTTGCTGGAGATAGAAGGGCTTGGACTGGAAAGTGAAAAAGCAAGCGTACTGATCATGGCTGCACGTGCCCCATGGTTTGAAGAGGCTGATAATCAAGATTCTTGAGGAGGTCCCATGGCTGAAGTGACAGTAAAAGATTTTGCAGGCTTGATCGGCGTCTCTCCAGAGAAGCTGGTAGAACAGTTGAATGAAGCAGGAGTAAAAGGCAAGGAGGTCGATACACTGCTACAGGAGGATGAGAAGCGCGCGCTGTTAATACACCTGCAAAAAAACAAAGAGGAAAAAGAGATAAAGAAAGAGAGTGGGGGCAGGCACATCATTCTGAAACAGCGCTCAACCAGCCAGATCAAGCAGAAATCTCGTACCGGAAGCGCCCGAACGGTTCATGTTGAAGTCAGGAAAAAGCGTACTTTTGTCAAACGGAGTGAGCTCAATCCCGACGCTCCAGAGCCAGAAGTCCCGGAAGAGACAGAGACAGATGAACACACTTCACCAGAGAGTAGTATCGAGACACCGGTTGTTGAGGCAAAGGATGAGAGCGGCACGTCTGAATCCACTCCTCCGGCAGATGAGACAGCCCCAGAAGGGGTTGAAAAACCGGTTGAAGAGAAAGAGATTGTTGATCAGGCCGACACTTTTGAACCTGCCTCTGTAGAAGAGAAGCCAGAGCCCATCCCAGCTAAAGAGGTTGCCCCTGAACCTACAAAGGAGAAACCTGATTCGCCTCCAAAAGAGAATCGACGGGGACGAAGTGATCGAAAAAATCGTGGAAAAGACAAGCGAAATGAACTCCATGTTGGGAAAGATGTAAAAGGGCGCCGCCGTAAGCGGCCTTCGACTTCACAGTCGAGGAAGGTAAAGACCAGTATGTCCGGTCAACATGAATTTGAGAAACCGACCGCCCCGGTCATCCGTGAAGTAGCCATCCCGGAGACAATTACAGTTGGTGAACTTGCCCAGGGGTTGGCCGTAAAAGCAGCAGATGTGATCAGAAAGATGATGGAATTGGGAACCATGGTCACGATTAATCAGGTTCTTGATAGTGATACCGCAACCATTGTCGTTGAAGAGATGGGGCATAAGGCCACATTGATCTCAAACGATGATATTGAGGAAGCTGTTAGCGAGCTGAGTAGTGAAAGTGGTGAACAGGTGAGCCGTCCCCCCGTGGTGACGGTGATGGGTCACGTTGATCATGGAAAGACATCACTGCTGGACTACATAAGAAAATCCAAAGTGACCTCAGGTGAGGCTGGAGGCATTACTCAGCATATCGGCGCATATCAAGTGAGTACAGATAAAGGCGTGATCACCTTCCTCGATACCCCCGGACATGCTGCCTTTACCGCGATGCGTGCACGCGGTGCAGATGCAACAGACCTTGTGATTCTGGTTGTTGCTGCTGATGATGGTGTTAAGCCTCAAACCATTGAAGCCATTCACCATGCCCGCAGTGCGGGAGTCCCGATTCTGGTGGCCATTAATAAAATGGATAAGGAAGAGGCCGACCCTGACAGAGTAAAACAGGAGTTAAGCGGTCATGAAGTGGTCCCTGAGGAGTGGGGCGGGGATGCAATGATGGTCGCTGTCTCTGCTCATACCGGTGAGGGAATTGACGCCCTCCTTGATGCCATTTTGTTGCAGACTGAAATGTTGGAACTCTCTGCGGTCGCTACCGGCCCAGCCTCAGGAGTGGTGGTAGAAGCTCGTCTCGATAAGGGTAGGGGCCCAGTTGCTACGGTTCTGGTACAGCGAGGGAGACTGACTCGGGGTGATATTGTTCTGGTGGGCCGCGAAAGTGGCCGAGTCAGGGCATTGATTGACGAGTATGGCAAGAGTGTCAAGGAAGCCGGTCCTTCCGCACCTGTAGAGGTGCAGGGCCTGGACGGTGTCCCAGTTTCTGGAGATGACCTTGTAGTGGTCAGTGATGATCGAAAGGCTCGTGAAATAGCTCTTCACCGCCAAGGTAAATTTAAAGAGATCAAGCTTGCCAGGCAACAGAAGGCAAAACTTGAAAGCATGTTTGAAACCATGAGTGAAGGTGAGACAAATACATTGAATGTATTGATCAAAGCCGATGTACAAGGTTCTGTAGAAGCAATCAGTGATGCGCTTGTTAAATTATCTACCGATGAAATCAAAGTTAAGGTCGTTCATGGAATGGTCGGTGGGATCAATGAGTCTGATGCCAATCTTGCAATGACAGCTGAAGCAATTATTGTTGCATTTAACGTCAGAGCAGATGCGGCGGCACGAAAGTTGATTGAAAGTGAGGGCATTGATGTTCGTTATTACAATGTTATCTATGATGTTGTTGATGAAGTTAAGGCTGCAATGTCTGGAATGCTGGCACCTGAGATCAAGGAACAGATAATAGGTAATGCTGAAGTCAGGGATATATTCCGAGCCCCAAAAATTGGTGCAATTGCCGGGAGTTATGTTACTGAGGGAGTAGTCAAACGAAATTCCAGGGTTAGAGTGCTTCGGGATAATGTGGTGATTTTTGATGGCCGAATCGACTCACTCAGGAGATTCAAAGAAGATGTCACTGAAGTCAAGAACGGTTTTGAATGCGGCATTGGAGTGAAGGACTACAACGATATCAAGGTGCATGATCAGCTTGAGATTTATGACTCGGTAGAGATCGAACGTAAGATCTGAGATCTATACGGATATCCACTGGAATCCTGAAGTAATGAGTACAGACCGTCCACGTCGAGTTGGTGCACTGATCCACCGGGAATTGGCTCAGGTGATCTCTCGAGAGATGGATGATCCTCGTGTAGAGCTGGTTGCGATCACTACAGTTGATGTGAGTCCGGATCTCAAGAATGCAACTGTTTTTATATCTTCTGTTGGAGATCAGAGTGCCTCACAGACAGCAGTTGAAGTGCTCAATGGGGCAAGCCATTTTTTGCGTCGACATCTTGGGCACAACATTGATCTTCGTGTTACCCCAGCATTGCGGTTTCGCTACGATGAGTCAATTCAAAGAGGTGCCGAGCTTGAGCGCCTGATCGATGATCTGGTCAAAAAACCTGAAGACAATCAAACGGATTAGTTAAAAAGCATGGGCAGAAGAAAAAGACGGGGCGATAAAGTCAATGGCATGTTGCTCCTCGACAAACCTGTTGGCATCACTTCAAACGGTGCTCTGCAGGATGTTAAGCAGCTGATGAATGCGGCCAAGGCAGGACATACTGGAAGTCTCGATCCTATTGCTACTGGTCTGCTGCCACTGTGTTTTGGGGAGACAACCAAGCTTTCCGGATATCTCCTGGAACTTGAGAAACGATACTGGACGCGGATACGACTTGGCCAAAGCACTGAAACGGGTGATAGTGAGGGGGCGATTGTCCAAACCCGTGCAGTAGAGCTGAATCAAGACAGGATTGAAGCCGCACTTGAACATTTTCGTGGCACCTTTGACCAGATTCCACCCATGTATTCAGCCATAAAGGTTAATGGCCAACCACTCTATAAGCTGGCTCGTCAGGGAATTGAAATTGAGCGCAAACCTCGTCAGGTTACAGTCTACAACCTTGAGCTGGCGGCCTTTGATGGCGTTGATCTCGAGTTGGAGCTTGAGTGTTCCAGTGGTTTTTATGTTAGAGCCCTAGCCTACGATCTAGGGGCTGCTCTTGGCTGTGGCGGGCATGTCACAGCACTTAGAAGATTGAGTGTCGGAGATCTTGATATTGCTGATGCCGTTACTTTGGATCAATTGAAAGAGTGTGGTGCAGCGATAGAGAGGCGAAAAATGCTGATTAAGGGCGAAGAGGGTTTGGCCCACCTGCCTCGGGTAGATCTTTCTGTTGATGCCGCGTTTTATCTCTGTCGTGGACAGGATGTTCGGGCCGATGGCCTGCCTCAGGAGGGTATGGTCAGGTTGTTTTCAAGCGATAGTGGATTCATCGGTATCGGCCAGATCACTGATGATCACAGGGTTGGGCCTAAGCGTCTGTTTGTAGAGAGATAATCAATTATACGTCAGAATGGCAAATATCGCTTGTCTGCAGAGGAGTGTATCGGTACTATTCCACGGTTTTTATAGTGTTAGCTGGTCGCCGTGCCGGCAGCACAATCACAACTCCTAAGGAGCTTATTAATATGTCATTTGACGCGGCGCAGAAAGCCACAATTGTAGAGGAATACGCCACAAGCAAAGGTGATACCGGTTCTCCGGAGGTTCAGGTTGCCCTACTGACTCACCGTATTCAGTACCTCTCTTCGCATTTTAAAGAACATAACCATGACCACCACTCCCGACAGGGTCTGCTCAGGATGATCAACCGTCGTCGAAAGCTACTCGACTATCTGAAAAGGAAGGATGTGGAGCGGTATCGTACTCTTATTGGCAGGCTCGGATTGCGTAAGTAATCGCATTTTTCATTCACCCAATACCTATCGGTATTTCAAGAACTAATATTGAGGGAGCAGCTAGTGACCCCTGTTGTTAAAACATTTATGTATGGCCAGCACGAAGTGAAGCTGGAGACTGGCGAGATCGCCAAGCAGGCTGGTGGTGCCGTTATTGCCAGTATGGGAGATACCATGGTGATGGTTACTGTGGTTGGAAATCGAAATTCTCAGCCACGTGATTTTCTACCGTTGACGGTAGACTACGAAGAACGTACCTATGCCGCTGGACGTATTCCGGGGGGATTCTTCCGCCGTGAAGGACGCCCGTCTGAGAAGGCAATTCTCACCTGTCGGTTGATTGATCGTCCTATCAGGCCGCTATTCCCAAAAGGGTTTAGCAATGAAGTCCAGGTGGTCATCACTGTCCTTTCAGTTGATCCAGAGATTGATCCCGATATCATTTCAATGATTGGGACATCAGCCGCCCTGGCACTTTCAGGGATACCCTTTAATGGGCCGATGGCAGCAGTTCGGGTCGGGTATATAGATAACGAATACATCCTCAACCCAGATGCTACCCAGCTTCAAGAGAGCCCCCTTCTTGATCTGGTTGTTGCGGGCACAGAGAGTGCTGTATTGATGGTTGAATCAGAAGCCAAGGAACTTTCAGAAGAGCAGATGCTTGGAGCAGTGCTCTTTGGCCATCAGCAACTCAAGACAGCCATCTCTGCAGTCTCAGAACTCGCTGCGGAGGTTAATCCCGAACCCTGGGATTGGACCGCTCCTGAGACTGATACCTCAGTGGTAGATCAGGTTGCCCAGGCTGCGGGTGATAGTATTTCAGAGGGTTACAGCATCCCCGAAAAGACAACGAGACAAGATAAGCTGGCTGAGGCCAGGGATCGGATTGCTGAAGCTTTAATCAATGAAGAGACTACCCCTGATGAGGTCGAAGCGATTAATGCGGCAATCAAGGGTTTGGAGAAGAAGGCGGTACGAGGGAGGATCATTGATGGTCAACCCCGAATCGATGGTCGTGATACCCGTACTGTCAGGCCAATCTCGATCAGGACGGGGGTTTTGCCTCGAACTCATGGTTCCTCACTTTTCACTCGTGGAGAGACTCAGGGAATAGTGACAACAACATTGGGAACCGAACGTGATTCCCAGATTATCGATGCCCTTGAAGGGGAATACAGGGATCGGTTCATGCTCCATTATAACTTCCCCCCTTACTGTGTTGGAGAGACTGGCAGGGTCGGCTCACCCAAGCGTCGGGAGATTGGCCATGGCAAGCTTGCGAAGCGGGCGATCGCTGCAGTTATACCCTCTGATGAAGAGTTTCCCTATACCATGAGAGTCGTATCGGAGATTACCGAGTCAAACGGATCAAGTTCAATGGCTACAGTCTGTGGAACCTCATTGGCGCTGATGGATGCAGGTGTGCCGATAAAGGCGCCTGTTGCCGGTGTCGCTATGGGTCTGATCAAAGAGGATGACAAGTTTGCAGTCTTGACCGATATACTTGGTGATGAGGATCATCTGGGTGATATGGACTTTAAGGTCGCCGGCACTGCCAATGGCGTGACCGCACTGCAGATGGATATCAAGATCGAAGGTATCACTGAAGAGATCATGGAGACCGCTCTGGGTCAGGCACGTGATGGACGGCTGCATATTCTTGCTGAGATGGACAAGGCCATTTCAGGCCCTCGTCAGGACATCTCAGCTTTTGCTCCTCGTATCACCACCATCAAAATACCATCAGACAAGATTCGGGATGTTATTGGCAAAGGTGGCGCCACAATTCGTTCACTTTGTGATGAGACGGGCACTTCAATCGATATCGATGATGATGGCACAGTGAAGATCGCTGCTGTTGATCAGGTCGGGGCAGATGAAGCCAAACGTCGAATTGAGCAGATCACGACCGATGTTGAAGTTGGAAATATCTACGAGGGTAAAGTGGTTAAATTGATGGACTTCGGTGCTTTCGTCAACATTCTCCCAGGTCGTGACGGTTTGGTTCATATCTCCCAGATTTCCCAGGAGAGAGTCGAACGGGTAAGTGATGAGTTGACTGAGGGTGAGATGGTCAGGGTCAAGGTTCTTGAAGTTGACCGTCAGGGGCGTATTCGCCTGAGCATAAAAGCTATTCAGGAAGACGATGAGTAGACGTCCGACACATTGAAAATACAATAAGGGGTCAATCGACCCCTTTTTTGTTTCCTTACCACTTTGGAGCATACCCTATCTGTTTCGAAGGGATTGAAATCAAATTAGGGGTTTAAGCGAGTATGAGAGTCTTGGTTCAGCGGGTAGAAGAGGCATCGGTAACAATAGATGGAGAGGTGATTGGCCAGATTGGGGAGGGCCTTGTGATCCTGGTTGGTTTTTGTACCAGTGATCGTGAGGGATTAATTGAACCCATGGCACTACAAGTGGTCAACCTTAGAGTCATTGCAGATGAAGAGGGGCGTTTCCAGTATTCGTTGATGCAGAAACCCGGGGAGATACTGGTTGTTCCTCAGTTTACCCTCTATGGGGATACCTCCAATGGGCGACGACCCGATTTTACTCAAGCGCTAACGCCGGCATTAGCATCAGATCTCTTTGATATTTTTGTCCACGTGCTTGAAGAGAAACTGGGGGAGGAAAGGGTTGCTGGCGGCCGGTTTGGCGCTGAAATGAAAGTGGCACTGGTCAATGACGGCCCTGTTACCCTGATGCTTGAAAAATAGCCCATTAAAAAAACGATTTATATCAAGGGCTCATTGGATTATAGTGTTCACTAATAATGATAGGAGAAAAACAGCTAATGAGTAATACAGAAGAGCCCGGGCCAGTTCCCATTACCCCCAATGAAGCATTTGACCTGTTGTCATCAAACCCACAGGCAAACCTGATCGATATTCGTTCAACAATGGAGTATCTGATGGTCGGCCACCCGGCGGGTGCCATTCATATTCCCTGGTTGGATGAGCCCAACTGGATCCCAAACCCACATTTTGTATCCAGAGTCAGAGAGTTAATGCTTGGCGGCCCTTTGGGGTTGGATGAAAAAAACCCTCCAACCATTATTTTAATCTGTCGCAGTGGAAGACGCTCTCAGGAAGCGGGTAGGGCATTGCTGGAAGCGGGTCTGGTTCAGGTTTTTCATGTAGAGACCGGTTTTGAAGGTCCCTTAGATGATAACCACCATCGGAGTACTCTCGGTGGATGGAGGCATGACAACCTGCCCTGGCAGCAGTGCTGATCACCAGGGAAGGTTTCCCCGGATTGTGTCTTGGGCCCGACTAGCGCGTTTGATTGAAAGAGAGTGCTGAGCCGGTAACACCCTCTCGAAGGGTGCCGTGATCGTAGACGATCTGGCCGCCGACGATCGTAATCTGGGGCCAACCGGTCAGGGAGCGACCTGAAAAGGGGCTCCAACCGGCACGACTCCAGACATTTTCGTCTCGAACTTCGGCAATATTATCGATATCAACAAGAGTGAGATCGGCATCGTAGCCCTCACCAATGATCCCTTTGTTGGGGATTCCGTAGACCTCAGCCGGACCCTGGCACATCCATTTCAGGATCTCCTGCAGCGTGCATCTCCCGACACTCATGGCCGTCAGCATTAGGGGCAGAGAGATCTCCACTCCGGGCATGCCTGATGGTGAGGCCGGGTAGGGGGAGGACTTCTCTTCAAGGGTATGGGGGGCATGATCTGTGGCGATTATATCGAGCACTCCCTCTTTAAGCCCTGCCCAGAGTGCCTTTTCATTCCCGGGGCGGCGAATGGGAGGATTCATCTGCACCCGGGACCCCTGCTCGTCATAATCATCGGTGGTGAGAAAGAGGTGATTGGGGAGCGCTTCGGCTGTAACCTGAGAAGGCTTTCCCTGTCGCAGTCTTGTCACTTCTTCAGCAGTGGAGAGGTGAAGAATATGGAGGCGTCTGCCGTATCTTTGTGAAAGATTGAGGGCCCTTTCAGTAGCGATCAGCGCACACTTGGGATCACGAATTTCTGAGTGTAGGGAGGGGGGGTAGCGGCTACTCTGTTGACCCAGAAAAAGAGCCATCCGCTCCTGGATGCGCTCTTCATCTTCCGCATGGACAGCAATTAATCGTGATCCGGATGAGAAGATTCGATCCAGGTCATGCTCTTTGTCAACCAGGAGATCTCCGGTGCTGGCGCCCATAAAGATCTTGATTCCACAGACCGGTGCAGCGGTGTTGAGGACATCCAGATTGTCAGGTGTAGCACCAATAAAAAAGCCGTAGTTGGCGACACAAATCCGGGAAGCACGCTGCAGTTTTGCTTCTAATGCACTATGGGTGGTGGTGGTTGGGCGGGTATTGGGCATGTCCAGAAAGCTAGTCACCCCACCCCTGACGGCAGCACGTGAACCTGTGCCCAGATCTTCCTTGTTGGAGGCTCCCGGATCACGGAAATGAACCTGAGGATCGATAACACCAGGCATAAGGATAAGCCCTTTGGCGTCAGCCTCCTCTTTTCCAGACTCAGGGATAGAGGAAGAGATAGCGGAGATCCTACCTTCGCGGCAGGCAAGATCCCCCTCAAGCAGCGAACCATCCTGCCTGGCTATCTTGGCGTTCCTAATGACAAGATCGTGCAAGATTGCTCTTTAGCCCCGGTCTGTTTGCCACATTGGCCTGGATTTGCATAGTGGTCTCATTCAGTGGGGATGGTTGGGTTTGTTCCGCTATTGATTGGAAAAGCCTGATACATTGTAAATATTGAGGAAATATTAGTTCCCGAGTGGTGAATAATGTGGGTAAGCATCCAGAGGGGAGGACAACAAGAAGTGACTCTGTTACTCAAGCAAGCTGTTTTTCCCTGATTTCCTGGAGTGATTTGCAATCTACACAAAGCCCCGCAGTTGGACGGGCTTCAAGGCGTTTAATTCCAATCTCAACACCACATTCATCACAATAGCCATAATCACTGTTGTCGATACGGTTGATTGTCTCATCAATTTTACGAATTAACTTGCGTTCACGATCCCGGCTACGCAGTTCAAGAGCCATATCGGTCTCCTGAGTTGCTCGATCATTTGGATCAGGGTGGTTAATGGTCTCATCCTGCATATGGTGCACAGTACGTGATACTTCATCCAGAAGTTCCTGTTTCCAGGATTGAAGAATGGACTTAAAGTGAGCGAGTTGCCTCGGGCTCATGAATTTTTCACTCTTTTTTTGCTTATAGGGTTTAATCCCATGAACAAGCTCTGTAGCGCGCTGTTTTGCGGTACTAGGCATCATTATTGCTCCAAATACGGTAAAAAAATTTCAATGGAAACTTATAACTTAATTTCTCATAAGAGGCAATATAAGTAGACTTTGGAGTGCAAGATATAGAGCACTGATTTGCGATGTAGAGGGGCCCTGGCCGATACAGAGGGTCATGGCCTTCGAGTCGCTTTCAACCGGGTATTCGCCCGCTTCGGGCTGAAGTCGAGCTGGAGTGAGGATCTCAATGGAGAGTTGCTTGCCATGAAGCTGGCAGCGAGCGGATGCGTTACTATGTCGATCCATTTCATTACCCCATTCCTGAAGATTTCGGGAGGGGTTAACCTGGAAGGCCCTGTTCACTGCTCGGTGGAGAGGGCAGGAGTACTGGAGAGTATGTGAGGGCCGGGGATCCTTCTGCCTGGCTGGATGAAGAGAAATAACCAGAATCAGGTATTCGGAGTTTTCACCGGTGGATAAGCAGGACATAATCTGACCATCCCTTGTATAATGACAAGGATTAACAGTT
>PVBE012869269.1_pt1 | contig 17110 bp, 20 predicted proteins | sample 1631181 | NCBI WGS metagenome assembly PVBE01 (sample SAMN08397723, study PRJNA350692) | Marine metagenome, whole genome shotgun sequencing project. | isolation source: water | place: Pacific Ocean | collected 2012-04 | reverse complement strand
TCAGAATGTCGGGGTCATTTTCCTGGTCCGCGGAGAGGGCGGTGGCGATCACCTGAACATCGTTGCGCATCCCCTTGGGGAAGAGCGGACGCAGGGGCCGGTCGGTGAGACGAGCGATAAGGATAGCCGAGGTGCCGGGCCGGCCCTCGCGGCGGAAATAGCCACCCGGGATCTTGCCGGCGGCATACATCCGCTCCTCGAAATCCACGGTGAGGGGAAAGAAGTCGATCCCCTCACGAGGAGCCGCACTCATACAGGCGGTGACCAGCACCACGGTATCGCCGTAGTGGACAGTGACGGCGCCATTGGCCAGACCGGCCACCTTACCCACCTCCATGGAGAGGGTGCGGCCACCGATCTCACGTTCAAACAGCTCAGACATTACGAATAGTACCTCCAGATGATTTGGTGGCGATTGACTGACCCCGGCGACTCTTACCCATACGCTAGGGCCGGCTGCGTTGCGATTGCTACATCCTACATATACGCGCCCGATTGGCGGCGGGCCACCAGCGGGTCACTTCCAACTGGCCTGAGGGAGATCCCTCCGTGGTAGGGCAAGACCTCCGCGTATCTACTTGCGGATGCCGAGCTTGCCTATGAGCGCCCTGTACCGCGCCGGCTCTCTCCGGCCGAGGTAGCGCAACAGCCTGCGCCGCCGTCCCACGAGCTCCATTAGGCCCCGAAGGGAGTGCTTATCCTTGCGATTCACCCGCAGGTGAGCGGTTATTTGCTGGATGCGCTCAGTCAGAAGCGCCACTTGGACACCGGCCGAGCCCGTGTCCGTAGCATGTAAGTGATTCCCACCGACCAGTGCTTCCTTCTGTGCCTTCGTCAGCATCCGTTACGCGGCCACTCCCGGGGACGTTATCCCTCATCTCACTCTAGCTGCCGCGAGTATAGCACACCTTCTCTGGCAGCAGCAACGAGGCCAGGGTATACTGGCGTTCAGATCAATTTTCTCCCTGCCCTCATTCCGTCATGTCTAAAGTCGCCGTAGTAGCCGACAGTTCCTCCTGCCTGCCCAGCGATCTGATCCAAAGGCACGGCATCATCACCGTCCCCCTGTCCTTCCTGTTCGATGGCCAACTCTACTACGACGGAACCCTCTCCAACTGCGATTTCTACGACCGGCTGCGCGCCTCTCACCGTCTCCCCACCACTTCCTCCCCCGCGCCCGGCCAGTTCCTAGAAGCCTTCAGACAGGCCCGACAGGCCGGCGCCTCAGCCGCCCTCTGCCTCACCCTCTCCGCCAACTATAGCGGCACCTACGGCTCCGCCGCCGCCGCCGCCGATCTGGCCGCCCAGGAACTACCTGGCTTTCCGGTGCGCGCGCTGGACACCAAGAGCCTAGCCATGGCTCACGGATTCACCGTGCTGGCCGCGGCGCGAGCGGCCGAGACGGGCGCCGATCTCGACGAGGTGACGGTGACCGCCGAGGCAGTTCGTGACAGATCCCACCTGGTAGGCGCCGTTGACACGATGCGCTACCTGGCCAAGGGAGGCCGCGTTCCCTGGATCGCCCACTGGGCCAGCGTCCTCCTCCAGATCAAGCCCCTCCTGGCTGCCAACGCCGATAAGGTGATAAGCGTGGGCCGGGCGCGCACCCTGGGCGCGGCCATGGAGCGACTCATTCACTACCTAGACCAGCGAACCCGGTCGGGAGCACCGCTGCACGTGGCGGTCATGCACGCGAACGCCCCCGAGCGGGCCCAAGAGCTGGCCCGGAACGTCCGCCAGCGATTCTCTCCGGCCGAGCTAGTCGTCACGGAATTCACCAGTGTGATGGGGGTCCACATCGGGCCCGGGTTCGTGGGTCTTGCCTTTTATTCGGAAACGAACGGGGAGGCGACGGTAGCGGCCGGTGCGGCGTCCGCCACATCGGCTCGTACGAGGGAGGGCGACGTGCACACCCTAGAGGCCTCTTCACCCCTCCTTTCACCACCCCGATCCACCGATGGTAGCCCCTAGCAAGGCCTGACCAAGAAGCACAGATCAAGGTTATCCCTGGTAGAAATGAAGGCGCTAGCATGATCCTAGCGCCGCGCCCTAGGGGCGCCGCGCCAAGCCAGCCCCGGTCTCGCTGCCGGTCTCGCTACCCGACTCGTCACCGACCAGCAACCAGCGCCTCAGCGCTGGCAAGGGGAGACGCTCCAATCTCCGTCCCAGCGCCGGGTAGCCCCAGCGACGCAGGGCCAGAGCGGCCGGGAAGCCCATAAGGGCCACCACCGCCCCAGCGGCGGCGTCCAAAAAGTAGTGGTTGGCGGTTACGGTGATGGCGGGTATCTGACTGATCGGCAGGAAGATGCCGATGGGCAGGGCGAACCACTTCCATCGCTGGCCCCACGAGGCCCAGACGATCCCCACACCCAGCAGGAGGTCCCAGCCAAAGTGCAGGCTGGGCATCGCCGCATACGGATTAACGAAAGCGCTCGTGGACTGCGCTTGATAGCCGTACCCCAGGTACTCCTGCATCGTATCGAAGAAGCTCCGAACGTAGATCGGGCCACCACCACCGAACTCGTTCGCCAGCTCCGGCAGCACCCGCGGCGGTGCTACCGGGTAGAGCCAGTAGATGACGAGCGCGATGGCGCCAGAGGTGAGGAAGGCGTCGCGCATCAGGGTGTACTTGCTCCGCCGCTGAATGTACAGATAGATGCCGAAGGCGATTATCAGGGGGAAATGCAGCCAGAAGTAAACGATATTGGCCGTCTGCGCCCAGAACTGCCTATCCCGCACCCACTCGTTCAGGTCATCCTCCCAGAAGAAGCCCAGGCTGCTCTGGAGATTGATGACATCCAGGGCGTGGCGATAGGCGGCCTCCGGCCGGTCGATAACGGCGCCACGGACGGCAAAGTAGAGAAGGAAAGCGACCGCCACCAGCAGACCCTCCAACAGATCACGCCGACTGAACGGGGAATGGACACGCCGCCAGAACGAGATCGACGCGATTGTTCGGGTCCGCTCAGCCACGCGCAGTTCCCGACGGCCAATTGCTCACAGATCCGTTGCCCGGGTTGTAGCTTGCCCAAGCCATAGACGACACCCGCCACCAGAACCCGCGACCGTATGGCTCCAACATGAAGTCGTTGCCGATGACGGAGACGCCCATGGTTGTCGACATCACAACCGAATAGGCCCGGGCCCGAGTACGACGCAGGACCCCGCTGGCGAGAAGGCCAAGCATGGCCGCAAAGTAGTTGACGAAGGCAGCCGACTGCATATCGTAATTAGCCTCCCGGTGAGCCGCCATAGTGTCTACCGGGCCTCAGGGCAATAATAACAGGCAGGGACGAACCATGGGAAATGGGAAACAGGTGGATATCACAATACCGACCGCCCCGGGAATCAGAGAAGCATGGGGAAGGACAAAATACCGAATACTGCCCCAGCTGGGGCCCCACCCCTTCCCCTCATCCCCCCACTGCCATCCCACACCCATTGACCCCACCCCGCAGTGCGCCTATACTCCGTCCGGGGCTCGAGAGGAGAGGTCGCAGAGCGACTCATTTATATATGCCAGCTATCGTTGTTGTGGGAAGCCAGTGGGGGGATGAGGGGAAGGGGAGAATTGTTGACCTACTGGCCCAAAAAGCCCAGATAATTGCCCGCTATTCCGCCGGTAGCAACGCCGGACATACGGTCATCAACGAACTGGGTGAGTTCCGCCTCCATCTCATTCCCGCCGGAATCTTCTATCCTGACAAACTCTGCCTCATAGCCAACGGCGTCGTCGTGGACCCACCTGCCCTCCTAGAGGAGATTGCCAACCTGGAGTCCCAGGGCATCTCCATCCGCGGCCAGCTCTTCTTGAGCGACCGCTGCCACGTCCAGATGCCCTGGCACCGGATCATCGACAATCTGGATGAGAAGCTGAGGGGGAAGGGCGCCATCGGCACAACTGGCCGAGGTGTCGGCCCGACCTTCGTGGACAAGGTAGGTCGCGCCGGTCTCCGAGTAGCGGAGCTCATCGACCCGGAGACGCTGTTGAACGCCCTCTCCTTCCTGGTACCGTATAAGAACGCCGTCCTGGAGAAGTTGTACGGTGCTGAGCCCGTCTCCCCCGAACAGGTCTACGAAGAGTACCGGGAGTATGGCTCCAAACTGGCCCCCTACGTGACTGACACCGCCAGTCTGATCCAAGACGCCCTAGGCCGCGGCGAGACCGTCCTTTTGGAGGGCGCCCAAGGCTCACTGTTGGACCTAGATGCCGGCACCTATGAGTACGTCTCCTCCTCTGTGCCTTCCTCCCTGGCCGGCGGTGCCACTATCGGCGCGGGCATCGGCCCCACCCAAATCGAGTCCGTCCTAGGCGTGTACAAGGCCTATAACACCCGCGTGGGCAACGGCCCTATGCCGACCGAGCTTCTGGATGAGACGGGCCTCCTTCTGCGCGACGGTGGCCCGCGGCCGGAGTACGGGGCGACAACGGGCCGACCCCGCCGCTGCGGCTGGTTCGACGCCGTAGCCGCCCGCTACAGCGCCCGCCTGAATGGGCTCACTGCGGCCGCCCTCACCCGCTTGGACGTCTTGGACCGCTTGCCCGCAATCAAGGTCTGTACCACCTACCAGATCGATGGCATTGGCGTTGACCGGATGCCGGCCAACGCCAATGCCATGGCCCGGGCCGAGCCCGTATACCGGGAACTGCCAGGCTGGCTAGAGGACACCTCCGGCGCGCGCCGCTTCTCGGACCTGCCCACCGGGGCCCGCGACTACGTGCGATACATCGAAGAGCTGCTGCAGACACCCATCCGCCTCGTCTCGGTAGGACCAGAACGAGATCAGGCCATCACCATTCATCCCATGATCTGACGCCGATGTCCGATAGCATCGCCCCCTGGATTCATATCGTGGCCGTGACGATCTGGCTGGGCCCCCAATTCTTCATGTTCTTGGTTACCGCACCCGCCCTGCGCCTCATCGATGACACACAGATACGGCTTCGGGTGGTGCGCGTCATCGTCACCCGGTTCAACCATCTGGCCTGGATCGCCATGACGGTCATCGTTATTTCGGGCATCTCCAACCTTACCCGGGCAGCCGATGACTTTCCCTACGTATTCGACACCGATTTCCGCTACTTCTCCATCTTCACAACCAAGATGGTCCTGGTAGGGTTGGCCGTTCTCTTCACTGCCCTCCACACCAAGGTCGTGGGGCCGCGCCTGCTCCTGCTTCAGGAGAGGATGGCATCGGACGAGACTGAGATCGCCCGACTGCGGCGCTCCTCCATCACCCTCAGCTCACTCGGCCTGCTGGCTACCTTAGCCGTCGTTTTTGCTGCCGCCGTATTGGGCAACCACGGATACTCCTTCCAGCCGGTATAGCCGGGGCCCTGACCATGACATCCACATGGTTGGAGATCCGCTACTGCACCAAGTGCCGCTTCCTCCTGCGCGCCGCCTGGCTTGCCTAGGAACTGTCGACGACTTTCGAGGAGAAAGTAAGAGAGGTGGCCCTACCGCCTTCCTCCGGCGGCATTTTCGAGATCCTCTTGGACGGCGAGATTATCGCCACCAGCCGCGATACCAAGCGGATGTCCGAACCTAACGAAGTGAAGTGCCTCGAGCGCGATGCGGTCGCGCCCGATCGCACGATCGGCCGTGAGCCGACTTGATCGGCGGCCAAGCGAGATAGCGCGCGCTAAGTTATAATTGTTGAGGTTCGGCAACGTTAATCCGTGGAAGGAGGGTTCATGCCAGCAACCCTGCCAGAAGGGGTCCAAAAGCTCTTTCAAGAGCCCAACTACGCGCATATCGCCACCCTGATGGCCGATGGCTCCCCCCAAGTGTCAGCCGTGTGGGTCGACATTGATGGCGACCGCATCCTGGTGAACACCGCCGAGGGCCGGGCGAAGCCCCGCAACGTCCGCCGCGACCCGCGCGTAGCCGTATCGATAACCCGGCAGGGCAACCCATACTCAACCGCCACCATCCGCGGTCGAGTCGTGGAGATCACCCAAGAAGGGGCGGACGCCCACATCAACCAGCTGGCAAAGAAGTATCTGGACCAAGACCGCTACCCCTTCCGTTCTGCGGAAGAGCAGCGGTTGATCCTCATCATAGAGCCAGAGCACGTCAGCTTCAACATTGCGGATTAGCTGTCGAACCGGGAGCCAAGACTACGCGACGAGATTCAAGACTGAAAGAGGGTGTGGCAACGGGGGCACCTGACGACGAGGCCACTCCGCAAACGACGGCTTCGGGAGATGTCTTTTCGCAGCGGCTGCTGACCCTCATGGAGGACATCCAGCAGGGCCGCTGCCCAAACGCTGGCCGTTTCTGCGGCCACTGCTACCACCCGCTGCTCCCAGAACGCGACCGCTGCCCTCATTGTGAGCACTCAACCGCAGAGCGGCCCACCACCACCCGCATCCCCAATGCGGTGATTGGAATGTACAGGTCGCGGCGCTCCCGCGCTGGCTGGGCCGTGTGGGGATTCGCCTGGGGCGGCCTGCTCGTGGGGATAACCGTCGCCCTGCTGCCCATGATTTTCGTTGGCACCACCTGGTGGGCGATCGTCAGCTTCTTCGTCCTATTCGGCTTCTTCTACCTGCTGTCGGCAAACCTGGCCAACAGCCTCGGCGACGCCCTAGGCTATCACTGGGGCGAATCGTTGGTGCGCAAGCGCTGGCACCGGTTCTTGGTCCAGCGGGACCAGGGCTAATTCGTACGGGCTCCGTCCAACAATTCAATCAACGACCCTTCCTCCACATCCGGCCCCACCGCCACCACCGACGCCCTGTTCCTAACCAACACTCGCCGTGCTACTCGGAGCAGGTCGTCCACGCCGATCGCGCGCAACCTCTCGACGACGGACTCTACCGGTTCGATCTCGCCCAGCGTCAGTAGGCTCTCGCCCGCCCTTTGGCCCAAGGCCATGGGGGTCTCCAGGCTGAGCCGGAAGCTCCCCACCGTGTAATCGCACGCCTTCGTCAACTCACTCTCCCCTACAGGCTCCTGCACCAGCTTCTCCAACTCCTCCAAGATTACCCTCACGGCCTCCGCCAACTTCTCCGGAGAGACCCCGGCGGATACGGAGAACATGCCGATGTCCGAGTGCCGACTGACTGAGGATCCCACGGAGTAGGCCAACCCCCGACGCTCCCGCACCTCCTTGAATAGACGAGAGCTCATCCCTCGGCCAAGCACGGTGTTCAGCAGCATTAAGGCATAGCGATCTGGGTCCGCCCGCGAAATTGACGGCATCCCCAGAGCCACGTTGGCCTGGCTCTGGGGACGCGCATCGGCGATGGCGCGTTGCGCCAGCAGACTCCCGTTCAGGCGCGGCATCGCTGGCACCGCCTGACGGTGACTACTGGCGAAGTGGCGCTCCGCCAGTGCCACGACAGCCTCGTGCGAGGTGTTTCCTGCCACACTCACCACCACATTGGGCGCGCCGTACCAGCTCGCCATCCAAGACAGAAAGTCGTCCCTCCCCAGACCGGCCACCGTCTCCTCAGATCCCACCGTAGGCCAACCCAAGGGCTGCTCCCCGAATACCGCCCGCACCAGCAGCTCCGCCGCCCAGGCGCCCGGCTGATCGCGCGTCCGCTTGATCTCCTGCTGCACCACCGAGCGCTCCCGATCGATCTCCTCCGGATCGAGAAGGGAGTTATGAAGCATATCAGCCAGCACCTCCACGGCCAGCTCCAGACTGTCGAAAGGAACGTGATTCCAATAGCAGGTGAGCTCCTTGGCGGTATAGGCATTGAGAACGCCGCCCGCCCCCTCGATCGCCTCCGCTATGTCGATCGCCGTGGGACGCCGAGAAGTCCCCTTGAACACCATGTGCTCCAGGAAATGAGCCAACCCCTGGGTGCGCTCATTCTCGCCTCTGGCGCCAGCCCCCACGAAAACGTTAACGCTGACCGACTGGGCCGTGGAAACGGGGGTTGTTACGACCCGCAGGCCGCCTGCTAGCTCGCTGATTTCCGGTGCGATACTCATAAGGCAAGTATAGCGACTCGACCGCCGGTGGACGAGCGACCGCACCGGTGCGAAAACTTCTGCTAAGGTGGATCATCCTGCCCAAGGCCGTTCGCCGCCCTCCCCTTGACACCAACAGCACGCCATCCTATATCATCATATCCGGTATCATCATATCCGGGCGAATGAGCTCCCCAAGAAGGGGGTTTATGGGCACCAAGTACATATTCGTAACCGGCGGCGTGGTCAGTTCAGTAGGTAAGGGCATAACAACCGCCGCACTCGGCAGGATCCTCAAGTCTCGCGGCGTCTCCGTCGTCATCCAAAAGCTAGACCCCTATCTCAACGTCGACCCCGGCACCCTCTCCCCCTACCAACACGGCGAGGTGTACGTCACCGCTGACGGCGCCGAGACTGACCTCGACCTCGGCCACTACGAGCGCTTCCTAGACCAAGACCTGAGCCGCGGCTCCTCCGTCTCCACTGGCCAGATCTATCAGGCGGTGATAGCCAAGGAGCGCCGCGGCGATTATCTAGGCCGTACCATCCAGCCCATCCCCCACGTTACCAACGAGATCAAGGAGCGGATCCGCAACATCGGCAGTCAGTCCGACGCCCAGGTGGTAATCGTAGAGGTGGGCGGCACCGTCGGCGACATCGAGAGCCAGCCCTTCCTGGAGGCGGTCCGCCAGATGCGCAACGAGGAGGACAGCAACGATACGTTCGCCATACACGTCACCCTCCTCCCCTACATCTCCACCAGCGGCGAACTCAAGTCCAAGCCCACCCAGCACTCCGTTCGCGAGCTCCGGTCCATGGGCATCCAGCCGGACGCTATCGTCTGCCGAAGCGACCGCCCCGTCCCTGGCGACCTGCGGGACAAGATATCCCTCTTCTGCGACGTTGAGTCGCGGGCCGTCATCCCGCTCCTCAACATGCCCACGATTTACGAGGTTCCCCTCGTCTTGGAGGAGGCCGGACTCGGCCAGTACGCCGTCGAACGGCTCAACCTACCCCAGAGCTCCCGCGACCTAGCGGATTGGGAGCATTGGGTGGAAAAGCTCAAGAACCCCACTGGCAGCGTGGATATCGCCATCGTGGGAAAGTATGCGGAGCTACCGGATGCCTATCTGTCCGTCAAGGAATCGCTTATCCACGCTGGCGTTCAGGAAGACGTTACCGTCAACATCCACTGGATCCGCTCTGAGGATATCGAGCACCCGGGCGGTGAAGAGCTCCTGACGGACGCGGACGGTGTCATCGTCCCCGGTGGCTTCGGCGAGCGCGGCATTGAGGGGAAGATCATGACCGCGCGCATCGCTCGCCACACCCAACTGCCATACCTAGGCCTCTGCCTTGGCCTCCAGATGATGGTGGTGGAGTTCGCACGCGATCTCTTCGGTAGCGACGAGGCCAACTCAACGGAGTTCCACCCGAAGACCCCCCATCCAGTGGTAAGCCTCCTTTCGGAGCAGCGCCAGGTGGTGGACAAGGGAGGCACTATGCGCCTAGGCAGCTACCCCTGCCACTTGGTCCCAGGCACCAAAGCCCAAGCCGCCTACGGCAGCGACGACATAGCGGAACGTCACCGCCACCGGTATGAGTTGAACAACATGTATAGGGAACAGCTGGAGCAGGCGGGACTACTGACCAGCGGTGTCTCCCCAGACAGTTCTCTAGTTGAGATATGCGAGGTGCGGGACCACCCCTGGATGGTCGGCTCTCAGTTCCACCCCGAGTTTCGCTCCCGCCCCAACCGGCCTCACCCCCTGTTCAGCGGCTTCCTGAGGGCCGCCGCTGCCAGAGCCCGCACCCGCGATGCCGCGAGCGGCCTCCCCCGACCGGCTGCCCCCGTCTCTCCCACACCGTAGTCACACCGAAGTCGCGCCGATGGCACGGAGGGTCTTCAGACAGCACGCCCGCGTTGACCGAGGTTATACCCCACCGTATAATATGCGGAGCCCCGTCCCCACAGGACACGGTTTTTGTCGGGAGAAGTGTGGAGGGCCCTTTGCCCAAGCGGACATATCAACCCAAGACGCGTCGCCGGAAGCGCCGCCATGGCTTCATGGCACGGAACAGCAGTAAAGACGGCAAGGCGGTCCTGAAGCGTCGCATCCTTAAAGGTAGATGGCGGCTCACCGTCTGAGGGAGCCGCCCCCCAGATCACCCTGGCTATGCGCAGACAGCTGCGACTGCGCCACCGAGCAGAGTTCGGCGCCGTTTATGCGCGGAAACGTACATGGTCCAACAATCTACTCGTACTGAGAAACTCGCCCAACCAGATGGAGCACAACCGGTACGGTTTTGTAACCAGCAAGCGTCTGGGCGGAGCCGTCGTTCGCAATCGGGTTCGCCGCCGCCTGCGAGAAGCCATACGCTCGCTACCCGTAAGCGCAGGATGGGACGTGATCATCTCAGCCAAGGTCCCCGCCACCAAGTCCAACTTCCACGAACTGAAAAAGGCGGTAATCGACCTGCTCACCAGCGCTCGGATGCTCAGGCCGAACCCATCCACGGAAGAAGCACAATCATGAAACGGCTGGCTCTGGCGCTGATCCGGCAATATCAGCGACGGATCTCCTCCTCGCGGCCCTCCGCCTGTCGCTTCCAGCCGACCTGCTCGCACTACGGCTACCAGGCGATCGAGCGACACGGCGCCCTCAAGGGGACACCCCTTACCGTGTGGCGACTGATCCGCTGCAACCCGTTCAACCACGGTGGCCACGACCCTGTCCCTTAATCTCCCGGCAAGCGGCCGTCCAACTCAAGGAGGAAGATCGATCCACGCCCTAGGACACAAACACTGTTTGGCATGGCTCGGAATACTGGTCGCCATTGGTCTGCTGGGAGCCGCCTGCGCCAACGTAGCCGACCCCAAAGGCTGGGCGGCCCCCACTACGGTGGACGACAACCTCTTCGCCAGCGTAGAGAACGGGAAAATGGCTGCCCTGGATCCGGATGACTTCTCAATAACCTGGCTCTTCCCCCCGAAAGATACTGACGAGAAGCAGAGGCTGGAGGCGACATACGGAAAGCTGGACCTTGAGGCAATATACCACGCTCCCATAGTTAGCGCGGAAACGCTCTACTTTGCCGGCTACAACGGCATCATCTACGCCCTGAACACCAGCGACGGCGCCATCCGCTGGACCTTCGAGGCAGATGGCCCGATCATCGGCGGTCTGGCCCTGGCCGATGACACCATCTACGTCGGCTCCGACGACGGTATGCTGTACGTCCTAGACGTGGAGGACGGTCTCCCAAAGCTCTCCGGTTTCGATGCGGGCAACGGCATTTGGGCCACTTCCCTGGTAGTCGGTTCCATTCTGTACGTGCCCTCCGTCAGCGGCGATCTCCACGCGCTGGACGTCCAGACCCTGGAGCCTGTCTGGCCAGAGCCCTTCAAGGCAAAGGCTGGGCTGCTCACAGACCCCGTGCTGGCCAGCAGCAACACACTCCTGGTGGGCGGCATAGATCGCAGCCTGTACGCCCTAGACCTAGACACGGGCACCCAGCGGTGGTCCTTCGATGCCGACGGCTGGTTCTGGGGCCGCCCCCTCGTGGCGGACGGTACGATATACGTGCCCAATCTGGACAGCCACGTCTACGCCCTGGACGTAGCCACTGGGGAGAAGCTCTGGTCTTTCGAGACCGAGGATGGCGTACGCTCTTCGCCTCTCTTGGTTGAGGACGTGCTTATCGTCGTTGACCAAAAGGGGAACGTCTATGGGCTGAATCCGAACACCGGAACCCTAAGGTGGTCCGGGCCCGCCGTATTGGAGAAGACCGTCCTCGCGAACCCAATGCTCTCGGAGAACGGCCAGGTTCTGATATTGGCCCAGGGTGGAGACCTGTTCACGATCGACAACACCACCACTGGAACTTGGAGGAAGGTGCGGCCATGAGCAGGGGCCCGACTGCCGCTATACCAGCCCCCTCCGTGCCGCGTCCGCGGAACATAGGCAATCTGCTATTCATGACCACGATTGTGGCCATCATCGGTTCCTTCTTTGTCCTCGGCCCGGGCACCGCCTGGGACACCCTGTTCATCAATCCCCTCATCAACGCCCTTATGCTCCTGAACAACCTGGTATTCGGCCAATTCGGAATAGCCATCATCTTGTTCACGATGCTCCTCCGGTTGGCCACCATCCCCTTCACCATCCGTCAGCTTCAATCCACCCGCGCCATGCAGGCTGCCCAGCCGCGGATACAGGAGGTCCAGAAGAAATACAAGGACCCAAAGCGGCGCCAGGAGGAGATGATCAAGCTCTACAGGGAGTTTCGCATCAACCCTCTGGGCTGCATCATGCCGCTGGCCATCCAGATGCTGGTGTTCATCGCCCTGTACAGGTCTTTGGTGCACATGGTTGGGGGCAGCCCCGAGAGCCTGATCGGACTCTCGGATCGGCTATACTCTTGGTCATACTTGGCCGAGTCCATACCCCTGAATCAGGGCTTCCTCTGGCTGAACCTAGGCGAGAAGGACTCAACGTTTATCCTGCCCCTGTTGGTCGGACTCTCTACCTACGTGCAGACGAGGCTCAGCCAGAGCCCTTCCATGACCGCTCAGCAGCAGCAACAGCAGCAGATGATGACGTTCATGATGCCTCTGATGATGGTCTGGATCACCCTAGCCCTGCCCAGCGGCGTCGGCGTATACTGGGTGGTCTCCAATGTGTTCAGCCTATTCGCCAGCTACTACGTATATGGGCGCAAGGCAATCAGCTGGCGCCAATTGCTCAATCCCCTGCCGGCCCCCACCCCAACCGCCAAGAAGCCGCGCCCCGAACCACCGGAGAAGAACGAGAAGAACGAGGAGATAGAGGAGGTAGATGAGGAAGCCGAGTCTACCCTCACTACTCCCCAATCACAAAGAGCGAGGCGTGCCTATGGAAGAAAGCGTAGAGGTAAGCGCAAGGACCGTAGATGAGGCCATCGATATTGCCCTGGAAGAACTAGGACTGAGACGCAACCAGGCCCAGATCGAAATCCTCACCGCCGGTAAGCCAGGCCTGTTTGGCCTGGGTGGAGAGCAGGCTCGTGTCCGCGTCACGGCTCTGGAGGCGGAAACCGGCCGCCCTGCGCCCAGCGAGGAGATGCCCGCGAACGAGAGCGAGATGGAGGCCGAGGATCTCCAGTCTCCCAGAGTGGAACTGGCAGCAGACAACCTGAGACAGATTCTGGAGCTGGCGCAGATAGATGCCGACGTATTCGTGCGACGGCCGGAGACGCCTGGCGACGGACTCGGCCGGGCCAGTGCGGTCTTGGACATCGAGGGTGAAGACCTGGGACTGCTCATCGGACGCCGTGGCACCACCCTTGCCGCTCTCCAGTACCTGATGAACCTCATGATCAACCACAACGCCGAGCGCCAGATGCTCGTTAGCGTCGACGTTGAGCGCTATCACCGCCGCCGCGAGGAGGCCCTAATCAGCCTAGCTGAACGCATGGCCGAACGCGTCCACCAGACAGGCCACACCATCACACTGGAACCCATGCCTCCCGCCGAACGACGAATTATACACATGGCCCTAGCCGAAGATCCCAACGTGAGCACCGGCTCCGTGGGCTCCGGAGATGGCCGGAAGGTCGTAATTCGGCCGGGCCGGTCGCCGCGGCCCGGCAGCTGATGTCCCCGCAGGTCTTAGTCGTCGGCCACGTCGTCCAAGACCTGAATTCGCCCGGCGGTGGCGATGCCTGGCACCTGGGCGAAACGGCAGTTTACGCCTCCCTGCTGACCCATCGCCTTGATTTGCAGACAGCCCTCCTGCCCAACGCCTGCGGTAGTATCCTCGGATAGAGACGAGATAACTGTGGACCGATCGGATATCCTGTCCACTCTGAGAGCGCTTCCTGACGAGTTGGGTACCGTGTGCGAGGGGCTCAGCTACGATGAGTTCTGTTGGCGGCCCTCACCGGAGGAGTGGTCCATTCTGGAAGCTTGTTGCCACCTGCGGGACGTCGCCCAGGTTGAGGGGACACGTATCCAGCGGCTAGCGGAGGAGGAGAACCCCACTCTGTCCCCGTACGACCAAGAGGCGCTGGTCCGCAAGCGTGATTGTCAGGGAGATGACCCACTCCGTGCGCGCATCGCCATCCGCGCCTATTGGGGCGGCCTCGCCTACCAGCTTGAGCAACTCTCGGAGGAGCAGTGGCAGCGCCGCGGCCTCTATCCGGAGGACGGCCCGGCGACTATACGCAGCCGTGCTGAGTTGATAGCGGAACACGCCCACCTGCACCTGGCTCAGATACGAGCGCTGCGGGAGCGGCAGGCCATCGGAGCCTAAAGGCCGGCTCGGCCGGTATCGCTAGGCGCGCTCTAGCAGCGCCCGCCACAGTAGGAGCAGCGCCGCTGTCACAGCCCTCCGCTTGGTGGCCAGCCGGCCTAGGTCGGTAACGTTAGTTGTGGTCCGCGGCGCGCGTCCATCATGCACGGCTATGTGCACAGTGCCGGGGGACTTCCCCTCCAGCTCGGCCGGGCCGACCACCCCAGTAACACCAACTCCGTAATCGGCACCGGTGTCATCGCGAGCGGCGCGAGCCATGTCCGCGGCCACCTCCGGACTCACCACGCCATGACTCCTGATGAGGTTGTCGCTGACCCCCAGGCCCACCTTCATCATGGCGCTATAGGCTACGTACCCCCCCCTGAAATAGCCAGAACTTCCGGCCACATCCGTGATGGTGGAGGCCAATAGCCCACCCGTACAGGATTCCATGGTGGCCAGCGTGAAGCCACCGGCCTGCAAGAGCTGCCCCAATGAACCAGCCAGAGTATCATCGTCAGCACCCCAGACGGCCTCACCCATGATCAAGCGTGCCTCCGCCTCCATCGGTTCGATCAGGGAGTGAGCGGCCTCCGCCGTCGCCGCCTTAGCCGTCAGGCGCAGGTGGACGCCGTCCGCCTTGGCGTATACACCGACCGTCGGGTTCTGCGAGCCAAGGATGGAACTGATCATCTCATCGACACGGCTCTCGCCGATGCCGATGGTCTTCAAGATGCGGGAGACGATGACGCCATCCCCTGCCCGCCTCGCCAGTTCCGGTGCCACCTTCTCCTCCCACATGCACGCAAGTTCGGCGGGTGGGCCGGGCATGGCGACGATGATCCGCCCGTTCCGCTCCACCCACCAGCCGGGGGCGGTGCCGCGCGGGTTGGGGATGGCGCGGGCAGAGGCGATGAGCGTGGACTGCTTGACACCGCGCTCAGGCAAGGACACACCACGGGCGGCGAAGTTGGCGCGCAACCGCTGCTCCGCCTCCGAGTCAACGTACATCTCCTCGTCCAAGGCAGCGGCAATCGCCTCACGGGTGACATCGTCCTCTGTGGGGCCTAGGCCCCCGGTAAGGAGGAGCAGATCCGAGCGATCGAAGCCGCGCCGTATCGTCTCGGCGAGGCGCTGGAGGTTATCGCCCACCTGGGAGACGAAATAGATATCGAGGCCCAGGGCTGGAAGACGGCGGGCGAGATAGTTCGAGTTGGTATCGACGATCTCTCCCAGAAGGATCTCCGTGCCCACGGAGACGATCTCCGCTCTCATAGGTCGAGAATAGACGCGGGATCATAAGAGGTCAAGGAAGCCCCCCCCCCCCGACTGTCGCGATTGCCCATTGCGCATCGGCTATCGACCGGCTAGACTCCCTCTACAAAGTCGGGGGGTGACAATTGGCAACAGAGATGGCAAACACTACTCTGGCCTCGGTCCAAGAGGCAGCGGTAAGAGTCGTCGCGAACATCGGGAGGGTCATCGTCGGCAAGGACGATGTCGTGGAACTCGCCCTGGTGGCAGTGCTGTGCCAGGGGCATCTCCTGATAGAGGACATTCCAGGGATCGGCAAGACGACCCTGGCCAAGACGATCGCCCGCTCCCTGGGCGCCAGCTTCAAGCGAATCCAGTTCACTCCAGACCTGATGCCGGCCGACATCACCGGCCTCAACTTCTACAACCAGAAGTCAGGGGAGTTCGAGTTCCGTGCCGGGCCCCTCATGGCCCAGGTGGTCCTAGCCGACGAGATCAACCGGGCCACACCCCGCACCCAGGCTGCCCTCCTAGAGGCTATGGAAGAGCGCCAGATGACCATAGACGGGGAAACCATGCCTCTACCGCAGCCTTTCCTGGTGCTGGCTACCCAAAACCCCGTCGAGTTGGAGGGCACGTTCCCCCTGCCAGAGGCTCAACTGGACCGTTTTCTACTCCGCCTCCGCCTGGGCTACCCCAGTCAGGAAGAAGAAGAGAAGATTGTCGAGCGGTTCGAGGACTCAAACCCTCTCACCACCACGGAGTCGGTGCTGACAGCAGCGGAGGTCCTGCGATTGGGCGATTCCCTCAAGGCCGTCACCTGTGAACCAGTGGTACGACGCTACCTGGTGGAGCTAGTGCGAGCGACCAGGGAGAGCGACGCCTTTGATCTGGGGGCCAGCCCCCGCGCTTCCCTGGCTCTCTTGCGCACGGCGCGAGCCCTAGCCGCCATCCGCGGCCGCGACTACGTTCTCCCCGACGACATCAAGTACCTGGCCCCCTATGTCATACCCCACCGACTGATCCTGGGCACGCAGGCTCACCTGCGCGGCCGGGACTCCGAGGGAGTGCTGCGCGAGATCCTGAGGACTCTTCCAGTACCTGTAGAGGAGTAGTCCGTTGCCGCTGCGCGGCCTTTGGCTGAGTGCCTCTCTTCTTCTACTAGCCATGGGCCTGGCCGGTGGCCGAGAGGCGATCCTGGTGCTGGGCCTGTTGCTCCTCTTGGCCGGCGGCGCGGCACGCCTCTGGAGCCGCTTGGCCCTGACCCGCGTCTCTTACGAGCGCATCTTCCCGGAGACACGTGCCTTTCCCGGCGAGACGCTCTCCTTCACCGCACGCCTCACCAACCGAAAGTTGCTGCCCCTGCCCTGGATCGAGGTGAAGGAGAACTTCCCTGAGGATCTGCCGCCGGAGGGCCAGCGCCTCGCTCCCTCTCACCTAGCCCGAACAGGCTACCTGCTCCGCTCCACGGCGCTGGCCTGGTACGAGCGTCTTAACTGGCGCTACGATCTGGCATGCAAGCGGCGAGGCTACTACCCGATCGGCCCAGTGACGCTGCTGGCCAGCGACCTCTTTGGCCTATTCCCGGTGGAGCGACAGGTGGAGGAAGTCCAGCGTATTATCGTTTATCCGAAGGTCGTCCCTCTTCCTGAG
>PVBE010272247.1_pt1 | contig 17110 bp, 14 predicted proteins | sample 1631181 | NCBI WGS metagenome assembly PVBE01 (sample SAMN08397723, study PRJNA350692) | Marine metagenome, whole genome shotgun sequencing project. | isolation source: water | place: Pacific Ocean | collected 2012-04 | reverse complement strand
CGGGTGGTCGTAGACGTAGTAATTGTGGTTGCAGCACCAGTAGCCGTCGACATGCGGCAGCATCGCCTCGGCGGCCCACTCCATCACCACCTGGGCCCGGTCCACGAAGCTCTCGAATTCCTGGATCGTCTGGGTGGCCCACAGCGCGTCCTTGCGCGCCACGTCCGCCTCTCTCTCGTTGGTCTTCAGCTCGAAGCCGTACTTGTAGAGGTTGCCCTCGGGGTCGTCGAAGTTGCGCTCGAGGAACTCCTTGTCGACGTGCTCCTTGTTTACGTAGAGCCCGTAGAACTGGCCGTTGACGAAGAGCAGGGCGTTGTTCGCGCACGACGCCGGCATCCCCGCCTCGCGCAGGAACGAGAGCGCGACCCGCTCGCGGATGAGCGTGCGGTCGTACCAGGGCGCGTCGAGGTTCAGCTTGCGAAGGCCGTGGAATCGCCCGGAGCGGTCGTACTGCCGAAACGAGATGACGAATTGCATCTTCGGCGGCCGCCACGAGAAGTGCGGGTTGCCCTTGAGGCGGATCATCGTGTCCTCGAGGACCTCGTCCTCGTACCGGAAGGCGCGCACGGGGTGGTACGGCTTCAAGGGCAGGCCCGCCGACTCGCGCTCACGAGGGTGGGCGAATTCATCCTGGATGGCGGCCCACTCGGCGTCCTCTATCTCGACGTAGAAGCGCGGCAGGATCTCCTGCGAGTACAGGTCCGAGCAGCCGTCGTCGATGGGGCGCAGCTCCGGCTCCGGGGCCGCGTCCGCCGCGTCTCGCGTCCCGAAGTCGGCGATCACCAAGACGCGCCCGTCGGGGCACTCCAAGCACGCGTCGGGCGAAGTCCCGGAGGTCCCGTCCGAGGTCACCGCGGCGTCGGAGGAGGGCTCGGCCTCGGACACGCCGTCGTCGTCGTCGCATCCGGCGGCGGCGAAGACGTAGAGCAGGCAGGCGAGAACGTGCGAGCGATTCATGAGCCGGTCAGTCCCTTCTCTGGCAGGCGAGGTTAGCGCACAACCGCAGTACATCGCTCAGCGTCGGGCTCCGCGTCGTCGCGCACCCAGGGCGGGCATCAGCAGCAACAACCAGACGGCGGGCGCAGGCACGCCGCGGCCCGAGTCGCAGCTGCAGCCATCCTGGGTGCTCACTTCCTCGGTGTCCTCGTTGTCCTCGCCTGCATCGGGGCCGCTGTCGGTGATCGCCGCATCGACCGCGTCATCGCGGGGGATGGCGGCGTCGACGGGGCTGTCGCTGGCGTCCGGAACGGCCATGTCCGGCTGCGGACCGGCGTCGGGCAGTGGCTCAGGTTCGTCGTCGACACATTGAGCCGCGTCGTCGCAGACCTGGCCGGCCGGGCAGCCCGCGACGACCCATGAGCCGTCGGGCAACATGTCCACGAGGTTGTCGCAGTCGTTGTCGACGCCGTCGCAGAGCTCGGGGTTGCCATCGGGCACGCAGAGGTACCGGTCGCACGCGTCGCCGATGCCGTCGCCGTCGCCGTCCGCCTGGTCAGCGTTGAAGTACCACGGACAGTTGTCGCATGCGTCGCCCACCCCATCCTCGTCTACGTCGCTCTGGTTGGGATTGCTGACCTCGAGGCAGTTGTCGGCCTGCGCGCACAGGCCGTCCCTGTCGATGTCCACGCAGGCGGGGCGGATGACGCGTTCGATGGTGAGCAGCGCGAAAGCCTGGCTCGAAACCTCGCTCCAGCCGCGTGGGCTCCCGCCGAATTGAGTGCCCCACGCTCCGTCGGCGTCCTGCCACTGCGTGACGAGGGTGTAGGCGAGGTCGAAGTACGCGCCGCGCGGCTCCTCCGGAAAGTCGTGTGCAGCCGGGTCCCGGTCGCCGAACGCGCCGGTGTAGATGTCGCCACCCAGCCCGTCGTCGTCGGAGATCCTGAGCGCTTTGCTCACGACCCAGAAGTAATAGAAGACGGAGGTCGGGTTGTGTTCGCCGCCCACCATCCGGTCGAAGACCCAATTCTGCCGCAGCCAGCCCAGGGGCAGCTGAGCCCTGGGGTCGACCGCTGGGACGCCGGCCTGGCGAAGGCACCACAGCGCCGCCGCGGTCATGGAGGAGCTGCTCCCTCCGCCTCGGTTCACCATGTAGGACCATCCGCCGTCCTGGTTCTGCCCGGCGAGGAGGAAGTTCACGGTGCGCGGCACGACGACGGACGCGCCCTCGACGATATTCTCCGCCGCGACGAGGCCGAGATCGCGAAGTGCGTCACGGACAGATCTCCTATCTCCAGGGGCTCGCCGTAGTTCCAGCCGCCGTCGTTGTTGGGCGGCTGCACGCCTTGCTCGCGGCTGAGGGCGAACGCGCCGTTCGCAATCGCCTGGGTGGCCGTCACCGCTGCGCCGACATCGTCGGGGCCGCCGCTCGCGAGATACGCCGACAACGCCATGAGATTGCCGCCTGCCTCGTACACCCGCGGCACCGCGTCGCGGTTCGCCATCGACGGCTCGCTCTCGAGCATCCGGTTCACCAGCCGGAGGACCATCTCCTGGTCGGCGACGTCCAATCCGTCGTAGCCCTGGGCGGGCCCGAGCCAACCAACACCGCTACGACGCTCGAGGAAGGCGAGGATGCCCAGCGCGTTGTGGTTCGGGAGATCCTCGCTAAACTCGCCAGTCCCGCGCTCCCGGTTGCGCAGGTTCTGCAGCCCGAGCTCTATGGACTGATCCACCGCACACGCGAACGGGGTCGCCTGGCACTCCTGGGCGGCGGAAGGGGTCGGCAAGGCCACGAAGAGCAGGAGCAGCGCGAACATCGTCACGGTGGAGGTCTGCACCGGAAGAAGGTAGTGGGCCGCGGTGTGAAAGAGAAAGGCGGTGACGAGCAGCGGGCCGCGCGTCCGGCGGAACCAGCGCCGTCGCGACGGCGACGGCGGCTCGCTCACAGAGATTCCAGGTAGCGCACGTAGCGGAGCATCCCGGAGCCCGCGTGCTGGGGCATGTCGATGCGTACGGCCAGGTCCACCGGCGAGCCCGGGAACCCACCGAACATGCGCTTCGGTCTGCGCATCAGGTGCGTCGGGCCAGGGTCGTATTGGGCGCTGAGCAAGAAGGCGATGCCGCGTCGAACCTGGTCGTCGAGGAGGTCGGTCTGGGCCTTGTCGACCCCCGCCCGCACGGCCGTGACGAGGGTGGCGGCGGCCGCCTCGGTGCGGCTGCCGGCGCCGGTGAAGCTCGCCGGGTGGAACGGGTTCATCGTGTAGCCGCCATTCGGGTCCTGGATGGCGCGGTTGAACGCCTGGTAGCGAAGGCAGAAGTCGAGCGCGTCGGGGTGCGGGGCGTGGGTCCAGATCGCTTCTAACGCCTGGCAGGTCCAGTGTTCCTGGGCGTAGACGTAGTGGTCTCCGAAGAAGCGCCAGCCGGGTCCGACGATGTAAGTCAGGGCGCGGCGGGCGGCCTCGAGGTCGGCGGGGTCTCCGGTCACCTCGAAGGCGCGCACGAGGGCGAGCGTGGCTTCGCCGGTGTAATACTGGCCCTGCTTGTCGAGCGGCCGCCCTTCCTTTCGGTCGTAGAAGTGCATGAACTCGCCGTCTTCGCGCTGCTGGGCGCGCAGGAACGCGGCGCCCGCACGGATCGCGTCGTTGTAGTCGTCGGTGAGCCCGGCCTTCGTCAGCTCGACGTACGCCAGGATGGCCAGGGCGCTGGAGCCGATGGTGAGGATCCGGCCTTTGCCCACGCACTCATGTTGTCCACAGATCTGCGTCCGGCGGTCGCGCAGGTAGCTGGCGGCGCGCAGGGCGGCGCGGCCCACGAACTTGTGGCCGCTATACGCGGCGACCTCGGCCATGTAGTACGTCGCGCCGGCGTGACGCGGGAAGCTGTAGCCGGGCTTGGTCTTGGCCGTGATGATGTCGACGTCGTAGCGCATCGACCCGTTCTTCCGGGTGTTGCGCGCCAGGTAGCGCCCGGCGAGCTCGATGGCGTGCTGCAGCCGCGCGACGTCGATCTGGTCGGGCGCGACCGGGGCACCGAACTTCTCGCGACCATCCGCCGGGTCGGGGCGCACGACGATTCGGCGGAAGCTGGCGTTCGCGCGCAGCGTCTCGACGTCGGTGCCGAACGTCTTCGCGAAGGCTTCCAGCGCCTTGTCCACGCGCGCGAGGCCCAGCTTGATGTTGACCTTGCCCAGGCGCGGCTTGCCCGCTGCGGCGCCCCACGCCACGAGGTCGTCCGGCGTGCCGTACTCGGTCCGGCCCTCGTAGGTGACCTTCAGGCCGTCGCGGCCGGGGACCAGCGCGATGCCGAGCAGTACGTCTGAGAACGCGGGCACCGGCCCTTCGTCCACCACCCGCTCGACCGCGCGCACGCAGCCCTTGCCGCACGCCGCCTCGGGCAACGGTGCGTCGGGGGCGCCTACGAAGCGCGCGGTGCGTCGACCCTTCTCCCAGTGAGACGTGATGCGCACCCCGTCTGCGGGCCGCGAGTCGTCGACGCGCGTCGCCAGGTGCACGCCGGCCGCTGTCGCCACGAGCGCGACCGCGTAGACGACGAGGAACAGCCGCAGCCGGCCGGGCTCCACCGCTTCAGTCCGCAGGGGCCCGGCGACGGATCCACACGAGCTGGACGCTCGGGAACACCACCAGGTAGGGCACCACGATCGCGACGAGCACGAGGTAGCCGACAGCGACGCCCTGGCCGAGCACGCCGTGGACCCCGGTCAGAAACGAGATGGCCATCGTGAGCGCCGCGACGAGGACCAGCCCGGCGACGAGCAGCAGGAGCGCGCTGGCACGCAGCACATCGTCGCCCCAGGATTTGCCCCACAGCAGGCCGACGCTCGAGACCAGAAGCAGCGCGATGGCCACGCCAGCGGGGGCGTCGACCACCCACCATCGCCAGGGCAGCGCGACGAACACGCCGCCCGCGACGAGGGCCGCGACCGAGAGGTTACCGATGGCGAACGCGGTGGCCGCGCTCGTTCGTGGGTTTTCTGGCACGGGCCGCGTTGTGGCACACGGCGCGGCGCGGGACAACCGCGCGGGCCTGGATGTTGCGTAGCGTTTCTTTTCGGTTCGCAAGGTGCGCGAACGGTGCCGGTGAAGTGACGCGCCGTCACCGATACGTAGCGCGCGGCACGCAAAAGGGGAGAACTCGGTGACAGACCTGCTCCTGATGAGCACACCACTCGCTTCGCGGGCGCTTCCCGGCGGCGTCTGTCCGTCGCTCTCCAACGTCACCGTCGGGAGCTATGCCCGCAGCTGCGGGGTCGACGTGTCGATCCTCGACCCGAGCGTCGATCTCCCCGCCGGGGGCCTCGACGACCCCGACGCGTTGCTGGACGTCGTCGTGGACACCGTGGCCGAGCAGCGCGCGCGCGTCGTCGGCGTCAGCGCGCTCTCCTCGGTCGAGGGGCGCTTCGCGGTCGCGTTCGCGCGTCGCTTCAAGCAGAAGCACCCGAAGACCCCGGTCGTCGTCGGCGGCATCTGGGCCAGCGCGAGCGCTGAGGCGCTGCTCGAGCGCGCCCCGGAGGTGGACGCGGTGGTGACAGGGCCGGGCGAGCTGGCCGCAGTTGCGCTCGCCACCTGTGGGTTGGACGCGCCCGAGTCCATCCCGGGCCTGCTCTGGCGAAGCGGGGACGAGCTCCGGCAGAACGACGCGGGCGCGATGCCGCACACGGCCCCGGTGCTCGATCTCGACGCGCTGCTGCGCCACCCGGAGCGCTACGACATCTTCTGCTGGATGACGAGCCGCGGCTGCCCCTTCACCTGCTCGTTTTGCACCGAGCGACTGACGTCCCCGGATCACGTCCGCAACCATGTCGTCCGCGTCGCGGGAGACGTGCTCGCGATCGAGCGCCTCGGTCACCCATGGTACCTCTGGATCTGCGACCCGCTCTTCGGCGCCGACCGGCGCCACGTCGAGTCCGTGTGCGGTCAGCTCGAGTACTCTGGTCTCGAGTTCCTGATCGAAAGTCGCGTCGACGTGCTGCGCCCTTCGGATGTGCCCGCGCTGAGTCGTGCCGGCTGCAACCTGGTCTATCTGGGCCTGGAGTCGGGCAGCCAGGACTCGCTGCACACGCTGGGGAAGATCGGTCAGGGCGAGGGGCGATATCGGCGCTACCTGGAAGGGGCGGAGGCGGTGGTCACCGCGTGCCTCCAGAACGACGTCCTGCCAGTGCTGGGTGTGCTCGACCCGGTGCCAGGCGCGACCCCGAAGGCGCTGGAGGAGACCCTCGCGATGCTCGAGCGCCTCGCCGCACTTCCGGAGCAGCTCGGGGCGATGGCCAACGACCTGGCGCCGTGCTTCCACGCCTTCCCGCTGCGCATCGACCCGGGCTCCGAATACGCCGGGCGCTTGGAGGCGCTCCGGGCGCAAGGGGTGGAGTTCAACGAGCCCGAAGACCCGCTCTTCGGTGACCGTTACATCGCGCGTGCGTCGCCGACCGTGGACGAGGAGATGGCAGACGCATTTCGTGAGAAGGTTCGGGCCTTGAACGTCGAGGCCCCCCACGTGCAACAGCGATTGTGGCGCTCCTTCCCCAGGCCGTACGTGGAGTTCAGCGTCTGACATGCGCGTGATGGTTCTCGGCGGCACGGGGTGCGGCGGTCGCGCCGTGGTTCGTGGCGCCCGCGGTCGGGGGCACACCGCGTGGTCGGTCTCACGTGGGATCCGCGCCCGCACCGACGTTGTATGCGACCGCGACGGCCCGGAGCTGTGGGCGATCCTGCGTGGCCTGTCGCCGGACGTCGTCGTGGACCACGTCGCGTACGGAGCGGGCGAGGTGCGCAGGGTGCTCGCGGTGCTCCCGAGCTCCTGTCGCTACGTGCTCGTGAGCAGCGCGGTCGTCTGCGGTCAGGCGCGCGCTGAGCCGTACCGCCCCGACGAGGTGCCCGCGCCGACCACGCAATTCGCCGCATCGAAGCGAGCCGCGGAAGAGGTCGCGCTCGCCCGACCCGAGTCGCAGGTGCTCCGGCTCGGTGCGCTCTTCGGCCCCGGTCACGAGGCCATCACGCCCTGGGGCCGCGACCCGAATCTCGCGGCACGACTGCGCGCGGGCGAGCGGCTCCCGGTGCCGGACGCGCAGGTGCAGCCTTGGTTCTCGGCCGACCACGGCGCCGCGGTGCTCGACGCCATCGAGGCGCGCGACGACGTCCAGATCCGCCACCTTGCGGGTCCCACGACCACCTGGGCCGCCTGGCTCGACGCGTGGGCGCAGGCGGCCGGTGCCGATGCCGCGCAGCTCGAGACGGTCTCCGACGCCGAGATGGCGGAGCGCGTTGACCCGAGCGTCCGCCCCTTTCTGGACGCGCTTCTGCATCCACCGCTGCTCGAGACCGACGGGTTGCCCCCGACGGTGCCGCTGGTCGACGCCTGCCGCCTGACGATCTCAGCGCTCGAGGGCACGGGCCATGAGTGTGAACACGCCCACTGACTGCGACGCGTAGCCGTCGACGAAGAGGTACACGGCGTCGCTCGCTTCGAGGTCAAGCTCCACGGCGCTGTGCAACGTGCCCTCGTCGCGGTCGTCGTTGCAGGCGAGCTCGTACTCGCTCTGGCTGAAGCCGCACAGCGAGCGGGCGTAGAGGACCGTGTCCGCCTCGTCGGCCGCGTCCACCGAGAACACGTAGCCACCCGTCTCCGGTGCCACGAAACGGAACACCACGTTGGGACCGCCGCCGCCGCAGGTGGCGAACTCGCCGTGGTTGCGCGCCCCAGTGGTGTCGCCGGTCGCCGACCAGCCAGGCTGCGCGTGCAGATTCGTGACGTCCCAATCGTCGGGGCAGCCCGCTCGAGCCGTGCGAGCGGCCCGCCGAGGTTGGCGCAGCGCTCCTCGCCGGGGCAGCTGCCGAAGCCCGCGTCGTACGCCAGCTCGGTGAAGGCCACGTCGAACGGCTCGTCCGTCCCGACGGCTTCGCCATCCGCGTCGGCGAAGACGATCCAGCCGACCTCGAGGTCCTCGTCGGGGTCTGTGCCCTCGAGCCGGACGCCGATGGCACGGCCCGCCGGGTTGATGAAGCCCTCGCCCGCCTCGAGGGTCGGCGCCGTGACGTGGCGCGCCGTGAGGACGTAGCCACCGCCGGTGGCCCCCTCCGTGCTGTAGCCGTCGACGAAGACGTACACCGTCTCGTCGGCGTCGAGGGCCGCGAGCACCGAGCTGTGGAAGAGATCCCCCTCGGACGCGTCGTCGTTGCAGGCGACCTCCGCCGCCACGTCGGGGACCGCACAGGCCCGCCGTACGTAGAGCCCCTCCAACACGATGGCGAAACCGGCGTCGACCGGCTCGATGGCGTAACCCCATCCATGCTCGACCTCGGGTGCGAGCCGGATGCGTTCGCCGAGCAGCGCTCCGTCGGTCCTCGCCATCTGCAGATACACCTTCGTGTCGAGCCCGTTGCGCAGCTCGTGCGAGAAGATGAGCGCGATCCGGTCGTGCCGGCTCGCCATCGCGAGCCGGGGCGCGACCTCGTTGGGCTGCGGCGCGCCGGGAATACGGGCCGGGTCGGGCAGGGGGCACAGGTCTGGGCCGGTCACCAGTAGCTCGTGGTTGGCTCTGCTCAGAAAGCCGTGAAACACCGCCACTCCCTGGCCGGTCCACGCCATCACAGCGCCTCCGTCACTCGGAGGCGCCGCGATGGTCACCCGGTGGCCTATCAGCCCGTACTCGAAACCTTCGTCGACGTGGCCGTCCTCGTCGTCGTCGACGTAGTTGCACACCTCCGTGCCGTCTGGAGAGTCGGGCACTTCTGGCAGTTGGACGCCCACGCACGCACGCGTCGGGCTCGGGCGGCGGACCGTCCGGCGCGGGCACGTCGACAGCCGCGTCCGCCAGCCGCGCGTCCCGCGCGACGTCGGGTGGGCGGGGAGCGTCCCCGGCGAGGACGTCGGGCAGCGGCCCGTCCAGCCGCGCGGCGTCCGGCACCGCCGCATCGAGCCCGATGTCCGCGACCGCCACGTCGACAGCCGCGTCCGCCGGCAGGCCGTCGTCGTCGTCGCACGCCAGCGACGCCGCCATCACCCACACCAGCAGCCCAGCTCTCATCTCACCCCGTTTGCAGCCGCATTGAATGATGATCCGCCGCGCGCCAGTCCCCTCGTCCATCCGAAAAGCCCCCGCCGCAGGAGCCGCTGGACAGGGGCGGGGCGCCGGAAGTGTCGTCGCGCACGCCCTCGTCCCCGGCGGCCACCACGCGTGGCGCCCACTCGTCGGGGCATTCGGCGACGGCGGGCTCGCAGCCGCGACGGGTGCACAGCTGGCCTTCGATGCAGGCGTCGGCGGCGCGGATCGGGTCGCAATCGCCCTCCGGCGGCGTGCCGGGCGGCTCGGCCACGGCGTCGACGGTCTCGCTCTCCTGCTGCTCCGCGTCCACCACGCGTACCCGGGCGCCGGCCACGACCTCGACCCCGAACGCCTGGATCCCGGCGCGCCCGGAGAAGCGGCCATTCCTCTGGGTGAGGCGGTCGAACGGGAGGCGGAAAGCGCCGTCCTCGTCGTCGGTGATCGCGATCGGCTCGCCGGCCTCGTCGAGCAAGGTCACCCGCAGCGCCACGACGTCCGCCGCGCCCACCTCGCCGGAGACGCGCAGCCCGAGGCTCTCGTAGTCGACGTTGACGTGCAGACTCGCCGTCTCGAGTCGCAGCGTCGGCGTAGCCGCGGTGCGTGCACCACATTTCGCTCGGTCGAACGCGGCTCTGGGGGCGGCCCTTCCTCGCACCCGGCGGCGGCCACCGCGACGCCGCCCGCGGCGAGCAGGCGCGCGACTTCGCGACGGCTGACGGAGTCGTCTCCCACGACGCACATGCTAGGGTGTGCGGCTCTCTCACGCGAGGTACGGCATGGAGACTGGCGACATCCCCGGACTGGTCGCGCGGCTGCGCAGCACCTTTGACTCGGGCAAGACGCGGCCGCTGGCCTGGCGCCAGCGGCAACTCGAGGGCGTGGCGCGGTTCCTCGCGGAACGGGAAGGCGTGATCGTCGAGGCGGTCCAGGCCGACCTCGGTAAGCCGGCGATCGAGGCGTTGGGTGCCGAGGTTCGCTTCACCGGCAACGACGTGGCGCACGTGCGCAAACACCTGGCGGCGTGGACGAAGCCGGAGCGCGTCTCGTCGCCGCTCGTGACCCAACCCGCGACGAGCCGCGTCTACAAGGATCCGCTCGGTGTGGTGCTGGTCATCGCGCCGTGGAACTACCCGTGTCAGCTGGCGGTGGCGCCGATGGTGGGGGCGCTGGCGGCCGGCAATTGCGTGATCGTGAAGCCGTCGGAGGTGTCGGCGAACACCTCGGCGATGCTCGCGCGCTACCTGCCGGAGTACCTCGACCGCGACGCGGTGGCGGTCGTCGAGGGCGCGGTCCCGGAGACCCAGGCGCTGCTCGAAGAGCGCTTCGACCACATCTTCTACACCGGCAACGGCACCGTCGGGCGCATCGTGATGAGTGCGGCGGCGAAGCACCTCACGCCGGTGACCCTCGAGCTCGGCGGCAAGTCGCCGTGCATCGTGGACCGCGACTGCGACCTGGCGGTGACCGCGCGGCGCATCATCTGGGGCAAGTTCTACAACGCTGGCCAGACGTGCGTGGCGCCCGACTACGTGCTCGCTCACGCCGCGGTGCACGACGCCTTGCTCGACCGGATGCGCTCGACGCTCGTCGAGTTCTTCGGCCCCGACCCGCGCCAGAGCGCCGACTTCGCGCGCATCATCAACACGCGCCACCACCAGCGGCTGATGCGGATGGTCGACAGCGGCCAGATCGTGGCCGGCGGCGAGGCCGACGAGGAGGCCTGCTACCTCGCACCCACGGTGTTGCGTGACGTGCCGCCCGACTCACCGGTGATGCAGGACGAGATCTTCGGGCCGATCCTGCCCGTGCTGAAGGTGGCCGACGTCGAAGAGGCGATCCGCTTCGTCAACGCGCGGCCGAAGCCGCTGGCGCTCTACGTCTTCAGCGGTGACTCGAAGGTGCAGGAGGCGGTGGTCACTCGCACCAGCTCGGGCGGGATGAGCATCAACCACGTCTGGCTGCACCTCGCCAACCCCGACCTGCCGTTCGGCGGGGTGGGGGAGAGCGGGATGGGTGCCTACCATGGGCGGGCCTCGTTCGACACGTTCACGCACCGGAAGTCGGTGTTGAAGAAGCCGTTCGCGGTCGACCCCAACATCCTCTACCCGCCGTACAGCGCCACGAAGGAGAAGTGGCTGCGCCGGCTGCTGTGATCCTGCGCTGGCTCGCGATCGTGTTCCTGCTGCTCGCCTGCGACGATGGCGAGCCCACGCAGACCGTCGCGCCCGATGTCGCGATAGACCCGGACGTCGCCCAGGCAGACGCGCATGCCGCCGACGCCGCGCTGTCCGACCTCGCGTTGCCAGACTTGGCTGCGCCGCCAGCGCCTCTGGTCCTCGCCGACGAGGCGCTCGATCTGGTCAACCCGTTCATTGGCACCGGCGGGGTCGGCTTCGGCTACGCGGCCCTGACTCCCGCGGTCCAGTGGCCCAACGGGATGGTGCGGGTGGGGCCGGACACGAGCCAGAGCGGCCGCGTCTTCGAGAGCCACCACTTCTCCGGCTACCACCACGACGACCCCGACGTACGCGGCTTCTCGCACTTGCGACTCGTCGGGACCGGGGCGATCGACCTGGGACTCCTGCGCGTGCGCCCGATGCGCGCCGCGTACACCGCGCTCGACAAGGCTACGGAGTCCGCCACGCCGGGCCGGTACGCGGCGCGTCTGCCGGATGTTGGGGTGTCGGTCGAGCTCACCGCGTCGCTGCGCGGCGGCTTCCACCGCTACACGTACGACGCGCCTGGCGTGTTGGTCATCGACGCGGCGAGCAGTGTGACCAACCGCGGCGTCGAGGCGGCGGAGGTCGCGATCGACGGCGACACGGTGGAGGGCAGCGTCACGTGGGGCGGCGGCTTCAGTGCGCGCTCCGGTCCGTACACCGTGTATTTCTCGGCGACCGTCGACCCGCCGCCAGCGTCCGCCGAGGTCGAGGGCGCGGAGGCGATTCTGGCCGTCGAGGGCGCGGTCGAGGTGCGCTTCGCGGTCTCGTATGTGTCGCTCGAGCAGGCGCGCACGAACCGGGCCGCCGAGCTCGACGGGCAGACCTTCGAGGCGGCCGAGCAGGCCGCTCGCGAGGCCTGGCTCGAGAAGCTGGCGCCGGTCCGTGTGGCGGGAGGGTCCGCTCCGCTCCGGGCTGCGTTCTACACCGCGCTGTATCACGCGTACGCGATGCCGACGCGCTTCGACGAGGTCGGTGGGGCCTATCTCGGAATGGACCGGCAGATCCACCATGCAGAGGGCATGCGCTACTACAGCGACCTCTCGCTGTGGGACACCTTCCGCACGCTCCACCCGTGGCTCGAGCTGACCGATCCCGACCTCGAGCGCGACGTACTGCGCTCGCTGCTGCGGATGCACGCCGAGGGCGGGCGGATGGCGCGGTGGCCAGCGGGGCCCTCCTACACCGGGTCGATGATCGGCTCCAGCGCCGACTTCCTCTTCGCAGGTGGGGCGCTCAAGGGCATCGACGGCGTCGACTACGAGGCGGCCTTTGAGGCCATCGAGGACGGCGCGCGCCGTGATGTGCAGGGCGCCTATGTCGAGCACGGCTACATTCCGGCGGACCAGCACGAAGAGTCGGTCTCGCGCACCCTCGAATACGGCTACGCCGATTGGGCGCAGGGGCTCTTGGCCGCGCACCTCGGACGGCCCACCGAGGAGGCGCTGGCCGAGCGGGGGCGGGCGTGGAGCAGGCTGCTCAACCCCGAGACGCGCTTCCTCGACCCGCGCAACGCCGACGGCACCTTCGCGCCGGTCCCGCGGGTGACCTCGATCTACATGCGTGAGGGTCCGTACACCGAGGGCAGCGCCTGGCATTGGCGCTTCTACGCGCCGCACGACGTGGCCGGGATGGCCGAGGCGCTGGGCGGTGAAGAGGCGCTGCTCGCAGAGCTCGACGTCTTCTTCGACCTGTCCGGCGTGGGCGAGGGGCTGCTCGTCCCGGCGCGCCCCGACCCCTACTACTGGCACGGCAACGAGCCCGACCTGCACGCGGCGTGGATGTACGTCGACCTCGGCCGCCCCGATCTCGCGGCCGCCCGCGTGCGTGCGATCGTTGACCGGCTGTACCTCGTCGAGCCGCCGGAGGGCATCCCCGGGAACGACGACGGCGGCACGCTCAGCGCCTGGCTGCTCTTCTCCGCCCTCGGTCTGTATCCGTTGGCCGGCAGCGACGAGTACCTGCTGGCCGAGCCGCTCTTCGAGCGCGCCGAGTTGGATCTCGCGAACGGTGCGCTGACGATCCGTCGTGACCCGACCGTGGAGGGCGTGCGCCTGGACGGCGAGCCGACCGGTCGTCGCATCCGCCACGCCGATTTGCTCGGCGCCAGTGAGCTGGTCTTCGGCACACCATGAGGCGCCCCGTCGCGGCCGTCATCGGGGGAGGCGAGGCGACGCCGGCCGAGCTGGCCGACGCCGATGCCCTCGGGCGCGCCTTGATTCAGGCGGGCTTCCGGGTCCTCACGGGCGGCCTGGGCGGCGTGATGGAGGCGGCCTCCCGCGGCGCTCGCAGCGCCCCTGACTACCGCGACGGAGATGTGCTCGCGGTGCTGCCCGGCTACGACGCGGAGGCGGCCAACGCCCACGCCGACGTGGTGCTCTGCACGGGCCTCGGGCACGCTCGAAACGTGCTCGTCGTGGCGAGCGCCGACGTAGTGCTCGCCGTCGGTGGCCGCGCCGGCACGCTCAGTGAGATCGCGCTCGCCTGGACCCTCGGCAAGCCTGTCATCGCCGTGGGCGCGAGCGGTTGGGCCGGGCGCGTGGCCGGCGAGGTCATCGACGACCGAAAGGCCGAGCCCGTTCACGGGCCCTGCACGCCTCGAGAGGCGGCGACGCTGGCGCGAGACGTATTGACCCGAGCGGGCTGACGGGTCGAGAGTCCGGCCGACGGTCAAGCTGGAGGTTCAGTGTCTTTTCTACAGGCCGTGCTCGAACGCAACGCGACCTTCGCCGCGGTACGCCATTGGAAGCTGGCCCGCAGGCCGTCGAATAACGCCGTCGTCGTCACCTGCGTCGATTGCCGCGTCGACCCGGCGCACTTCCTGGGTGTGCAGCTCGGGGAGACCTTCGTCGTGCGCACGGTCGGCGGTCGGGTGTCGCCTGCGGTGGAGCAGCAGTTGGCGATGATCGTGGCGATGCTGCGTGCGAATGGCGACACCGCGCCCATCGAGGTGCTGCTCGTCCACCACGACGATTGCGGCTTCCAGCGGATGGCCGATCCGGCGAACCGAGCGGCGATGAGCGCTGCGTCCGGCGTAGAGGACGAGGTGATCGCAAAGCTCGCCATCCACGACCACGAGCAGAGCCTGCGCGACGACCTCGCGGTGCTGAAAGCCTCGACGATGGTCCCGGACGGGCTGGTCGTGGCCGGTCTGCGTTACGACCCCGAAACGGGCGTCGTCGCCACCCACTTCGTGGACGTGAGCTAGGGCACCGCTTCGATGCGCGAGACCGACAGGTAGACGGGGTAGGGGATGAGATTCGCCCCACCCGGCTTCTTCGGCAGCACCGCGCCCGTGACCTTGAACAGCCCGCCCTTTCGCAGTCGGTCGGCGTGGGCGCCGCTCGGGAGCGCGAGGCGCAGGCCGACGATTCCGGCGATCGAGCCGACCGTTCGCAGCTGGACGACGAAACGGGTCGTGCCGCTCAGCAACGCCTGCTCGGAGCCGTCGCGCGCCGTGGCGTCTTTGCCGAACGCGGTCACGTTGCCGATGGCCACCAGCGGCTTGCCCTTCCAGCGGTCCAGCACCGCGGCCTGCGCCTCGTCGGCTGGACTTCGGCCCGCTCGTCCGGGATCGCCTGCGACCGCCCGCAGCTCGGCGGCGAGCCGAATCAGCTGCGCGCATTGCGGTGCCGCGAGCGCGTCGATCCGGGCGGCGATGGCGGCCCCTCGCTTCATCAACGCCATGTACTCCGGCGTGGCCCCCCCGCTGACGGCGAGCTTCGCGGCCTGCGCGACCACGGTCTTCGCCTCGGTCTGCAGCGCCGACAGGGTCGCTGCTTGAACCGGAGGCGGCGTGGTCGCCGGTGTGTCAGGTGGCACTTCCGTGCGTTTGTTACACGCCCCGAGGGCGGTGATGGTCATCGCGTAGCAGACGAATCGCGTTGGAGACATCACGGTCGACCACCGGCCGACTCCGCAGCCAGGATGCGTTGGACCTCACCCTCGACCGCTTCGCAGAACGCGGGCGCGCGGAGCGCGCCAACCCACGCGGGGTGGCCGCCTGCTCGGGGCTCCGACACGTCGAAGACGACCTCGTCGCCGAGCCCGTCCTCGCGGATCTTCTGTGCGTCGGCGAGCGCGATCTCGGCGCTCGTGCGGGGCGCCGCGACGACCAACAGGGGGTAGGCCAGCCAGACATGGCCCTCGCCCAGCCCGGCGGTCATGCTGCGACCAGGTGCGAAGGTGACCGCCGTCGCGAGGACCTGCTCGGCGAGCGTGGTGCCCAGCGCCCCGGCCGCCTCGACCCCGATTCGCTCGGCCAGCGCGTCCCACGTCTTCGTCTCGAGATCGAAGCGCGGCCGGCAGCCCGTCCCCGGCGGTCGGGCGGGTCCGCACAGCTGGTCGTAGCGCGAGGCCGCGGCCGACCATCGCCCACGCTCTTCGAGCGCCGCTCTCAACTCGATGCACTTCGGGGCGCCGCCCGCCGCGTCGAAGGCCGCGGTGACCGTGGACGGCACGCCGCCGAGGGCGAGGATCCCCGCCAGCGCGAGCACATGTCCCGGGTTGTCGGAGGCGCTCGCCCGGAACGCCACCCGCGCCTCGTCTTCGCGCTTCAGCCCGAGCAGCGCGAAGCCCTTCTCGGACAGCGCCTCCTCGCTCGGACCGAGCAGGCTCACGAAGCGCTCCGTGAGCGCCAGCGCTTCCGCGTGGCGGCCGAGCAGGTTGAGCTGGTTGGCATCGAGCAGTAGCAATTGCGGCATCGGGCCCCGCGCGCGTGTCTTCGCGGCGGCGCTCGCCCGCAGCGCTTCGGCATGCTCGCGCACGGCGGCGGCGATGACTGCGTGGAAGAACCCCATGAGGGCAGCAAACTCGTCGGGCAGCTTCGCGAGGTCGATGCGCGTCAGGGCCCTCCGAGTCGTCCCGACCTCGCCCCCCGTGAACGCCGCCATCATCGCGCCGAGGCTCTTCCAGAACTCATGCTGTTCCGGCGACTTCGATTGCGCGGCCAGGAGCCCGAAGGCGAGCCCGGTGCTCTCGCGCATGCCCACCTCGACGATCTCCGCGTCGTAGATCCGCCACCCATCTTCCCCAGGGAGCAACCACCAACGTCGGAAGTAGGTGACGCCGAGCGTCTCGCTGAAGTGTCGGGCGTACACGAGCAGACGACCCTCGGAGAGCCGCTCGACCCGGCGAATCTCGCTCCGCTGCCAGTTGAACACCTCGCTGAAACCGGCCTGTTGAGTGGCCTGCCGCGTCTTCAAACCAGACCCGATCTGCTCGCGCATGCGCGCACCAAGCTTCAGCTCTGGGAACCGGGTGAGCGTTTCGTCGAGCATCGCCCGGTAGTCGACGGGTGCCACGGCGGCCTCGCCATCGCCACGCGTGAGCGCAGCCCCGATGCCGTCGAAGAGCGTGATGAGCGTCGCCCGAAGCCCGTCGTCGATGCCGGCGTCGGGGTCGGCGAAGCCCGCCGCGGCCCGCGCCCGGTCGACCGCCTCCGCGTTGCGGGCACCCTCGTTGAGGGCTCTTGCTGGGGGCATTGAGAGGTAGGAGGCCGCGGCGATCGCGATGCCAGCGAGTCCGACCAACGCCAGGAGCATGTTGCGCATCAGACCTCCGGGGGGCGCGATGGAGCGTGGTATCGCTCATTCGAGTCTCGGTGTCGATCGGGGCGCGGTGCGGTGCGGGCGTGGGGCCGGGGGCCTGGGCTCCAGGCTCCATGGTTTGAACGGTCATGCGGTCGGGGGGCCGACGATCTGGTCGTCCACGGCCGCGAAACGGCGCAGACGCGGGCGCCTTCGGCGCACACGCGGATGCCATTCTAGTGAAGGGCCGTGGCGGGCTGGATTTGACGAATTTAGTGCGTATTTTCGGGCACTTCGTCTTGACGAGTGCTCACCGCGGGGCCCGCGGGCGTCCCCGCGACAGATAGGTTGGGCCGCAGAGGTGG
>PVBE010245077.1_pt1 | contig 17110 bp, 10 predicted proteins | sample 1631181 | NCBI WGS metagenome assembly PVBE01 (sample SAMN08397723, study PRJNA350692) | Marine metagenome, whole genome shotgun sequencing project. | isolation source: water | place: Pacific Ocean | collected 2012-04 | reverse complement strand
TGACCGATGAGGATGTCTCGAGCTCCACGGCAGGTGCGTCGAGATCCTCGGTGTCCAACAAATAGAGGTCGCTGCGGCTCCAACCATCGACCGCGATCACGACGAGCCACCGATCGTTGGGAGAGAGGGTGATGCTGGTCCACTGCTCAAAGGGCAACCCGGGACCAAACACGCAGCGGTCGTCACTCCCATCGGGAGCGGAACTGAGGTCATGGAAGTAGACGTGACGGTGGTAAGGGAGCTCCTCCTCCGGCACCTCTCCCTCCCTCGCCGAGCGGGTGTAGTAGAAGCCGGAGTGATCACTCAGCCACTCCACAGCAGACGCGCGACAGCGAGGGATCGAGACGGGAGGCGAGGGGGAGCCGTCGACGTGCAAGACCTGCAAGGTCGAGATCTCGCTCCCACCCTCGCTCGTCCCAAACGCTAAGCGACTGCCATCCTTGGATGGAGTCCACCAGTCCAACGCGACGGTGCTGTCCTCGGACCAATCGTTTGGATCGAGCAGCACCCTGCCTTCACCAGAGATCGTGTCTCTAACGAGCAGGACCGCGTGGTCTTGCTCCCCAGTCCGTTGTTGGAAGAAGAGCTTGCCCCCCTTCAAGTTCGGCATGCCCACGCCACCGATTCGGGCCAGCTCCAAGATGCGCTCAGCGATGACCTCGCGCCCATCGACCTGGGCTAACTGCTCCCGACACCACTCGTCTCGACCACGAGTCCAAGCCCTCTGCTCTTCGCCCTCTTCGTCCTCTAGCCACCGATAAGGGTCAGCGACGGGGTCACCGTGATACGTCTCCAGGACGTCGTCAGTGCGCGTCGGTTGAAGGCCAGACATCAGGGGGAGTATAGCCACCCCGCCAACGCGAAGAGGTGACGGCTCTCCCTAGGCCAAGAGGTCTTGGGCGAGCTTCAGCCTGCCGGCGATGTCTACGCCCTCGGGGCAGGCTCGGGAGGCGCGTTCAAAGTCGACGCCGTCGATCTCACGCTCTTTTGCGGGGAGCTCACGGAAGAGGCGCTTGGCCTTGTCGGGCTCGTCGTAGCACTCGTAGTACATGAGGTAGCGCAAGGAGTCGGCGACGCGCGTGTTCGCGGCCACCTCCGGCTCGCAGTGCTGTGTGCAGCCCATGCAGGAGAAGCCGCTCGTCTTCGCAGCGAGCTGGTTGAGTTGATGGAAGTCGTCCATGCTGAGCTTGATCGGTGACTTCGCCGCGGCGACGTTCTCGTCCAAGAGCTCGATGCTGTCCATGTGCGATACCGCGGAGTCGATCCGCTCGTCAGCCCAGACCGCCTTGAGCTTGGCCTGCCCGAGGGTGAAGTCCTTCGACTTGAACTTGATGACCTCCTCCTGCTCGGCGGGCACAGACTTCTGAGTCTTCATCGCGATCAGGCCGATCTTCGCCTCCTTGCACGCGTCGATCGCCTTGTTGAGCTCTTTGTCCCCGTACTGCCCGAAGCTGTAGCGGAACATGATGGCGTCAATGCCGCCCACCTTGGCCGCCTTGTTCATGAGCTCGACCACTTTGCCGTGGTGGCAGGAGAAACCGAAGAAGTTCGTCTTCTTGGACTTCCGCATCCGCTCCCCCATCTCGATGAACTCCTTGTCGAGATGCTTGAGATCGTTGATGTAGTGCATGAAGTAGAGGTCGAGGTGATCCACCTCCAGCTGCTCAAGGCACTTGTCTAGGTTCTTCGTATAGGACTCGGGCGTCGCGCGAGTGCTCGGCCCCTTCGAGGTGATCCATAGGTTCTCTCTCTCCACCTGCTTGATGAAGGGAGCGAGGGTCGCGTGGCTCTGTCCGCGCTCATAGACGAGGGCCGTGTCGAGGTAGTCCACCCCCTCCTTAAAGCCCCGGTGGAGCATCTTGTCGTACTTGGGGTCAAAGGCCTGTGAGCAACCGAAGAGGAGGATGGGGATCTTCTTGCCTGTCCCGCCGAGCTCTCTGCGCGGGACCTTCTTCTCCTTCTCAGGCTCAAGAGCTTTGTTCTCAGAGTCCTGCGCGTCAGAGAGCCCGCTCATGGAGCCTATGCTTGCACCAGCCAAGACGCTCTTCTTCAGGAAGTCTCTGCGGCCGACATCTTTGCTTTCCATGATTCCTCGTTTGGGGCGCTCGCCCCGGCTCTTATTCGTCTTTCTTCGCCCTGCTCTCGAGCAAGAGGCTGCGCTCCTCGGAGCGACTCTCACCGACCGCGGTGACGTACACAGCGCGCTCATCTCGAACGGGACATTCAGCTTGGCAGATTCCGCAGCCGATGCACAGGTCGGGCACCATGAACGGCTTGTTAAGGAGGGTTATCTCCCCAAAGACGTCCTTAACCTCTTCGTCGACGGTCTGGATGGCCTTGGGGGAGACGGGGCAGACCTCCTCACAGACGACGCAGGGGATGTCCATGGCGTGAGGCAAACAGCGCCCACGGTCGAAGAAGGCGGTCCCCAACACGATCGGGCCTTCTTCTACGAACTCCCCCTTCCCGAGCTTCTCCTCCACGGTGATCTTGCGGATCGCCCCTGTCGGACACACCTCCGAGCAGAGCGTGCACTTCAGCTGACAATGTGAGATGTCAAAGTTCATCACCGGCGTCCAGAGAGCCTCGAAGCCGCCCTCTGCTGATGTGGCTGGCTGCAAGACGTTCGTAGGGCAGACATTGACGCACTGGTCGCACTTAATGCACTTCTCAAGGAACTCCTGCTCCTCCACGGACCCAGGCGGCCGGATGAGCAAGGGCGAGAAGTTGTCGTTCGTGTTCTTGCCGTGGACCTTAAGGAGCGGATACCCCAGCGCGCCGATGATCCCTGAGAAGAGCATGCGCCGCCGCGAGATGTCGGGGAGGAGCCTCGCCTGCTTGGTGTCGAGCCCCACCATCGCGAAGGAGAGGGCGTCTTCTGGGCAGTCGTCGATGCAGTTCAAGCAAGAGAAGCACTCGCTCACCCGAACAGCGGCCTGAGGATCTGCTGCGCCCTCGCAGCGGCTGAGGCACAGGTCACAGTCGGTGCACTTGTGGACGTCGCGGTTGATCCGGAAGAGGGAGAAGCGCGAGACGACGCCCAAGAGCGCGCCCAAAGGACAGAGCAGTCGGCAGAAAAAGCGCGGCACGAAGACGTTCGCTCCCACCAATAGGAGGATGAGGGCACCGATCCAGAAGGAGCCGACGAAGACGCGGCGGGAGGAGCCTGGCGCGAACTTGAGCTCGTCGATCCACAAGGGGTCGACCCCGGGGACCGACTCCACCGCCATGTCGAAGGTGGGCGCGACGAAGGTCGCGACGGTGCGATACATCAAGCAGATAGGGTCGAGGAGCCCGATCTGCAGCGCGCCCATGGAGGCCATGATGAGGAACACCGTGAGGAGCGCGTACTTGAAGTAGTACATGTCCCAGTAGCGGTTCCTGTCGAAGTTCTCCTTGGTCTTGTGGACGTTGAACAGCCAGCCGACGAGCTGGTGCAGCGAGCCGTAGGGACAGATCCAGTTGCAGAAGACCCGCCCGGCGAGGAGGGTCAGGCCGAGGACCAAGAGGCCCCAGCCTAGGTAGCGGTAGACGTATCCTGTGGAGAGCGCGGTGGAGACCATGACCAGGGGGTCCATCTCCAAGAGGCGGGAGACCGGGTATCCCTCGAGGCGAGAAGTCCACGTCAGCCAGCAGAGCAGGATGAAGGCGCAGAAGAAGAAGACCTGCGAGACGATGCGGACGTTCGTCAGTCGGAGCCTCTTGCGCACAGGCAGCGAGAGCAGCTCATCTACAGGCGTCTGCCCTGACATCAGAGGAGCTCCTTGATCCGTCCTGTGTAGTCGACCAGGCCGCTCCCCTTCTCCTCAGACTTGTACAGGTACTCAGGCAGATCGCTCGGGTCCCGCCGCAGGAGGTGCTCGAAGGCCCAGGCGTCCTGAGCCACTGGATCGAGCGCGGCCATGACGACGTCCCCCGTCACGACGTTGGAGGGGTCGCCGCCCGTGGGGCCGTTCTCCATGAGGATCTTGGTGCCGTCGAGGATCGTGAGCGTCGGGCGGATCATGATCGAGAGGTCTGAGACGATCTCGTGGATGTCTTGGTGGAACTTGCTGCGGCGCCCGCCGAGCAGCCCATACCAGTTCTTGATCCCCATGGAGGCCGAGCAGAGGTTGTGGTCCTTCACAGGCGCGACGCCGATCACCTTGTCCACGTTCGTGAACGGCCTGTGAAAGAACGCCCACTCTTCGATCAGCTTTGCGCCGGGGGTGTTGAGGACCTTGAACGCGTTTGAGTCGGGCAAGTAGACGCGCCCCCCTGCCCTCTCAGCGGCCGCCCTGAGCCCTGTCTTCATGAAGCAGTCGGCCGGCGACTCGATCGGGTTGTCTGCGACGCGGACCTCCTGCGCTCGGCAGTCCACGAGCAGAATGTTGACGAGCTCCTCGATGAGCGCGGGCTGACTGGTCGCCCCGAGCGCGGGGGCGCGGTCGAAGGCCACGTTCGGCTTGACCAGCACGATGTCACCGGGGTCGATGAAGCGCTCGATACCGCCGATAGCGTCGAGGGCCTTCCTCAACATCTCCTTCGGTGTCCCCCCTCGCCCGATGCCCACGTCCGCGCTCGCTGCGGCCGACTTAGCGACCCGAAAATCCTTCAAGCGGAAGGGGGTCACCTTGGGCTCGCTCCGCAGCCCGGACTTGTCCCGCAAGGAGAGCGGCCAACTCTCAGGGGCTAGGGCGAGATAGCCGGAGGCGCCCAAGATCCCAGTCGCTGCCCCGACCTTCCCCAAGAAGCTCCGACGCCCCATAGCGCCCTCCTCGTACTCGGGCTTTTGGATCGGCTTCACCTTCCTCGGCTGCTCGGGGGCAGACCCCTCACTCGCGGGCTCGTTGGGCTCACTCATCAATACTCACCACCTTCTCCATCGGCGTGGTATCCGCCCTCCTCTCCTGCTTCTTCTTCCCCAGCGAGGCTCTCCTTGAGGCGCTCAGTCACGGCGAGGGCCGCCGCTCGATCGGCTGCCCGCTCGACACCGAAGACCATCTCCCCTTGGCGCCTGAGGCAGAAGAAGGTCTCGAGGAAGTTGTGCTGCAGGAGGGCCTCTCCTGCGCCAGTGGACACGTCCTTGTAATCCGCGAGGAGCTCATCCTTCAGGCGATCGAAGAGGGCCTCTGCCTCGTCAACAGAGGAAGCCTCGTGAACGAAGAGCCGCTCGTCTGGGGAGGCGCCTGTCCCACCGAACCAGAAGCGCTGCGCGAAGCGGTACTGAAAGACGTTGACGGGCTGATACCTGATCTGTGCGAAGGGGATCTCGAGGTCTTCACGCAGCCGCTTGAAGCCAGGCGGGGTGTCTTCTCCGTCGGCGCTCTTCGCCAAAGACGCGACGACCCGTTGAGTCATCTCCTCGACGGCGGGCCCGGCGGAGTCTCCAGTCACGTGGAAGAAGATCTCCCCGCGCATGCCGATGGCCCCCATCTCGTGTGGGGAATAGAGGACGTCCCCCAGCTCAGAGACGCTCCGGTCTCCGCGCTGGTTTCCATAGACCCCGAGGCTCCCCTCGAAGCTCGCTTGGTCGTAGAGGAACACGTCGACCGCGCACCCTTCGCCTGGGTGCTCGAGCTCGACGACGGTGAGCTCCTCGAAGCCGAACTTCAGATACTGCTCTGCCTGGCCGTTGATCTTCTCGTAGAGGTTCTCTGGAACGAAGACCTTGGGTGTAGAGGCCACTCGCCAGCCCCCATCGAGGAGAGAGGGCTCGAAGGGCCCCACGTCAGCCGGCGCGTCGTCAGCGCTCCCGAGGCTAGGGTCCCGCCAGCGCTTCAACGGTCTCCGGTAGAGGTCATCTTCTACGGACTGTTCGACGAGCAGCGCCGTGTCGAGGTCGCGCTCTGCGGGGTCATAGTTGTCTCGCTGACCGCGGAGCCAGACGCCCATCCCGACGATCAAGAGGAGCAGCGAGGCTCCGACCCACGCCTCCGCGGAGGAGATCTCTTTGCGGAGCAGCTTGGGGCGCCCCAAGTTGTTCAAGACCTTGCCTTTCTTCGCCATGCGTGGGCACGACCCTAGCATCACCTAGACGATTCCAGAGGGGTTTCTCACGCTGCCCCTCCCTACTTCAACAACACAGCGGCGAGAGAGCCGTCAGCGCAAGAGAGAGGATTCATTCCACCAGTTCAAAGCGCATGATCACCCCGTCAGGGCCCACCGCGAAGCCTATGCCCCCCTTGGGCGCGAAGCCCACGGAGTTCAAGGAGACCTCGCCGGCGGCTCGCCAGGTCAAACCACCATCCAGCGAGACGTCGGCTCCCTCGGTCCCCACAGCGATCCATGCGCGCTGCTCGGCGCTCGGATCCGCTGCGACGCAAGAGCGAAACCCCGCTGGGCTAGCGTTGGCAGCGACGCTCGGCGAGCGCCAAGTGCGCCCCCCATCCTCGGTCCGTGCGAAGTGGGTCGTGGCTCGCCCAGGCTCTTTGTAGTCTCCGCCAACAGCGAGGCCGCGACGTCCGTCTAGGGTGGAGAGAGAGAAGATCCCAGAGCTCTCCACCTCTTCATCGCCAACGTGGAGAGGGAAAGAGACCTCCCAGGCCTTACCAGCATTGACGCTAGTAAAGACGCGTGACGTCGTCCCCCCCGTCCCGATCCAAGCGTATCTCTTCGAGGCGAGCGCGATGGATGTTCCGGACGCAGCGAAGGCGCACTCCCCCTCTGGAGAGAGCGGCTGCTCCCCTGCCGAGACTCGCGTCCAGTTGGCTCCACCGTCCTCAGTCCGCAAGATTGTCAATCGTCCACCGACTTGATCACCTAGGACAAGGCCCCGCTGCTTGTCCCAGAAAGCGATGGAGTCGTAGAAACCCAATGGCTCCTTGTTTGTGTGCTGAAGGGTCCAGTTCAGGCCACCATCTTCCGTGTGGTAGATGCGTGAGAGCTCACCTTCGCCTGCGCTCGCGACCCAGACCGTGTCTGCGTCATGCGCAGAGATGGAGCGGAAATCCAGATCTTCACCTCCGGGCACCGGCCTAGGCTCCCAGGTCACGCCGCCGTCTGTGGTGCGCAGCAAGGTCCCATCACCTCCACCGCACCAAGCGGTCTCAGCATCAACGACAGAGAGCCCCCTCAGCCCAGCATCGACGCCTTCGACTTGGAGCTCTGTCCACTGAACAGGCGCGACATACCCCTCAATGACGCACAAGAACGGTCTCCGATTCTCAAGGTAGGGTCGGCCAAACGACACGTCGCCTGCCTTCAAGTCCAGCCCTGGGACCTTCATGTCCTCTCCGTCATAAGGCTCGGGAAACTTCGAGCTTGGCCACTGAGCCTCATCCAAACGACCCGCGCGCCACTCCCCGGAGAATTGTCCTGAGATCCACGTGCTTTGCTTTCCGCCGACCCGTTCCAGGACCTTTTCAATCAAACTAAACTCAACTTCATGAGCCAGGTGAGGTAGGTGCCCACCTAGGCGCGCACAATATGCCTCAGCGTCACCCAGGGGTATTTCCTCAGTGACATACACATAGGTTTTGCCAAAGGCCCGGGCCACGACATGTGGAAGCCTCTCCAGCCCGTCGCGTGGTAGGAGTAGAGCTTCCGCGTCAAAGATGCCCGCTCCTACGGCGTCGATGAGCCTTGTCAGCGCCACGCTTTCTGCTTCTACCCCGTCCTTAATCGCTCTCTTCCTACTGTCCTGAAAGATCTGTAACAGCGCTTCCCGTCGATCCTCTACACCACCTGAGAAGAGCTTCGCCTCCTTGTTTAAAGCAGAGCGGAGCTTCTTCTTCACCTTCTCACTTGCGGCATCTTCAAGAGATTCTTGCCGGGCGAGGTCTCGCCAGTATGGGGCGAAAATTCGCTCCTCCTCCCGCTCCGTCAAAAACGCCCAAGCCTCTGGGAGTGGTGTTCGGCCCCACTCACAGATCGCATTACGGCAGCCAGTCGTCCCGACCCAACTGACAAGCCCATACCTCATCTCACCCGATGCGATGTCAGGGGTTTGATGCCGCACGAACCCAGCGTGGTGTTCCCCCCAATGGAAATTCGTGGGCTGGGGGTACTTCTCTACATCTCTAAAAAAGAGGTCGTCATTCACTTTCGCCCCAGACACCCAGCGCCAACTTCCCTCCTCCAAGGCGTCAGTCGCCCCGACCCAGAAGATGTTCGTTGTGTGCAAATGGTCGAGACGAGACCCACCGTGTAAGCCTTTCGATGCGAGGAGTTCGCTACCCAAGAACTCGAGCTCCTCTTGCGTCTCAACGCAGGCTAGGTAGCCCCCCAACTCCTCGCACAGATCCTGGGCATCCCGCCACGCCTTTCCGGCAACAAGCGCGTACTCATGACCGTTGTAGCTCACCGTGTCAACGCCAGATCTCCCGGCGTCTCCCTCCTCATACGTCGTGTTCAGAGGCAAGGGGGGTGCATCGCCTCGCCTGAGACCAGCGATGAGGCCCCTCAATTTGAACGATTTCTCGTCGCCTTTCTTTTGATAATCAGCGCGAAGCTCGTCGAGTCGCTCGATCAAATCGTCCAGCAGTTGATCTCGAGCAACGATGCGACGTTCGGGATCAGCGTGTAGACCTCGCCGTACTTTGGAGAGCCCCTCTCGATGTGTGCGAAGGAGCCTCTCGATGCGCTGGTCCTGCTCAATTAACAACTTTCGGACCTCACTCGAGAAACCCACGGTCTCAAACCAATCCTCCAAGAAGCTCGTGTGCTCATCCGAACCGAGCACAACAGTAGACGCCACGATCTCCTTCTCGTTAGAGGTCTGCCCTCCAAGGGCGGAGCCTCCCAATGAAGCTAAAGCGGCAACGAACAGTGTGAGCTGAGCCGAGAGAGCTGTTTGCATGTGAAAAGATGGAGGAGCTAAGGATGAGCTGATGAGTGCTACTAAGGCGTTCACCCGTTGCATCACGAATTAAATCAGGTGCCTCCTGCCCATTCAAAGTAGCGGAGGAGGAAGGACTCGAGACCCGAGCTCCACTCCGCGTGCCCGCTGCTCGCTAGGACGCGTCCTTCACCGAAAGGTGCGCAGATGATCGCAGGAGTATCAACCATCACGGCCGGGTCAGCGCCGTTGACCCCGATCCCTGTCCGGTACCAGCCGAGCACCTCGTAGTCTGGGAGGTCATCGCGCCCCGCCGGCTCTACGATCGGCCCTTGTCCGTAGTGGAGCGTGCGTCGCCCGGGGAAGTCCCCGAACACCTCGAGGCCCTCGGTGGAGAGCTCTAGCTCGACGGGGCCGATCCCCCTCGCCCAGTGATCGTGATCGACGATGCGCGCGTCGATGAGGTTGAGGCCCCACTGGTACGGATCGCTCGCGGCCATGTAGGCGCCGGCGCAGATCCCGACGTAGCCGCCGCCCTCGCGGACGAAGTCGATGACCTCAGCGCGGCCATCATCACCGAGCGCGTCGAACTGATGTGAGGCCATACCTCCGGGGAAAAGCACGACGTCAAAACCATCGAGCGCCCCCGCCGCCATCTCCAGAGGACTCATGGGATAACCGACCGAACCTGGGATGCCGTTCTGGATGTCCGTGATGAAGGGCATGGGGCGGCCTGCGCCCTCGCCGTCATAGACCGCGAACGAGAGCGCGTCCGAATCAGCGCCTGTCAGCCCGCAGTCTGGGCTGGAATCCTCAGCGAGCATCCCGAGATCATCGAGGAGAGCGTGGACCATCAGCCTATGGAGCCTGACCCGCGGGGCCTTTCCGAAGTCCATCGTCGGGGTCGTGTTCTTGCGCGCGCTCGTAATGAATGCCATCGCGCCCTCACCGCCCACCCGCAGCGCCTCACTGAGCTCGAGCGCTTCAAAGTGATCCGCGACCTCCTCTACTCCCCCGTTCGCAGCTTCACTCGTGACCTCTGCGATGCGCTGTGCCTCAGCTCCGCCCCTGTGAACGACTGAGCCGCCGAGGGTCTCCATGCCAGGCCGCGAGTGATAGAAGTCCTCACGGAGCTCGATGACCCAGTCCGGGTCCAAGCGCGCGATGAAGGCCTGGAGCTCAGCGGGCAGGACCTCTGAGTGGATCGACGCCGCCACCAGCCGTCCGCGCTGCGGTCGCCAGCCAGCGACCTGGCGCAGGGCGAGGCGCGGCGCCTCTTGATCCGGACGCCCGCCAGCAAAGACGAGCACCACGGGCCCTCGAGAGGGCCCGGAGTCATGCACAAAGATCTCCGATGAGGTCTGAGCGCTTCCGCCAAGGCCTGCGCACCCGGAGAGGAGTGCGACAAGCCCAAGGCACACTAAGGGCGTGAGGAATCGAGCAACCATGGACAAAGAGTTTCCGAAGATCGCTGCATAACCGCCAGAGGTATTGCCTCTCCGACTCCACAAGGGCTTCGATTAAGATGGACGACTGCGAAGGACCGAATTCTTAAACAAGAACATTTTTAGGAGGAAGAGGATGAACGCAAAAGGAACCGTCATGACGGAAGGTCAGTGCTACGCAGACGGCATTGAGAGGCTATTCATCGGCTTCAAGAAGGACTGCCTCGGAGAGCTCCCCGCGACGGAAGGTGAGCGGGTCCCCTTCCAGCTCCTAGTCAACGGAGAGCGCCTAAAGGCAGGCATCCGCATGACTGAGAAGAACGACCTCGCTTGGATCTGTCCTGACGCATACGACCTCAAGGGCGAGAAGCACCGCCTCCCTGACATCCTCTCCTCGCTCGGCATCGAAAAGAACGACACTGTCCAGGTCAAAGAAGAGGGCGACGCATTCGTCATCTACCGAAGCGTTTGAAGCCCAGGAGCGCAGCTGGTCATCCCCGCTTACTTCTCACAGCCATAGCGCTCGCCTCCGCTTGCGCCCACCTGCCCCCCTCTTCGGTCCATCACGATCTGGTGGTCTACGGAGGGACCTCCGCAGCCGTGATCGCGGCCGTGCAGGCGAAGGAGCTCGGTCAGAGCGTCCTCATCGTCTGTCCGGACGCACACCTCGGCGGCATGACAGCCAGCGGGCTCGGCTGGACAGACAGCGGGAACAAGGCCGTGATCGGCGGGAAGAGCCGCGAGTTCTATGCGCGGCTCAAGGCGCACTACGACGACCCGGCCGCCTGGCGAGAAGAGGCCCGCTCAGAGAGCCGTCACTATCGCGCGAAAGCAGACGCCATCTGGGTCTTCGAGCCGCACGTCGCGGAGGCGCTGTTCGAGGAGCTGGTCCGCGAGGCTGAGGTCCCCGTCTTGAGGGGGCGCTGGCTGGACCGGGACACAGGGGTCGAGAAGAGCGGCGCCAAGATCACCGCCATCCGCATGGAGTCTGGAGAGACCTTCACCGCTGAAGTCTTCATCGACGCCACCTACGAGGGCGACCTCATGGCCGCCGCAGGCGTCGGCTATCACGTCGGACGTGAAGCCAACGCCGTCTACAGCGAGACCTTGAACGGCGTCCAGACCCGGAACGCACGCAGCCACCAGTTCAAGACCAAGGTCGACCCATACCTCACCCCAGGCGACCCAGAGAGCGACCTCCTCGCGCGCGTTCACGCAGGCGAACCCGGAGCTGAGGGAGAGGGCGATCATCGCGTACAGGCCTACAACTACCGCCTGTGCATGACCGACGCCCCCTCAAACAGGGTCCCGTTCGCGAAGCCAGAGGGTTACGACCCCGCCCAGTACGAGCTCCTCGCGCGCGCCCTCCAGTCCGGCGCTCGCCACGTCTTCGGCAAGTTCGACCCCATGCCGAACAGGAAGACGGACACCAACAACCACGGGGCCTTCTCCACGGACAACATCGGGATGAACTACGAGTACCCCGAGGCCAGCTACGAGCGGCGTGGTGAGCTCCTCGAAGAGCACGAGCGCTACCAGCGCGGATATCTGTGGTTCCTCACGAACGACCCGCGCGTTCCGATGGAGATCCGCGAGCGCATGGGCCGTTGGGGCCTCGCAGCGGACGAGTTCACGGACAACGCCCACTGGCCCCACCAGATCTACGTGCGGGAAGCGCGTCGCATGGTGAGCGACTTCGTCATGACCGAGCGTCACCTGCGCGGGACAACCCCCACCCCGAACCCTGTCGGGATGGGCTCGTACAACATGGACTCACACAACGTCCAGCGCTACGTCGCCTTCGACGCAGACGACGTCGCCTATGTACAGAACGAGGGCGACATCCAGATCAACCCAGGCGGGCCCTACCCGATCTCCTACGAGGCGATCATCCCAAAGAGCGCCCAGTGCACGAACCTCCTCGTCCCGGTGTGCCTCTCAAGCTCACACATAGCCTACGGCTCCATCCGCATGGAGCCCGTCTTCATGATCCTCGGGCAGTCGGCCGCGACCGCAGCATGCATGGCGATCGAGGCCGAGGTCGCGGTCCAGGACGTCGACAGGGAGCGCCTGCGAACGCGCCTCCTAGCCGCCGGCCAAGTCCTTGAGTACGTAGCCCCGCCTCCTGAGGGTGCGATCCCGCTGAGCAAACTTGGTGGAGCCATCTGTGATGACTCTGAAGCGAACTTCGTCGGCGAGTGGACTCCGAGCGTCTCCACCTCTTACTTCGCGGGCGCTGGCTACCGTCACGACAACAACGAGCCCGATGGCAAGCGCGCGATCTTCACCGTGAGGCTCCCAGCGCCGGGCCGCTACGAGGTCCAAGCGGCTTACTCCGCGCACCCGAACCGAGCCAGCAGCGTCCCCGTGACGGTGGAGCACGCTGGCGGTTCGACGACCGTCTCCTTGAACCAGCGCCGCGTCCCCACCGTGGACCAAATCTTCCAACCGCTCGGAGTCTTTGAATTCTCAGGGACCTCAGCGCGCGTGACTCTCAGCAACGAGGGGGTCGACGGTCACGTGATCGCAGACGCGATCCGCTGCGTTTCGCGCCCATGACGGATCAAGCTCCGCGCTGCTGGAAAAATCCGCCTCCGAAATTGAGATTAGGTCTCATTTAGAGTTCATTACCGTGAGCTATGCCACGCGAGCGGAAGAAGCCCAAGAAGAAGTGCTGCGACAAGCGCAAGCGCTGTAAGCGCTGCCCGCTGAGCGCGCTCTAGCGCGCCGCTATCGCAAAAGCGGCGCCAAGAGACCCCTAGCGAGGTCTCCCTCAGCGGGCGAGTGCTCAAGCACCAAGGTGGCGGCGTAGCGAACCAAGGCTGTTCGATCAGCGAAGTGAGCGAGCTCCCCTCCGGCCTCGAGGGCCGCAGCGACGCGCTGCAGAGGGACGCCTTGAGCGGCCGCGCGCGCGAGCTCATCCGCGATCCGCTCGCCGTCAACGCGCTCTGGCAGCTCAGGCTCACCGTAGAAGATCAGCGCCTCAGCGAGGTCTAGCGAGGGCGCGCCGTCAGCTCCAAGGGGCGCAGGCACGAGGGCGACCACTCTCCCAGAGCCTGTCCCCCAGTTGATGCGCTCTGCGGTCTCTCCTCCTACATAGAGGACGCTCTCAAGGGTGTCCCTCGGGACAGTGAAGGCGTCATCCACCTCGAGGACGAGGAGATATCCCGAGGCCGTCCGAGGCGCCTCTGCGCGCCAGCCGTGGCGATAAGACTCACCGAGGACGTACGGTCGCGCGAACAGGACGCCGTCTACGCCAGCGGCCTCCGAAGGTTGGGCGGGCAAGAGCCCTTCCTCTTCCTGAATCCACGGCAGGTTGAAGCCAGCGACGGCCCCGCCAAAGAGCGTGAGCCCTAGAAGAGCCGCGAGCGGGAGGAGGATGGTCTGCTTCTTCATGACGGATCAGTCCTTGGTGACCTCGATGTCGTCCAAGCCTAAGCGCCCCACCGCTGAGGTCCCTGGCCCTCCAAACTCAAGGCGCACGGCGTCGATGATGTGGAGGTTGATGTCGCTCGCGTTCGCGAGGAAGTCGGAGATGCGAATCCTGATGGTCTCCATCTCGTTGTGCCACCCGACCCCGGCGCCAGAGAGGAAGCCAGAGCGCTGATAGGGCTCCTCGATCCCCCCGCCATAGGCCGCGATGTTGATCGAGCTCGAGACTCCGTTCCCATCCTGCAAGGTCACCATGAAGGTCAAGTCTTCAAGGACCGCGATGGTGTTGGGGTGCCGCGTCCCCTGGCAAGCACGGAGGGAGAGGTAAGTGTCATCAGCGAAGTCAGCGTCGAGGGGGTGAACCTTCACCTCCCAAAATGAAGGGACGACCCAATCAAAGACAAAGCCCGGGTGGTGGTCAGAAGAGATGGACCTCGTCATCCCGTTCATGGGCTGGGTCGCGTTCCAGGCGAAGCCACCGATCGTGTCGCGCTTGCTCTCTTCGGAGTAGTTCAAGACGTTGAAGCTCACGGCCGTCCCAGAGCTGGACGTGAAGGCAGAGGCGTAAGTGTCGAAGTCCTCGATCACTGTCCGGCCTGACGCAGGCGCGTCTCTGTGATCGAGGGTGACGACCACGCAGGGGTCCGTGAGCGGCGGCGCGCCTACAGGCTTGAAGCTCTCCCACTGCCGCCAGAGGAAGTCTTTCGCCGCGGGCGCTCCGTCGATGTAGTACTTCACGAGGGGCAAGAAGTGCCCGAGCATGATCTGGTGCGTCTCAGCGCGATTGATGATGCACGGGCCGCTCGCGACGAGGCTGCCACCGCCGTCATGGAACGCACCGTGCCCAGCGCCCTGCAAGGTGATGCTCGTGCGCGCGCCCGACGCCCTCTCCATCAGGCTGTAGAAGTGAGTCTGAGCGGGCACGCCGCTGACGTCAGCGTCCGCCGATCCGACCCAGAGGTGATAGTTCACATCGCCGACGTCTGTGCTCGCCGGGTTCAAGTACGTCGTCGGTGCGATGCTCGACACCAACTTCACATCAGCAGGCGAGTAGTTCTGCACGCTGTAGCCGCTCACGAGGCGGTTGTATGCGCGCGTGACGCCCTCTCCTCCGCGGCTGTGCCCGATCCAGGTGATGTTGTGAGAGTCGATGTGTCCGTTCAGGATCCCGCCGTCGATGACAGCGAGGTTCCCGAGGAACTCCTCGGTGTTCTCGAGCGTCGTGGTTGAGGCCGTCTGGATCCCAGGCACGGTGTCATTCTCATGGCTCATCACCACGTAGCCATAGGAAGCCATGTGCTCACCGATGTGGTCATACCACTGGTAGTTGTGACCGTTCCCGTGGCTCACGACGATGAGCGGGAGCTCCCCGAGGCTCGCGATGTTGGCGGGGTAGTAGGTGTCCTGACCGCGCATGCTCCCGAAGGTGTAGACAGTCTCCACGACGGTGTAAGGACCGGGAAGGGTGACGTCTCGCACCACATAGAAGCCAGCCTCATCACCGAGCCCGTCGATGTGATCCGCTGCGCTGAGCTGCCCGTCGCCGTCGACGTCAACCACCACGTCATAGCCGACCCCGATGTCGGTCGCGAAGGTCCCGCTCAAGGTCCCAGAGTCGAGCTGGAAGGTGTTCCCCTGGACGTCCGCTCCGTTGAAGGTGAACGAGGTCGGCGCACCGCGGACGTCTACAAGCGACGGATCGCTCGTCCAGCCCGCGAGGTCTTTAGCCGCCACCACGTAGACGTCTGCCGTCACTCCGGCCACACCGGGCTTCAACCACGGGTCCACAGCGATGTGCACGCGCTCCCCCTCGTTGATGGCGCGGACGTACTCGAACCAGGGATACTCACCGAGGGGTCGCCCGGCGAGCTCTTCGTGATCGCCCGCGCCACCGAGGGCGTAGAAGTCCACGGGGATAGCGTTGCTCAGGTTGAACGTGCTGCCGCAGGGCCCGCTCGGGTCTCGGTACCAGTACTGGAAGTTCCACGAGCTCCCCGGCTGGATCGGGCCGCCGCCAGGGAACCCCTGTGAATGGGAGACGATCTGGGTCACCCGGACCTCACCGAAGAAGTCCGCCTGCTCCACGGGGAAGCGATGCACGCCTTGTCCGCCAGACACGACGCAGCGCAAGCCAGCGCCCAGGGGCGCGCTCGTCTGCCCTCCACCCATGAAGAGGATGCCGAACTGGTTCACCGCGAGCCCATACGCAGCGAACTCGAGGGTGTCCGAGTTGGCGCTCGCGAGGCCCCCTGCGTAGACGAGGTGAGCGCCTGTAGTGATCACGCCGTCGTCACCGTGGTTTCCGCAACCTCGCGTCGGGTCGTCGTTGCCACAAGGGCACCCCACGCCATGGCAGTATGGCGCGCCGACCTGGGCGGTGGCGGTCGTGAAGGGGGCGCAGAGGAGCGCTGTGAGGGCGAGGAGGAGCTTCATAGAAGGTCTGGCGGCTGCTGGCGCTAGCAGCGCCAGAGCAGGTTGGGCAATCCTAATTCTACTTCACAGAACGCGACCCCAAGGCCTCTATCCGGCTCAGAACTCTTCAGCGCTCAGCGCGCTTTGCCATCTCCATGTCACGCAGCTCACGGCGCAACACCTTGAGGACGGTGCTCTTCGGGAGCTCGTCTATGAACTCGATCTCTCGCGGCACCTTGTAGGCCGCGAGGTTCTCGCGCGCGAAGGCCTCGACCTCCTCATCGGTCATGGTCTCACCGGGCTGCATGACGAGGAAGCTCTTCACGGTCTCTCCGCGCTTCTCATCCGGCACGCCGATGGTGGCGGCTTCGAGCACCTTGTCGTGTGACATGAGCACGGCGTCCACCTCGTCGGGGAACACCTTGAGCCCGGAGCAGTTGATCATGTCCTTGATGCGGCCGACGATCTTGAAGAACCCGTCCTCGTCCATCGTCGCGAGGTCGCCGGTGTGCAGCCAGCCGTCCAGGATGGTCTTCGCGGTCTCGTCCGGACGCTTCCAATAACCGAGCATGACCTGCGGACCGCGAATGATGAGCTCCCCCTCTTCTCCAAGGGGTTTCTCTTCAGAGGGGTCATCGGGGCTGACGACCTTGGCCTCGGTGTCCGAGACCGGGATCCCAACCATGCCGATCTTGCGTGCGCGCTGGATCGGATTCACTGTCGCCACAGGAGAGGTCTCGCTCATGCCGAAGCCCTCGATGATCACCGAGTCACTCAGGGCCTCGAACTTCTGCAAGACCTCATCTGTGATGGGCGCAGACCCTGAGACGCAGATCTTGAGCGCCTTGAGGTCTGCGTTCTCCACACCGGGGTGGTTATTGATCGCATTGAAGAGGTTTGGCACGGCGGGGAAGATCGTCACCTTGTGCTTTTGGAGCGCGGCGAGCACGCCGGGGATGTCCCTCGGGTTGGCCTGGAAGACGCATGCGCCGCCGGCGTAGATCGTCCAGTTCATGTTCACCGTCATCCCGAAGACGTGGAAGATCGGCAGGCAGCCCATGAC
>PVBE012747507.1_pt1 | contig 17113 bp, 10 predicted proteins | sample 1631181 | NCBI WGS metagenome assembly PVBE01 (sample SAMN08397723, study PRJNA350692) | Marine metagenome, whole genome shotgun sequencing project. | isolation source: water | place: Pacific Ocean | collected 2012-04 | reverse complement strand
TCATGACGGCGACCGTGTTGACCTGCTTGGCGAGCAGGGTGGGGTGGCGGATCGGCAGCTTCAGCACGTCGGTCGCGAACTCGAGGCGCTCGGTCGCGGCGCCGAGCACGGGAATCAGCGAGAAGGGCTCGAGAAAGGGTTTGCCGTCGAGGAACTCGCGTCCCCCGTGGTAGGGGTATTGCTTCGGCTGGGCCTGCTTCGGATAGCAGATGCTGTCCGGGGCGTAGAAGAAATCCCAACCCCGCTGCTCGAGCCGCTGCACCATCGGAACATAGTGTTTGGGGTCGCACATCGACTCGATCATTCCGAACTTCACGCTGGTTCCTCCTGGTTGGCCGCTTCTCGCGGTGCGGTCTTTCAGTCTAACCGAATCGGAGCCATTGGCAGCAGACGGTCTCGACCCAGCGCACGTCTGATCCTGGTCCCGGATCTGGTGCGAAGCGGCCCTCGCTCACAGCTCCCCGGCCAGGAAGCTCTGCTTCAGACGGATCTTGCGCACCTTGTCGGTCGCGGCCGTCTTCGGCAGCGAGCGGACCAGCCGCACGTGCCGGGGACACTTGTAGGCCGCCAGGACCTCGCGACAATGGGCCACCACCGCGTCGGGCTCGGGCGCCCCGTCGGCTGCGGGCACGATCACGGCCAGCACGACCTCGCCCCACTCGGGATCGGGGACTCCGAGCACGGCGCATTCCGCCACGCCCGCGAGCCCTGCGATGACGCGCTCGACCTCGGCGGGGTAGATGCTCTCGCCCCCCGAGCGGATCCGCTCCCCGACGCGGCCTACGATGCCGAGGTAGCCCTCTGCGTCCGCCCGGGCGAGATCGCCGCTGTGATACCAGCCATCCTGTAGAACGCGTGCGGTCTGCTCGGGGTCGCCGTTGTAGCCGTCCATCAGGAACTCACTGCGGACGCATAGCTCGCCGACCTCGCCGACCGCCACGGCTTCGCCGCTCTCGTCCACCAGCTTCACGTCGACCTGCGCTGCGGGTCGGCCGATGGATGTCGGTCGCGAGAGCGACTCCTCGGCCGACAGCGTCGAGACCGGTCCGGACTCGGAGGAGCCGTAGTGCACGCGGACCCCGCGGACCCCGAAGCAGCTGGCGAAGCGTCGGGCATCCTCGGGGCTGATGGTCGAGGTCCCGGTGTTGAGATGCTGGAAGGACGAGAGATCGAAGCGCTCCCGCTCGGCGAGATCACAGACCTTGCGCAGCGTCTCGGGCAAGCCCATGAACTGGGTCACGCGCTCCTGCTCGATCGCCTGGAGCAGCTGCCTCGGGTCGGCGTCCCGCGTAATCACCACCGTGGCCCGGGCTCGCCAGTAGATGAGACTCGTCCTCCATCCAGAGGAGTGGAAGAGCTGGAACATACACAGACCGACGTCGTCCTCTCCGGTGCCACGCGAGGAGAACACGGGCTGGCCCGTCTGGAGGTGGTAGGCCCGATGGGTCTGGACGACCCCCTTCGAGGCCCCGGTCGTGCCGCTCGTATAGAGAAGCGCGAAGGGATCGGTCTCGTGCAGCTCGGCGTGGGGCTCGTCGGGCGAGGCGCCCTCCATCAGGGCCTCGATGGATGCCATGTCGGCGGCGCCCGCGCCCGTGGTGACGAGGTGCATCACAGCCCCGGAGATCGACTCCCGCGCCAGCTGCTCGGTCTCGTCCTCGACCACGAGCAGCTTCGGCAGCGCATGGTCCAACAGCTCTCGGAGCTCTGCGGCGCGATACCGGAAATTCAGCGGGATCGCGACGGCGCCCAGCTTGAGGAGCGCAAAATAGACCACCGGGTAGTGGGCGTTATTGCGCATCAGAATCCCGACGCGCTCCCCGCGGCCGATCTCCATCCTCGCAAAGGCGTTGGCGAGCTGATTCGCGCGTCGATCGAACTCTGCGTAGCTGACCGCGATGCGATCGCCGCCCGAGCGCAGGACGTAGGCGGTCTTGTGCGGGACCGTCGCGGCATTGCGGCGCAGGATGTCGCCCAACAAGAGTCCCATGGTCTCCTCTCTCCTCGACCGCGACGTCCCGTCGCCGCGCGCGCGTCAGCCTCGCGTCAAGAGGGCGCAGCCCGCGATCGGGCCACCCCCCAGGCCGACCACCGCGACCTCCGGCGTGTCGGGAACCTGTCGCTCGCCCGCGTCGCCGCGCAGCTGAACGCAGGCCTCGTGCAGATGGTTGAAGCCATGCAGCCGCCCGCCCGAGAGCATGCCGCCTTCGGTGTTGAGCGGAAGCTCGCCCGTGAGCGCGATCCGCTGCCCGCCCTCGACGAATGCGCCGACCTCGCGCGGGGGGCAGAGCCCCAGGGCCTCGATCCATTCCAGCGTCACCGTCGAGAATCCATCGTAGAGCTGGGCCACATCCACGTCCGCCGGCCGCAGATCGGTCTTCGTCCACAGGTGCTCGGCGGCATCCCAGAGCGCCATTCGCTGCCACCCGACGAGAGAGGGCCTCGCCGACAGCGCCGAGCTGAAGGCCTCGACTCGCACAGGCCTTCGCGGCGCGTCCCGCGCGGCGTCGGGATGCGAGACGACGAGCGCCGTCGATCCGCTGCAGGCCGCGTCGCAGTCGTAGAGGCACAGCGGCGTGCTGATCATCCGCGCGGCCATGTAGTCGTCGAGACCGAGCGGATCGCAAAACACTGCATTGGGGTTCCGCGCCGCGTTTCGCCGCGCGTTCAGCGCGATGGCCGACAGCTGCTCGCGCGTGATGGATCGCTCCTGCATGAAGCGCTGGGCGTAGAGGGCGAACCAGGTCGGCGCGGCGTAGGCGTGGTAGGGGAGCAGCCAGTCGAAGCTTCCACTCATCGCCGCCGAGCCCGTCTCGGAGGCATCACCGCCGAGCATCGCGACCGTTCGATACACGAGCACGTGCCGCGCCTGTCCCACCTCGACCGCCATACAGGCATTCGTGAAGGCGCGAAGCTGCGCGGGACCCTCCTCGCCGGCATCGAACCACGTGAGGTCCAGACGCAGGGCGTCCTTGACGTCGAAGACGGGAGGATTGCCTCCGGGATAGGCCGAGACTGCGTCGATATCCGAACGACTCAGCCCCGCATCGGCGATCGCCGCCAGGGCGGCGTCGAGCGTGAGCTCGAGCGGGGAAGACGAGAGCTGGCGGCCGATCTGCGACTGACCGAGGCCCGTGACGACCGCCTTCGTCGGCAACCCCATCAATCGCGACCGCCGTGGGGCGGGACGCAGGGCCGGAAGAGGGGAACGTGGACCTCCCCGTTGCGTTCGAACACGACCTCCACCGCCATGCCGATCTGCACTTCCTGGGGCGGACACTCCACGATGTTGGTCGCGAGCCGCAGGCCGGGCTGCTCCTCGAGCTCGACGAGGGCGACGACGTAGGGAACCTCGATGGATTCCCGCCAGCGATGGTGGTTGATCGTGAAAGAGAAGATCCGGCCCCGGCCGCTGACCGGGCGCGGGGAGAGCTCCCGGCTCAAGCAGCCCGGACACAGCGGCGCCGGGGGATGGATGTAGTCGCCGCAAGCCCCGCAGTGGAGGATGCGCAGCTCGTCCTCCGCTCCGCAGCTCCAGAAGTCACGGTTTAGCGGCGTCAGCTTCGGCAGCGGGCGGGCCAGCCCATCCGTGTCGGTGTCGCCCTTCGGGTTCGCGTCCATGGCTCTCTCTCGAATGCGCGTTGTCGAACTCGCTCCGCCCCGGAATTGCGAAGTTTTCTCTCTGCTGCGCTGCGGGTCGATCTTAGCAGCGAGGAGTTTCCGGATCCGCGACCCGAATCAGTCTCGTGTTGGACCGCGATTCGCCGACAGCGCACGGGATTTCGTTACCCGCCCGCCCCTGCCGGACCCGCTCGATCCGGTTCCCAACGGCGATGCAACCGAATACCATGCCGTGCAACCGCAACGGAGGACGCGACCTGATGGACCCCGTCGACATCATCTCGATTCACCAGCTACTGGCCCGCTACGGCCACGTGGCGGACATGCCGCCATCGGACCTGCGCAACGAATTGCGCAAAGAGGTCTTCACTCCCGATGGCGTCCTCGATATGACCGAGCTGGGTATCGGGCGGCTCGAGGGCCTGAAGGCGATGGGGGGCTTCTCGCAGGCGTCCCAGGAGCGCCAGGCCGGGGCCCACCATATGTCGAATGTCTACGTCTACGAGCAGGGCGGCGAGACGCGCGCCCACAGCAAGTTCTTCGTGCCCGTCGGCGAGCGCTGGTGTGGAGGCGATTACCACGACGTCCTGATAAAGGGACCGGATGGTTGGCGCATCCGCGAGCGGGTGCTGAAGCCGCTCTGGGGCGACTGGCCAGAGCCCGTCGGCATCCTGCCTGGTTCCGACTAATCATCGGGCTCGACTCGAAATCGTGAGCCGACCCGTGCCATCACCCGATGCGCAGGAGGTCGGACTGCCCCGGGTCAGGGTCTTCACGACCGCTATGTCGGTCTTCTTCCCTCAGTCCTCGAATTTCGGCTCGAAGGCCGCGACCAGCTGTTCTGCCGCCGTATAGGGATCAACCGCCCGGGCGCGCACCGAGGCGAGCAGCTTCGGGTAGGAGTCGTGCGCGGTTGCGCTGGCGATGATCTTCTCGGCTGCGAAATCGCGCAGCAGCTCGAGGAAGAAATGCTCCCCGCGCGCCGCGGCCGCGGTCTCGAGGGCGCCGCTCGCCTCGAGATCGGCCCGGTGGGCGTCGCAGGCATCGACGAGTTCGCCGATGCCCTCCTCTCGCAGGGCGACGGTCTTCAGCAGCGGCGGTGCCCAGGCGCCCTCGACCGTGCCGCGCAGGTGCAGCATCGTGAGCAGCGCCTTCTCCGTGTCGTCGGCGCCGGGGCGATCCGCCTTGTTGAGCACGAAGACGTCGCCCACCTCGAGGATACCGGCCTTGATCGCCTGGATGTCGTCTCCCAGGCCCGGAACGTTCACGACGAGCGTGGTGTGCGCCAGGTCCACGACCTCGAGCTCGTCCTGACCGACGCCCACGGTCTCGACCATCACGACGTCGTAGCCCATGGCGTCGAGCACGGCGGCGGCCTCGAAGGTCGTGCGCGACAAGCCGCCGAGCTGACCGCGCGTCGCCATCGAGCGAATGAAGACGTCGGGGTCGGTCGTGTGGCGCTGCATCCGCACTCGATCACCCAGGATGGCGCCCCCGCTGAAGGGGCTCGAGGGGTCGACGGCCACCACCGCGACCCGGCGCCCGCGCGCCCGGTGCTCCGCGATCAGGGCGTCGACCAGGGTGGACTTGCCGGCGCCGGGCGGCCCCGTTATGCCCACGATATGGGCGCGGCCACTCTTCGGATAGAGGACCTTGAGGGCCTCGATGCCCGCGCGCTCGCCATCTTCGAGCCAGCGGATGACGCGGGCGCCGCTGGCGACGTGGCCCGCGAGGACGCGGCTCGCGATCTCGCTCACGTCCCGCGCTGCGCGTCGCGGCGGGCCACCCAGTCCTCGATGTACGCGACGATCTCCGAGGTCTGGGTCCCCATGGTGAAGACCTTGTGCAGGCCGGCCTCGAGCAGCGCTTTCTCGTCCTCCGCGGGGATCACACCCCCGCCGAGCACGAGCTTGTCCCCGGCCCCGGCCTCCTGCAGCAGCTCGACGACCCGCGGAAAATGCGACATGTGGGCAGCGGAGAGACTGGAGAGTCCCACGACGTCGGCGTCTTCCTGGATCGCGGTGCTGGCCACCATCTCGGGCGTCTGCCTGAGACCGCTGTAGATCACCTCCATGCCGGCGTCGCGCAGCGCCTGGGCGATCACCGTGACACCGATCGTGTGTGCATCGAGGCCGAGCTTGGCGAGCAGAACGCGGATGCGAGCCATGGGGGTGAGTCCTCGTACTTCGGATCTAGACGCCGGTGGTCGTCGAGTCGGGCGTGTACACGCCGAAGACGTCGCGCAGGGCGTCGCACATTTCGCCGTGGGTCGCGTAGGTCTTCACGGCCTCGATGCAGACCGGCACCAGGTTGTCGCTGCCGCGAGCCGCATCGCGCAGCCGATCGAGGCTCGTCTGGACGGCGGCGTTGTCGCGCCCGTCTCGCAGGCGCTTCAGCTTCTCGATCTGCCGCTTCTCGACCTCCGGGTCCGGGCGATGGATCTCGAAGCTGCGCTCACCCTCTTCGCGGTTGGCGTGATTGACGCCCACCAGCACGCGCTCGCCCTTCTCGATGGCCCGAATGCGCTCGAATTGCTCGCGAGCCAGCTCCTTCTGGAAGTAGCCCGCCTTGATCGCCGCGAGGCCGCCTCCCATGGAGTCGATCTTCTCGAGCTCCGCGAAGACGGCGTCCTCCATGCGCTTGGTCATGCTCTCGACGTAGTAGGAGCCTGCGAAGGGATCGACGGTGTCGGCCACACCGCTCTCGTGGGCGACGATGTGGTGGATGCCGGCACCCACCGCGATCGTCTCTTCGGTGGGGAGCGCGTGGGCCTCGTCGTGGAGCGGCGTGTTCATCGCGTAGCCGCCGTTGGCGGCCGCGCACGCGAGCATCTGGATGCCCAGCCGCGCAATGTTGTTGAGCGGCTGCTGGAGCGTGAGCGACATGGTCCCGGGTGAGCCGGTGATCCGCAGCTTCATCGCCTCGGGATCCCGGGCGCCGTACTGCTCCTTCATGATGCGCGCCCAGATCTTGCGATAGGCGCGCAGCTTGCTCACGCCCTCGAAGAAATCCATGTCGATGCCGGTCACGAAGCTGAAATAGGGCGCCAGCGTATCGATGTCGAAGCCGCGCTCGAGGGCCGCGTCGAGGTAGGACTTCGCGATCGCGAAGCCGTACGCCAGCTCCTGCACGGGGTTCGCATAGGCGGCGTAGATCTGCGCGCTGATCACCGAGATGGGGATCCAGTTGGGGTGGTTCTTGATCGTGTACTCGATCGCGTCCGTGGCGATGCGCAGCCCGTGGTCGGGCGGATAGATATAGCGACCCACGCAGGTGTACTCGACCAGGATCGCGTTGGGCATCTGCAGCGTGAAGCTCTCGGGATCGACGCCGCGCTTCTCGAGTGCGGCGATGATCATCGCCAGATTGATGGCCTGGGGTCCATTGCAGATGGATGTGAGTCGCTGGAGCTTTTCGAAGGGGAGGTCGAGCAAGGCCTCCATGTCATCCAGGGAGTCCAGCGCCACGCCTGCTCGGCCGACCTCACCAGCCGCCAGCGGGTGATCGGAGTCGAAGCCGTTGGTGGTGGGCAGGTCATACTCGAGAAAGAGTCCCGTGAGACCCCGGTCCAGCATGTAGCGGCCCCGCTCCGCCCAGTCCTCGCCGGTCCCGAAGCCCGTGACCTGCATCATGGTCCAGAGATCCGAGCGGTAGCCGTTCGCCTCGGTGCCGCGGGTGAACGGGTACTCACCGGGGAAGCCCACGTCGCGCAGATAGTCGAAGCCCGCTTCCTCCAGGTCGAGCGGCGTGTAGAGGCGCTTCACCGGCCACTTCATGGCCTGGGTCTTGAACTCCTGCTTGCGCTCGGGCCGGCTCTCGAGGTTGCGGGCGAGGGTGTGGCGCTCCCACTCGTGGAGGCGCCCCTGGAGGGCCTGCTTGCTCTGCTCGTCCATGGATGACTCCGGGGGGCTGCGGGTTCGGGCGCAGTATACCCGCTGGGGGTGCATCAGCATCACTCCCAAGGGCCGGGGTGGTCCCGTTCGGAGCCTGCTTAACAGAATGTTCGACATCGGCGCTGGCCAGTCGCGGCCTGAACTCCACCTCCATCGGAGTCGGAGCGCAGGCCGCACTTCCTCATGGCCACGATCGCTTCGGAATATCCGTCCTCTCTCTGCCTCTCCCTGCCGGCGAAACACCGATGATGACGAAGCCCAGCAACTCTGGGGTGGACCGATCGCGCATAGGCAGACGCCGCCGACGGGTTTCGAGGGCAATCCGCCCCTGGGGGTACCAGGCGGGGAACCCAGAGATGCGACACACTTACGCCAGGCGTCCCCCCAGCCGATCTGTAGCCAGCACTCGCGCGCAAGAGCGCCCGTTCCAGAGCAGGGGTCAGGACTCAGTGAATATCGGAATGATCATTGGTCGGATCGGGGACGTCGACGGCGTCGCGCTCGAAGCCGAAAAGTGGATACACGTGCTCGAGAGGATGGGGAACCAGGTCTTCATCCTGTCCGGACGCTTCAAGGGCCACCCGGTCCCACCCGAACGCGAGACCCACCTCCCGATCCTGTCGTTCTTCTCGCCGGAATGCGAGTGGGAACAGAATCGCGCCTTCTTCTTTCCCCCCGACGATCCCGATGAGCTCCTCGCCACGCTGGAAAACAACGCCCACAACGTCGCAACGGAGATCTTTGCCTGGGCGCTGCGCAACAAGATCAACGTGCTGCTCTCCGAGAACGCCTCTGCACTGCCCTGCCACCTCTCGATGGGACTCGGGATCAAACTCGCGGCCGACAGCATGGACATCCCGGTGGTGACCCATGATCACGACTATGCGTGGGAGCGCGGATGCCGATACTCTTCACCGTTCTCGGAAGTCACGAGTCTTGTCCACGACACCTTCCCGTTGCGTTCGGCGCCCCAGATCCGCCACGCAGTGATCAACACCGCCGCCCAGGAAGAGATCAAGCAGCGGTTTGACATCGACGCCCAGGTGGTCCCGAACGTGATGGACTTCAACCGCCCATTTGGTATGCCGGACGACTACAACGGCGATCTACTCGAAGAAATCGGCTTTGACCACGACGACATCCCGGTCTTCCAGATCACGCGAATCGTCGAGCGCAAGGGAATCGAGGTCGCGATCGATCTGGTCAGACAGCTCGACGACCCGCGCATCAAGCTCGTCATCACCGGCAGTGCTGCGGACGATGAACGAAAGGGTTACTTCAAGCGCCTCGTCGACCAGATTGCCGAACAGGGAATCGGCGATCGCGTTCATTTTGCCTATCACCGCATTCTGTCCGACCGCGGCCACCTTCCCGACGGCCGCAAGATCTACTCCCTCTCCGACGCGTACGCGAGCAGTACCGCTTGTACCTATTTCAGCACCTACGAGGGCTTTGGCAACGCATTCGTCGAGGCGATCCTTGCGAGGCGCCCAGTCTTCGTGAACAACTACAAGCCGGTCTTCTGGCCGGACATCGGGAGCAAGGGGTTCAAGTGCGTGATGCTCGAGGACAATCAACTCACGGATGAGGCGCTCGAAGAAGTCGATGAGATCCTCCACAATCCCGAATTGCGCAAGGATATCGCCGAGCACAACTTCCAGATTGGTCGCGAGCATTTTTCCTACGAGGTACTTCAGAACAAACTCGAGGAGCTCTTCACTTTCTGAGTACCCATCTGAGTCCGAATCTACCCATCCGCGACACAGTGAGACCAGGAGGCCGAGGTGGGCCATAAGCGACATGCGCGCACTGACGAGATGCTCGCCTCGCTGCGCCAAGAAGAGGTCGCGACCTGGTTCGACCTGGGTCTGTTTCTCGATCGGTTGCGGGAAGACCGGCCAGGTCTCAGGTGCCGCGCCCCCGCAGATCTGCCCGCCTTCGAACGAGACGTCGCAGCCGGCGTCGGCTTTCTTACGTTCAATTTCGGGATCGACGGCGCCTCGATGGAGATCGCGAAGTATGCCGAGGCGTTGCGCCGATTTCTCGGAAATCCGAAGATCCACTACATCGCAGGCCACTTCGAGGAGTTTTCGGACCACGTCATCGACCCGGCCGATTCCTGGCACACCATCGAGACCATGCGGGGCTTCGACGATTGGCCGAGCTATGGCGACTTCTTCTCGCGAAAGCTCGAACGCGGCGGGCCGCTCTACAACGAGTTGATCGGAAGACTGTGGTCCGAGGTGTTGAGCACCTGTGAGCGGCTGGGTGCGATCGTCGAAGAAAATGACATCCGCCTCCTCTATCTGGTGAACACGAATTCCAACCCCGGAAATATCGGTGTCGCGCTGGCAGCTGTCCTCGTCTCCGAGCACCTGGGCATCCCAGTCGTCAACAATTGCCACGACTTCTACTGGGAGGACGGGGCGAGCGCGGTGCAGCGAGATGTCGGGGGAATCTCGCGCGGCCCGCGCGATCACTTCTTCACCAACTCGACGGTGGGGGAGATCTTCTCTGTGATCGAGATGCTCTATCCCTGGGAGTCGCGCAGCTGGGTGTCGGCGTGCATCAATGCAACCCAGGTCGTCGCATTGTGCGAACGTTACGGTCACAACCCCGCGAACCTCGCCGAGATCGGCACCGCAATCGACACCCGCCGCTACGCGGTGCTCGACCGCCCCCGCACGAAGCAGGCGTGGAACCAGGTCGCGGAGATCCTGAGCGCAGGTCGCGCGAAGCTTCCCGCCCATGCGGTGGACGACATCCTCGATGAGGGGCGTCTGGCCGCCGAGACGCGGCGTCCGATCTTGATCGCCCGGGAGAAGCAGGCGAACGTCGATTTTGGCAACGCCAACACGATTCTCCTCCAACCCACCCGCATCGTCGCCCGCAAGCGGATCGAGGTGAATCTCAAGCTGATCGAGAAGCTCTTCGGAAATTCACGCTTCCTGGAGGCCTTTCTCGATCACCCCGAGAAGAAGCTCACACTGCTGGTCAGCGGTCCGGTCGCTCCCGGCAACGATCGCTATCTGGAGCGACTGGTTCGCGAGTTCTCGGAGCTCGTCTCGCGCCTCCCCGGAGCGGTGCAGAGCCGCGTCTACGTCGCCTTCCTCTTCAGCGGATTCGATCATCCGGAGTTTCGCGCGCAGCATTCGGACCCGATCGGGATGCCAGAGCTCTACAACATCGCCAGCCTCGCCGTATTGCCGAGCAAGACCGAGGGACGAGGCCTGCCCATCATCGAGTCCGCGGCGTGTGGCGTTCCGATCCTGACGTGTCACTACGAACCCGCCGAGGTCTTTTCCGAGGTGATCGGCGAAAACCTTGCTCGAGAAGATCGCCTCGATGTCATCATCTTCCGAGGATCCGGTTTCAAGGACTCGACGGTCGAGAAGGTGTGTGAGCGACTGTTGTCTCCCGACCGCCCCGAGGACATGCGCCGTCACAATCGTCGGGTCGTCGAGCACCGCTTCAGCATCGAGATCTTGACTCGTGACCTCGAGCAGATCCTTGCAAAGCTCCATCTCCAGATGCAGGACCCGAAGCGCTGGATCGAGTGCGCGAGCGACGCGATGCAACAGTTCGCGAAGCGGGTTGCAGTGGAAAGTCCGAAGCTCGACGCGTTGCTCGAGACCCGGCAACGCGAGTACCTGCCGGGCTTTGGGCGAATGGGCTTCATGTTGATGTTGAAGTCGCTGATCGACCCGAGCTACTTCCGGATCGAGGAACAACGCCTGCGCGCAATGGCGTTTGAATTCGCGAAGCGGCTGATGCGCGAGACGGGACGAAGCTGCGACCTCGAGCTCGGGGACTGCGCGGATTTCTACAATGCTGTCGACAGCCTCTTCTGGGTTCGCGACGGCGAGATGCCGATTCGAGTCGACCATTCCCTCGCCTACCGGCATCGCACTCGGCAGCGCTATCCCTATCGCGAGCTGACGCCACAGGAGCTCACCGGCGTAATCACATCGATCCACAGGAAGGCGTTCGGTCCGCCGACCTCGATGGAGGTGGTGCACGAGGCTTCGCACCAGGTGGCGGACTGGTCCGCGATGGTGGCACGCTGCTTCGGGGGCGGAGTTCCCGAGATCGACGACCGGGACTTTCTCTACGCGCGCCTTGGCGAGAACGTCCCCATCGCGATCTTTTCCGGAGCGTTGACGGAGCACGAACTCGAAGTCTTCGTGCTGCAGACGGTGCGGAGGCGGCTGGGCCTCGGGATTCACGACGAAGTGCCGACGAAGGACCTCCGCCGAATCGATCGTCTCGCGCCGATTGCGATCGTCGAAAGGCGGGAGCCGCTGCCGGGGGGTGTCAGCGCGGAGCGGCTCGAGAAGTATCTGGTGGGCCGCGCGGACCGGGAACTCAAGCTGCTCTACGACCGTGGAGTCTGTCGCGTCGTCGCCAGCGAGCAGATCTCGGTGGGGATCGACTTTCGTCAGCTGGGAGTCGAAGTCATCGAGATCCTGGACGGGATTCGCGCCGCGGGCGGCTTCGTCATCACACTGTGCCCAGACGCGGCGATGACCACCGATAACGCAACCCTGGATCGCTTCCACATCGGCCGCGCCACGGATCCGACGACCGCGAATATCCTCGGCATCGCGCTGGGTGCGGGCTACGTCGCCTGGGCGCCGGCGGGTCTGCGCCCCACCCTCGCCTATCCAACCCCTGTGCAGACTGCGAAAAGTCTCAGCGAGAGCCTCCACAGCCAGCGCTTCGCGCGACTCCGAAAACGTCTCGGCGACTCCGAGCTGCGGAGGTTGCTTCGCGAGGATGCGATCTCCCGCGGTTCGCGAGTCGAAGACCTGTTGCGACGACTCGCCACGTCGAAGGGTTCTCGGCCGAGGCGGGTCGAAGCCGAGGCACTCAACGGCGTCCACGACGATCGCTCTCCGTGGTCCGGCGTCATCGCGTCGGTTCCGCCCTCTCGGCGGTCACTGCGGTACGAGATTCTCTCTGCCAAGCGGGGCAACCAGACGGTTCCCGAGTTCGTGCGGCGCTTCGATCGGTCGTCGGGCCACCGCGCGCAGATCGCGTGGAATGGCGGCTACATCCTGAACCCCGAACTGGTCGGAAAGCTCGGCCTCCCGGAGAGTTACATCGGCTCTCCTCTGGGCTTGATCATTTCGAACGGGCGGCTGCTCTGCCCACCGCTCTTCAACAAACCCGCATTTCTGGTCGGGGAAGATCGGACGCTCTCGATTCGTCGCGTGAGTTGCGAGCTGGGCCTGACCCTTCGGGCCAGTCGAACGATCGTCGAGCTCGGTCCGGAAACCCGGAATCTAAAGATTCCTGGGACGGGTCCGAGCTTCTACGATCTCTTGTACGACTCACCCACACTGCCCGGCAACGGCCGATCGATCGTACGTCTGGTGGGTAATCGAATCATGGAAATCGTGGCTACGAAATCGGGCGAGAATCCGCCGGTACTCCCCGTCGGCCTCGTCGTTTCGTTTCCGAACCGCGATGTTCCGAGAGACTGGGAGGTTGGACGGAGCGTCGCAATCGAGATCCCCGGACTGCAGGGCGTCGCGAATGCAGTAGAGGCTGGGCCCCTTCTGCTCGCCGAAGGCCGGATCGCGATCGACATGGAGCGAGAGGGATGGAAGACGCGAACATCCATCCAGTCCCAGGCCGCGCGGATCGACTACCTCGACATGCGGGGGCCGAAGATCGCGATCGGACTCGACGACCAGGGCACTCTCGTAGTCCTCGCGGTGAACGGCCGCATTCGCGAGTCGGTTGGCGCGACCCACGTCGACATGGCGGAAATCCTACTGGGGCGTGGCATGCGAAGCGCGATGGGATTCGACCCGGGTGGAAGCGCGACGCTGGTCGTCCACGGAGAGACCCTGAACATTTCGCCCTACAACCACGACTACGAACGCAACGTCTACTCCCTCCCACCGGAGCCCCGCAGCGTCGCGAATGCAGTGGTTGGGTATTGAAGCGACAGAATGCAGCTGTGGTAGAGCTCAAGCGTTCGGAGGGTCGCCCTCGAGCTTGCTGCGATCGGGCTCGCTGAGATCGCGGAGGAAGCCGTAGAAGAGCCGCTTTCCCGCGACCGTGACCGGGTGGCAGACTGTCAGCTCGATCGGGAACTCCTCGCCGCTCTTGCGGATCGCAGTCAGCTCGATGATGTGCTTGTCGACGATGTGCGCCTCACCGGTCGCCAGGTAGCGTTCCAATCCCAGTCGATGGGTCTCACGGTAGGCCGGCGGGATGATGAGGTCTGCGACCAGCTTGCCTTGCGCTTCCCCGAGCGTATAACCGAAGATCTTCTGTGCCGAGGGGTTGAATGCCAAGGTGATGCCCTTTTCGTTCATCACGACGATCCCGTCGAGCGCTGCGGTCATCATGGCGCTCCTGACTTTTTCGAGCCCCAGCAACGCCGCATCGCGCCTGTGGAGGGGGACCGCCACTAAGCAGCCGATCATCACGAACGCGAAGAACAATGGCGTGGCAATCACGAGCAGCGGTGTTGCGACCTGGACTGCGGTGTCGTTGAGGAGTTGGCGCGAAAGCAACGAAACGAACACCCAGGTGGGAAGCTCCCGTGTTTCCCCGTCGGGATTCGAAGCGACTGCGAGTGGCGTCACGGTATCGAAGTAGACGAGGCCCTCGCTGCTTTCGATCCAGCCCTGCGGGTTCGACAGCAAACGCGGCCAGATATCGGGGTACGCGTACTGGAAGCTCCTGCCGTGCTCGAGCACGATGCCCGAATCGAGCTCCAACCGGTGCTGAAACCAGTAGCCCTCGGAATTGACGACCATGCGCCGAATGCCGGTGTCGTCGCTCTTCTGTTCGATTGCGCCCAGGAAGTCTCTACCCTGCACGTTCAGGACGACGATTCCCCGCCGCTTTCCCGCAGCGTCATCGATCGGCGTCGCCAGACGGACTCCCGGCTCGTACAGCCCTGCGAGCAGGCCGCGCTCGACGTTCGGCTGTGTGGGTGAAATGAACGCCTCGCCCGACTCGAGGCGCATGGTGTCGGTGAAATAGCTGCGGCCGTTCTCGTCCCGGAGCTCGCTCTGGGGTGTGATCCGAGGCCCATCGGGCGTGTTCTCGATGCGAAGGATCTCCTGTCCCCCGGCGCCGACGAACCGAATCTGCTGATAGCCGGACCGGCGGCGCACGAACGCGAGCAGGCTCCGCTCGAGTGCCGCAAGACGGCCCGGGGCCTCGTTATCGGCCACCTCTGCGACGAGGTCGCCGACGAAGTAGAGATCACCGGCCGCGATCTCCAGCTCACGCTCGACCAGTAGAACACCGTTCTGGATGAGGGAGGTTTCCTGGGTGAGAAGTCGCGCCCGCTCGGCTCCCACCTCCGCCTGGTACTCGAGATAGAAGACGATCAGAAATGCGAGCGTGAGCGGCAGCAGGATCTTCAGGTATCGCGAGACGGAGACGTCCGCGAGCTCCTGCAGCAGGCCGCCAGACGGTTGCACCCCCACCGCCTGGTCGAGAGTGGGCGCTTCGAGCCCGTCGTCCTCGCCAGTGCGCTGCTCCGCCTTCCACTCCGGTATCTGCAGCTCCTCTCGGAGCCTCGCGAGGAACCTGGTCTCTTCGGGATCGATGCGCAGGTCCTCCAGAACCTCGGCGACTGTGCTCCCGTACACCCTGATCGCGGCTTCGTCCTGCACGCCGCTGACATCGGAGTCACCGAGCCCGAGAATACGCTGCAGATGTTCGAGGTCCTCCGACTCCTCGATGCTAAGCCTGCGATCCTCGAAGCAATGGTCGAGGAAGCGACCGTAGAGGGACTTGAGCTCATTCCGGGCACCGCTCGGCGAGTCCACACCCAGGGCCCTGCAGGCCTGATCGACGTCGGCCTGGCTCACTTCCGTGATTCTCGAGGCGTGCGCCAACAGCGACTCGACCGCCGCGCCAGCCGCCCGCTCCCGACCGCCTGGCAGTCGCGCGGCACCGCTTCCGGGCGCCTCGACTGCTACTGCAACGAAAGGTTTCGACAAACGCGACCTCTTCTGGCCCGCACCGCGGCTCGAGTCGTTTGGTGTGGCATTCTATCGCAATTGCCGAAACCTTCCCCGCGCAGCCCCAGCTGCGCCGACCGCTGCAGACCGGTCGAATTCTCCCGTCGTCTGCTGAGAAGGATCCCCGCCCGATCCTCCGAAGCGGGTCCGCTATGCCTCGGCTGGAATGGTCACCGTATCGGTGTCGATCCCGGGGCGAAGGATCTTGCCGGGAAACTCTCCTGTCAGATCCGTTCCCCGTACGATCTCCCGGCCGTTGACGAAGACGTGGTCGATGCCCACCGCGTCGGCGAAGAGGCGCGGTGAGCCGCAGGGTAGATCGTAACGAACGTAGGTCGGACCCTTCTCGATCGACTCTTCATCGAACACCACGATGTCGGCGTGGTAGCCCTCCGCGATCAAGCCTCGCTCGCGCAGACCGAAGAGCCGGGCGGGCACTTCGGTCAACTGATGCACCACCTCCTCCGTAGTGATCGGCGTGCGCCGGCGCCCCTCGCCGAGTATCTGCGTGCTGAAGGCAAATGTGTCGATCATGTCCAGATGGGCGCCGGCATCCGAGGCGCCCACGATGGTCCGGTCGTCCACCCACGCCTCCCCGCGCATCCGCCAGCTCTCGTCGTCGCTCCCATTGCTCGGCGGCTTGAAGTAGGTCTTCAGATCATCGGCGACGGCCAGATCCAGCAAGGCGTCGAAGGGTTGCTTGCCCTGCTGGGCCGCAAGCTCGGCCACCGTCATGCCCACGAAGGGCCGATGCTCTTCCCCGTGCACATCGACGATCGTCATCGACTCCCAGTCCGTAAAGGCCGCCAGCGCGCCTGCGGCTTCGGAGTGGGCGGCTTCGTCCATCCACTTGCGCGTTGCGGGATCAGACAGCGCCTTCTTGCGCTCCTCCACCGGCAGGCCGATCACCGCGTCCCAGCCGGGCAGCGCATCGAGCACGAAGCCGCAAAGGAAGTTGATCCGGATCTCTATGGCCTGCGGAACCGTCAGCGCCAGCACCGTGGCCCCGCGCTCTGCCGCGTAGTCGCTCGCGGCGAGCTGATTCTCGACCATCTCGCGTTGACTGGCGACGGGGTTGAGAAGATTCCAGTTGATGGGCCGCTTCGAGCGCAACGACAGATTCGTCATCCGCTCGACCATCTCCGGGCTAAAGACGTCGACCCCGGGAATCATCATGATCGCAGTGCCCGGAAATTCGCTCACGACGTCAGCCAGGGCAAAGAGCTCTTCATCGGTCGCGGCTCGCGACGGAACGGGCTCGCCCGCGGCGTCGTTGTGAGTCTGCGAGAGGGTCGTGGAGAAACCGAGACCCCCCTCGCGAATGCTGACACGCAGCAACGCCTGCATCGCCTCGATCTCGGCGGGACTGGCTTCGTGGTTCACGGCGCGCTCGCCCATCACCGCGCGACGCAGAGCGGTGTGCCCGACCAGAAAAGCCGCGTTGATCGCCAATCTGCCGCTCAGTACATCCAGGTACTCTCCGAAGGTCTTCCAGCTCCCCCACGGAACGCCCTTCTGGAGACTTCCGAGAGGCATGCCCTCCACCCGTGCCAGCATGCGAATCAGGTAATCCGCATCGGCGGGGTCGTCCGACAGCGGCGC
>PVBE012015186.1_pt1 | contig 17115 bp, 11 predicted proteins | sample 1631181 | NCBI WGS metagenome assembly PVBE01 (sample SAMN08397723, study PRJNA350692) | Marine metagenome, whole genome shotgun sequencing project. | isolation source: water | place: Pacific Ocean | collected 2012-04 | reverse complement strand
GCCGGTGATTCCGGGCAACGCCGGGATGCAGATCGACGGGCTGGTGCGGGCGGTGGCGCCGGCGAAACCGGGCGCATACACGCTTTCGCTGACGGTCGACGGCCAGGTGCTGGCGGAACGGTCGATCACGGTGTTCGCGGCGGCCCCGACGTCGCCGGGCAGGGACGCGGCGGAGGTTGTGGTTCTGCAGATGTCGCGGGAATCACGCCCGGACTGGCCTGCGATCCTGCGGGTGGCGGCGCTGAACACCGGCGACACCGAATGGGACGGCTCGTACCGGGTGGGCTATCGCTGGCTGCGCCCCGGCGAGGATGGCGTGCAACTGGTGGCGGAGGGGCGGCTGTTCTTTGCCGGAGCGCCGCACCCGGGGTCGGCGGAAATCACCGGCGCAACGATCGTGATGCCGGCCGAACCGGGCTTCTATCTGCTCGAATACGGGGTCGTGCACGAGGGCATCGAGTGGCTTACGACGGCGTCGGCGGGAGTGACGGTGATCCGTTGATCGAAAGACGCCACTTTGATGCCTCCCGCCCCGTCGTTATGTTGGGGGAGCGTGCGGCCTTCGTGCGACAGCCCACCTCCGACTATCAGAGACCATCTTCGGGGGGATTACAACCCCGCCTAGTCGCCGGTGCCTTAGATAGTATGGGCCGATCAGCAACAGACTGCACAGCCGGGCTACGACTTTGATTTGCATATTCTGTTGTGGAGAACCCTTCTAAGTCTCTTCACGCTCGTTGATAGCGGCTTTTCTGGCTTCACAAATCCGGCGACAAGCGAACTCAGGAGGTTCGTCGAGGCCTCTGCTTAGGGTCCGACAGGCGAATTGAGTAATCCTATTCAATCGATTGGGAATCTACGGATTAGTAGAGTCCCTCGGTGGCGCCGCCGTCGATGGCGATGGCGGTTCCGTGGATCTGGCGGGCGGCGGGGGAGCAGAGATAGGCGATGCATTGGGCGACGTCTTCGGGTTGGCCGACGCGGCGGATGCCGGAAGCGGCGATCGTTTGCGCTTCGAATTCTTCAGAGGTGGTGCCGTGGGTGCGGGCGCGGTACTCGAAAATCTCCTGCAGGCGCTCGGTGCGGGTCATGCCGGGATGGACGATGTTTACGTTGACGTCGTCGCGCAGGCCCTGGCCGGCGAGGGCCTTGGTGAAGTTGGCGAGGGCGGCGTTGACGGCGCCGCCGATCATTTCGTCGGCGGCGGGGGTGCGGGCGCGGCTGCCGACGATGTTGACGACGGCGCCGTGGCTCTCGACCAGGCGCGGCCAGAAGAGACGGCTGAGGCGTACGGCAGAGTAGAACTTGAGGGCGAAGCCGTCGTGCCAGAGTTCTTCGGATAGCTCGAGGAACGGCCCGCCGCGGGCGGCGCCGGCGCAATTGATGAGGATGGCGGTGGTGGGGAACGCGACTTCGGCGGTCTCAAGCAGCGACTGGCAGCCTTTGAGGGTGCGCAGGTCGGCGGTGTGGTACTCGATGCGGCGTCCGGTCTGGTCGGCGATGCTCGCGGCGGCGTCTTTGAGGCGGGCTTCGTTCTGCGCGGCAAGGAGGCAGTCGGCGCCGTCGTTGGCTAACTGGAGGGCGGTGGCGTAGCCGATGCCGCGGCTGCCGCCGGTGATGACGGCGACTTTGCCGGTGAATTCAGATGTCATGACGCGCTCCCCCGCCGGGACGCGCCAGGCCGCGCCGGCAATTGTGCTGCTACCGCTGCTGCGGATGGTACCCCGATGAACCGGCGTCAGACGAGCTGTACGGAGTCTGCGGCCATCGGCCTATTCTTCCGATACTGCTGCTGCGGATGGTACCCGGGTGAGTCGGCGCCAGACCAACCGGCCGGGATCGGCCGGCTAGCTGGCGTCTTCCGGGGCAGCCGCCGGCGCGGCCGTTGTTTCCTGCACCTGGCCAACTTGCTAGTCTGGCGCCAGATCACCGGCGCCGAGCCGCCCAACCCCCCGTTCACCGCCACCGAGTACGACCGCTACGGGATGCCCTGGTTCCAGTACTACCGCGATACCCCCGCCGTACCCGGCAGCGGCCGGTTGGCCGGACTCCAAAGCGTCGCCGAGAAGGCCCGGCAACAGGGCAAGGCCGTCCTGCCCGACAACCAGTCCATCTCCCCCGAGCACATCATCACCCTGCGGCGGGGTCTCAGCGCCAGCCCCAGGTGCGCGAGGGTGCCATCTAGCCCCGTCCGTCCCGAGCGGCCGGCCCAACTGGGATATCCTTCAATCGTCCGGTAGACACATAGGAACCAAACATGATCGGCGCCGTTCTCCGCCGTCGCGAAAGCGAAGGCCGCCCAATCAAGGTCGCCGTCGTTGGCGCCGGCCGCTTCGGCACCAGCGTTATCGCCGGGGTCTCGCAGATGCCCGGCGTCGTCGTCGCCGCCATCGCCGATCGCAATCCGACCAACCTGGCCGCCGCCTGGGAGGCCTACGGCGCGCCGGCGGACGAGATCGCCAATGCCGCTACCCTCGGACCGGCTGTCGACGCCATCGCGGACGGGTGGCCGGTGGCGCTCGCCGACGCCGCGCCCGCGCCCGACCTGCCGGTCGACGTGCTGGTCGAGGCCACCGGGGTGCCCGAAGTTTCCGCGCGGATCTGCCGGGCGGCGCTCGAAGCTGGCCGCCACGTCGTCAACGTCACCGTCGAGTCAGAGGTCGCCGTCGGCGCACAGTTGGCCCGTATCGCCCGCGAGCAAGGCGTCGTCTACTCCCTCGCCGACGGCGATCAACCCGGCGTCGTCAACCGCCTGGTCGACTGGGCCCGCGCGCTCGGCATGGACGTCATCGCCGCCGGTCGCGGCACCCGCCGCTACCCGGCCGATCGCGCCGGTATACCCGACGGGGCCTTCGCCCGATACGGCTACAGCGACGAACTCGTCGCCCACCGCCGGCTCAGCCCGCAGATGTACAACTCGTTCCGCGACGGCACCAAGTCCCAGACCGAAATGTGCGCCGTCGCCAACGTCACCGGCCTGATCCCGGATCGCCCTGGCATGCACGAGCCGTCCGCCGGAATCCCCGACCTGGCCGACCTTTTCCGCCTCGAATCACAGGGCGGCCTGCTGGCCCGCGAAGGCATCGTCGACCTGGCCAACGCCATCGGCCCCGACGGCGAGTCCGAAGTCGATCGCGACATCGAGACCGGCGTCTTCGCCGTCGTGCGTTCCAACCACCCGCTGATCGCCGAAGACATGGGCTTCTATGGATTGAGTGTCGCCGCCGACGGCCACGCCGCCGCCATCTACCGGCCCTACCATCTCTGCGGCGTCGAGACCCCGCTCAGCATCGCCGAGGCCGCTCTTTTCGGCCATGCCACCGGAACCCCGCTCGAAGAACCGGTCGCCGACATCGCCGCCATCGCCAAGCGCGATTTACCGGCGGGCACGACCCTGGACGGCAGCGGCGGCGCCACCGTCAGCGGCTATGTCGTGGAATGGGCGGACGCCCGCGAACGATCGCTCCTCCCGCTCGCCCTGGCCGCCGGTGTCAGACTGGCCCACGCCGTACCCGGCGGCGGCGCCATCACCTACGCCGACCTTGAGCCCCTGCCGGCCACCACTATCGGCGAACTCCGCCAACTGATGGGCGACCCCGGCCAGTCCGCCGCGCCCGCTCCCAACGCCGCGCCGCTCATCTTTCCCGCCTAGCCCTCCGCCCTCACCGCCCCCACCGTCCGCGCCGTCAGCGCATTCCAGGTATCCGCGGCGTGCATCGATGCCGTAAAGACCTCCGCCAGTTCCGGCCATAGCGCGTCGCGCTCCGCCGTCGCCGACTGGCTGTCCCCCGCAGCCAAGGCGGCCCCCATCACCGCCACCCGCGTCACACGCTTCGGGCTGCGGCGTTCGCATTACTGAACACCATCAGTCCGTACACGGATCCATCAAAACAGTACCCAGCGGGTCACCTGCGAAGCTTCTTTGCGGGCTCCCATTAGGGACTCATCTGAGACCTGGCAGGTCACCTCGGAGGTCACCCTCGGGGTACGCCGTTCGTTCCCATCTTGGATGCTATTAGGTACCGAATCACGGAGCGCTGTAGGAGCCGATAATGACACCTGATTCTGGGCGGGACACCCCGTCATCGCCTGGCCCGAGGCTCGTCCCTGCTGTGGATCATTTCGAACCACCGCCACCGCTCACCCCCGGTAGTCTGGGGCCAATCATCAGAGATTTTGAAGGGATTAACCGAACATACGGGACATTTTCCAGAGCGTCCAAGGCGCTTGTGCTGGTAACAGTGAACCTTCTGAGGTCCCGGGCCGGTGAGTGGGCAGTGCAAGAACTGCGAGACAGGTTTCCAGACCTCCTTGAAGAGCTGGACCGGCTGGACGAGGACCTCCAAAGGAATCCGCTAACACCTGCCCCGCCCCTGCCAGATCCGGTACCGGTGGAGGCACCGTCAATCATCTTCCATGGTCGTAGCGGTTCAGCCTCTCGCCCGAACGATGTTGCTGAGGCGGAGTTCTCGGGAGACGAAGAAGCGCCTACACCGAGGCGGCCTTCAGGACAGGAACGCAACGGTCCTGACGTACTTATTTGCTACGGTGAGGCGCCTCGTCCCGGGATTTTTCGTCGCCTGATTACCTGGCTGCTGCCTGGTCGATAGTCGCTGACCCTCGAGCGACCGGTGAGGTCTGAGCGCGTGGAGGCTGCAATAGGGTCCTAGTCTCAGTGATCACGGGCCGTGGTTTGGTGGACAAATCGGGTCGACAGGCTGCCAGTGGCCGGATTCGGGCTGCTGTGATTGGGGCGAAAAGGCCTTTTCACAGGTTTGATAAGGGGTGGGCCGGGTGGGATTCGAACCCACGACCCACGGATTAAAAGTTAGTTGCGTCCCGTCCACCGTCGTCCACGGCGGCACACCCTCTCTCTGCCCTGGACCCTTGGCATCCACGGTCATCCACCAAGATCTGCTGTACTTCACCGGTGGGGCTGCCACTTAGGCTGCCACCTGCCTGGGTGCCGAAGGTGGGATTGCACACCGGCACGTCTTCGGGCATCCGTCGTTGGTCGTCAAACCTAGAAGCTGCGTCCGGCTTGTCCGGCGCCATCCGCCGCCGTCGAAAAGCATGTCGAGAACGCCGCGGACCTGCTGGAGACAGACAGGCTGCGTCCCGTCAATGTCTACGCTAGGCACCACCAAGAGATGTCCCAGCAGCTCAATCGGCTGAAGAGACTGCTGCTAAGAGGAATCGCCGCTCTAGGAACCTAGTTTCCCGATTGCGGCTGCACCCAATGCATGTCACCTGCGCGGCTACTCCGGGTTGGCCCGGCTGCCCATTCGTCTCCATTCAGGGACGACCAATCGCCGACATGTTCTCTGCAGACTCGGACCCGTTTCCCCGTCCCACCTATGCCAATTCACATGGATACGACCGCGGAAATCACTGCCGTTTGGGCTCGTCAGGCCGGCGATGGACCCGTCAAATCAAGACGACGCCGGCCGTCAGCACCTTCATCCGTCGGCGACAGATCGCTCCCGACTGTTGTCGACGGGCGATCGGCCTGATGTCGGCGACCGGAACTGAGAGGAGAGAAGAGCAAGGAATCCGATTGCCACCACGACGCCAGATAGGGTCTGGTATGCAGCGCCGTCAGATCCGGAGTGGACATCGAAGGGGCGATAGTTGTCGAACAACCCGTGCCTGAAGGCCTCAAAATTCCACGCTTCGCCGAGACATGGCGGACACGGTAGCTCCAAGTTATGGCCCCAGAGTTCCGGAGCGTTCACGTAGATGTCTGCCGTGAGGAGGCTTCCGCTGCGAGCTCCATGGTGGAATTCCTCAGGCGTCGCCAGGACGTAGAGGCTGCCGGCGATGAGCCACACGGCAAGTGCGGGGCCGAGGAATCGCTGTATCCAAGTCCACCGTTGATTCGTGGAAAGTCGCCGCCCGATTTCGGTCAAACCAGCTGCGGTGAAAACGGCGAAGACCGGCACCGGGTAGGCGAAGTGGCGGACGAATTCGTCCAATTCATCCGTCCGAACAGTGTCGGCCGGCACACTGAAGGAGACCAGAACGTTTACACCGACCGCGATCGGAAGAAGCGCCACCCACCAACACCGACGGATGTGAACCGTTGAACCGATGGCAAAGGCCGCAACCGCGGTCCCGACCAGCAGCGGAAAGCGGATGTCATTGAGAAGAACTACCCGGGCAAGCTTCTCCCATGTGACCTCCGCGACCAGGCCCAGGTTGGTGCTCAGGTTGGACAGGGCGAGCTCCTGCCGATTTGTGGGCCAGGGCCGTCCGAGTTGGTCCAGGCTCAGCAGCACAAACGGAGTCACCACGATGAAGGCAGCGGCCAGGACCATCAGCGACCACCGCCGCCGATCCACAAAAACGGCGACGCCTGCGACACTGGCGCCGTACAGCAGGCCCTCGGGTCGGCCCAGCACCAATGCTCCGATTGCCAGGCCCAGTATCAGCCCCCGGTGAATGCGGCGCGGAGACCGGATGCCGGCCCCCAACAACCACATGGAGCCGATCAGCAGCGCGATGAATATTGCGTCTGGCTCGGCAGAACCGAGACTGTGTATCTGGAATGGCGGGGCCACGACTACTATCGCGGCCACCGCAAGAGCCACCCGTCGGCCGGCGCCCCAGGTCATCGAAGCGCCATAGATCAGCACCGGCAGGAGAAGATTTGCCACCGCTATGGGGGCGAGGGCCGCGGCGTAGCTATGGCCCAACAACTGGAACGAAAGCGTAATGAGCAGCGGCAAGATCGGTAGATCCATCCAGGCGAACGACCCCACGTCCCACGCCGGGTAGGCGCCGAAGAATCGCAGGCTATCGGCCACGGACCAGTACCGTCCGAGATCATCGGCAGTCACGGCCGAATACGATGCGGCCTGCAGTCCTCCCAGGGCAAGCAGACTTGCCACGGCAACAGCTGGGCCAATCGCTTTGAGGGGGATCACCGTGGCGGCGAACAATCCATCGATGCCGCGGCGCTCGGAATGCCACAGCAGTCCGACAGCCCCGGCGGCGCCGAGCGCAAGCACAACTGCCAGAATCTGCACTCCCGCCGACGAGGCGAGTTCATGCCGCGGGGAGGCGGGAAATGCGACCAGAAACGCGCCGATCCAGGCGAGCGATAGTGGCAGAACCCGGTAAGGAATCGAGTACCGGGTTCGGTGGGCGGGGCGCGGAGGCAATCGCATCATGAATGCCGTGAGGGCTGCCCCGGCAAGCAACCCGACCAGAGCCCAGCTGGCAGGGAGAGGGGACGGAAAGGCGGCAACGTGGACCATGACGGCGCCGCCGATACCGGAGAGGCCGCCAAGCGCGGCCTCGGTTGCCCGGGGGATGGCGGCGGACTGGGCGATCAAGCCAACCTGGATCGCGGCATAGGCGGCCAGAAGCAGCCAGCCCCAGTCACCGGTCGCCACCAGTTGGTGGCTGAGCTCCTCACTCAAGTGAACCGCGATGACCACGGCAACGAAGGGCAGGCCGACAACGGTCAGTCGCTGCAGCAGGCGCCATCGGTCGCCGGTGGCCACCTTTGCGAATAGGAGACCCAGCGTTGCGGGTACCAGCAATCCCGCCAGCAAGCCGGTCCTTGGGACGGAGAAGGATGTAATCGGACCGCCGACCAAGACCATTCCTACGAGCGCCGCCAGTGCCAGATTCGCGATCGTCGCTAGGACGATTATCGGGCGCGCGGGATCCGGGCGCCGGGCAGGTCCGCTCGGCCGGCCGCGCTTATGCACTTGGCTGGAGCGATCCCAAGGGAGGAAGCCTCGCTAGGTCTTGTACGAAGCGGTCAGAAAGCCGACGAGCCCGGCGTTCGTGCCTACCACGATCAAGGTCTGGGCCATGGCAGCCAACTGGGGGCCGGCAAGGAACGGCGCAGCGTCGCCGACCCAACGGGTAAAGATGAAAATGTCGATGGCGATTCCGGCCAAAATGGCTAGCGCGGCTCCGACCAGGACGGTCTCGAGCCCCAGGAATCTGCTCCATCGATCGAGCCCGGAGGGCTGCCGCAGACCCCGCCGGATATGTAGCCCGCGCACGGCGATTCCCATGGCGGTGGCATTAAATCCGACGATCACGAAAATGGGACCCGCGAAGACGGGCTGCCAGGTCAGTCCGCCGACATCGAGGCCGCTTGAGACCGAAAACGCCAGGGCGAAAGTAAGCACCCCCAGCAGCGACAGAATCACTCCCGGCACGATGTAGAGGTAGGTCGGGGTAAGAGTCAGGATCAAACGCAGATGCCGCCAGCCGTCTCGGAAAGTACGCAGTTTGCTTTCGCCGCTCCGCACCAGATACTTCGACGGCACTTCGTCCACCCGCAGGCCTTTCACGGCCGCCTTGGCCAGCATTTCCGAGGCGAGTTCCATACCGGAAGACCGCAGATCCAGGCGTTCGAGGCAATCGCGGGTAAACGCCCGGTAGCCGCTCTGGCTATCCCCCACTTGAACTCCGTATACCTTCCGCAGAAGCCAGCTTATTGTCGGGGTCCCGACCTTCCGATGGAGCCACGGCATGGCGTCGGGCGGCATGTCGGAGTATCTATTGGCGATCGCCAGGTCGGCGCCGTCGTCCAGGCGGTCAATCAGTGCCTGCAGGTTGTCCAGTTCATAAGTGTCATCCGCGTCGGCCATCACCAGAATCTCGCCACGCGCTTCGGCAAATCCGCGCAGCAGGGCGGCTCCGTAGCCGGGCCTCGACTCGGGAACGACGCGAGCGCCATTGGCGATGGCGATTTCGGCCGACCGATCGACGGAACCGTTGTCCACCACCACGACCTCACCGCTCCGACCGGTGCGCCGGATGCCCTCGAGCGCCCGCAGCACGGTCGGCCCGACAGTCTCCTCCTCGTCCAAGCAAGGCAATACGATGGAGATGAGCGGACCGGATGTCACCGCGAAATCCCTAGCGTGCTGATAGGAGAGAAGCTGAGCAAGATCGTCACCCTCATCGCGAGCATACGACTACCAAATTCATAGCGGATTCCGGCGACTCGGGGCTGAAGGAGATGTCGCCCTCGTCGGCCGGCTGATATGAGGGTAGCAGTCGCCAGAGAAACCTCCGGCTCCGGATGGTGCGCAGGGTTAATCGCTGCAAGAACGGCGGCATCTTTGGCAGCGCGAACTGGCCGATCCGCACGGCCGCCACGACCAGCGAGTTACGTTTCGATTCCGCCAGCGTGGTGCCGATCCGGGTATTCGCGTGCTGCCCGAGCAGTTGGTCGATGGTGAATCCGCCTTCGGTCAGAAGCCGACGGAATTCGTCGACGGTCGGCTCAAAGTAATGCCAGCGGTGCAAAGGGCTTTGGCGGCCGGGACTGTGCACGGCGCGATTCGGGGCCGAAATGATTAGGGTTCCGCCCGGCTCGAGCACTCTATGAAGCTCTTGCAGGCAGCGGTCCGGATCGGCCATGTGTTCGATCATCTCGAAGGCCACCACCAGGTCGAATGACCCGGCAGCCAGGGCGAGATCGACGGCGTTCATGGCGGCGAAGTCGGTCCTCGCTGAGTTGTAGGTCGCCGCGGCGTCGCGCAGAGTCGCCGGCGACAGATCAATCGCCGTCACCCGCCGCGCGCCGGCCGCGATCTCCGCGGTTCCGTAGCCCGTCCCACAGGCAACGTCCAGCACCCGTCTTGATTTGGCGAGCCCGGCCGCAAAGCGGTACCGGGAGTGGTGCAGATGGTAAATCTGCGTGCCGGCGGCCAGCCGCGGATCCAGTCGCTCACCAGTGAACAAAAGGAGACTCCAGATCGGGGGCCGGGATGAGCGGTGCCCCGCGCTCTCCCGGATCAGTGTTCGGAAAGAACTGACTCGTAGATATCGAGTACACGGTCGCTAACCTTCGTCCAGTCAAAACCCTGAGCGTGGGCGATGCAGTCGTCCTTCCGGAACCGGCTGGAGTCATCAAGGACATCGGCTATCGCGTCGGCAACCGACACGGCCGAAAGTGAGCAGGTTCGGCCCGTGATATTTTCCCGGACAAGCTCGGCACTCGCGCTCTCCGGCCCTCGGGCGACGATAGCAGGAATACCGCAACCGTTCGCTTCCAGCACGACGTTCCCAAAGCCTTCTCGTTCGGAAGTGAGTACGAGCGCGCGGGCGCTCTTCATGATTTCGTAAACCTGTGATTCGGGCACGAAGCCGGTGAACTCGATCAGTTGGGACACGCCGAGACCTTCAGCCAGATCGACCAGCCGGCTTCGCTCCGGGCCGTCGCCGACGATCCGGCAACGGACGCTGCGGCCTTGATCTCGCAGTACCCCGATTGCCTCGATCAGCAGATCTACGCGCTTGTGCGGCATGAGCCGTCCAACGTACACCAGGTCGACCGGATCGGGGCCTTCCCTGGCGGCGGAAATCACGTCAAGATCGATGCCGTTGGGGATCGTCACCACGCTCTCCGGAGACCGTCCGAACCGGCCCGCCAGAAGCCGCTTTCGAGTGAATTCCGAAACCGATATGGAAAGCGGTGACGCCGCCACCGCCGCCTGCTCCACCAGGCGGCCGAGCGCGCCCTTCCAGCCCCAGTACTCGCGCCAGTACGGCCCCCAGTGCTCGTGCCAGGTGACGACGAAGGGGAGCCGGCGTCCGGCGGTGACCATACGGGCCGAGAGGACGGAGAAGTACGGGAAGGAACAGCAATCGACGATGTCGAAGCGTTCTCGCAGGAGAGTCGGCACGACGGCGGCGCCAAACAGCAGGGCCTCGCTCGCCGCGCGCGTGCCATCTTCGCGGTAGAGGGCCCGCGGCTTGCCGACTGACAGGTATTTCAGATTTGGTCCGGCATCAGCCGGGGGGGTGTCCTTCCACCAGCCAAAACTGACCAGGGTGACCTCATGCCGGATTGACAGCCGGCGGGCGATTTCGAAGTAGCGTCGCTCGGCCCCACCTTTTACGTAGGGATAGACGGCGTCATAAATGAGTGCGATTCGCATGCCCGGTCCAGCCAGAGGTAAAACGGTGAGTTGGGCCCACGCGTGGACGGGTGAGATATTAGCGTGATCTCGACCGTGCCCGGCCGGGAATCCAGGGTACCCGGCCGGCACCAGTTCTCGAGCACCTGGGCCGGGGCCGGCCTGGTCACAGTTTCGACGCGCCTTCTGGAGATCACTGGAGCGGGGAGCCTCGATTTCCGCCTATCATCGGTAGCGTTGTCGGCTCTCGCGGAATCCGAGGCGAGCGGATTGCCCGGCGCTCACGGTTCTCGGAAGGCGAGCGGGACGGCCGGCGGGCCGGTTCGGCCTTGAATCTCGCTCGCTTCTCGTCAGAATAATCCGGGACCCGGAGCCATACCGATCGGCGCGGATGGAATTGAAGGCAGCAGGAAGAACGGTGCTGGTAGCCCCCCGCGTATTCTCGCGAACGTTCCCCGGCTGGCGATGGGGGGCCGCCGTAATCGGCATCTATTCCGCGGCCGCCATCCTGTTCACCTATCCGCTCGCCACCGGGCTTGCCGATCACCTTCCGTACGAGCCCTTCCACGATCAGCTTTATCAACTGAGCCTGCTCGAGTTTGAGACATCGTCCCTCCTATCGAGTCCGGGGCAGTTCTTCTCCGGCAACATCTTCTTCGGCTCGGGGGACGCCCTCTATTCTTCCGATCTTCTGCTCGGTCTGCTCGCCCTCTTCGCACCGCTACGCTGGGCAACCGGGCACGCCCTTATGGCCTTCAACCTCGCCTATCTTCTGGCTTTTGTCCTGAACGCGTTGAGCATGTACTGGGCCGGGTCCGTTCTGACTCGCTCGCGAGCCGGCGCTCTCGCCGCCGGCGCCGTGTACGCCTTCGGCGCCATTCAGATCAACTACGCCTTTCACCTGCAGTTCCTCGCCGCCTGGTGGCTACCGCTGGCAATCGTATTCGCAGTTCGATTCTCCCGGACTTTGAGTGCCCGGGATTTTGGACTGGCCCTCTTGCTGGCTGGAATCCAATTCGCCACCGGCGTCCACCTCGGGATCATGGCCGGTATCGCCGTACTGGGATTCGCGGCTCCCGCGGTGGTTACCCGCATCATGTGGCGTCGGAATTGGCGGGCGCTGCTGAGCCTCCTAATCGTCGGCAGCCTCGTCTCCCTGCCCTTCCTGCCGCTGGTCCTTGGTTACCAGCACTACGCCAGTCTCTGGCAGGCGGAGCGGACCTTGAGTGATGTGCAATTCTGGTCGGTTGAGTTGCCGGACTACCTTTCGCCAACTGCCCGCCTGCGCTGGTACGACGGGCTGGCGGCGGCATTCCCGATGCCCTACTTCGAGCGCACCGTCTTTCCCGGATTCGTCCCGGCCGGACTTGGCGCGCTCGGTCTGCTCGTCGGCCTCCGCGGTCGGCGGCATCGCGCGCTGGCCCTGACGGCCGCCGGGATACTGATCCTCGGCCTGGCGTTCTCGCTTGGCCCTCATTGGAAATGGGATGACGCGGTAACTTCCGTGAAACTGCCCTATCTGGCGCTGTTCGAGAACGTCTCGGCGTTCCGTGCCATCCGCGTCGTCGCCCGGTTCTCGCTGCTCGTCCACCTTGGTCTGTCCCTGCTGACGGCGGCGGCGGTGGCCTGGGCCGCCGGGCACCGCTGGTCGACGCGCTTCCCGGTGCCGGTCGCGGGACTTCTAGCCACGGTCCTCATCCTTGGGGAGACCCTCCCCACCCAATTGCCGATTCATCCTCTGGTTGAGCGCCCGCAACTCACGGAAGCTCTACGTGAAGCCGGGCCCGGACCAACCCTTTTCATACCGATTAGGCGCACGGACGTTGACTGGCGATACGGCGCCGAGGCTGAAATCGAGCGCATGTGGCTTGCCGCCCGGACCGGGGTTGGGCCGCTAGTCAACGGCTACTCCGGCTACATCTGGGACAAGACCGAGCATTTTCAGAGTGCCACCGTGGGGCGGTCGGCCCGCGATGCCGCAGATCTTGCGGTCGCCCTGCAGGCGTATGGGATCCGTCACGTCGTGCTCCGGACACCATCAATCCCACTGGAGGACGTCTCGATGTGGGACGCATTTATCCGCAGTCCGACCGTCGATATTTGCCGCGAGGCTGGCGACTACGTGGTGGTTACGCTGCGGGAAGTCACCCCGCCCGCGGAATTCGGCTGGGCCGACCTCAACGTCCGGCTTCTGGTCGACTCGGTGGAGCCAGATCACGAAATCGTGGGGGCGCTAGTACTGGCTGCTGCGGACGATCAACCCTGGGTTCCCCCCGGTGGATCCCACGCCCGCACGCTGGACCTGAAGTGGCTCGACTCACGGGACGCGGTCGTCTCCCGTTCGACGGGCGGCTGGTCGCCACCGCCGTTTCTCGAGCCGGACCAGCTGCAATGGATTCCAATTCAACTCGCCCCGCCCACTGCTCCCGGGGAGTACCAACTGGTGATATCCGTGGATGGCGAGCAGATTTTAGGCCAGGTTGTGAAGGTGGGCCACGCGGCGAAGACCCCGTTCCGGGGAACCTCCGAGGGGCTGGGCGCCCGGCTGATCCTCCGCACCCCGGGAAGCGTCGCAAGTAGTCCCGGAGAACAGGTTCCGCTCCACGTCGATGCCGTGAATACCGGCTTGGTGGATTGGGCCGGTGACGCGAACATCCGCCTCGGCTGGCAGTGGTTTGAGCGACTGCCGGATGGAACCTCCCAACCCGGCGCTACTCCGGAGGGTCGCCTCCCGCTGCTCAATCACATCTTCGGCGTCGTAGAGGTGGGGTCGGGTCATCCGTTCTCCGGGGCTGTAGCGGTCCCCGAAGCGCCCGGAGAGTACATCTTGAGAGTCGGGATGCTGGCCGAGCTTGTCGCCTGGTTTCCCGGGGAGCTCATTCAGATTCAAGTCACCGTCCTCAGCCCGGACGAGGCTCGCGCCGGGCCCTAGCCGCGGCGTCGGCCATTGCCCGCCCACCGCGCCCACGGCTATCGGCGATGTACGGGCCAGGGCCGAGGCTGGGCGGCCGAAGCATTGGTCTCCACACGGGATCGAATCCCATGGCAAGGACGGTTCGTCACCGCGGGTTCAACCGCGAGTCGTCCCGACACTTCCTTCTCTTCGAGCACACTGTCAGTAGAGCTCGAAATCAACCTGACGGCCGCCCCGGCAGTTCGGCTAGTCCTCGCGTCTCAGCACCACGTCAATCACCACGGGCGGCGCATCGAGCCATCCGACCATTTCCGCGACCATCAACACCCGCAGCTTGAATGATCCCGGCTCGGGTGGGGTCGTCACCAGTCCCCGGAACGAGTAGCCGTTTCCCGGCCAGATCGGGCCGGTCAGGTGACCGAGCAGCGGGAATCGCCCTTCGTACGGAGTTTCGATCTCATCCCCGTTCGGGAGCACCCGGTACCAGCGCCACCCGAGCTTGATGTTTCCTTTGTCTCCCCATTCCACCGATCCGGTATTCAGCGCGTCAACATGCAACCGAAAGCTCTGCCCCGGCCGGCCCGCGAAAGGTCGAGCCAACACTCCAGTGAGCCCGGCGCCCAGCCCGACCATGGTTCCATCGAATGACGCCGGTGGCGAGTCTCCGACGTCCACTGCCCGGTCCACGACTGTTTCGCCGTCGGCCTCGATGGTCAGGTCATAACGACCTGGTTCCGCGGGCGTGAACAGATGGACGATCACGCTATGCGAGTTCTCAGCGGCTAGGAATGGCGGTGGCATCAGCTCAGTGTCGAATTGCAGCACCAACCTCCCCTCACCGTTCCACCATTTCACCAGCGCGTGCCGCACTTGCGATCCGTTTGGCGGCAGCCACGGCCGATCACGATTGTTCGCCAGGGTCAACCAGGTCAGCAACCCGGCGTCGCCGGGCGCCGATGTCAAGACGATCGTCCTCTCCAATTGGCTCCACGGCCCCTGCGCCACGACCGTCGAAGGCGCCAGCTGCAGCAAAGTCCAACCGCCGGCGTTGACCGTGGATTCGACAGCCTCATCACCCGCCAGCGTCTCCCAGGCGGCCAGCTGTTCGGCCCCTTCCCTCGTTCGTTCCAAAACTACGTTTCGCACCCCGTACGCAGCCAGAGCGCGAGCCAGCCCGGACACATTTGCCGCGGTCACTTCCGCTGCGGCATCGCGAAAATACCAGTACTGCGGCCAGATGAACCCTGAATATCCGTTTAGTAAAGGACCGCTTTCCGCCCTCGTGGCGAACCAGATCCTCCGTACCTCGTCGCCGCCGCTCACAGGAACAAACAGAGTTGGGCCCGGTAGTGCCCCGGCCAGCAATCTTTGGAGGTCCGCATCGTCAGGCAGCGGATTCACATTCACTGGCACCGTAAACGACTCCACGAGGACGACCGTCGCGATTCCGACACCCAGCAACGACGCCAATTGTGGGCGGCCCCGAAAGCGCACTGCCAATTTCGCCACCGCGATTCCAGACAGCAACGCCAGTGCTAGGTTCCCCATCAGGGCAAACCTCGCCACGACCCGCACCGCTTTGAACATCGAAAGATTCTCGAACAGAAACAGGTATGGCAACTCGACGTCCGTCACGGTTTCGTCGATCTTCCAGTGCGGTCCCAACGACAGCACGACGGACCAGACCAGGAGCGATAGCGCGCCAATCGCATACCAGCCGTAGGGCGCCCTGGAGAACAGCGCCCGCCCTCCCCAGACGAGCCCCCACACCCCGAGCGCCAGTGGCACAAACCCCGGAAACGCCCGGCGCTCGCCCGTCGGCACGGGGAATTTCTCCTGCATTCCCTCGTACCAGTGCAGCCGCGAGGATGGGGACAAGTAATCCCGCAATTGGAGCGATCCACCCTGTACTTCGGTGATCTCGCGTTCGGCGCTCCAATCGTTGGAGAATTCAAGGTAGCCCAGCACCACCGGCAAGAACGCCGCCGTCACCACCGTCGTCGCGACGAGCATTCGCAGGGGAACTCGCCAGCTCCGGTTCCGCGCCGACCACCACAGTCCCGGAATTACTGCGAACGTCAGCACCACGAACCCCGCCATGAACGCGAGCATCGCCACGGTCACGAATTGGAGCCACACGCATAGCACCGCCGCGGTGAACTCCTTCCAGCTCTTCGTCCGCTCGAAGCGCACGCTGAAGAGCAGCGCCAGCGGAATCCACCACGAGCCGGCGTACTGAAAATGCGACTGTGCATAGTTGATCTGAATCGCCCCGAATCCGAACACCGCCCCCGCCACCAGCGCCGCCCACCGATTGCGGGTCAGCGCCAGCACCGCGACGTACATCAGGACCGCGTTCAGCCAGAAGGCGCCGTGCCACGTGAGGTTGAATGCCAGGTCGGCGTTGCCCAGCGCCAGCCGCAACGGCGCGAAGATCAGGAGCAGACCCAGCAACAAATCGGAGCCGTACAGGGCGTCGCCCATCCCGTAGTAGAAATAACCCTGAAAGAATGTCCCGGGCTCGTTCAATAAGGCGCGAAGCTGACCCTCCAGCAACGAGACCTGCCACAGTTGATCGCCCGCCGGTTTGATCGCCACTCCGTCCGCCGCGTTCACCAGCAATGGCCGCAGCGACACGACCGTCGCCGCGCCGAACAGCGCCATCACCAGCAGATGGAAAGCCACCGGCCGCTCGCGTGCGGCCCGTATCAGCGACGCCGCCTTCAACCGGACGGCCGGATTCGGTCCTACCAGTGTCCCGTCACCTTCGATCTCCCGCTCGCACCCAATCCTCCGTGTTCCGGTCGGCCTCCACCGCAACGTCACACCCTTTCCGATCGGCGCTCATCATAGGACTGAGCCTGTGAGCGATTCCAACTCGGTTCTCGCTAGGCGAGGGGGATTGTTGGGTCACGAACGCATCGATCGATACGACCATGAGAGTCTACGATACGGCAGTGCCATCAGCGACGCGGGAAGCGGTTGACGACCTGAGCGTGGTGTTGCGCCCAAATTCGGCGGATTAGGAGCGCAGCTGATGGGCTTCGCAAGCCTCGTTTCAGCAGGTTCTGGCGGCTGGTTGCTACATCCGTTGCTACATTCGGCCTATCAAACAATCGGGATGCCAATGGCCTACAGGGATAGAAGCACATCTGAGGAGCTATCTGGTGCCGAAGGTGGGATTTGAACCCACACGCACAAAAGTGCACGGCGCCCTGAACGCCGCGCGTCTGCCAGTTCCGCCACTTCGGCTCAGACCGCTGATTGTACGGTACGTGACGGCGGTTGGGGAGGAGATGGGAAGGT
>PVBE012993141.1_pt1 | contig 17118 bp, 11 predicted proteins | sample 1631181 | NCBI WGS metagenome assembly PVBE01 (sample SAMN08397723, study PRJNA350692) | Marine metagenome, whole genome shotgun sequencing project. | isolation source: water | place: Pacific Ocean | collected 2012-04 | reverse complement strand
GGCTGCGCCGGGTCGCGTTCAAGGGGGGGGTCGCGGGGTTTGTGCTGTCCAGCTACCTGGCTTGGCACGCAGGCCGCGCCTGGCCGATCGACGTCGGCGGGATGGACCCTTCGCCCATCTGGACCACGGCCGTCATCGCCTTTGAGGGGACGATGATGGGCGCCGTGCTGGCGACGGTGGTGGGCCTGATCTCAGGCGCCCGGCTGCTGCGGCCGAGGCCGCGGTGATCGGCCACCCCGCGCGCGGCCCTGCCCTGGCGATCACCTTGCTGGCCGCCACTGCGGGCTGCAACGGTGCGCTGGACGAGGCCCCGGTGCCGGGCGCCCAGCACGGGCCCTACGCCGCCCCGCCGGAGGGCGCTGTACCCCTGGGCGGGCCCCTGCCCGAGTCCGACGAAGACGCCTTGGAGGATGTGACGAACCCGGCGGGTGTGGGTCGCCTGACGCTGGTGCGGGGGCGCGAGCTGTACTCCATCCACTGCGCCCCGTGCCACGGCGACTCAGGGAAGGGAGACGGACCGATAGCGCCGCTGCTGTCCGAGGAGACGCCCGACCTGACGCACCCGGAGCTTCAGGCGGAGGCGTCCGACGGGGCGCTCGTACACGTGATCGCCACAGGCACCATGAGCGAGGTCATGCCTGGCTTTGCGGCGGACATCCCCGTGGCCGATCGGTGGGTCTTGGTGCGTTACTTGCGGTCGATCCGTCGGACCGCGCCGGCTAGTCGAAGTAGCCCACGTAGCAATTCGCCCGCTGATCCGAATTGATCCCCTGACCGTCCTGGTTGAAGTACGGCCCGGCGTGGCACCAGTGCGTCGGCGAGGCCATGCTGGCCACGCGACCCTGGCCGATGGCCCATGAGTTGAGCAGGCGGCCGCGCACGTCGTCGGCGGCGGACATGCACTGGCTGTGGGTCTGGTTGGTCAGCAGCCACCAGTGCCAAGCCAAGACCACGCATCCAACTCAACCCTCCGCTCTCACGCACGCCCCGCCCCAGACGTGGACCTGTACCGGGACCGGCGCGCAGAGAAACCCCTCGACGCACAGCCTGCGCTCCTCGCCGGCCTCCTCGCAGCCGTAGGCGCACGCCTGCTCCCAGCAGAACCCTTCGCCTCCCAGGCCGCACTCGGCGTCTGATTGGCAGGGCGCCCCAACGTCGACCAGCGCCGCACACGTCACGCCCGACTCGCCGCCCTCCGCCTCGAGGCGCAACGGCAGGCAGCTGCGGACGCCCAGGCCGATGGGCGAGCACGCATACCCCCGCGGGCAGTCCCGATCCGCCTCGCAGTCCCGTCCGCAGAACCGCTCGAGCCGCTCGCCGTCCGCCTGCCGCTGCACGCACGTGCCGCTGGGCTCGTTGGGCCGCAGGCAATGGGAGTTGTCGCCGCACGGGTGGCACAGCGCCGCCCGCCCTGCGTCGTGGCAGAGCCGACCTCCCCAGTCGCAGAAGCGGCCGTCGCCGCACTCTTCGTCCTCTTCGCACTCCGGACATTCGCCGGCCACCGCCCCGCCCTCCCCCTCGCCTTCCCCCTCCCCCTCGCACGGCGGCCGGACGCACTCCCCGCTGCCCTCGTCGCACACGCCCCCCTCGGGGCAGTGCGTCCCACCCTGCCCGCAGACCAGCGGCTGGCCGCACTCGTACCCGTCGTTGCAGACCTCGCCAAGCTCGACATCGCAGTGCTCGTTGATCGTACAGAACACGCACACCGAGTCCGGCCCGCAGTGGCGCGTCGGGCAGTCGTTGTCGTCCACGCAGCGCGACCCATCCATCTCCCGGACGCAGCGCTCGGTGGCGCGATCGCACCGTCGCAGGGCCCCGCACTCGGCGGAGCTGACACAGCCGCAGCGGCCGGTGAGGTTCCGGTACGTCGGCCGATCCTCCGGGCAGTCCGGGTTGCCGATGCACTCCACGCAGCGCCCATTGGCCGGGTGGCAGATCTTGTCCGCGTCGCACTGCACGTGCTCGCAGTCCACGGGCGCCTCGCCCTCCCCCTCGCCCGCGCCGACCTGTCCGCCGTCGGCGCCGCCAGCCTCCCCCCCGTCCCCCGCGTCCTCCGTCCCCGCTGCCCCGCTCGTCGCGGGCGCCCCCTCATCACAGGCGGGCGCCCCGAGGGCGACGAGCAGCGGGCCCAAGCAGGCCAATCGACGGATGCGCTTCACGGCGCGCAGGCTACCCAAACGACGGCGGAACGGGCCAACAGGTCCTCCCGTCACACCCGTAGCCGGGACCGCATTCGACGTCGTCCATGCAGCTCACCGCGCAGAACCCCGGCATCTCCGAGCTCGGCAGGACGCAGGTCGCGCCTGCGCCCGGGCAGTCGGCGTCCTCGCTGCAGGCGCCGGTGCAGAACCCCCCGGGCCAGCCCTCGATGCACAGGCGGTCCAGGCCGCAGTCGTCGACGGCGTTGTCGCAGGGTGCGCCGGTCGGTGCCTGGTCGGGCGGCTCGCACGGCGGGGGGGGCCCGGCGGCCCAATCGGCGGTGGAGGGGTCTCCGTAGGCCTTCGGCGGCTCCTGCGGCGCCGGGCCCGCGGGAGTCGTCAGCGGCGTCGGCAACGTGGTCACCGGCGGTGGCGCAGCCTCGGCGCACGCCGACATGGCAACTGCGCAGCTCATCAGCCGAACGCCGTGGCCTCGGCGCAGCGCCGGGGCGGTGGGCAGCGGGCCCGCGGGTGGGATCGTCGGGGTCGTTCGCTCCATGGTTCCTCCTCGGCGGCGTCGCCGCCGGCTGGGCGGGCCCAGCGCCCGCATTCATGGACCTATCGGCCGCAGGTCGCCGACCGTGACGTACTTTCTTGAACTATCTCGCAAACAACGGGAATCACTGAACAAACGCCGCATGGGCGTCCCCGGGGGGCGGTTCATCCGAGCCGCTCCGAGGTGGACAACTGCGCCCGACCACGCGGCCGGCGCCAGCGCCCCATGGACCAAGGATCGACAATGCTCTCGAACTGGACTGTTTGGAACGACCCCCTTTGGAACGAGCTCGACCGCACCCTGGCTGCGTTCGGTCGTAGGCCCCTCGGCAACGGCAGGGCCGTCCGGAGCGGCCGCGTCGCCACCCCCGGGACCCGCCCCGCGGGCGCCCTGTGGGCCAGGCGCACCGAAGACGGCGCGGCCTACCTCGTCGGCGCGGACCTGCCCGGTGTGCGCGCCGAGGGCCTGACCCTCGAGATCGAGGGGCGCAGGCTGTCGCTGACCGCCCTACGGGCCGACGAGCGGGGCCGCTACGAGCACGCCCTCACCCTGCCGGACGACGCGGACACCACGGCCACCGCCGCCGAGGCTGAGGAGACGCCTGAGGTCTAGAGGTTCTCGGCGGCGAGATCGGCCCGGACGGTGATGTGCTCGCCGTCCGGGCCGTCCATGACCACGTCGGTGTTGCTCATCCGCAGGGCGGCGCCCTGGCCTGGCAGCAAGGCGTCCAAGGGGATCGCCGGCAGCGCAAGGTCGATGGCCTCGCCCGCCAGCAGCGGAAGCACCTGCTGCTTGAACAGCTCCTCGAGGGCGCCGAGCAAGGCGTCGAAGCCGCCAAGGTCGGGGACCTCGGTCACCTCGAGCTGGAGCACCACGTCGTCCGGATGGGCGGAGGGCTCGATGGCGATGCGCTCGCCATCCACCCAACCCGTGGCGGGCAGCACGATCGACACGAACATCACGATGTCGCCGAGCGATGTCTGCGCCCGGATCTGCAGGTCGCCCATGCCCATGACGAACTCCACGGTGTCGCCATCGGCCCCCACCGGCAGCAGCACCGGGGGCAGCAGCGCCGTCAGCACCAGCCCCTCGACCGGGATGGGGAGCGGGCCGTCGAGCCCGTCCCCGCCGTCGCCCATGAACGAGATCAGGTCGAAGTCCTCGAGCAAGCCGCCACGCCACGCCTCGAAGAGCATGGCGTTGAGCAGATCGTCGTCGACCGACAGCGCCAGCGGCCGGGGCCCGTGCACCCACGGGGGCGCGCCCGGCGACATCAGCGGGCCCGCGTGCACCGGCAGCGAGATGCGCGTGTCCACGGGGAACCTGGCGTCGGCGTCGAGGTGGCCGCCGTCGTCGTCGAAGGCCGCTTCGACGAAGCAGGTGTCCACCTGGATCTCGCCCTCCAGCGGGGGCGGCAGCGGGAAGGTGTCCGGCAGGGCGATCCCGTCGAGCATGCTGCCCAGGGCGTCGCCCAGGAGCTGATTCATCTGTCCCTCGATCGCCTCCTCCATGCGGCCGCGGATCGTCCCCTCGAACAGCCCGATGATGGGGTTGAGAAGCGACGCGAACCCCCCAAGCCGCACGTCCAGCTCCTCGATCGTCACGTCGGCGGGCCGCGTGGACACCGAAGGACGACAGTCCAGCGCAAAGATGTCCGCCTGAGCCTCGGCGACCATGCTCCCTGCGGTGGCGGTGCCGTGAAACCCAACGCAGCTGCACCCGATGACGATCACGTTGGTGCAGTACTCACCTTCGTAGTCCATGGAGATGTCGCGCACCGTGATCTCCGCCGCCGCGCCGCCCTGCACGGGGGTCAGGTCGACGTCCGGCGGGCTGTTGCGCAGGTTCGACAGTTCCACCCAGCCGCCGCACTCCCCGAGCGGCACCTGCCCGGGGGCCAGATCGGCGCTCCCCATGAACGCCTCGGCCAGCGCGGCGACGTCGTCGAGCTCGGGGTCGTCGTCGTCCAGGAAGGCCCTCCCGACGCCGATGCGAACCGCCTGGGGGGTCCAGTCTCCGGGGGTGCCGAAGTCGCCCCACAGGAACGACTGGGCGCCCTCGACCCTGCGCCCCACCACGTCCTCGGCCTCTGTTGCGAGGATGTGCAGGCCCGGCAGGATGCCTGGGATCGACACGCTGAAGTTGCCCTCCACTCCAGGGCGGACGTCGATCCCGCCCAGGCGGAACGAGGCGAGCTCCACGTCGTCGAACACCCGACCGTCGACCTTGACCGGCGTCGGCCGCGGGATGAACGAGGCCCGCCGAGGTGACGAGATCTCGATCCGCGGCGGGTCCCGATCCACGCCCACCGGGAACTCCACAGACAGCCCCGACGTCGGGTCCAGGCCGGTCACGGTCGCCCAGCCCGACCCCACCATGCGCAGCTTGCCGTTGCGCAGGACGGTGACCCCGTGGGTGTCGTTGCCCACCACCGACCACTGCAGCTCGGGTGTGAACTGGTTGGAGTAGCTGTCGAACGCCGTGACCGTGGGCGTGATCGCCTCGCCGGATCGCACGATCGGCGGCTCCGCCTCGCCGGTCATCCGCTCGGCGACCGCCGGCAGCACCGTCCAGTCCACCCAGGCCGATAGCGATGTCCCCGGCACGCCGCACCGAACCTCGTAGATCCCGGATCGCTCGGTCAGCAGCCGGCGCCCGTCGCGCTGCACGGGCCCCGGCGGCGAGATCTCGATGACCGAGGACTCGCCCGTCCCGACCCCGGCGTTGTCGAGCACGACGCACGTCACGTCGGCCGCCTGCCCGGCCTGGGCGGGGTTGGGCGTGACGGTCAGCTGGATCTCCTCGGAGGAGGGCGGCCGATCGGGCCGCGGCTGGTCTATCTCGCCCGGCGCCTCACCGTCGCCACCGCCCCCCGGCGTGAGGCCAGCTGCGCCTCCGCCGCCACCACCACCCGACGGTCGATTGTCGGAGCATGCGCACAGGAGCCCGAAGGCCACCAGCAGGATCGGCTTCGACGGGACCACGACGGCTGTCTAGCGTGCCTGCCCACCGACAAGCACACGGCCGCCGGAGTCCGGCCGATCAGATCTCGAGGAGCGCCACGATCGCGGGTCGGAACGAGGACGCGCTCACCCACCTGTCCTCGCCCAGGGCCCGGATCTGAGTGAAGTCGACGCCGCCCGCGACCTCGACGCCGAAGTAGACGGCGCCCATGCCCGCGTAGGCGGAGACGACGACTCCGACGTGGTGGGCGAGGCCGGAGATGTCCGTGTCCGGCAGCCGCCTGTCGGTGGACGGCCCGACTTCGGAGGCGGGGACCACCTCGGTCAGCGTGCCCCGCAGGTAGGAGCCCATGTACCGGGCGCCCACGCTGACGTAGGCCTTGCGGTAATACCGGTAGCCGGCCAGGGCGAACAGGTCGAGGTCGTCCCGGCCCGGGTCGCCCAGCTCCACGAACTCCACCGGCTGACCCCCGAGCGACAGCTGGTGGGACAGGCCGGCGCCGATCAGCGCAGTGAACCCGCTGTCCACGCTGTTGAGCGGGTCGCCGAAGACCTGCAGGGCCACCTCGCCCCGGACCGCGCTCGTCCCCAGCCGGACCCCGGCGTCGACGCCGGGCGCGACCCCGTACCGGACCGCCAAGCCGGAGTCGCCGGTCTGCGGCGACGACAGCAGCCCCGCCGCGGCGCCCTCCACGAACGCCCTGCGGGCCGCGTCGTCCGGGCAGACCTGCGTGTCATCGCCGTCGCCGCACTCGGCGCCCGTGTGCTGGTACAGCTGCCGGCGAGCCGCCTCCTGCATGTCCGAGGCGTCCTGTGCCGAGCGCAGACCGAAGTCCACGGACGCGCGGACGTGCCCTGGCTCGATCACCGTCGCCGGCCGGGCCATCCCTAGCGGGGCGGCGCAGCCGGCGGACAAGGCCACCGCGAAGAGGATGGGGGATCGGAGGCTCAAGGCGCCCGCCTACCTAGCACGACGCACCCCGACGGGTAAGGCTGCCGAGGTCCCTCGTCCGGTGACTCGCACCAGACCGTCTGATAGCCTGCGTGCGGCCCATACCGACCCCCTCAGGAGACCCGATGCTCTCGTCCCGCTCCTCCCTGAAGTCTCTCGCCGTTCTCACCGCCGCGATCACTGCCTGCGGCACACCCGGCCTTCGCGAAGGCGACGTGGTCGACGGCGGGGACGGCGATGCTGTCGGCGGCGACAACGGCGACGGCGACGGCGACGGCGACGGGTCACCGGACGGCGGCGGTGATGGCGACGGCGGCGACCAGGGACGGGAGGGCGAGGGCGAGGGCGGCCAGGGCAACGAGGGGGAGGGCGAGGTCGACCCGGAGGGCTGTGACCGCAGCTCGGACTGCCCGGTCCCGCTGATCTGTGGCCCGCGGGGAACCTGCATCGTCGAGTGCCTGGGCGAACGGGACTGCCGCGCAGGTGAGATCTGCATGGATGGAACCTGCCGGATCGACACCGACCACGACGGCATCGACGACCGCAACGACAACTGTCCGCGCATCGCAAACCCCAACCAGCGTGACCTCGACGGCGACGGTCACGGGGACGACTGCGACGACGACAAGGACGGTGACGAAGTCATAGACGAGGACGACAACTGTCCGTTGCGGGCCAACGCCGAGCAGGAGAACGGCGATCGCGGCCGGTTCTCGTGCCCAGGCCAGGCCTGCGGCGGCACCGCGTGCGCCGTGGGCTGCGGCAACAACGGGGAGTTCGAGACCTGTGGGCAGTTCTGTGAGGCCAACGGGTCCGCATGCGAGGGCTACGAAGTGGACGCATGGGGCGGCGACGAGGCCTGCTGGGAGGGCGACGGCGGCGGCTGCCCGTTGGGCTGGGAAGGCACCCAGCAGCTGGGCTGCGACGCCCCGATCCGACGCGACGCCGGTGGCTCCTGCCGGTGCGACCAGTCCATTCGCGGCGACTCGTACGGTGACGCTTGCGACAACTGCCCCAATCGTCCCAACGACGACCAGGCCGACTTCGATGACGACGGCGAAGGCGACGTCTGCGACGACTCCGACGACGACGGGCACAGCGACGCCCGGGACAACTGCCCGAACGTCGAGAACCCGAGCCAGTCGGATTGCGACCGCGACGGCCAAGGCGACGCCTGCGACGCCGGCGCGGTGGATCGGGACGAGGACGGGGTGGCCGACGACTGCGACAACTGCCCCGCCGAGCCCAACGCCCGCCAGGTGGACAGCGACGACGACCGTATCGGGGACGTCTGCGACAACTGCCGCCGCGAGGCCAATCGGGAACAGGAGGACCGCAACAACGATGATCAGGGCGATGCCTGCGACGACAGCGACGACGACGGGGTGGTCGACCGCGACGACAACTGCTGGCAAGACGCCAACCGCGATCAGGCGAACTGTGACGGCGACGCCCGCGGCGACGTCTGCGACAACGACGACGACGAAGACGAAGACGGCATCCCTGACGAGTGCGACAACTGCCCGGAGGACGCCAACGCCGGGCAGGAGGACTCCGACGAGATCGAAGGCCCCACCTGCGTCGAGGCCATCGGGCGGGTGGGCTTCCCGCCCGGCTTCGTGGAGAACTGTGACGGCGGCGGCTGCGCCATCCTCGAGCCGGAGCTGCTGCAGGAGGTGACGTGCCAGGGGCTCTGCGAGGAGTTCCTCAACGCCGGTGACTGCGTGCGAGCGGAGACCAGCCGGGATGGCGACGTCTGCGGCGGCGGCGATCCCCTGGGCTGCAACGACCGCCCCCCCAACGGCGTGCGCTCGGGCAGCTGCTGGTGCTCGGGGCTCGGTGGCCGCGGCGACGGCATCGGTGACGCCTGTGACAACTGCGTGGACGCCCCCAACCGGGATCAGGCCGATCGCGACGAGGACGGCGAGGGCGACGCCTGCGACGACATCGACGAGGACGGGGTCGGCGACTCGAACGACAACTGCCCCGAGGACAGCAACCCCGTGCAGGCCGACTGCGACGGCGACGGCACCGGCGACGCCTGCGACGAGGACGCCAACGACAGGGACCACGACGGCGTCGACGACGACTGTGACAACTGCCCCGAGATCGAGAACCCGAACCAGCGGGACTCCGACGTCCAGGCCTTCGAATGCCCGACCCGCACTTCCTGCGACGACGACGGCGGCACCCATTGCTCAATCAGCTGCAACGACTGGCAGGAGCTGCAGCGATGGGGCACCTGTGCGGCGGTCTGCGAGGCCGGCGGCACCCAGTGCGTGACGGCGTGGGCCTCGTTCCGCCGCTGCAACGACCCCTGCAACGACCGGGACCGGGAGATCGACTGCCGCACGCGCATCGAGCCCGAGGAGTTCGATCTGGGCGTCGTCTGCGAGTGTGGGCCGCCGGCCGGCGACAGCCTGGGCGACGCCTGCGACAACTGCCCCGAGCACCCCAACGACGACCAGGCGGACTGCGACGGCGACGGCGCCGGCGACGCCTGCGACGTGGATCACCCGGACGCGGCGGAGGTGTGCGACGGCCGAGACAACAACTGCAACAACGAGGTCGACGAGGTCGCGGATGGCGACAACGACGGCGTCGACGGCCTGCAGTGCGGCGGCCTGGACTGCGACGACCGCAACGAGAGCATCGGTCCCGAGGGTGTCGAGGTCTGCGACGGCGTGGACAACGACTGCGACGAGGAGGTCGACGAGGTCGCCGACGGCGACGACGACGGCGTGGACGGGGTCCTGTGCGGCGGCGAGGACTGCGATGACTCCAACCCCGACGTGCTGCCCGGCGTGGACGAGGTCTGCGACAACGGCCTCGACGACGACTGCGACGGCGCCGTCGACTACTTCGACGACGAGTGCGCCGTCCAAGAGGAGATCGAGCCCAACAACTCGGCGGAGGACTGCAACCGGATCCGTGCCGAGGATTGGGAGGTCACCGGCGAGGTGGGCGGTGACCACGACTGGTTCTGCTTCGAGGTGGAGGAGGACCAGGTGGTCAGCTTCGACATCGACGCCCGCAACGGCGACCGCCGACCGCTCCAGACCAACCTCGACAGCTACCTCATCCTGCGCAGCACCGACGGCCGCCACGAGATCTCGTCCAACGACGACTGCGACGGCCTGGACTCGGGCCTGACCTACCGGTTCCGCGAGGCAGGCACCTACTTCATCGAGGTCGCCTCATGCTGCATCGGCAACGGCCAGAGGGGCGCCCACTACAACCTGCGCGTCTCCGAGGACGAGCTCGACTGTCGTGGTGGATTCGAGGATGGCGGCGGCTTCGACGGCGGCGACGGCGACCCGGTGCCGGTGCCACGCCCCGAGCCGGATCCCGACGAGCAGTAGGCGGCGCGCCGCCGCCTTTCGGCTACTGCACCGTCAGCGTGATCGCGTAGGCGTTGTCGACCTCAGGCGCGGCGCCCTCCACCCGCACGACGTATCGGCCGGCCTCGCCGGCGGGGGCGTCCATCGCGACCTGCTCGGCGTCGGCCTCGGTCGCTGATCTGTCCAGCTCGGTGAGCCCGTCCGGGGCCAGCAGGACCAGGGTCAGGTCGCCGTCGGCGTGCACCAGCTCGAGCTCGGCCGACAGGGTCTGACCGGCCTGCAGGTCGACGGGCCAGTGGTCGCGGTCCGCCGCGCAGACCCGCTGCCCTTCGTAGCGGTCGGGCAGCGCCGAGGCCGCCCGGATGAAGCTCGAGTCGACGGGCTCCCGGTCGTCCTCGTCGACGCAACCCTCGGGGGCCGGCCGCAGCACGGCGCGCAGCTCGTAGTCGACGATGTCGCCGATCTCCTCGGAGAAGATCCTCACCTTGTAGCTGGGCCGGTTCGCCGCGAAGAAGCTGTCCGTCGACGACACGGCGTACTGGCCCGGGCGCTCGGCGGCGGGGCTGGACAGCACCGAAGCGCCGTTCTGGTTGAGCAGCTCGATCTCCAGCGCGGGCGCATCGATGGCCGTGAAGACGTCGACCCACAGGGTCGCGTCGCGGGGCTTGAGGAAGTGGAACCAGTCCTCGTCGCCGTCGCAGCGCCGCATGCCGGGGTAGTCCCCGGGAGCGAGCTCGCGGGAGGCGCCGTTTTCGTCGTTGGGCTCGAAGCGCTCGTCCTCGCAGGGATCGGTCAGCTCCACGGTCAGCGTGTACGGAATCTGGGGCCGATCGTTGGAGAACACCCGCAGCGTGTAGTCCCCCTCGTCCGGCAGGCGCGGCACGTCAATCACCTGGCACTCCGCCTGGGGCACGATGGAGGCGCCCACGGCCTCGTCGTCCTCGCCGCCGGCCTGGAACAGGACGATCCCCAGGTCGCCCTCGAGCGGATCCTCAACGCACACCTCGATCCTCACCCCGCCTCGACGGAGCCAGAAGAAGCGCCACCAGTCGTCGCTCCCGCCGCAGAAACGGGCCTCGCGGACGAACGGAGCGTCCGAGTTGGCCTCGATCACCTCGGCGGCGCCGGCCTCGTCGTTGGGCTCCCAGACGTCGTCCTCGCAGGGCGCCGCGCCGCGTTCGAAGCGGGCCGAGTAGGTGAGATCCTCGCCACCGGTCAGGCGCACGTAATAGGTGCCGTCCGCGGGCGCCTGCATGTGCAGCTCCTCGCCCGCCTCTTCGCTGCGGGCGGCCTCGATCGGCGGCTGGTCCAGCGCGCCGACGCCGGGGCCGAACACCTCGACGTCCAGGTTCCCTTCGGCCTCCCCCACCGGGCTGTCGACGAAGACCGACAGCACCTCGCCCGACAGCAGGTTCAGCCGGTACCAATCGTCGTCGCCGCCACACCCCTTGCGGTCGGCGTAGGTGATCGGCTCACCACCCACGTCCAGGCCCTGCACCAGCAGCGCCTCGCCTGCGAAGTCGTCGTCCTCGAGATCGTCGTCGATGCAGAAGCCGCCTTCGCGCACGGTGTGGTTCACGCTGTAGCTGTTCTGGCTTCCGGGCTCGTCGGAGATCACGCGCACGTAGTAGTTGCCGCCCACGGGCGCCGACTCCAGCCGGGCCCGGGTGACGTTGCCCTCCGGGCTGCTCGTGCGCAGCTCGGTCCGGCAATCCGCGGACCAGATCTGGACGGCCAGCAGACCGGACGCGCGTGCATAGTCCAGCTCGACCTCGAGCCCGTCCCGCTCCCGCAGGCCCACCACGAACCAGTCCTGGTCGCCCTCGCACATCGTCAGGTCGTCGCCCTGTCCGACCTGCTGCAGGTCCGGATTGTTGTGGCCTCCGCAGTTGTCGTTGCCGTTCACCTCGTGGCGATCGGGGATGCAGACCTCGACGCACGCCAGGTCGGCCTGGTTGCAGATCCGCGTTCCCGCGCAGTCGTCCGGACCGGCGCACGGGAAGCCGTCCTGGCAGACACCAGGCGCCCCGCCGAATGCGAGGCAGCGCTGATTGTTGGCCGGGCGGCGGCGGCAATCGCCGTCGTTCAGGCAGCCCAACCGCGCGGTCAGGGTGTACGTCAGCTCCTCATCGTCCTCGGCGTTGATCTTGAACGCGTACCGGCCTGGATCAGGCGAGATGACCGAGGTCTGGGCGGTGCAGGTCTCTGTCGCGCCGCCGGCGTCTGGCGCGCACTCGGGTTCGAGGGCGTGCGCGAGGATCACCTGGTCTGCGTTGCGGAGCTCGAACGCAGGGCGGTCCCGGCCCAGCGGCTGGGTCCACTGCAGGGTCCCGAAGATCGACCGCCCCAGCTCCACCTCGACGTAGGTCCAGTCCTCGTCATTGGGGCAGAGCACGCCCGCGAAGCCGTCCTCCGGCAGGCGCCGGGCGTCCTCGAAGTCGTCGTCGGGCTGTCCGACGAGGTCGTGGGCGTCGTCGCGGTTGGCGCAGTCCCGTCCGAAGATGTCGCAGCGGTCCGGCCCGCCGTTGAGGCACGCGAGCTCCTCGGCGGCCCCGTGGAAGCCGCTGTCGCCGCAGCAGGTCCAGCTCGGGCAATCCGGCGGATCGGCGACCTCGCCGCAGCCGCGGGTGCAGTACGGCCGGCGCAGGTCGCGGTCGAAGATGCAGCGGTCGGTCAGGTCGGGGTTGCAGTCGTAGAAGCCGCCGAAGCAGGCGCCACCGAGCCCGGACGACCCGTGGCAGCGCCGCTCGCCCTCACCGAGGTCCGGCCGGTCGAAGCAGAGCTTGTCCGCCGGGCAGTTGTCGTCTTCGAAGCACTGGGTCGGGTCCAGGCAGAGGGCCGAGTCGCCGCAGAACCGGCCGCCGCCGATGGCCTCGACGCAGCACTGCTCGTCAGGCGCGCCCTCGTCATCCACCAGGTCCGGGCAGTCCAGGTCGACCTGGCAGCGGGTGGTGCAGAACTTGGCGCTGCCCTCCTCGCGGAAGGCCTTGCATGTCAGCTCGAGACCCGAGCCCTGGCAGTCGGCGTGTCGGTCACACGAGTCGCCGGGCTCGGGGATCGCCCTCGGCCCCTCCCCGCCGCCGTCGTCGCCCCCGCCGTCCCCCGGACCTCCGGCGCCACCTTCGCCCTCGCCCTCCCCGCCGTCGCCGTCACCCCCCTCGCCCTCGCCCCCCTCCCCCCCAGGATCGGCGGCTTCGCCCTCGCCCTCGGTGGGCACGCCGAACGTGGGCCAGCACTTGCCCCCGCGACACTCGAGGTCGGCCTCCGGGCAGTGCTTGTCCGAGAAGGTCTCGTTGGACCGCTCGATGCAGAAGCCCCAGTGCTCGCAGACCCCTTCGGAGCGGAGGCAGGAGGGCACCTCGCCCTCGCCCTCGCCCTCGGCGGCGGCCGCCTCGCAGGCCCGGTCCGTGAGCGCGCAGTAGTCGCCCGCCTCGACATTGCACTCCTCGTGGACGGAGCACGCGGTGGGCGCGGCTGGTTCGTCGGTCGTACAACCGACGGCCAAGACGCACGCCAGCAGGGCTGAGAAGAGGCGCACGAGTGCATTCTGTCGCTGGCGAGGCCGGGTCACAACTATCCAAGCTGCAACGGCCGTGCCCGTCCTCAAGCGCCCTATCGCCGCCAACGGGTCAGCGGGGGGCTTGCTGGATCCGGCAAGCGCCGGGCGCCGGTGTCACCGATCTGGCTAGCCCGACCCTCTCACGGGACGTGCGGCGAGCGGTGTGCGTCTCGTGAGAGGGTCGGGCTAGAACCCCGCCGAGACGCTGGCGACGATGCCCATGCCCTGGGTCTCGGCGTCGGCGATCGGCCCGCCCAACGGGAAGTTGGCCTCGAGGCCATAGTCGACGACCGCGGCCCCGCCGCGCACGCCGGCCCGCAGGAAGGTCGAGGCGTCGGCTGCGTCGTCGGCCACCGACTTCATCCAGTCCGCGCCGACCACCACCTGCACGAGGGGGATCACGGCGACGGACGCCGTCGCGCCCATGCGCAGGAGCTGGATGTCGCCTATCTCGGTCCCCTCGGGCAGATCGAGGCCGTTGTGCAGGCCGTGGGTGTAGTCCACGTCCAGGCGTGCGTCGACGATGGGGGTGTCCACGGACAAGGCCGTGTGCGCCACGACCGACGTCTGCTTGGGGAAGAACTCGGCGATTCGGTAGGGCGACACGTTGACCAGCTTGCCGAGGTCCTTGGACTGGCTGGGCAGCAGCAGGTCCAGGCCGACGACGAACGCCGTGTCCACGCCGATGCCGAGCTCCAGCGCCTTGGCCACGCCGACCGCCACGTTGCCCAGCCCGGCCTCGGTGTCCTCAGGCCCGGAGACCTGGAACGGCACGCGCACCCGCAAGGGCATGGGACCCACCGGCAGCTGGGCGTCCAGCAGCAGCGCCATGGAGCTCTGGTCGTCTCCCTCCTGCCCCTTGGCAGGCTTGATGGTCGCCATCTCGACGACCGCCCCGACGGACGTCTCGCCCGATCCGATCCGGGCCCCGGGGCCCGTTCGGCCGTCCTGGATCCCCGCAAGGGCGGCGGTTGGCAGACAGAGGACGGAAAGAACGACGAAGAGACGGTTCATGGGGTTCTCCTTGATGGCGCCCGCCTCAAGACGATCACAAACGCCCAGAAGAGCGCAAGCCATCCCGGCCCTGCCCCGCCAGCGCCCATAGCACACCCGCATCCGCCGGCTTGGGACCCCTCGGGCTCGGGATCAGGGTCCGGGTCCGGGTCCGGGTCCGGGTCGGGTTCCCCCTCTCCTTCACGCCCGCCGACGGCCTCACCTTCGCCCTCACCCTCCCCCGGCAGCGCTTCCCCCTCACCTTCCCCCGCCGCCAAGAACCGGTGGTCGTCCGAGGGATCGTTCGGGTCGCCCTCGCCCCGATCTATCCGCCCGTTGACGAACACATCCTCGACACCGTCGGACGCGCCGCCACCGTCGGTGTCGGCTCGCGTCGGATCCGTCTGGGTCTGCGGGTCCGCGTCCGGTCGGAACCACCCCGCTTGCAGGTCCGTGTCGGCGGGCTTGGCCCGAACTCCCATCTCCAGCCCATCCGACAGCCCGTCGCCGTCGGAGTCGGGCAGCGTCGGGTCCGCGCCCACAGCCACCTCGGCCCCGTCCAGGGCGCCGTCGTCGTCGGAGTCCTGGTCCCGCGGATCGGCCCCCAGAGCCTCCTCCTCGTCATCGCTCAGCCCGTCTCCGTCGGTGTCGTCGTCGCAGGCATCGCCAATGTCATCGCCATCGAGATCTTCCTGATCGAGGTTCGACACCTCCGGGCAGTTGTCCTCGTCGGGGCAGAGGCCGTCGGCGTCCACGTCGGCACCTTGCTGGTCCGGGCACCCGTCGCATTGGTCGCCGATCCCGTCCCGGTCGATGTCGTTCTGCCCCTCGTTGTAGTTCTCCGGGCAGTTGTCGACATCGCCGCAGAATTCGTCGCGGTCGACATCGTTGAGCCGATCCAGCGGGCAGTCGTCGCAGACGTCTCCGAGGCCATCTCCGTCGCTATCGACCTGATCGGCGTTGGCGTCGTCCTGACAGTTGTCGGCGGGGGCGTCGACGCCGTCCCCGTCCCCGTCCGGGGCCGGCGGACAGAGGCCCCTCAGCCCGGCAGGCGAGGAGGTCGTCCACAGGGCGGCCCTAACTAGGAGCCTGCGGAAGTCGTCCGACAACGCCACGACGTTGTGGATGTTGATTGGCAGCAGCACCAGGCGGCTGGCGCAGGCCCGCCCGGCGAGCATGGCCGGATAGGAGGCCGCGGGGAAGACTTGGGAGCCGTCGCCGCTGTAAGTGGCGATCACCGTGAGCTGGGGATCGATCTCGTCCAGCCTCAGGAAGAACTCGGGGAAGTCCGGCCAGACCAGATGCTCCGGGGCGTCCTCGATCCAGAGTGGATGCCCGCTCTCCCGCAGCGACACGGCGGACGGGATCGTCAGGTTCACACCGCCGCCCACGTCCCCCTCGAACCACCCCAGCTGGGGGGGCACACCGAACCGGTAGTCGTCCGCGGTCCCCGAGAACATGATCGTCGCCGCGTCATGGAAGAGAAGCAGGCCGCCGCCGCGCAGCAGCAGCGCCTCCAGGTGCTCCAGGACCACCGGTCGAACCTCCTCGGGCGCCAGTCGGCCGAGGACCGCCGCGTCCGCGTCGCCGAACCCCCGCTGCTCGACCTCGAACAGGCTTAGCTGGAACGCGTCGATGACGGGTGAGGTGGACAGCTCCGCCCGTACGGTGCCCGGCCCGACCACCGCAATCCTGAAGATCCGCGGAGGGTCGTCCTGAGCGACGGCCGGACCGGCGAAGAGCAGGCCGGCCACAACCAGCGCGGCGCTGGCGGCGCTTGGACTTCGCAATGCGCTTGTCATTGTCGGCGGCCAACCCCTTGGAGCATGGCGATGCCGGTGCCCCCGCAGCAGGATCTGCCCGTCGAGCCGCGGATCACGATTCCACCGTCACCAGCTCGCTCATCCCTTGCTCCTGCGATCGGCGAAGGCCCGCAGGCCGGCCGCACACGCATCGCTCGCCCAGCTTTCCGCCTGGGCTCTGTACTCCGCGTCGATGCCCGCCGACAGGTCGCGGCCGACCGCCGCGTGCAGGTTGTGCTTGAGCGCCGCCGTGGCCACCGGCGACGCCTCCGCCAGGGTCGCCAGGCCCGCCTCCCACTGCTCGGGCGGCCCCACCCGCGTCACCAGCCCCGCCGCCAGCGCCGCGTCGGCCCCCACCCCCTCGCCCGCCAGGCACCACTGCAACGCGGTGTGGGCGCCCACCCTGCGGGCCAGGGTCCACGACGCACCCCAGTCCGGGTGCAGCCCCAGCTTGCCCCAGGAGAAGAAGAACCGCGCATCCGGTGCGGCCCACACCAGGTCGGCGGCGCACGCGATGCCCGTCCCAGCCCCCGCGGCGACCCCATGGACCAAGGCCACGACGGGCTTGTCGGCCTCTCGGATGGTCCGCAGCACCGCGGCGCCCACCGCCATCCGCTCCAGGATGGGCCCGGCGTCCGCGCCGGACTCCATAAGCGCCACCATCGCGCCCAGGTCGCCCCCGGCGCAGAACGCCCGCCCGGCGCCGCGCACGGCGATCACGCGCACGTCCGCCGAAGCCGCCGCCCGCTCAAGCCCGGCCAGCAGCTCGTCGCGCATCGCCGCCGCGAGCGCGTTCAGCTTCTCCGGCCGATCG
>PVBE011241214.1_pt1 | contig 17118 bp, 14 predicted proteins | sample 1631181 | NCBI WGS metagenome assembly PVBE01 (sample SAMN08397723, study PRJNA350692) | Marine metagenome, whole genome shotgun sequencing project. | isolation source: water | place: Pacific Ocean | collected 2012-04 | reverse complement strand
TGATACGATCCAGTCTTTCTTCGGGAAACATGACTCAGGATGGGGGTATTTCGCTTGAATATACCGTGGCCTGTCGTGCCCCCTCTGACACTATTTTCTCAGGATTTCAAAAGGTACCGGTAAATTCGCCGTCTCCGTGTACCTCCAGATGAATCCGCCCCTGACTTCGGTATCGCCTACCTTGGGCATGAAGCCCCATTGGCTCACAGACTTGAAGGGCACCCTCTGAGTCAGAATCCAATTACCTCAAACGACCTCTTGGCTGCTGCTAGCAACAGGACTCCCACGAGCAGTCCCTTGACTCCGGTCTGCGATGAGACCTGGGACCCGTACCTGGAACCCAGCAGCCCACCCATTAGCACAGCTGCAGCGAACGGGGCCAAAAAGTGGAGATCCATGTCCAGCCTGCCAGCCAGTCCCGCCCCAGTGAGCCCCGCAAGCGAGTTCAGCCAGATGAACAGGGCAGCGGTGGCTGCGGCCTCCTTTGCCGTCGCCCACCGGTTGAGCATCAGGATCGGGGACAGGAGGATCCCGCCCCCTATGCCGATCACCCCGCTTGCGAGGCCTATCCCCCCTCCGATTGCTGCAGCCCTAGGTACATCGGGCCTAGTCACATCACCCGCGTCCGCATTGGCGGACAACAGCCTCCAGGCAGCGACGACTAGGGCCGCGGAAAGCAGCAGGTCGTACACATCCCCCTCGACGCGCAGGTAACCGCCGAGCGCTGCGAGGGGCACACTGGCGCAGACGAACGGCAGCGATAGGCGAAGGTCGTGGTGCCCGGCCTTGTTGTAGTGCCAGAAAGCCAGGCCCGCGACGACCAGGTTCAGCGACCAGGCGTACTGCTTGAGCCATATCGCCTCGGCGGCCGCGAACGTGGTCAGGGAGAGCACTGCCAGGTATCCCGACCCTCCCCCGTGGCCCACCGAGGAGTACAGGGCGGCTATCGCGAACAGCGCTACGAGGACTAGGGCAAGCTCTGCGGAGACCACGAGGACCGCTCTGGGAAGGACACTTCAACTCCACCGGTTCTGGAGGGTCATGGAGACGTCAGTGACCCTGGAGCGGGCACTCGAGATCGCATGCCAGGTCCCCCTGCCCAGGGAGATCGAGGAGACAGGGCTTGACGACGCGTCGGGCAGGCTGCTCGCCAGTGACCTTGCCTCAAAGGTCGACGACCCCAGGTTCGACAACTCGGCCATGGATGGGTGGGCTGTCAGGCAGGCCGACTGCGAACAACCGGGCGCAACGCTGAGGGTCGTGGGTACCAGCCAGGCCGGGTCCAGCAGCGTCCCCGCAGTGGGCGCAGGCGAGGCCTGCAGCATCATGACAGGCGCACCCGTGCCACAGGGCGCAGACGCGATCATGATGGTCGAGGACTCCGTCACGGAGGGCGACTCGGTCACAATCAACGGGCCCGCGAGGCCGGGGTACATCCGCAGGAGGGCAGAGAACCTCCGAGAGGGCGATATCACGCTCCCCGCCGGCACCCTGCTGACCCCAGCCGCAGTCTCCCTCGCTGCCACCATGGGCCACAGCAGGCTCGAGGTCGTGAGGCAGCCGAGGGTCGCCGTCATCAGCGTCGGCGACGAGCTGACGCAGCCCGGCCAGCCCCTAGCGGACGGGTCCATCTACGAGTCGAACACCTACGGCATAGCCTCCCTGGTGAGCAGGATGGGGGGCACCCCCGTCAGGCACGAGGCGATCCACGACAGCATCGACCTTCTGAGGGAGACTCTGGACGAGGCAGCCGAGTCCTGTGATGCCATCCTGACCAGCGGCGGGGTGAGCATGGGCAAGTGGGACATAGTTCGCAGTATCATGGAGGACGAGGGAGACGTCAGGTTCTGGAGGGTCATGATGAGGCCCGGCGGCCCGCCTCTGTTCGGTACATGGGGGGGCAAACCGATCTTCGGGCTGCCCGGCAACCCAGTGAGCAGCCACGTGGTGTTCACCGTGCTCGTCGCTCCGTGGATGGCGGAATCAATGGGGGCGAACCCACACAGCGGTCCGCGACTCGCTAACAGGGTCAGGGTGGTGATGCGGGACCCGCTCAGGGGGGCGGAGGCCAAACTGTGCATGAGGAGGATATCCATCATGCAGGAGGGCGACTCGCTGGTCGGGACCACGAGCACACACCAGGGCAGCGGGAACATTCACAGCATGGTCGCCCACAACGGACTGTCCCTCCTCCCACCGGGGACCGATGCCCATGAGGGCGACACTATCGACGCCCTCTGGCTGGTCTGAGCCAGTAACCCTAAGAGCGCCCGATTCCGATTCACAGCCGATGTTCCCCGAGTGCATCGACTGCAGAGGCGTGCGAGGTATGTGCGGGATAAGCCCGTGCCCCCTGCTCGCCGAGGTCAGGAGCAGGCTGCCCCAGGCCGAGCCGACGACCATCGAGGGAGTGGTCGGGCCTAGCCCCCCGCAGTTGTTCGTCGGGCGCTACGGGTACCCCGACGTCAGGGCCGGGCCCAGCGCCAACTGGGCGCCTGACAACGACTCCTGCCCCACCGGGGATCCAGCGGACCTATTCGGCAGACCGCTCGAGGAGGTCGCCGCACGGCATGCCAGCCTCGTCACAGGAGGCAAGCGGATGCGGGTACAAGAGGCCAGGCAGCCCGGGCAGATGCTCGAGACAACGCAGGAGATCGCCATGTCAGCCAGGTCGGTGGACGTGGAGCTCGACTTCGCGGGCCCGGTCCGGGTGGGGTCCTCCCCGACATTCGACAGCATGAGCACCCCCCTCGGCCCATCGGGCGAGGTCCTCCGGGCAGAGGTGGTTAGCAACCCAAGCGTCCCGAGGAAGGTCGACTCGATCTCGTGTGAGACCGACCTGCCCGCAGCCGAGGCCATCGGCGAGCTCTCGCAGTCCTCCATCGGGGAGGCGCACATCTCCAGGCTACTCTCGTCGGGCCTCCTGGGCAGGGACGGCGACCGCCGACTGGTACCCACCCGCTGGGGCATCACCGCCACCGACGACATGCTCGGGAAGCGGTTGTGGGGCAAGGTGCGCGACCTGCCCTCGGTGGACAAGGTCCGGGTCTACGAGGCCGACTACCTCGACAACAGGTTCCACATCGTCATCGAGCCCGGGCTCTGGGCCTTCGAGATGCTCGAGGCGTGGTCTCGGGGCTCTCTGTGGTCGGGCACGGGCAGGGTCATCTCGGACCGCGAGGATGTCAAGCCCCGCACCGAGTACGCCAACCGGGTTACAGGGGCGTACTACGCGGCTCGCCTCGGCGTCCTGGAGCACCTACACTCCATCGGCAGGTCCGGTGCGTGCATGATCTGGAGGGACATTGGGGAGGGATACTGGGCGCCTGTAGGTGTCTGGCTCATCCGCGAGACCGTTCGCCAGGCAATGAGCCAGAGGCCCATGGAGTTCGACTCGATGAGGGAGGCCGTGGCCCACATCGCACCCCGCATCTCAGCCCCGGACGACCTGCGGGGGTCCTGGTTCGTAAACAGGGGCAGGCAAACGAGGCTGGACTGCTTCTGAGAGGGTGGTCGGGAATGGTTTCAAAGGAGCGAGCTGGGACTGTCGGGCCCAGACGAGGTGACGCGATGTCAGAGTGGAAGAAGAACGGGTTCGCCAAGGACGGCTGGATCGAGATAAAGGGGGCTAGGACCCACAACCTCCAGAACATCGACGTCAGCATCCCAAGGGGCAAGTTCGTCGTCATCTCCGGTGTCTCCGGCTCCGGCAAGTCCAGCCTCGCGTTCGACACGCTGTACGCCGAGGGCCAGCGGCGCTACGTCGAGAGCCTGTCATCGTACGCAAGGCAGTTCCTCGGGCAGATGAAGAAGCCCGACTGCGACTCCATCGAGGGCCTGTCCCCCGCCATCAGCATCGACCAGAAGCAAGGCAGCCACAACCCCCGGTCCACGGTGGCGACCGTCACCGAGATGATGGACTACATGAGGCTCCTCTGGGCACGCATAGGGCTGCCCCACTGCCCCGAGTGCGGCAGGGAGGTCTCACGCAGAACGGTCCAGGAGATCGTGGACGACGTGCTATGGAGGTTCGAGGGCCATGGCATAGCCATCTGGAGCCCGGCCGTGCGCAACAGGAAGGGCACCCACGCCGACCTCTTCTCCGCACTGGTCGACCAGGGGCTGCTCGCAGGCAAGGTCAACGGCAGGGAGGCCAGCTTCGATGACCCGCCCGAGCTCGAGAAGAACCTCCGGCACGACATCGACGTCAGGATGGACAGGCTCCTCCTCCACCCCTCCAACCGACTGCGACTCACCGAGGCGGTGGAGTCCGGCCTCAGGTTGGGCGCGGGGTCCGTCGCAGTGGAGAGCCTCAGCGCGCCCAAGCCCGGTGACGACAACGCAGACGAGCAACGTTTCCGTACCGAGGAGGGCGAGTCGATAGCGTACTCCGAGGAGTTCGCGTGCCCCACTCACGGGGCCTTCCTCCCAGAGATGAGCCCACGGGTCTTCTCGTTCAACAACCCATTGGGGGCATGCCCCTCCTGCCAGGGCCTCGGGGTCCAGAGGTCCTTCTCGCCAGACCAGGTGATAGACAGGACCACGACCGTGGCAGAGGGATGCATCAGGCCCTTCCGACGCTCGATGATGTCCGGGTGGTACAGGAGCCAGATGGTCCAGACCTGCGACCACTACGGGATTCCGACGGATATCCCCTTCTCCGAGCTGGACGATGACGGCAAGGACATCCTCCTCAATGGCTCAGGGAGCACCCCGATCGAGTTCCAGTTCAAGTCGGAGAAGGGATCCTCATACAGCATGTCAAGGCCCTGGGAAGGTGTCTTCTCCCGGCTTCGCAGGACCTACACCGACACGAGCTCTGACCGCACCCGCTCCAGGCTCTCCTCGTACATGACGGACGAGCCATGCACTGGTTGCAACGGCGACAAGCTGAACGAGGCAGTGAGCAAGGTGATAGTTGGGGGAATCAACCTCCCGGGGATATCCAGGTGCAGCGTGCTAGAGGCACTGGCGGTAGTCCAGACCTGGAGGATCGGTGAGCTGGATGACACCTGGGAGAAGCTGGACCGGGAAATCCCAAGCAGCCACACCGTCAAGGCCACGGAGCAGCTCAACGAACGATCGATGTACATCGGACGGGAGATAATCAAGGAGATAGAGTCCAGACTCCGCTTCCTCGCGCTGGTGGGACTCGACTACCTCACTCTGGACCGCAGGGCAAACACGCTGTCCGGAGGCGAGAGCCAGAGGATCAGGCTGGCAACCCAGATAGGCACGCGGTTGACCGGTGTGATGTACGTGCTCGACGAGCCCAGCATAGGGCTCCACCCACGTGACAACGGCAGGCTCCTGGAGACCCTCAGGGAGCTAACCGATCTGGGGAACACGCTGTTGGTAGTGGAGCACGACGAGGCGACGCTGAGGCAGGCAGACTGGCTCGTCGACCTAGGGCCACGTGCTGGCAAGGAGGGCGGGAGGCTAATCGTCAGCGGGCCCATCGAGGAGCTGCTGGAGAGCGATGAGAGCCTGACTGCGGCCTACCTCTCAAGGAGCCAGACCATCCCTATGCCCGACGACAGGACACTCCCGGAGAAGGACAGGTGGATCACGATCCACGGAGCCAGGCAGAACAACCTGCAGGACATCGAGGTCAAGATCCCACTGGGTTGCATGGTGGCCGTCACCGGGGTCTCGGGCTCGGGCAAGTCATCGCTAGTAACGGAGACACTCGCCCCAGCTCTCCTGATGGAGCTGCAGGGAACGGACTCGACGATAGGGGCGATGGACTCGATTTCGGGAATGGAAATGGTGGACAAGGTCATAGCCATCGACCAATCCCCAATCGGACGCACCCCGAGATCCAACCCAGCGACCTACACAGGGGCGTTCGGCCCGATAAGGGAGCTGTTCACCCAGACCAAGATGGCCAAGGAGAGAGGGTACCAACCAGGCCAGTTCTCATTCAACGTCAGAGGGGGGCGCTGCGAGGCGTGCAGCGGGGCGGGCTCCACGAAACTCGAGATGAACTTCCTGCCCGACGTCTGGGTAACCTGCGATATTTGCAAGGGCAAGAGGTACACGAGGGAGACCCTCGAGGTCAAGTGGAGGGGCAAGAACATCCACGATGTCCTGGAGATGAACGTCGACGAGGCGGCCGCCTTCTTCGAGAACCAACCGAGGATCCATCGCATCCTCAAGACGGTGGTCGACGTCGGTCTGGGCTACATCAGGCTGGGCCAGCCCGCGACCACGCTCTCGGGGGGCGAGGCCCAGAGGGTCAAGCTAGCCACAGAGCTGCACCGCCCGCCAAGGAAGCACACACTATACATCTTGGATGAGCCCACCACAGGACTGGCCATGTCAGACGTGCACCAGCTGATCGAGGTCCTTCTACGCCTGAGGAGGAACGGGCACACCGTGATCGTGATCGAGCATCACATGGATGTGATCAAGTGCGCTGACTGGGTAATCGACCTCGGCCCCGAGGGAGGGGAGCACGGCGGACACATCGTGGCCTCGGGGACACCCGAGGAGGTGGCGAAGGAGCCATGCAGCTACACCGGCCAGCACCTACTCGAGCTGGTCTGACCCACTGTCGTTACACTTGAGAAGCAGCACCCACTGCGAGTGCCATGTACCGTTCAGGCAACCCAGCGCTGAGAGACTCGACGTTCGAGAAGTCCTCCTACAAGGACACCAACTGGTGGGAGGTCAGCGAGTCCAACATGATGACCATCGAGGGCGTGGCGGAGAAGACAGGCCTCCTCCTCCTCCTCACCGCTACCACTGCGCTGGCTGTCATCTTCACCATGCCGGGGTCGGCCCCTCTGGCGTTCGTCGGCTTCGTCGGCTCCATCGTCGTGTTGCTGATGGTGATCTTCTCCGGCTCGACCAACCCTTCCCTGATTTGCGCATACGCTGCGTTCGAGGGTCTTTTCCTGGGTGGAATCACATGGCTCTTCGAAGTGGGCCTAGAGCTACCCGGGATTGGGCTCCTGGCCGCCCTCCTGACCTTCATGATCCTCGGTGGGATGCTATCGATATACAGGGCGGGTCTGATACATTGGGACAGGAACCTCGCAATCGCGGTCTCTTCGGCCGTGTTCGCGATAATCCTCGTCTACCTCATCTCCATCATCGGGGTGTTCGTTGGGTTCGAGGTACCCTACATCCACGGCTCCGGGCCCATTGGAATCCTATTCTCCCTCTTCGTGGTGGCGATAGGCGCCCTGTGCCTGGTTGCAGACTTCGACTTCATCGAGAGGGGCGTGCTGAGAGGCGCGCCCAAGCAACTCGAGTGGAGAGCCGCATTCGGGCTGATGGTAACGCTGGTCTGGCTCTACCTTGAGATCCTGAAGCTGCTAGCTAAGCTAGCCTCGAGGCGCTAGACGATGCAGGCAGACCTCGTTCTGGGGCTTGCTCTAGCTGGCATCGCTCTGGGAATCATAGAGGGAATCAAGCCCGGGCCCCTGCTGACCATGGTCATCCGGGAGACACTGACGGGAGGGCTCAGGGCTGGGGTCAGAACCGCCGCTGCACCCATCTTCACGGACGGCCCCCTGATAATCGTCAGCATCCTTCTGGCTAACTGGGTCGCCGACGAGCCGGCGATCCTGTGTGCCATCTCCATCCTCGGGGCAGGCTTCCTCGCATGGATGGGCATCGAGTGCTTCGGAATCGAGCCCCCCAACCCAGACGTGCAGGAGATCGAGGTCACCGGGTCCTTCAGGAGAGGAGTCCTGACTAACCTGTTCAATCCGAACGTCTACATCTTCTGGTTCCTGATCGGCGGCCCCCTGATGGCATCGGTCGCGTCCGAGGAGCCGATCGCGCCAGTGGCCTACGCCATTTCCTTCCTGTTGTCGGTGATCCTCGTCAAGGTCGTGATCGCCTACTTCTTCGACAGGACTCGAGGCAGCCTCTCGAAGCGCGCGTATCGGTACGCGCTCTCCTTCTGCGGCATCGGCATGCTCGCATTCTCAGCCGGCTTCGCCTACCAGGCCTACGACCTGGCGCCACAGGTATTCTAGGCGGTCAGAGCCAGCCGTTCCTGAGCACAGTGGGCACGGACTCCAACAGCGAGGTCTCGGGGGACCTCCATTCCATCCCCAGGGCCTCCTCGGTGGGGGATGCGTCCCAGAACAGCTCCTTGCCCAAGTGGCTCTTCGCCCATGACAGGCTGATTCTGGGGTGGAAAATGGACACCAGCAGGGAAAGCGAGTAGGGCAGCTGCTTGGTGGGGATCCTGAGGTCCGGGTGAGCTGCCTTGAGGGCCTTGGCGATTTCCTTGAACCACATCTGGCCCGAGACAGCGAGGTAGCGACCACCATCCTCCCCCCTTGTCAGCGCCCTGACGTGAGCCTCGGCCACGTCCCTGACGTCAACGATGCTGATGTGCATGGGGATGACCATTGGGATCTCCCTCCTCAGCAGGGTCATCACGAAAGAAACGCTGCCCCTGAGGTGCCTCTTGGACAGGGGCGGCCCGAACACTATGCAGGGGTTTATCGAGACCATCCTCGGTCTGCTCCCCTCCTCCTTGGATCCGTGCCACTCCCTGACCAGTACCTCCGCGCTGAACTTGGCCAGCCCGTACGGGTTCTCCTCCAGGTTGGCGTCATCGGCCCAGTCCTTGGTGGACAGGGTCTGACCGTCCTCCCACTTCAGCGGCCTGATCGCGGCCGTGGAGGAGGTGTGGACAAGGCACCTGACCCCGCCAGACTCGTCGATGGCCCTCAGCACGTTCCCCGTCCCGATGACGCTGGGGTCGACGATCTGCTCTTGGGGGCGCTTCGCAGTCAGCCTCACGGCTGCTGCGGTGTGTATCACCTCGACGCAACCCCCGACAGCCAGCAGGACCGAGTCGTAGTCCATCAGGTCCATCTCCACTATCTCGAGGCTTCCCCCGTCCCCGGGCTCCAGGGCATTCAGGTGGTCAACCCTCTCTGGGTCCGACGCGTCCCGAACAGTGGCCCTAACATTCCTCCCGCGGGAAAGCAGGTTGGATACGACGTGGCTGCCGATGTAACCGCTTGCGCCAGTCACTAGGATGGGCCCTTCTTCGGCTGCCATGCTGCGTGTCCGCTAAGCATCGCCTTTGTCTTTGCGCATGGAGGGGAGGGTGGGGGACCACCAGTTGGCCTTCCCCATCAGACGCATGGCCGACGGCACGACGATGGCCCTCACTATGGTCGCGTCTACGAACACCGCGACTGCCAGCGCGAAGCCGATCGACTTGATGATCAGCACGTCAGCGAAGATGAACCCGGAGAAAACGGCGATCATGATGGCAGCTGCCCCGGTAATCAGCCTCCCGGACGCCTGCAGCCCCTCCGAGACGGCTCGGGTGTTGTCCTCCGTCTCCAGCCAAGACTCGTGAATCCGGGAGAGCATCAGCACCTCGTAGTCCATCGACAGCCCGAAGGCGATGCCGAACACGAGCGGCGGCACCATCAGGTCCAGCGGCTGGGGCGTGAAGTTCAGGACGTCGGACAGGAGACCCTCCTGGAAGACGACCACAATCAGGCCGAAGGAAGCGGAGATGGATAGGATGTTCATCAGGACGGCCTTGATGGGGACCAGCACCGACCTCACCTGGAACCAGACGAGGACCATCGTCACGATGAGGACGAATGACAGGACGACCGGGATCCGCTCGCTGAGGTGCTCCTTCATGTCGACCTCGTACGACGTCCAGCCGCCGACCAGGATCTCCTCCTCGCTCACGCCGGTGAACCCCCGCACGTCCTTGATCAGCTGCTCGGCCTCGTCCGTGCCCGGCCCATACTCGATGGCGACGTTGATCATCGCCACCGAGTCCGACACCGTGGTCGACCAAGCGACCTGGGCCTCGATCGGCCACTCCCCGATGGCGACGTCGAAAAGGCCCGGCGTGCATAGGGGGTGCTCGACGTTGATCACGCCCTCCACGCCCCTCACCCCATCGCAGACTTCGGCGACCTCGATCGCCAGGGCCTTCGAGAACGGCTCCTGCCCGTCCTCGAATACAACCACTATGGGCACGAAAGAGGCGGTGAAGGCCGGGAACTCGTCCTCCAGGAGCTCGTATGCGCGCCTGGACTCCAGGTCAGGGGGCAGCGTGTCGAGGCCGCCAGCGTTCAGCTGCACGTTCAGGAACGGGGCTCCTAGCAGTAGCAGGCCGGCCATGGCAGGGACAAGCCATCTCACGGGGTTCTCCATCACCCGGGTGGAGAAGCGCTCCCAGAAGTCCGTCTTCCTGTTCGCGCCGGGGATCGGCACGGGGAACCGGTTGATCCCCTCGCCCACCAGGGACAGGAGCGCGGGGAGCAGCGTCATTGAGTAAAGCAGCGCACCTAGGACGGCTAGGAACGCTCCCATCCCCATCGATGGCATGTGAGTGGCGGTGAAGTAGAACAGGCTGCAGAGTCCCACCGCGACAGTCGCGCCGGAGAAGAGGATTGCACGCCCCGCGGTGCTCATCATCGTGGCTATGGAGTCCTCGACGCTCTCCCCCTTGTCGATCTCCTCCCGGAACCTGCTGATCAAGAAGAGGCTGTAGTCTATCGATACGGCGATCCCGATCAGCGAGATCATCGAGACCGAGTATTGGGTCATGGAGAAATACTTCGACACGAAGAAGGCCAGCCCGGTAGCGAACGGGAACATGCACCCGGCGACGGCGATGGGCAGAAGCGACGCCGTCAGCGTCCCGAAGACGAATAGGAGGATCACGATGGAGATCGGGATCCCGATTATCTCCGCCCTAAGCTGGTCCGCCTCCAGCAGCCGGTCGAAGTCGGAGTCAATGACCAGGCTCCCTGTGACCAGTATCTCGAACTCCTCGCTCTGCACGGCGCCCCTGATCCTCCCGACCTCCCCCTCGATCTCCTCCTCGGTGCCGTTGAACTCCACGAAAGTGGCGACACGGTGGCCATCCCTGGACACGTGCCTCGCCAGGTGGGAGGGGTCATCGGGGTTGTCGTATGCCAGGCTGATCTCCAGAACACCGAGGGAGATCCCGTCCAGCCCCTCCAGGGCGCTCCTCACCCCCTGTTCGAACCCGGTGTCGTTCCAAAACAGCGTGTCATGGGAGAAGATGTAAGTCACGCTGTTCGTCGAGACCACAGGAAGCTCCTCGCTGACGAGCTCGAGGGCCCTCCCCGACTCGATTGCCGGGGGAGGGGAGTTCCCGTCGTCGAACTCGTTGCCCTGGGTTATCAGCAGCATCGACAGCGCGACCGATGCGAGGGCAGCGGCGATCACCAATGCCCTTCGCCGATGGATCGACCGACCCGTCCTCGACAGCAGACCCTCCATGACTGGCCCGAAATAGCCGAGCTTATCTATTTCTCCAAGAACGGTTTTGGGAAAGCTATCGAGCCAGCGAGGAAATCGAGTCCACGACTAGGGACGGACTGAGGCCACTTGCGTCCAGATCCGACCTAGTGGCCTCGCCCGAGAGAACCAGTATGCCGTGGACCCCGGCCCTGTTCGCCATCTCCATGTCAGTGTACAAGCGGTCGCCGATCATCGCGCAGCTGGTCGGGTCCACCCCAATCTCCTCGATCTTGTGCATTATCATGCCTTTGTTGGGCTTCCCGCAGATGTGAGACGCCCTGACCCCGGTGGCCGCCTCGAGGAGGGCCATGTACGCCCCGGTGTCAGGAAGCCCCCCCTCAGGGGAGGGGCAGACCATGTCCGGGTGGCTTGCGACTAGGGGCACGCCGTTGTGAAGGTGTATCGAGGCCCCAGAAAGCTTCTCGTAGCTTATCTCGGTGTCATATCCCAGTACGACGTACTCAGGACTCCCGGAAGAGGTGCTGAAGCCGGCTTCCTCCAGCATGCCTCGCATCCCGGAAGTCCCAACTAGGTATGTGTCGCTCACGCCCTCGCCCGAAAGCCACGCTATCAGGTCGTGTGTGGACAGAAGCACCTCCTCTTCCGATGCTGTGATGCCGAGGCCGCTTAGCTTTGCGAGGTACTCATGGACCGACTTGCTTGAGTTGTTGGATAGGAAGTACCTCCTGGTTCCGCGCGCCTCCAGCCTTGCGAGGAAATCGAGCGCTCCATCGATCAGCTCGTTACCGAGGTAGATGGTCCCATCGAGGTCCAAGAAAACAACATCGATCCCATCGATTTCCTCTCCTATCTCTCCCATTGACATCATCTCACCTCAGGGCAGTACTATCGTTTTGAACAGGAACCATGGGTTCCAGAGGGCCTTTGAGGCCTCCTTGTCGGCAATCATTCCCGTGAGCATGTCCGCCATCTTCTCCTTTCGTGAGGCCCTCCCGACGAACCAGTTCACCGTCCTCTTCCACTTCACGAGCTTCTGGAGCCTGAAGGAGTTCGTGAGCTCCTTTCCCAGCGTCCCCCATAGCTCTTCCATGTAAGCCGTGGCCACTTCCTCCGGGAAGCCCCCGGCGTGCTCATCCTTTTCGAAGTGCTTGGCGGTCATCTTGGCGGATACCAGCCCGTTCCCAATGCCCTCCCCTGTGAATGGGTCGACCAGACTGGCGGCGTCGCCGACGCACATCACTCCCGCGCCAGCGCTTCTCCTAGGCTGGAACGAGGGTGCCTTCTTCCTCGGCGAGCCAAAGGGAAGTTGCCAGCCCTTCTGCGAACCCTCAACGAGCTCGGCGTTCTTGAAGCGCTCCTTGAACACGGGATGCTGCTCTATGACCCACCTCTGCTTCTTCTTCAGTGACTTGTCAGCCCCCTTCTGCTTGCGTTGCTCCGAGATAACCATCCCTATTCCTACGTTGACGACCCCCTCTTGGACGGGGAACAACCAGAAGTATCCCGGGACGACCTCGTTGATGAAGTGAATCTCAATCGCCCCTTGGCTGCCTTCGAATCCACCCACTCCCTTCCAGTACTCCCTGTATGCACCGCAGTAGTGGTCATCGTCCCTCATTGCCTCGTTGTGGATCCCCTCCACGAGGGTGGTGGCCACAGGGCATCTGTACCCCCCGGCGCCTATCGTCAGCGGGGCAGTGAACGTCAAGGTCCCCTCATTCGAGCCCCTTCCGCCGAATCTTCCGGTCACGCCCTTGACGCAACCCTCCTCTACTCCGACCTCCTCGACGCTGAAACCCTGGATCACGGATCCCCCGGCCCCGGTCACTATCTCAGTGGCCCTCTTGAACATCATGTAGTCGAACTGGATCCTTGGGAGGGAGTACCCGGCCATCTTCTTCTCGAACTCCTCCTGTGGAAGCATAACCCGTACCGAGTTGCCATTAGCGCTCCCGAAGATTATCGAATCTACCGTGAAGTAGGGCGTGGCCTCTATCATCTCTTTCACACCCAGCTCCTTTACGTGAGTGAGTGCCTTCCCACCAACTGCGTCTCCACATGGCTTGTCCCTGGGCCAGATCTCCTTCTCGATCAGGAGCACTCTGCAGCCATTCATGGCGTTGTATGCCGCAGCAGCTGACCCGCAAGGCCCCCCACCAACCACAATCACATCAAACTCTGACCCATCAGGGGGGACCTTCCCGGTGTCAATCGGCTTCAGCCACCCTTCCATCATGGGTCCGATGTCCATCTCTCATTCAAATTATGCCATGATTTGATGGTGCACCAGTCATCCGATGTAACATGGCGGGGAGCGTTTGGGTAGTCCAGACCACACTTCCGGGCGACTGGATCGAGCCACTCGCCGGTCAGTGGTGCGCGACCTTAGTTGAGTCGGAGCTTGCTGCCTGCGTCCAAAGAAACAGAGTCACGTCCGTGTTCCGATGGGAGGGCAGCATCGAGTCCTCGGAGGAATGGAGGATACAAATCAAAACATCCGAATCCAGGAAGGACGGCCTGATCGCACTCATCCTGAAGGAGCACCCTTACGAAACCCCCCAAATCACCGCGTGGAAAGCCGAAAGCTCGGACGGGTACGCCGATTGGGTCGAAGGCTGAACGAGAGAGGGTGATTCTATGGGTCTGATGGAGCGCCTCCGACCAGCAAAGAAGGTACCGACAGTTTGGTGGAGCTCATCCAACCCCACGTCCGTAAGACCAAGGCCATCGACACTCGCCATCTTGGTCACCGGCGAGTTCATTTTCGGGCTGGGCGACTCGTTCCTCATCGCCGCGGGAATAGGCAACACGCCTTGGACGGTTCTAGCCGAGGGGATATCGTACTCCATCAGCTCGACAATCGGGGAGGCGACGTTCCTCGTCAGCGTCGCGGTGCTGCTGCTGTGGATACCGATCCGGGAGATCCCTGGAATCGGCACAATCCTGAATGCGATCATCATCGCATTGACCATTCACGTGATGGTGCCAATTCTGCCTACACCCGAAAGCCAACTGGGATCCTTCCTGCTCGCATCCTCTGGGATAATCCTCGTAGGGATCGGTAGCGCGATGTACCTGACCACCAACCTCGGGCCAGGACCCAGAGACGGATGGATGACCGGCCTCCAGAGGGTGACAGGAGTCCCGATAGGAAGGGTCAGGATATCGATCGAGGTGGTGGTTCTGATAGTCGGAGTTGCACTGGGTGGCAAGTTCGGTTTGGGAACTGTGCTTTTCGCACTCACCATAGGGCCCGTGGTCGCACTCTGCCTCGCATTCGCAGAGAGGGTCGGCTCACAGCAGGCTCCCGACCTCGATCCCTAGAAGGAGCACCCCAGTCGCGAACACAGTGATCAGGATGTTGTCATCTATCGGCCCGAACTCGTATCTCTCGACGAAGGTGGCGACCGCCGCGGCAATCAGCCCCCACTCCGGAATGGAGGGCTCGCCCATGCCCGCTACGAACCAGCCCATCGGGGCGCTTACGATGAACATGAAGACGTTCCCAATGGGACTCTTAGACCTCTTCCGAATCACGGCGTTGCGTACTATCCCTGTCACCCCGTCCCCGAATGCCATGAACAATGAAGGGACTATGGCCAGCCATGGGTCACCAACCAGTGCCCAGATTAGGGTGATCGACGCCCACCACATCAGGGTGAACTTGACGTCGTTCTGGTTCTGATCCGTCTGGAACCAATACATCCTCCTGCCGCTCTGATGCGCGGCGAAGGTGAAGATGGTCAGCAGTATACCACACACGAGCGGGTACCAGTAATCCGTGAACAGTATCGGGACACAGAACGAGCCGACCCCCCCAGCCATCATGTGCACTATCTTCCTGTTGTAGTAAACCGCCCTGATGTCCTCAACGCCCCTAGAAACCATCATCTCGTACGGGAAACGCGTCGCAAACAGTACCACCATGACGTAGCAGCCCATTCCAACCGCGTAGTACAGCTGTTCGACCACGCCAGCAGTCGGGGGGCTATCGGCCTTAATGCCACTTGTTTATTCGGGCAGGTTCATGGTGGATTGCTCCTAGGGATGGCCGTGCAGGACGAGGGCGTTATCCGTCGTTATAGCGACTTCTTGCCAGTCTCAGAGGCGACTCCAGTAGTCTCACTCAACGAGGGAAGCACGCCACTGATCGAAGCCCCCGGATTAGTAGAGGCGATTGGCGGCGACTTCAATCTGCTCGTCAAGTTCGAGGGCCTCAATCCAACGGCCTCCTTCAAGGACCGAGGGATGACGCTCGCGGTTTCGAAGGCAGCAGAAAGGGGTGCCAGCGCTATCGTATGCGCCAGCACCGGCAACACCAGCGCCTCCGCTGCCGCCTACGCTTCGAGGGCGGGGATGTCGTGCGTCGTACTGATTCCCAAGGGCAAGATAGCCTATGGGAAGATGGCCCAGGCACTGATCCACGGGGCGATAACTCTCGAAGTCAAGGGGAACTTCGATGATGCCTTGGAACTGGTCAGGGAACTGGGTGAGATGGATGAGTTCGAAGTCGTGAACAGCATCAATCCGTATAGGATTCAGGGGCAGAAGACCGCCGCGTTCGAGGTGTGCGATTCGCTGGGTGACGCACCGGACCTCCACTTCCTTCCAGTGGGCAACGCTGGCAACATCACCTCCTACTGGATGGGATATAATGAGTACCTAGACGCCGGCAGGTCTCACAAGCTCCCCAGGATGATGGGTTGGCAGGCAGAGGGTTCCGCTCCGATAGTCAGGGGGGAGGTGATCCACTCGCCTAAGACAGTCGCCACCGCGATAAGGATCGGAAACCCCGCTAGTTGGGAGAAAGCAGTCAGGGCGGCCGACGAATCCTCAGGATCGATCGGTTGCGTGAGCGACGACGAGATCCTCGACGCTCAGAGGATGCTCGCTAGGACCGAGGGGGTATTCGTCGAGCCAGCCTCAGCGGCCGGAATCGCAGGTATCGTCAAAAGCCATGCGAGCGGATCCATCCCAGACAACTCAAACGTCGTGGCAACCGTCACCGGACATGGCCTAAAGGACCCCGGCGTAGCCATCGAAAACGCCGGGGCAGAGTCGACAGTTGTCGATGCGAACATCGATGCCGTGATGTCTGCCATAGGAATGCAATGAGCATCGTTATTGCCGACCCTCCAATCCGGAGCCATGGAAGATCGCTTCGAAGAAAGGGCATTCAACACCAGAGCAGTATGGTCTGGAACAAGGAACATCGAGGGCTCTGTCACCACTCCTGCGTTTCTAGCCTCCACATACCAGCTAACCGATGAGAGGTACAGGCGGTGGGCGGAGACAGGAGGCCATCACACGCTGTTGTACAGCAGGTATTCCAGCGTGAACTCAGAAGCAGTCTCGGAGAAGGTGGCCTCCTTGGAGGGGGCCGAGGACGGAGAAACGTTCGGAAGCGGAATGGCGGCGATTTCCTCCACTCTCTTCTCTCTCCTCAGCCAGGGCGATCACGTCGTAACTACGGCTGATATCTATGGGGGCACCTATGGATTGATGACATCAGAGCTCCCAAGGTATGGGATCGAGGTTACCATGGCCGACATCAGGGACCCAGCCTCATTCGAGGCCGCCATCAAAGAGAACACCAAGGTCCTCTACGTCGAGACAATCACAAACCCTGTATTGAAGGTCTGCGACCTAGAGGCGATGTCAGAGATTGCAAAGAAGCACGGGTTGGTCTCAGTCGTGGACAATACGTTTGCCACTCCGTGGGCCTGTAGGCCAATCTCCATGGGTTTCGACTTGGTGATCAATTCCGGGACCAAGTTCCTCAACGGCGATTTCGAGTGCTCGACCGTCGCCGCGTGCCCGGACGAGGCCGCGGCGGGCTGCGACGCCGCGCCCGCCTGGGACGGTGCTGGAATAATC
>PVBE010985709.1_pt1 | contig 17118 bp, 13 predicted proteins | sample 1631181 | NCBI WGS metagenome assembly PVBE01 (sample SAMN08397723, study PRJNA350692) | Marine metagenome, whole genome shotgun sequencing project. | isolation source: water | place: Pacific Ocean | collected 2012-04 | reverse complement strand
CGCGCATGAGAAGAATCGGCCATCGGGAGGCTCTTCGGAGTTCCGATGGCCGAAGATAAAATGGAAAATGGGTATGAATTGTGGCTAAAATGCTGCGATAACACAAAATCGGGGGAAGTTAGGCGGTTTTTAGAGGTTCCCTTAATTTAACAATGTTCAACTATTTACAGCAGCTAATCTTTTGAGTGGCCGAGTTTGTCCGAAACCGGGACACCTTCTTTAGTTTGGGTGGGCTGCCAGTTGGGTAATATTCTCGTTGCCGCTAAAGATGAGACCATGAGGCAGTTGCTGGATGTCTCCCTTCAGCGGATTAACCATGCCGTGAAGATGGCCGATAACGGAGAGGAAGTCCTCGAACTGATTCGGGGCGAAAAATTCGACCTCGTCATCGTCGACTACTCCATGACCGGCATGGGCGCGATGGAAATTCTCCAGAATCTCACTGACAACGGGGACGAAATTCCCCAGATCATGATACTGAGCGCGAAGAGCACCCCCGACTCGATCCGCGAGTGCGCCGAGGCGGGCGCGAGAGACTATGTGGTGAAACCTTTCAATCTCCCTGTCCTGATCGAACGGATAGAAGTGCTCCTGCACAAGAAATAAAGGCCAATAAGTCCGGTGCGCTCCAGGCCGCTTCCGCCCGAACCACTACCACCCGGCTCTTCGCTAAAACCCCTCGACCCGCTGATTTCGTCTATACGTTGAACCGGACGTGCATGATCTCCCCGTCGCGGACCTCGTAGTCCTTTCCTTCGACGCGGAGCACCCCCGCCTCGCGGGCCGCCGCCATCGAGCCGGCCCGGAGGAAGTCCCCGTAGCCGATCACCTCCGCACGGATGAACCCCCGCTCGAGATCGGAGTGGATCGTCCCGGCGGCCTTGAGCGCGGTCGCCCCCCGCCGTATCGGCCAGGCGCGCACCTCGTCCTCCCCCACCGTCAGGAAACTCTGCAGCCCGAGCAGATCGAAGGAAGCGCGGATCACCCGGTCGCGCGCCGGGCGCTCGAGCCCGTAGTCGGCGAGGAAGGCCTCCCGCTCGTCGTCGGCGAGCTGGGCGAGTTCCTCCTCGAGCTGGGCGCCGACCACGACGGACGGCACCTCCCCCTCCCCCGCCGAGACCCCGAGCCCCTCCGCGGGATCGGCGATCCGGTCCTCGCCGACATTGAGAACAGCCAGAAGCGGCTTGGCCGACAAAAACCCGAAGCCCTGGAGGCGGGCCAACTCCTCTTCGGGTAAATCTTGGACGATGATGGGGGCCTCCTCCTCGAGGGATTTCTGGACCTTATCGAGGAGCTCGGACTCGGACATTTCGTCGGGGTCCTTTTTCTTCATGACCGATTTTTTGAGCCGCTCCAGGCGGCGCTCCACGACCGAGAGGTCGCGGAGGATGAGGTCCACCCGCATGTCGGACAAATCGCGCGCCGGGTCCACGCTCTCGCGCGGGTGGGGCACGCCCGGATCGCCGAAAGCCCTCAGGACGAGGAGAAGGGCGTCGGCCCCCTGGAGGGCCGGGGGGATGCTGTCTTTCTCGGGGGCGGCCTCGCGCCCCTCGCCGAGACCCGGCACATCGGCGAATTCGACGGTGGCGTAGGTGGTTTTTTTTGGTTTGAGGATTTCGCTCAGCTTATCGACGCGCGGATCGGCCACCTGGGCGACGCCCAAATGAACCTGGGATGCGCCGTAACCCCCCGTGTGGGCCGCGCCGCCCGTCAGGGCGTTGAACAGGGTGGTCTTCCCGCTAGCGGCGATTCCGATGATTCCGATTTTCAAAAACGCACTCTCCCCATAGGCGGCGGACAGCCCGCGAGATTAGCAAAAACGTAGCGCTCAAGGTCAAATAACGAGAATTGCCGCGTTCTCCAGCTAGAGCGGCAACGAGAGCGGCGGCGGGAGCGGCCCTGCCACCGGCATCAGCGGTTCACGTATATCGGGCTCGACCAGGCCTGACCGCCGTTCAGCTGGAGCACACGCACCCAGTAGGGGCTGCATCCCCCCGGCGCCTCCTCGTCGGTGAAGGCGAACCGGGCGTTCCAGTCCCTCGTCTGGGCGGCGACCTCGCTCACCTGGACGCGAATGTTCACCCCGCCGCCGGGAACGACGTGCGGCTCGAAACCGATGTCGTCCAGCCGCATCCTGAAGCTCGCCGGGTCGCTGAAAAAATGAAACTCGGCGCCGGGAGGAGCGTCCACGTCGAGCATCACCCCGTCCGGGTCGCCCGAGGTGGCCGTCTGAAAGCGGAGCACCTTGTTCGAGACCCGTTGAATCGTGTCGTCGTACTGATCGAGCGCATAGGGGGTGAAGGTGACGATGCTCCCCTGGCTGAGCGAGATTCCCCCGCGCCAGTTTACTTTTTTGTTGCGCCCGCTTTTGGCCGATACCCCGCTCCACTGCACCCGGATTCTCCGCTGGCCGCTTCCGCCCTCAGGTCGGTTGATCGGGTAGCGGTAGATGGTCTCGAGGCCGCGCTTGACCTCGACGTCGAGCAGCGGGGCGGTGCCGTGGACCTCGACCTCGATCGTCGGCGGCTCCCGGGTGGTGATCTCCTCGCCCATCCAGGCGCCCGCGCAGGCGGTTTTCATCAGGATGCGCTCGCCGTTCGTGCCGTAGGTGCGCCGGGCCTGCATGGCGTCCCAGACCGCCTCCCGGGTGAGTTCCTTGGCGTAAAGGCCGAGCAGCCCCCCCTTCACGTCGAACGTCACGACGTTGTTCGTCCGCCGGTTCGGGTAGACGAGGCCCTGGCGACCGGTGTGATCATCGCTTCCACCGGTGATGCCCACCTTGAAGCCCCGCTCGAGCGCTTCCTCGATGAGCCACTCGAAAGTTCCGTGATGCGAGTGGGCCTCGATGAGGTGGACAAACTCGGGGTCGAAATAATCCAGGTTACAGGCCCGGCCCCCGATGTGGGCGACGGACATGACGTCGTTCCGCCCCCGGAAGGTCTCCCAGAGTTTCGAGATGGGAAACCGGTCGGTATCGGTGTCGGAGAGATCGTCGATGGCCGCGTGCGAGCTTCTGTGTATTTCAGCGTCGTCGCCCGAGAAGTAGATGTTGTAGTCTCCTCCGCCCGAGCGGGTCCCCGACCACTCGTAGCCGAGCAGGGTGACGAATCGCCCCGGCTCGTTGAAAGCCCGGCACTCGCGCTTCACCTCCTCCCAGTCTTTTTTCCACACCCGGAAGTCGTTTCCCTGCCAGGCGGCGAAATCGACGCCCGCCCGGTCCCGCGCGAAGCGGAAATACTCATCCACCGTCCCCGTGCCGACGGTGGAGCGGGTCTGGCCGTGAATGTCGCCCCAGAAGAGGGCGAGTTCATCCGCACTCTCCCGGGGGCAAACCGGCGGCCCCAGGGCGCTTATCCCCGCGGGTTCCTCCATCCGGAGGCGGTAGGGGCCCGCGCCCTCGAGCCGCACCCCCGGCACCCGGCGGGTGCCCCGGTCCTCGGCGCGGAACTCCGCCTCCTTGGGGATTTCATCCCCCTCCTCGCCTTTTGAGAGGCTTTTGTGGAGGCAGACCTTGCCGCGAAACTCCTCGGCGGGGTTTCCCCAGCTGTCCACCGGCCGGACAAGCACATCGAACGCCTCGCCCCGAAGCGGGCGCTGCGGGTAAACCAGATGCCAGTTTTCGGGCGCGCCCCCCACCACACGGATCTCGGGGTTCTCGTTGAGTTCATAGAAATGGTTCATGTTGAAGGTATCGACAACGACTTTCATGGTGTGGCGCGTCTCGGGGAAGGTCTGGGCGCGTATGCCCGGGCCGCCGCCACTCGTATCGCCCACTACGACCTCGATCACATCGCCCTGGCAGAGATAACCCTGGGCCACCCGAACGGCGATGGCCGAGCGCCAGTCGTCGCGGTAGCCCTGCTCGATGTAGGACAGGGCGAGCGTCACGGCGGGGTTCGAGCAACTGGCTGTGACGTAGCCCGAGGCGGCGGGGTCGGTGAACTGGGGCAGCTCCATGTCGCAGGAGAGCCGCTTGCAGATCAGGATGCGCCCCCCCTCGTCGGAGCCGTATTCGCCGGCGGTGAAAATAATTTTCCGGGTATAGAAGCTGCCCGCGATGATGGGGGTATCCGGCTCGATCCGGGCCGAGCCCACATCGAAGCGGTAGGGGTCCAGGCGTTGGTCCATTCTCGTAAACCTCCTCGAGATATTTCAGTGGAATCGGCGGCCCCGGCCGCGGCTCTACGGCATCGGCGGCCCCGGCCCACCTCGGAGGGTGGGAATACGGCTGAGGAGCTAGGCCAACTCGAAACGGCGGGTGCCGGCGTCCATGGCGAATTCGCGGGCCTCGTCGATCAGCCGCGCGAATATATGCTCGGAGGTGTGGCTGTCGCCATACTCATAGGCCGCCATGGATTCGGGATGCCACTGAACCCCGAGAACGAACCGGCAGGAGGTGCATTCGATGGCCTCGATGACACCGTCCGGGCTCCGGGCCGCAATCCGCATTCCCGAGCCGAGGTCCTTCACGGATTGGTGATGATGGCTGTTTACGGTGTACTCTCCCGGCCCGATGGTGGCCTCCAGTTTCGAGGGAAGCACTTCGATGGGATGGAAGGTATAGGTCTCCTTTTCGGCGTCCTCGGGAATATGCACCAGGGCGCCTTCCAGCTGGGCGGCGATGTCCTGGACAAGCGTTCCGCCGGCGGCGACGTTGAGCACCTGAACGCCGCCGCAGATTCCCAGGACCGGCAAATCGCGCGAGAGCGCCCCCCGGCAAATCGAAAGCTCGAAGTCGGCCCGCTTCCTGTTCGGCGGGCTGCATTCGGGGATTGGCCTTTCTCCGAAAATCCCGGGGTCGATGTCGTGGCCGCCGCCCGAGATGACGAGTGCGTCGAGAATCTCGATAAAAGCGAGCGCGTCTTTTTCATCGTCCATCGATGGAAGGAGGAAGGGAATCCCCCCCGCCTTCTGAATAACGTGAACATAAGCGCCCATCAACGAATGACGATCCCGCTCCTTGGGCTCTTCCAGGTATTTTCGTTTCGTGAGATCGCAGGTGATTCCAATTCGGGGACGAATCATCGAGGGATTCCTCTTGAACCATCGCATAAAAACGAATTGGGCGAATTGGCTGTATCCTAGGAACATCCCCCAAAAAACACAACCGGCGTCTTCGTACTCCAGTATCATCTGGACCCGCCGCGTGGCGGCGTTTAGTATTTGGGGCTTGGGGTTCGATGATCGGGCCTGGAGGCGGGAATTTTGTTTCGATTATATTTGACGCGGCTGGTGCTCCCCCTTGTGTTAGTAGCGGGGATGATTTCAATACCTTTCGTGTGGTTTCCCGAGATGGAACCGCCGTCCGATTCCGGACGGGGCGGCATCGCCCACATGCCCTTCCCCGGCGAGGGAGCCGAGCTCACCGATAGAGCCCCCGCCGGAGGGTCCGGTCCCACCGGATCGAAGACCCCCCGCTCCCCATTTCAGCAGGTTATGACGCTGGGCTTCGCCTTGATTCTGATATCGGTCACTATTGGAGGGGTGATGCTCTACGGCATCACGCGGCGCCAGACGGTGAGCTTCAGGAAAAGATTCGCCCCGAAAAAGACGGGCCCCGCAAAAAATCGAAAAGACCTCCCGCCCGCCTAGACCGCGCCGGATTCACCGAGTTCTTCAATCTCACCGGGGGGGTAGCCGAGTTCGGCGAGGATTTCGCCGATGTGCTGGCCGGCCGAGGGAGCGGGCCGTGAAAAATCAAGCTCCCCCCCGCCGAAGGCGACGGGCGAGCCCGGAAACAGGGCCGGGCCGGCGGCGGGATGGTCCACCTCGACGAACACCTCGGGAAACCGCTCCTTCACCTGGGCAACGTCGTTGATGGCGCTGACGGTGACTCCCTTCGGGATGAGGAACGCCTCCCATTCGGCGGTGGTGCGCCCCTTCAATATCTCCTCTAAAACCTCGCGCAGCGCGCCGTCGTTTTCGACGCGTTCCCGGTTCTCGGCAAAGCGCGGGTCGACTGCAAGATCGCCGCGGCCCAGTGCCTCGACGAGCACCCTGTAGCGGTTGGTGTTCGATATGGCCACGAAAATGAGACCGTCGCGGGTATGGTAGCCCGAAAACGGAGAGACGACCGGATGCGAAAGCCCCTCGGGGCCGGGGACCTCTCCCGTGAAGCTGTGCCGCGCGACCGGATTTTCCATGATGTTGACCGTCGATGCCAGCATCGAGGCGTCCACGCGGCAGCCCTCGCCGGTGCGCTCGCGCCGCCAGAGAGCCGACAGAATTCCCGAGAGGAGAAACAGCCCGCTCGTGATATCGACGATGGACACCCCCGCCCGTACGGGCGGTCCGCCCACCGGGCCGGTCACGCTGATGAGGCCGCCCGCCGCCTGGAGCAGGCTGTCGAACGCCGGGCGTGCAGCGCCTGCCCCCCCGGTTCCGAACCCCGAGACCGCGCCGTAGATCAGCCGGGGGTTTTCCGCGTGAAGCTCCTCCCAACCCACCCCGAGGCGGTCCATCACGCCGGGCATGTAATTTTCGATGAGAACGTCCGCCCCGCGGGCGAGGCGCTTGAATACTCCACAGCCACCGGGGCTCTTGAGGTTGACGGTGATGGAGCGCTTCCCGCGGTTCAGGCTCATGAAGTAGCTGCTCTCGCCCCCGCGGAAGGGGCCGATGGCGCGGCTGTCCTCCCCACCCGGACGCTCGATCTTGACGACATCGGCGCCGTAGCCGGCCAGATAGAGCGAGGCGATGGGGCCGGCGTTGAACTGGCCGGCGTCGATGACCCTGAGACCTTCGAGAATTTTCATGGAGCGATCTGGAGTCGAGAGTGGAAACTTAGCGGCGCTTCGGCTTGCCGCCTCGGGCCGCTTTTTTCCCCGTTGATTTTTTGGACTTTTGTTTTACGGTTTTCTTTTTGGCGGTTTTCTTCTTTGCCGATTTTTTCGCGGTCTTCTTCTTCACGGCCGCTTTTTTCACGGACACCCTCTTGGCCGGCTTTTTCTTGGCCGATTTTTTCACGGCTGCCTTCTTGGCCGGTTTTTTCTTGACCGATTTTTTCACGGCTGCCTTCTTGGCCGGCTTTTTCTTGGCCGATTTTTTCACGGCCGGAGTTTCCGCTTCGCCGGATTCCTCCGCCGGGAACTGGGGCTTCTTTCGGCCCGTCACCAGCCGAAAAGCGTAGCCGATCACCAATTCCTCGTCATCGTTCAGGCCCATCTCCTGGAGCACCAGTTCCACCGGCGAGCCGGGCTCGAGCATGTACTGGAACCCCTCCCAACCGATAATGACGGAATTGACCTTGATGCCTTCCTCTAAAAGGATTACCGCCGAGGCGCGTTCGCCATCGCCCGCCACCGGGGAGGGCATCACCGTCGCAGAGAGTATCTTTCCCTTCCCGCTGAGATGGGTCGTGCTGGTGCTCCGGGGGCAGAAGGGGTTATCGCAGGTGGCCTTCTGGCCCGTTTTTGGGAAGAAATACTCCTCGCACTCCTCGCAAACCGAGCCAATGAGCGCGGGCTTCTGGCGGGAGTTGGTCGGAATGGTGAAGACATCCCGCATAAAGGGCACAACGTTTTTTTGGGACCCGGGGGTATAAATGGGTAATTCTTTGGAGGCTTTACTCATTTATAACCCCGGCGAGGAGTGGCGCCCGAGGCACCAGGCCAGAGAAGGAATTAAAGAAATACAAATACCTCAAATATTGATCGCTCTCGCACTCATCCGGCGATGAATCTCGGCGGGACGGTAGCAGGGGGAAGCGGCGGTGTCAATAAATAAATGAACGGGGATTTGGGCCGCGGAAGGGTCGTCATCGGTTCTGGCCGGAGCCGGCCGCCAGGGCGGGATTCCTCCGCTATTCGGGCCTCTTGAGCTTTTGATGGAGCAGGTCCAGGCGGCGGCGGTTCGCAACGCAGCGCAAGGCCACCCCTTCGAGCTTCGACACCATGTCTTTAGCAAAGCTGGATGGTGGTGTCCCGCTCCTCGCGGAGTATCTGGTTCACCTCCTGAAGTAAACCGAGCAGTTCCTTCACTAGCCGTCTCCTCCGATGGGCTCAAAGAGCTGCTCCCTGATTATACCCATAAAAAGCTCGAGCGTGTTGTCCTCTCTCGGTTCGATATTCACCTGAAACTCGCCGCCGTCAGGGCTCGTGGCCGAAAAGTAGCCGTGCTTCTCGGGCAAAAACGAGGTGGCGTATTGGCTGAACTGCTCCGGGGAGAACTCCGGAAACGAGCGGGCCAGCGATAGAAGCGGAACCGAGACCTGGACCCCGAAATCCTGAAGCGTCAGGATCAGGCACGGCAGATCGGCCCCCTCGGGGTCGCTGACATCGAAGATAATGTTCTCGGCGTCCTCGACGCGCTCGCGCATCACCGGCGCGAACTGCGCCATCTCGCCGCGAAGCTCCGAGAGCAGCCTCTCCGAGGGGCCGGCCACCCCGGCGGCTTCACCGGCCCCGGACGATGGCCCGGACTCCGGCCCCTCGCCCTGCTCCTGGATGACCATGAGCACCTCGAGCGCCCGTTCCAGCGTCTCTGAAATCCGATCGAGGCGCTGGCCGTTCCGATCAATCCGCCGGCGAATCCCGTAGAGGGCGAACGGCAGCGCCGCCCAGACGAGGAAAAGAAAAATTCCCATCGAAGCCGCGAGCAGAAAAATCGGGTCCGTCAGAATCTCGATCATCAGGTCCTCCGTGTAGCCCCCAATCCCGGAATCGATCAGGTGACTGACTATAACAATATCTTTTACATATTATGAAGCGCTCCGGCCATATTTTATGCAGTCTCCCGCCCACTTGTATGACCCTCCCCGCCCCCATTTTGCCGAGTGGAATTTCCCGGGTTGACCGTCCAAATCTGGCCCGCGTATAGTCGTGATCGACTCTGAAAAGGAAAGGCGGGGCGATGAGCACATCTGGAAAACCCATTGATAATACTTACCTTCTGCGGCTCTTCCCCTCGGTGTACGAGCTCGTCGAGGGCCTGCGCGCCGCCGCCGGGGAGGGCCCCTCTGGGGCCGCGCTCGCGGACGCGGCAAGAGAAGCCATCGAGGACCGCAGGCGGCGAATCCTGGCCGGCGGGGACGCCCATAACGGCGCCGAAAGCGCGGACGAAGCCGCCGGCGCGGGCGACACCGAAGCGATCCGGACGGCTCTGCGCGGGGAAATCATCGACGAGGCCTGCTGCCTTCTCGACTCCGCCCGCACGGCGGATCTCCGGCACGTCATCAACGCCACCGGCATCGTCCTCCACACCAACCTCGGCCGCGCCCCGCTGAGCGAGGCCGCGAGGCAGGCCATCATCGACGTCTCCCGGAGCTACTCGAACCTCGAATACGATCTCGAGGCCGGCCGCCGGGGGGGGCGCAGCGGCGCCGTCGAGACCCTCCTCCGAAAACTCACCGGGGCCGAGGCCGCCGTCGTGGTGAACAACAACGCCGCCGCCGTCATGTTCGCGATCCGGATGATGGCCGAGGGCCGCGAGGTCGTCGTTTCCCGGGGGGAGCTGGTCGAGATCGGCGGCTCCTTCCGCATCCCCGACATCATGGCCCAGAGCGGCGCGAGGATGGTCGAGGTCGGCGCCACCAACAAGACCCACGTTAGCGACTTTGAGCGGGCCATCGGCCCGGACACCGCCCTCCTCCTCAAGGCCCACACCAGCAATTTCCGGATCGTCGGCTTCACCGAGGAAGTCCCCCGGGAGGCGCTCGCCGCCCTGGCTCACGCGCGGGGCATCCCCGTTCTCGAGGACCTGGGGAGCGGCTGCTTCGTCAACCCGCCGGGGATTCCCGACGAGCCCACCGTCGCCGCCTCGGTCGAGGCCGGGGTGGACGTCATCACCTTCTCGGGCGACAAGCTCCTCGGCGGCCCCCAGGCGGGGATCATCGTCGGAAAATCCGAATGGGTGGACCGCCTCAAGAAACACCCCATGATGCGCGCGCTCAGGCTCAACAAGCTCACGCTGGCGGCCCTCGAGGCCACCCTCCGCGCCTATCTCGACCCCGAGCGGGCGATGCGCGAGGTGCCCGCGCTCAGAATGCTCGCCGAGGCGGCCGACGCCGCCGGGGCCCGCGCCGATGCGCTGTTGACCGCTCTTGGAATTGAGGCCGCCGGGCGGCTCCGGGCCGAAGTGGTCGAGACCGCCGGGCGCGTCGGGGGCGGCGCGATGCCGCTCGCCAACCTCGAAAGCCGGGCGCTGGCCCTTTCTCCCGAAGGCATCTCGGCCGACCGGCTGGGTGGTCTACTCCGCGCGGCCAGCCCGCCCGTCGTCGCCCGGATACACGAGGACCGCCTCCTGCTCGACATGCGCTGCGTCATCGACGAGGAGATCGAGCCGCTGGCCGCGATCCTCAGGGCCCTGGCCGAGGGGGCGGGCTGACGCTTTAAGTTATATTCCGCCGCCGCGCTGCGGTGATATTTTCTCTCACCCCATCATCTGGGAGGCGCCCTCATGCCCATCGTCAACTCCGGCAGGATCGACATCGACTACGAAATCCTGAACCCGGACTCCCGGGCCACCCCCGTATTTTTCATCAGCGGGCTGAACGGAACGCGCGAGTCCTGGCCCCTCCAGGCCGAGCCCTTCTCGAAGGAGCACCCCGTCGTCCTCCACGACCACCGGGGGACGGGCAAAAGCGCCAAGCCCCCCGGCGTCTACAGCGTCGAGAACATGGCGGGCGACGTCGCCGCCATCATGGACCACGCCGGGGTCGAGCAGGCCCACCTGGTCGGCAGCTCGACCGGCGGCGCGATCATCCAGGTCCTCGCCATCGATCATCCCGCCAGGGTGAAGAGCGCCGCGATTTGCAGCTCCTGGCCCAGGTCCGACGCCTTTTTCGTCCGCCAGTTCACGATGCGGAAAAAAATCCTCCTCGAGATGGGCTGGGAGGACTACACCCGCCTCGCCTCCATCTCCCTTCACGCGCCCAAATTTTTCACCGACAACTTCGAGCGCCTCCAGGAAAAGGAAACCCTCGCCATCCAAAACGCCCCGCCCGCCGAAATCATGGCCGAGCGCATCGACGCCATCATCGCCCACGATCAGCTCGGCCGCCTGGGCCGAATCAACGTGCCCACCCTCGTCGCTGTCGCGCGGGACGACGCCTGCACCCCGCCCTACTACGCCGACCAGCTCGCCGAAAAAATCCCCGGCTCCCGGCTCCACCTTTTCGACTGGGGCGGGCACTTCGTCTACCTCGCCCGCCCGGAAGAATTCAACAACGCCATCAGGGCATTTATCGAGGAGAATGATGGATAGCGACTGGCTAAAAGACACCCGCTGGAAGGGAGAGAAGGTCCCGCCCGAAAAGCTCCGGGAGATCCTCGAAGCGCATGAAAAGTTTTTGTCCTCGGACGGTTCGGAAGGTGAACGCGCGGACCTGAGCGGGGCACGCTTGTACAGGGCAGAGTTGAGCCGGGCAACCCTGGACGAAGCGGACTTTAGCGGGGCGACCCTGAGCCGGGCGAACCTGAGCGAGGCAAACCTGGTTGAAGTGAACTTGAACAAAGCGAACTTGATCGGAGCAGACCTGAACAGGGCGGACTTGGGCCGGGCAAACCTGAACGGGGCGGACCTGAGCAAAGCGGACCTGAGCGAGGCGAAACTGAACAAGGCGAAACTGAGACGGGCGGACATGAGCGGAGCGGACCTGGCCGAGGCGGACCTGAGCGGGGCGAACATGGACCAGGCGGACATGAGTGAGGCGAACATGAGCAAGGCACGCCTGACCGGGACAGAACTGAACTATGGGAACCTGAGCTGGGTGAACCTACGAGATACTGACCTGACCGGGGCGTCCCTGTACCGGACAGACTTGAGAAGAGCGGACCTGTTAAGAGCAGAATTGACCGGGGCAAATTTAATATACTCGAAACTCTCCGGATACTCGAAACTCTCCGGCGCCCGGTTGGACGAAGCAATTTTCCTGAGGGCAAATCTGACGAACTCCGTTTTGTCGGAGGGGCCACCTCCGGAAAAAGATCAGGCCGAACTGGATCAGGAAGGCACGAAAGAACAAAATCAGTCTGATACGAAACCTGAAGACCTCCCCGACGCGACGGTAGCGGGGGCGTCTTTCGGCATGGCGAACCTCACCGGGGCCAAACTCCCTGCCTCCCTCAACGAGTTCCGGGACGCCCTCAAGAGCGTCGAGGACACATCGCGAAACGCGAGCTCGCTTTTTTTCGGGGTGCTCGGGCTTTGCGCCTACGCCCTGCTCGCGGCGGCCACCACTACCGACGGCCAACTCATCCTGAACATCATCAAGCTAAAGCTGCCCCTCATCGCGGCGGAGGTTTCCGTCCTCCTCTTCTTCATCGCCGCCCCCGTGCTAACTCTCCTGCTGTTCACCTACTTTCTGTTCTACCTCGCCCACCTTTGTGAGCTGATGGCGGAGCTTCCCGCCGTCTTTCCGGACGGCCTCCCACTCCGGCGGAAGGTTTACCCGTGGATGCTCAACCTCGCCGTGGAGTGGTGGCAACGGGCCGAGCCGGACGAAAAACAGGAAAATGAAAACCGTAAGGACCCACCTGCCAGAATAAAGCGCGTGAGGGAGTGGATAAAATCCCTTTTTAATTTCGAGCGAAATCAGGCCTGGTTCGCAGTCTTTCTGGCCTGGGGGCTGCTCCCGCTGACCGTCGCGATCATGGCCTACCGCTTCCTGGTTCGGCGCGACATAATTTTGAGTGGTGTTTTCCTCGCGCTGGTCGTCATCGCCACGCTGTTTTCCTCGATCTTCTACGAGCGTGCCCGCGCCGCCTTGAGAAGCGAAAAAACTTATGGACGGTTACGGAGGCCCCGCAAAATAGCCGTATACTTTTTTTTCATCGGAGGTCTCACCACCGTGCTCGGATTCTGGGGATTATTGCCCCTCACGACGCCGAATATTCAGCTCAGGGGAGCGAATTTCGAGAGAAAGGTGTTCGGCGAGGTGAATCTCACCGGGGCGAATCTGAGCTTCGCGAAGCCCAAGGGCGCGGACATCCGGGGGGCGACTTTGGAGGAAGTGGATTTGTACCGAGCCGATCTCATGCAGGCTGACCTGTCCACCTTGGAAAAGTCGGCGAAAATGCGGGGGGCCAACCTGCGGAATGCAGATCTCGCCGAGGCGGTTTTAAGAAGCGCGGATTTGACCGGGGCGAATCTATTCAGAGCGAAACTGAACGAGGCGTATCTGTGGAAAGCAAATTCAAGAAATACGATCCTGATTGAAACGGAATTAAAAAATACGTTTCTGGTCGGCGTGAATATGAACAGTGCGAATATGAAGAATGCAAAATTGAACGGGGCCAATCTGAACCTCGCGAAACTGAAAGAAGCCAATTTGAGCGGCGCGAAACTGAACGGGGCTAATCTGTCCTTCGCGGACCTGACAGGTGCGAAGTTAAACAACGCAGATTTGACTGGAGCCAGCTTTCTCGGAGCCGAGGGGCTAACAAAACCCCAGATTAAATCGGCCCTATGCGGATAAGACGGTGTTGCTACCTAAACGCCCCAAGGGGAGCAAGCTCCCTGACCTCAATCAGCCGCCGAAGTGCCCCAAGAAAAAATAACAACCACCTACAACCACCAACAATCCATCGGGCGTTTTTTGCTACAATGAAACCATCCACACGGGACGCCGCCGGCGCGGGAATCACAGCCGTGCGCTAGCGCCACACAACCGGGAAATTAGCCTGTGAAGCACATCATCATCGGGACGGCCGGGCACATCGACCACGGGAAGACCTCGCTCGTGCGCGCGCTAACGGGGACGGACACCGACCGGCTCAAGGAGGAAAAGGAGCGCGGCATCACGATCGAGCTGGGCTTCGCGCGGCTCGAGCTGGGCGAGATGAGCGCCGGGATCGTGGACGTGCCGGGCCACGAGCGCTTCGTGAAGAACATGCTCGCCGGGGCGGGAGGGATCGACATTGTCGCGCTCGTCATCGCAGCGGACGAGGGGGTGATGCCCCAGACGCGGGAGCATCTGGCGATCTGCCGGCTGCTCGGAGTGAAAACCGGGCTCGTTGCGCTGACGAAGACCGACCTCGTCGAGGCGGACTGGATCGAGCTGGTGACCGACGATCTGGCGGATTTCGTCGCGGGGACGTTTTTGGAGGGACAGCCGGTGGTGCCGGTGTCCTCCGAGACCGGGGAGGGGCTCGACCGGCTTAGAGAAGAACTCGCCCGGCTCGCCGAGGGGGCCGCCGCCAAGAGCGGCCGGGGGATCTTCCGGCTGCCCATCGACCGGGTGTTCACGATGCGGGGGTTCGGGGCGGTGGTGACGGGAACGCTCTTCAGCGGGTCGGTGAAGGTGGGCGACCGGGTACAGCTCTTTCCGGGCGCGGCGGAGGCGCGGGTGCGCGGGCTTCAGGTCCACGGCGAGGCGGTCGAGGAGGCCGCCGCCGGGACGCGAACGGCGGTGAATCTCCAGGGCATCGAGCGGATGGAGATCGAGCGCGGGGACGTGCTCGGCCGGGCGGGGGAGCTCAAGAGCACCTACATGCTCGACGTGCGCCTCGAGCATATCGCCGACGCCCCCCGCCCGCTCAGGCAGCGCGCCCGGGTGCGCTTCCACACCGGCACCTCGGAGGTCATGGGCCGGGTCTCGCTGATCGGGGCCGAGGAGTTCGAGCCGGGCGGGGAGTGCTTCGCGCAGATACGCCTCGAGGCGCCGGTGGCCGTCCTGCCGAGGGACCGCTTCGTCATCAGGAGCTACTCGCCCGTCGTCACCATCGGGGGCGGGGAGATTCTCGACGTCGCTCCCCGGAAGCACCGCCGCCTCCGCGCCTCCTCGATGGAGCGGTTCGAGGCGCTGAGTGAATCGGACGAGCCGGGGCGGCTCACCATCCTCTTGGGCGAGGCGGGTGTGAACGGAGCCGACACCGCCGCCCTCACCGGGCGGCTGACGCTCACCTCGGGTGAAATCCGCTCCGGGCTCTCCCAGCTTGCCCAGAAGGGCGGGGCGGTGACCGTCGAGGCAGACTCTGGGCTCTCCCTCACAAGCGGGCATTTTGATGCCCTTCAGGAATCGATCACGGATTTTCTCGCCGGGTACCACAAGGCGAACCCGCTGCGCCCCGGCGCTCCGAAAGAAGAGGCGCGCGGCAAGGGCGGGGGCGCGGGCGAGCGGGTCTTCAACGCGGCGCTCGGCGCGCTGACAGGGGCGGGCGCGGTGGCCGAGGAGGGCGGCCTGGTCCGCCTCGCCTCCCACAAGGTAAAAGTCGGGGCCGTTCTGGCGAAGATGAAGACCAAGCTCGAGGGGTTCTTCAGGGCGGCGAACTTTCAGCCCCCCGTCTTAAAGGAGGTGTTCGGGGCGGCGGGGACCCCCGGCGACTCGGGCAAGGAGGCGCTTCAGGTCCTCGTGGACGAGGGCGCGCTCATCCGCCTCAAGGAGGATCTGATCTACCACCGCGAGGCGGTGACGGCGGCGCAAGCGCGGCTCGTGGGCTACCTGAGCGACCGGGAGGACATCTCGGCGTCCGAGTTCCGCGACCTCCTGGGCATCACGCGAAAACACGCGATCCCGCTGCTCGAGTATTTCGACACCGCGCGGGTTACCTTCCGGGTCGGGGACAAGCGCGTGCTGCGCTCCCGGCCCGGCGCGGATTAAACGCCCCTCACGCCGGAATTAGAACCAAAACCATTCGCACGCCGCCGCGTGCGACCCTCTCAAGCGCACACTCCCGCTATTTCGGATCCAAGCCCATCGGCGAAATTCCACCGAATTTTCGCCTCCATCGGCAGATATTCGCCGATCCGGCGGGCATTTTTTCTGGTATAGACCCACTAAAGCTTCATTTATTTCATCAAGTTGTCGACCGGAGAATCTTTTTATGGCGCAGCCCTCGCCTTCTATGGGGCATGGCCGCATAGTGCGGTCCAACAAAATAAGAAAGAAGAAACATCACGAGTAATCATCTGGAAGCGAAGCGAAACACTTTTCACTCTCTCGGAAGGAGCAAGGCCGTGGACTCTAGGCGTCTTACCGGATTCATCGCCGCTTTTTTGTGTGCGGCTCTCTTTTTCTTCCTCACCGCCGCGCCCAGGGCAGAGGCGGCGTGACGATCCAGGATGGGGACCGGTCACAGCCAAATGCCTGGACGTTGTCGTTGCCAGCAAGGCAGACGGGGCCAATGTCCAGCAATGGTCGTGTCATGGCGGGAGCAATCAAAAGTGGGAACTTGTAAAAACCAACCAACCGTATTTCTTTATCAAGAGCGTCAACAGCGGCAAATGCCTGGACGTTATCGTTGCCAGCAAGACAGACGGGGCCAATGTCCAGCAATGGTCCTGTCATGGCGGGCCGAACCAAGAGTGGGTGTTTTTGGATGGTGTGCAGCTCTCCAATGACGTACATGTTCCGAACGTGGCGTACAAGACGCTGGCCCAGGCCCAGGCGGCGCTCACGGCGGTGGGTTTAGGCGCAAGCAGCCAGATCACATATCAACAAATCTTTAGTAACCAAGGGGACACGAGTAGAAACGGCCAGGTTGCCACCCAGAACCCGGCCGCAGGCTCAACAACGGCTCCCGGAACCGTGGTCGCACTTAAACTTTTCCGAGTTATGGTAATGCTCCCGAACGTGATGGGCCAGACGCTGAACCAGGCCGATGCGGCGTTTGCGGCGGCGAAAGTGTCGGAAAATGGCGTCAAAGTCACAGTCATCCATCCGGAAGTCTTTAATAGACCGGATCTCCACGACAAGGTGTTAACCCAGACGCCGGCCGGGAGTAGTAATCCAATTCTTTACGTGAATTCGGTCGCGATCACGGCAGGCAGAAACGTCAACCGGGTCCCCCACTACCATTCGAAAACGCTGGCCCAGCTTAAGGCGGAAATTACAAGTGGCGGGATGTCCTACACTGTGCACCAATTAGGTTTTTATTCCCCGTATGCACCTCGAAGTTCAGTGTCATCTACAAACCCGAAAGGCGGGAGTATTGTGGCTCCTGGAACTGTTGTTAAGATGTGGGAACCTCTAAAAACCGCCTAACTTCCCCCGATTTTGTGTTATCGCAGCATTTTAGCCACAATTCATACCCATTTTACCTTCGGCCATCGGAACTCCGAAGAGCCTCCCGGTGGCCGGTTTTTCTCATGCGCGCGCAGGTATCCCGTCTCTGGCCAACCAGACAAGGCGGCGCATGTTGTAGACCAGGTTCATCATTCCGATCCTGGTTCGGGCCCTGG
>PVBE010428509.1_pt1 | contig 17120 bp, 10 predicted proteins | sample 1631181 | NCBI WGS metagenome assembly PVBE01 (sample SAMN08397723, study PRJNA350692) | Marine metagenome, whole genome shotgun sequencing project. | isolation source: water | place: Pacific Ocean | collected 2012-04 | reverse complement strand
GGTACGAACGGCAGGAGGCAGGGGGACACCCGTCGAGACGGTACCTCCCGTAAAGTCGTTCCAGTAGACCGCCTCGTCGGCCACGAACCGCACTCCGTTCGTCGCGACGAGGATCACGCCGAACGCCTGGTCGGCCAGCCCTGGCACCTCACCGCTCACCCAGACGGTCCGCCGGCCGAGTGGAGGGATCGTGTAGCGCGCGACGATCGGCCCTCCGTGCGCTCGCATGAAGGTGGCCTCGACGTCGGCGGACCGCCGCGGGTCGGGGTTGGCGAGCAGCACAAACGTCTCGAAGCCGAGGGCCTGGCCGACCACGCCCTCGGCGAACCCCACCGCCGTGGTGGCAGCCGCCGCTCCGGTGGAGGCATGCGCCAGGATCCACCTCCCGTCCGCCGGATCCGCCCTGTACATGATCCGCTCGACGACGACCGGCGCCGTCGCCTCGACGCGGGTCCAGAAGTCGGCCCCGGATCGCAACGCCGAGGCGACGTCGTTCACGCGGATCTCGCGTCGGGCCCCGGGCGCGACGGCCACGGTCCGATGGACGACGGCTCCGGTGGTCAGATGGTAGGTGAAGGTGACGGTCGACGGCGTGGTGTCGGGATTCGCGATCGCGAAGAAGGTCTCGAAGCCGTGGCGGGTCGACCCCTCGGCGAACAGCCACTCCAAGGCGGGCGCCGTCACGCCCGGGGACGCATGCATTGCCGCGAACGCCGGTGCAGGTCCCACGTACTGGGACCGTGCTGCGGTGATCGGCACGCTCGAAGTCACGGCCATTCCGAACGATCGTCCAGCGAGCGACGGAACCGCCAGTCCGACCGGAATCGTCCGCCGGGTGCGCGCGGGAACAGAGAACATCTCCGTCCGGGGCGCCAGACCGGTGTCCGGTAGGAACCGCACCGCGACCGTCGCCGGCGTTGCCGCATCGTTCGCCAAGAGCAGGTACGTCTCGAAGCGGCCAGCTCGGCCGGATGCGAACTGGATCGGCTTCTCCGATCCCTCCGCAAAGTACCACGACGTGCTGGCCGCGACGCTCGCGGGAAGACGTCCGCCATCGGCGAAGAGCTGCGCACCGTCGACGTAGGTCACCTCCTCGACGACCAGGGGAAGGCCGGCGTCTGATGACACGGTCGTGCTCAGGCCGGTCGTCGATCCGGCGGCACGCGACAGCAGCGTGCCGGCGACGGCGAACGGCACGGTCACCCGGGTGCGCGCTGGCACCTTGATGACCGTCTCGACCTGCTTGCCGGCCTCGTTCTGAAACGCGAGCGTCACGGCTGCCGAGGCCGCGTTCGGGTTCAGGAGCAGCAGGAAGCTCTCGAGAGGGCCACCGAAGGCGCCTTCGGCCGAACGGTAGGTGAAGATGCCCGAGGAGACACGGAGCGTGTACGGCCGGCTCCCCGAGCAGCCCACGGCATCGGTCGCGGTCACGGTGAAATCGAAGAGACCGACCGCCTTGGGCTCGCCGGCGAGCACCCCCGAGGACACCGACAGCCCATCCGGCAGCGTGCCTTCCGTCACATCGAAGCGATAGGGGGCAACCCCTCCGGCCGCCGCGAGCGTCGTGCCCGGGTAGGCCACGGTCGTCTGTCCGTCCGGCAAGGCCGTGGGCCCCAGCGTCACGGTTCGGCACGTGACCCGATGGGCTACGCCAACCGACGTGCTGCCGGAGAACCGCGCATCGCCGTTGTAGGTCGCCGTCAGAATCCGCTTGCCCGGGTTCGTCAGGACGAGGTGTACCGTGCCCAGCCCCACGTCCACCGTGATCTGGTCGACTCCATCCCCGATCGTCACCGCACCGGTCGGCGTGCCCGTCCCCGGAGGATTGGCCGTCACGCGGTAGCTCACGCTCACAGGATCGCCGATCTGCGTCGACGTAGCGGTCGAGACGCCCGGTGCCGGTACGACCTGCGTGATGGTCGTCGTGGTCGCCGCGCGCGGCGTCGCCTGCCTGGGCCGCGCGGCCGCGACACCCTCGTCGGGCCACGGGAGGGTGAGCGTCAGCACCAAGAACGCGGTCACGACTGGGATGAGCGACACGGGTCTAGAGCTTCGTACGGTCATTCGGTCGGTGTGGACAGCAGGCTGAAGTCGACCGATACCACACGGGACTTTCACCACGGGCTGCTAGGGAGAGCAAGCCCTGTACCGGACGACGGCGTCCCGGAAATGCCGCAACGGCGGGCGATCAAGAGCGGCGAGGAGAGGAAGCGGAAGGTTTGACGTCGACGCGGGGGTAGTTCGGACTACCCAGGGAAAAACGTACACGATCCGGACCCCGGCTCGGACTCAGGGCTGCGCCACCGCTGCGGGGACCGTCTCGGGGGGCCCGCGGAGCCGATCGACGTCCAGGTCGCGGCCCCTGATGTTCTCGAGCAGGTTCTCCACGAACGGGCGTCTTGACCTGGGTATCCCAGACACATACCGTAGCCCACGACCGACGACGTTGTCGGCGAGGAGAGAGACCCGTGTCGGATCCCAGCGATCGGGCTAGTCCACCGTCGACCGGCCACCCGCCTTCGGAACCGGTCGGATCCCGCTCCCACGGGCACCTCCCGCGCTGGGGTACCGCGGCGCTGCCCGTCCCCCCGACGTTCACGCCCCGCAACGTTGTGCGTACGGTGGGCCCCGGCATCATCGGCCTCGGGCTGGCGATCGGGAGCGGGGAGTGGCTGCTGGGCCCCTCGGTCGTCATCACCCACGGACCCGGGCTGCTCTGGATCACGACCGTCGCGGTCTTCCTCCAGGTCTTCTTGAACCTGGAGATGGCTCGCTACACGCTCTACACGGGCGAGCCGATCATCACGGGCTTCATGCGCACGTGGCCGGGCCCCACCGTGTGGGGATGGGTGTACGCGGTGCTCGCCTTCCTGCAGTATGGCTGGCCGGGTTGGGCGCTCGCGAGTGCCACCGCCTCGGCGGCGCTGCTGCTGGGTCGCATGCCGACCGAGGCCGACGCCGGACTGGTCATCGGAATCGGATATGCCACCTTCGCGGCCTGCTTCCTGATCACCACCACGGGCAAGAAAGTCGAACGCACCCTCGAGGTCGCCATGTGGTGTCTGGTGGGGTGGGTGGCGATGTACCTGCTCTTCGTCGACATCACCACCGTCTCCGCGGAGAACTGGAAGCGCACGATGCTGGGCTTCGTCAGCTTCGGCACGCTCCCGTCCGGCGGCGACTGGCTGCTCCTCGGCGCCTTCGCCGCGTACTCCGGTATCGGAGGAATCGGGAACGCTTTCGTCACGAACTGGATCCGCGACAAGGGTTACGGGATGGGCGCGACCGTGGGCTACATCCCGGGGGCCTTCGGCGGCATCGTCCGGCTCTCGCCTCACGGCAAGATCTTCCCCCTCAATCCCGGCACCCTCGAGTCCTGGCGCGGCTGGTGGCGGTTCGTGGGGGTTGACCAGTGGGGTCTGTTCTTCGTTGGCTCACTGGTCGGGATGGCGTTGACCTCGCTCCTGACCCTCGAGTACGTGCCTCCAGGCTCCGAGATGGGCGCGTGGGCCGTCGCCAATCTGCAGGCGACCGGCATCTCGACCGTACACGGACGACTGTTCTGGTACCTGACCCTCATCTCCGGCCTGTGGATTCTCTTCTCGACGCAGCTCGGAATCGTCGACGGGTTGCCGCGGGCCACCACCGACATCCTGTGGAGCGGGAGCGATGCCGTCCGCCGCTGGCGCGGCGGCGACGTTCGGGCCGTCTACTACAGCGTCGTCGCGGCCTTCGCCATATGGGGCTGCATCGGACTCAACCTCGCCCAGCCGTTGACCCTCATCGTGATCGGCGCCAACGTCGCTGGCATGATCTTCGTTCTGGAGAGCATCCATACGCTGGTGGTGAACCGGCGGTTCCTGCCCCGCGAGCTACAGCCTCCGCGCTGGCGACAAGCCATGTTGATCGGCTGCGCGCTCTTCTATGGGGCCATCCTCACCACGACGATCCTCAGTATCCTGGGGTGAACTCCGGGTGACCCGACCGTCTCTCGCCCACGAGGATCCCGCGCACGCCTCCCATTCACACCGCCGTTCGCCTCCGGTGCAGGACCAATGAGAGGCCGGCATAGTAGAGGGGAAAGCCCAGCGAGACGGCCAACCAAAACCTCGACACCGCGGGCAGCTGCAGGATCAGCGCCAGGACCAACACGCCCCAGGCGGTGCAGAGGCCGAGAGTCAGCGGTCGCAAGATGGGCGTCCGCGAGGGGTACACGTAGCCGATCGGCACGAACACCAGGCCACAGAGCGCCAGCAGGCACACGGCATTGAAGGCGGGAGAGGTGTCGGCAGCGTACAGGTAGAAGGCGACGATGTTCCAGTACGACGGGAATCCCGTAAAGAAGTGGTCGTCCGTCTTGGCATCGGTGCGGCTGAACCCCCACACGCTCGAGAGGAGGATCACCGAGGCGATGGCCAGGCTCCAGTCGGTTGGCAGCCGCCGCGACTCGTACAGCAACAGCGTCGGGAGGAACACGAACGTCAGATAGTCGACGATGTCGTCGAGACGGTCGCCGCTGAAGCCAGGGAGCCACCGGCCGACGTGGGTGAGCCGTGCCAGCCATCCGTCGGTCGCGTCGACGACGGTGGCGGCGAACAGCCACAGAAAGGCCTCCCGGTGATCGCCCTCGTTGACCGCCACCGCCGCCAGAAAGGCGAACAGGACGCCGCTGGCGGTGTAGAGGTGCACCGCCCGGCCCAACCACCGCGCGGGCAGGATACGCATGACGGCAAGACGCCAAGACGCGCCCGGTTCCACCCGGGGGCTGTTCTATAGACCGACTTGCTGCTGGGGGCGGATCAGATAGTAGCGGCCGAGACCGACCCGGCCGTGTTGGCCGAGTAGATCCTTGGCACGCCAATAGTGGGTGACCAGACTCCGCCGCGTGAGCGACGGATCGTTGATCTGCTCGCCTCCGTGGAACAGCTGGCTGTGCCAGATGAGCACGTCGCCAGACTTCGGCAGGAAGCGCTCGACCTCGATGCCCCGTCGTCCGAGCTCCTCGCGCATGCGATCGGCGTAGCTCGACATCTCCTCGTCGACGGCCGCGGTGCCCCCGTTCGAGAATCGATAGGGCGGGATCGCGTGGCTGCCCGGGAAGTAGCGCAGGGGGCCCGCATCGGGGTCACAATCCTCGAGCCCGATCCACGTCGCCACGAGATGCTGGTCCACCGGCGCCGCCATGTAGAGACTGTCGTAGTGATCGGCCTGCTGTGAGCCGAACTCCAGGTTCAGCGTGTTACAGACGAGAGGCGGTCCTCCGAGGAGCTCCTCGAGGACCAGGCTGAGACGCTGCTGCAGAACGATGCTCCGAACCAGATCGGATTCGAGGAAGAGATCGTTGAGCTTGTAGGGATGCCGCTTGGCCTCGAGCGGAGCATCGCTCAGCAACACCCGCCGCTCCTTCGAGGTGCCGATGTAGATGTCGACGACGGTCGGTCTGCGGAACTGCTTCGAGCTGACCCAGATCTCATCGACGAACCGATTGACGGCGTCCATCTCCTCTCTGGAGAAATGTCCCGGGAGGATCAGGTAGCCGTTCTGCTCCCAGAACGACCGCTGGTCGTCTTGGAGGACCCGGCGGGGCGACCGTCTGTACTCCCGCCGGTTCATGGTCAGTGCCACCTTGGCGGGAAGGCGCTTCACGCGACGCAAGAGGTTCATGGGAGTCGGCTCGTACGGCGGCGGGACCGGTCACTATCCCTTTGTGCAACAGCAGGTTACGTACCGGGAAGGCTAGTCGCTGGACGATGACCTGTCAAGCGCCCTTGGGTGACGTAAGCTAGTGGGCGATCGCCGCAACACTTCTCGACGGTGAGGTCCTCGATCGTGCCGACCCCTCCCTCGTCGCCCACACGCCTCGAGATCGAGCTCCAGCATCAAGAGCGTTGGTACGCGCGGGCCATCGAGCAGCGATTCTTCGATCGGGAGGGATTCCGACAACTGATCGCCTGGAACCTACGGGCGCTCCGCGAGGCCGTGCCGATGCGCCCCGACATGAGGGTGCTCTCCCTCGGCTGCGGGCTGGGAGACTACGAGCGCGCCCTCGCCGGCAGCGTGAACCGCCTCGTCGCGGTCGACCTCTCGTCGACGGCTGTAGCCGAGGCCCAGCGGCGGGCCGCAGCCGACGGCGTTCACAACCTCGAGTTTCGATGCGCCCCGATCGAGACACTCGAGTTCTCACCCGGGAGCTTCGACCTGGTGTACGCGTTCGGCGTCCTGCATCACCTCAGCCACGATTCCCGACACGAGCTGTTCCACCTCGCCCACGCCTGGCTCGACGTCGGCGGCTGGCTGTACTGCCGAGACCCGAACGCGCGCGGCGTCCTACGGCGTACCGCCAGCGTCGCGCTCTTGGGTCAGACCGGATTCCACAGCCCGGTCGAACGCGAGCTCGACCCTCAGGACACCGTCGCCGAGATGCGTGGGGCGGGTTTCGAGGAGACGCGGGTCGACTACACGGACGTGCTCGGCGGTCCGCTGCCGTGGATCTTGGCCACCCGAGCACCGCTCTTCTGGCGCACGGTGTTCGCGTTGGACAGGGTGTGGCTGGCGACACCCGGGCTGCGGCGACTCGCGTCGCAATTCTCGGTCACGGCTCGGCGCTGACAGAGGGCCGGTGGCCATTCGCCCACTCGAGACGCGGATCGCCCCAGAGCGCGGCGTCCGCCACGCTGTTGCCGTGCGGCCCGGGTTCGGTGTTGAAGATCACCTCGACGCGCCGGCCCGCGTAGGTCAAGAGATCGACCTCCACGGGAAACCATCGACGGTCGGTTTCGACGTTGTAGGGATCGATGGTCTGCTTGAAGAACTCCTCGTAGCGTTCTCCGTCGGAGACGCCGACCCGAAACAGAGCACCATCACCGAAATCGCTCCAGGACTCCTGCCGCATGCCGACCATCGTCTTGAGCACGGCATTGGGCGGCACCTGCTCGATCACCCAGTTGATGCGACTGAACGGGTGCGCGAAGATGCAGCGCTTGGTCTCTCCCGCGATCGTGACTTCGACAACGGCGAAGCCGTCGTGGAGCGTCCCCATCGTCGTCCGCTTCTGGGCATCCGGAAAACGCTCGATGAGGTCGAGCACGCTCACCTCGAGCTGGCGGTCCCTCCGAAGTACCACCAGACCGACCACCAGGACCGCCAAGAGTCCGACGACAACCTGGAACCACCGTAATCGTAGTATCGAACTCATCCCTCATCCACGGGCTACGGCACCGAACGCTGATGCCCCAGGGTGGCGCGAACGGGCCTGACGGCATGATACCCTTTGGCGGATTGGCAAGCCACCGAGGCCCACGAGCCCCGTGTCTCCCGGATTCCTCACCAAGCTGATCGGGTTGGCCACGTTGTCGCTGCTGCTCGCGATGGGCAGCAACCTCGTGCCCCGATCCCTCGTCGTGAACCTCGCGAGCGAGGCACCTGTCGCCGAGCTTCACGGCTTCCACGATCCCCAGATCCTCGGCGAAGCCGACGGACGCTGGACCAATGGCGACGCACTCGTCCGGCTGCCGCACGTGGGCCCGTTCCCCGCGGTCTTGCGCCTTCGCCTTGCCGGTCATCCTGAGCGCGTGGGCGATCAGGCTCAGGTGGTCATCAACCAGGACCTCACGGCCCGTCTGCAACTCCAGACCTCGCTCGAGACGTTCCATATCGCGATCCCTGACGGCCGTCACGGTGGTCGCCTCAACGTGGTGGTTCGCTCGGCCGTCTCACGCGACGGCTCTGGTCGGCTGTTCGGAATCTTCGTCGACGAGTTCGAAGTCCGCACCGGGGGCCTGGCCGCATTGATACCTGCCTCGTGGGCGGCGGTGTTCTGGGCAACCTTGCTCGTCCTGAGCGCCGCGGTCGTCGCCTCCGGCATTCGGCCCCCTGGACTGGGCCCGCCTGGGGTTCCGCTGGGCACCCGGCCATTGACCGCCGTCTCCGCGCTCGCGGGGGCCGCCATCGTCTGGCTGGTCCTGACGACGCTTCGTTTCTCGGTGCTCCACCACGTTCCACGGGCCGCGATGGCGATGGTCTTCGTAGCCATCCTGGGCATGGGGCTGCACCAGCCTCGCATCCGGGTCTGGCTCGACACGCGACTCGCGGCTGTGCTCCAACGCACCACCGCCCTCGTTTCGCGCCCACTGGTGCTCTGGTCCTTGACGCTCCTCCCCGCGCTCTACCTGATGGGGCTGGTCGCCACGTTTCACGTCGACGTCCCGTCTATGGATCAGTGGGAGCTCGTCCCACAGCTGGACCGCCTGTACCTCGGAACGCTGTCGATCCACGATCTGTGGGCTCAGCACAACGAGCATCGGCCGCTCTTCCCACGGCTCATCATGCTCACCCTCGCCTGGATCAGCCACTGGAACACCGCCTACGAGCTCGCCAGTAGCATCGCCATCGCCGCGGCCACGCTCGCGCTCATCGCACTGCACCTTCACAGATCTCGGCGGTCGGATACGGGATACGGTGCGCTCTGGGTGCTGCCGATCGTGTCGGTGATCGTCTTCTCCGCGAGCCAGTGGGAAAACTGGCTCTGGGGGTGGCAGCTACAGATCTTCCTCAGCGTGCTGGCGGTCGTGACCGGCCTGCTGCTGATTTCGAATCAACAGAGGAGTTGGACGACGTTCGCGGGAAGCCTGGCCATGGGGATCGTGGCCACCTACTCGTTCGCCTCGGGGCTGCTCTACTGGGTGGTCGGCCTGCTCGCCGTGGGTCTTGGGACCAGGCCTCGAGGGCGTCGGCTGGCGATCTGGATGGCAGTGAGTGCACTCGTGATGACCTCGTACTTTCACGGCTTTCGCAGCAGCCCCGACCACCCATCGATGCTCCAGAACTTCCAGAGCCTCGACGGTTTCACGAACTACGTCACGTATGCCATCACCTACCTCGGCGCTCCCCTCTCGAGACAAGATCAACCGGCCGCGGAGATGGCGGGGCTGTCCGGGCTCGTGGCTTTCGGGATCCTGACCGCCGCCCTGCGGCGGCACCCGCGAGTCTGGCCTCATCTCGTCCCGTACGTGCTCATGGGCCTGTACGCTATCGCAGGGGCGGCCGTCACGGCACTCGGTCGCGCGGGCTTCGGCGTCAACCACGCATTGAGTTCGCGTTACACGACGGTGTCGAGCCTCCTTTGGCTCGCCATCGTCGTTCTGCTAGGCTGGGTGGCGACGCAACGACCCAGTCATGAGAAGCGGCAGGGCCTCGGCCGGGGGCCCCTCCTCGCGTATCTGACCATCGCGATCATCGCTGTGGTTACCGTCCGCGGGTCGCACGAGGACGCCGTCGCCTTCGCCCGCTGGCATCGAAGGCTAGAGCCCGCGAGACGCGCGTTGATGGTCTGCTGTGACGATCGATTGCTCTCCAGGCTCTACCCGGATCCGAACGTCGTGCGACAGCGGCTCGCGACTCTGAAGACGCATCGGCTGTCGGTCTTCCGGGACGAGTGAACCCATGAGACAGCGTTGCGGCGTGGTGGAGACGGGAGCAAGGAAGACGTGTCCGTAGCCCTCGTAACCGGCTCGGCAGGATTGATCGGCTCGGAGATGGCTGGCGCCCTCTGCGCACGCGGCCTGGATGTCGTCGGCATCGACAACGACATGCGCCGTTTGTTCTTCGGTCCCGAGGCGTCCACGGTCGCCAGTCGCCGGCGGCTCAGCAAGCTTCCGAACTACACCCACCGGGATCTGGACATTCGCGACCACGAGGCGCTGACGCAGGTCTTCCGCGACTACGGGGATCGGTTCACGTTGATCGTCCACACGGCGGCGCAGCCCTCACACGACTGGGCCGCGCGCGATCCCGTGCTCGACTTCGACGTGAACGCGTTCGCGACTCTCAAGCTGCTAGAGGCGACGCGGCGGCATTGCCCCGAGGCCGTCTTCGTCTTCACCTCCACCAACAAGGTGTACGGGGATACGCCCAACAGGCTGCCCCTGCACGAGCAACCAACCCGGTGGGAGATCGAGCCGTCTCATCCTTATAGCGAGGGCATCGACGAGTCGATGTCAGTCGACGCGAGCCTGCACTCCCTCTTCGGCGCCTCGAAGCTCGCCGCCGACATCCTCGTTCAGGAGTACGGCCGCTACTTCGGGCTGAAGACCGGGACCTTTCGGTGCGGCTGCTTGACCGGAGCGAGGCACGCGGGTGCGGAGCTCCACGGCTTCCTCGCGTATCTCATGAAGTGCGTCTGCGTTGGCCGAACGTATAGCGTCTACGGCTACAAGGGCAAGCAGGTGCGGGACAACATGCACAGCGCCGACGTGGTCAGCGCGTTGCTGGAGTTCTGGGAGGCCCCAAGGTGCGGCGAGGTGTACAACCTCGGGGGATCACGCGCCAGCCATTGCTCCATGCTAGAAGCCATCGATGCATGCGAGGCAATCGCGGGAAAGAAGCTGACATGGCAGTACTCGGAAGCCAACCGCACTGGCGACCACATCTGGTACGTCAGCGACATCCGTAAGTTCCAGTCTCACTATCCAGGCTGGACTTTCAGGTACGACTTGGAGGGCTTGTTGCGAGATATCTACGACGCCAACGTCGAGCACTGGGAGCGCGAGAGCCAGTGACATCACGGACGATCCTGATCACGGGGGGCGCTGGATTCATCGGATCGGCACTCGCGCTGCATTTCCGATCCCGCCGACCATCCGATCGAATCATCGCTCTGGACAACCTCCGCCGTCGTGGCGTCGAAGTGAACGTACCGCGCCTGCGCAGGGCCGGTGTCGAGTTCGTCCACGGAGACGTCAGGGAGTACGAAGATCTCGAGCCGCTCGGAGACCGGCTCGACGTGCTCGTCGAGTGCTCGGCGGAACCCTCGGTCCTGGCCGGCTACGACGGTCGTCCACGCTATGTCGTCGACACCAACTTGAGCGGGTGTGTGAACTGTCTCGAGCTGGCACGGCGCAGCGGCGCGGCGCTCATCTTCTTGTCGACCAGCCGCGTCTATCCGACCGAGGCTCTCCGAGCGCTGCAGTACGACGCCGTGGGGTCGCGTTTCGTCCTCAACGACGAGCAGCGGCTTCCGGGCGTGGGCAAGCGCGGCGTCAGCGAGGAGTTTCCGCTCTCGGGTGCCCGAACGCTGTATGGGGCGACGAAGCTGGCCGCCGAGCTGGTGATCACCGAGTATGCCGACATGTTCGACCTACGAGCGGTCGTGAACCGCTGTGGTGTCGTGTCGGGTCCGTGGCAGATGGGACACGCGGAGCAGGGGGTCTTCGCCCATTGGGTACTGGCCCACGCGTTCCGGTCCCAGCTCGCCTACATCGGATTCGGTGGCAAGGGCCACCAGGTTCGTGACGTCCTCCACGTCGCTGACCTGGCATCCCTGCTGGATCTACAGATCGAGGCCTTGGATGGTCTCGCCGGTGACGTGTTCAACGTCGGCGGTGGTCCATCCAACAGCACCTCGCTCCTCGAGTTCAGCGAGATCTGCACAGAACTGTCCGGGGAACCGCTCCACATCGGCTCCGTTGCGGACACGAGACCTGGCGATGTTCCAATCTACGTCTCGGACACGACCAAGGTCGAGGCTCGCTTCGATTGGCGCCCACGGCTGGGCGTCAGGCAGATCGCGGCGGAGCTGTTCGAATGGGTGAATAGTCACCGCGCATTGCTGGGAGCCACGTTGCCGTGAGCGCGCCGGAGATCCGGGAGGCGCCCGAAGCCGGCCACAGGCTCGTGCTCTCGGTGATCATACCGGCGCACAACGAGGCCAAGTCCTTGCCCGGCGTGCTCAGGTCACTGCACGCGTCCCTGACCGAGCACGCGATCCCGCACGAGCTGCTCGTGGTGGACGACCACAGCCTGGACGGCACCTCGCAGGTCGTCGAAGCCGTCGCCCGACAGATCCCGACGGCACGGTGCGTCGAAAACCGTGCCGCGCAGGGGTTCGGCCTGGCGGTCCGGGCCGGCCTCGACGAGTACGGGGGCGACGCCGTGGCCATCGTGATGGCGGATGGATCGGATTTCCCTGAGGATGTGGTTCGCTGCTATGGTCTGCTGCAAGATGGCTACGACTGCGCCTTCGGCTCGAGATTCCTCAAGGAGAGCCGCGTGGTCGACTATCCGTGGTTCAAGCTCGCCGTCAATCGTCTGGCCAACTTGTTCATTCGCCTGTTGTTTCGCATCCCGTTGAACGACACGACCAACGCGTTCAAGTGTTATCGTCGAGAGACAATCGACGGGATCCGCCCCATCCTCTCCAATCACTTCAACTTGACGGTCGAGATGCCGCTGAAGGCGATGGTACGCGGCTTCAGCTACGGGATCATCCCGATCGGGTGGCGCAATCGGACGGAGGGCGTCTCGAAGCTCAAGCTGAAGGAGATGGGGAGCCGGTACCTGTTCATCGTGATGTACGTATGGCTCGAGCGACATCTGGCGAAAGGAGACTATCGGAAGGCGGTCGGTGACCTGCGGGAGACCGGGCGGCCGGGACGACAGCGTCCGTAGCTCACCTCGCGTGTCGACCTCCCCCCGCCACCTTGACGGGCCCATCCACCGAACGCCGTCGACCCAACGACTGTGGCCCGACGACCATGGCCACAACCGTCGCCCTCGAGGCCGATGCCGCGCGGCGGCGGGTATGCTCGCGCCCATGACTCGACCATCGACCAGCCGTGCTAGCGCCCTGGTCTTCCTCCTCGTCATCTCGACGAGTCTGGCCTGGGTCTTCCAGCGCTCCCTCGTCCACGGCGAGATCTTTTCCCCGGCCGATCTACTCTTCTCGTACTACCCCTGGGCCTACGACGGCCCACGCATCGTCCCCAGCAACCCGACCCGAAGCGACGAAGTCGTCTACCACCAGCCCCTCATGACGACCCACTTCTCACGCATCCGGCGGGGCGACCTGCCCGAGTGGGACCCGTCCACGCTCTCGGGGGCCCCTGCGTTCTTCCAGGGGCTCAACACCGGGATGATCTTCTCGCCCCTCAGTGTGCCGTTCTACCTGCTCCCTCCGCACCTCGCGGTGACGGTCTACGCGCCGCTACGGCTGCTCTGCGCGGGCGTGTTCATGTGGATCTTCCTGAGATCGATCGGCATGGGTGCGCTTGCCGGCCTCGGGGGGAGCCTGGCCTTCAGCCTGAGTGCGCCGTTGGTCATCTGGCTCAGTGCGCCCATGCCAACCGTTGCCCTCTTCCTGCCCCTGGCGCTGCTCTTCGGCGAACGTGTCGCGCGCCACGGTCGGGTCGCCGATGCCGCCGCCCTGGGTCTCGTGCTCGGACTGCAATTCACGGGGGCGTACCTGCCGACCTCACTGGTGGTGCTCGTCATGACCGGCGCCTATGCGGCCTGGTGGCTGGCCTCCGCCCCGGGGTGGCGGCCGACCGCGCTGGTGATCGGCGCCTTCGCGGTGTCCGTGGCGATCGGGGCCGCGGTCCTGGTCCCCACGCTCGGGAACCTGCTCACGTCGCCGGCCGGCAGCCGGTCGATGGCCGACGTACACCTGCCCGTGACGAACTTGGCCACGTTCGTCATGCCGGATTTCTTCGGCAATCCGACCACCCACAATTGGTGGTATCCGGGGGAGGGCAACTACCCCGAGTTCGTCTCCTATCTCGGCGTCACGACGCTCGTGCTGGCCGGGGCCGCGGCCGGCCACCGCCCGGGGCGTCAGAGATGGCGACTCGGGTTCTTCGCGCTCGCGGCCGGCTTCGTGCTGCTCTCGATGTACGGCATCCCCCCGGCCACCTGGATCGCAGCCCTCCCGGGATTCCGACAGATGAATCCGGTGCGCTGGAACTCGGCCCTGGCCGCCGCCACCGCCGTTCTCGCAGCCGGCGGGATCCAGGCGCTCGTCGCGCCGGTCTCGAAGGAGGAACCATCCACGCGGCCGTGGTGGTCGGCCGCGGGCGCGGTCGGCATCGTGCTGCTCCTGGGCGCGATCGCCGCGGCGGCGCTCGCGCAGTACCTGCCCGACATCCGGTCGCGGAACCTCCAACAGCACGAGAAGGCACAGTTGGTCCGCTTCGGGCTGCTCGCGACCGCGGCGGCGGCCCCGTTCGTGCTCCGAGCCTGGACCGAACGCCGGCTGACCCGCCGTTGGCTCGGGGTCGCCGGTGTGGGATTGGTACTGCTGGTCGCGGCCGACCTGGTCTCGGCGCTCGGCACCTTCAACCCCACGGTTGCACGCGACCGCTACCACCCTGACACCCCGGGGCTGCGCTACCTGCAGCGGCACGCATCAGGCGCCAGGATCGCCCCGATCGGAGATCCGCTGGACCTGATCTCCGGGCACGTCTGGTCGGTTTACGGCATCGCATCGGTCACCGGGTTCGATTTCCACGGGGACCCTCGGTACCAGGACTTCCTGGCGCGCGCGAGCGGGACGTCGGCTCAGCCGGCCGTCTGGGATCACATCGGGATCCCGGACCCGCGCACCGTCGACCTCAAGCTCCTCGGGCTGCTCGGCGCCCGGTACCTCGTGGCGTCACCGGTGGCGTCCGCGACGCGAGGAGGAGGATTCGAGACGGTCGGCGAGTTGACGACCGGAAGGGTGCTCCGCCAGACCTTCACGTGCCCCGAGAACGGGCTGCGGCGGGTCGACCTGCTGACGGCCACCTTCGGCCGCCAGAACGCCGGTCGGCTCGCCATCCGCGTAGAGGACCTCTCGACCCGTGTGTCGCTGGTCAGCGACGAAGTCGACGCCGCGGGGGTTCCGAACAACGACTGGTTGACCATTCCCCTGCCAATCCAGCGCAGGTCCAAGGGTCGCCGCTACGTCGTGGAGATCCGCTCCCTCGAGGGCGACGCCGACCGTTCACCGACGCTGTGGACCTCGCGGTTGGACGCCTACCCGGAAGGCGCCCTGGAGCTGGACGGAGTGACGACCGATCGGGATCTGCACTTCAGGGCATTCGCCTCGGCCCCCGACCGCTGGCCTGATGCCACTCTGGTTTTCGCCCGAGACCTGAATATCTATCGTAACGAGCTGGCTCGCCCACGCGCGTGGTTCGTCTCCCAGGTCGAGGCCCAGCCGATCGAGACCCACCTGGACCGGCTCACGAGTCCGGAATTCGCCACCGATCGGCGAGCCCTGGTCGACGTCGGCGGCCCCGACACCCGCTCGGACAGCGACGAACCGGAAGGAGACCTCGGCTCGGTGCTGACCGTCGACGTGTCCCAGCCCGACGAGCGGCGCCTCACGGTGGACGCCCCGCGAGGAGGCTTCCTCGTCATCAGCGAGCGGTATCACGCCGGCTGGCGGGCGGAGGTGGACGGCCGCGAGGTGCCGCTGCGGCGCGCCAACGGAGTTCTGATGGGGGTGACCGTTCCTCCAGGCGCGCGGACCGTCACCCTGGGATTCCGCCAACCCTGGCTGAGGCCCGCCGTGGCCGTGAGCGCCTTATCCTTGGCCGCGACCGGACTCGTGCTCGTGATGGCGCGGCGCCGTCGGCCCACCATCGCACCCGTCTAGCCTCGAGTATCTGGGCGGCCGTCGGAGTGCGGCCGCTGGCGAGGTGCGAGGAGGGGACATAGCGGGCATCTGTGGGTCGTCGTGAGCAATGACCGGTGCCGCAAGCGGCCCGGATGCCCAGCGCGGCGAGTGTTTTTTCCGCTTCGCGCCCCCTCTGGCTCATGACCTGTTGGCGAGCTTCTGCTAAGATGTGAGCTTGCCGTGATTCCGGTAGGAATTGGGCCTTGGCGTTGGTTCCGGGATCAGTGTCCGCCGGGGTCGGCGGTCGCGTGGTTCGGCCTCCCCAGAGATTGGATTGCAGTGACGATGTCAATGCGTAGAACGATCGCCTGTTTCGCGGGATTCGGTCTCTGGGCGATGTCGGTCCCGGTTGCGGCCCAGGTGGCCCCAACCTTCACCGTGAACGGAGGCAGCACCCAGACCGTAACCGTCGGTCGGGACTTCGCAACCGAGGCTGTCGGTGATCCCTGGGACTTCTCGGAGCCCACCGACTACATGTACATGCTCTCGAACGGCTGGAACGGTATCCCCACCATCGCAAACGGCAAGCTGACCGGGCAGGTCTCGTCTACCGACCCGGCCTCCCCGGGCCTGCAGCTCCAGTTCGAGGGGATCAACGGTGCCCTGAACCTGGTCGGACGCAACGGCATCAGCTTCCCGATCGATGCCAATACCTACAGGCGGCTGTCGTTCCGCATGCGGCGCAACCCGGAGACCACCAACATTCTCGATATGTTCGTGGCCACGTGGTACACGGACACCCAGCGCACGACGGGGTCGATCGGCGCCCGCCTGGCGTTGACGCGGGGGTTCGACTCACAGAACAACCGGTACCCGAATCAGTCACCGGTGGCGAACCAGGCCAATCCGCAATACCACATCTACAAGATCGACCTCGATGGGGCCGGGTGGGGCTTCAACCCCGCCTGGACGGGTACGGTGCGGGGCTTGCAGCTGGAGGTCGGAGAGGGCAACCTGAACCAGAACGGGCTGAGCGGATCGACCATCGAGGTCGACTGGGTCCGCGTCTCGAGCCGCGGCACACACACGGCGCCGCTCGCCTGGAACGGCTTCGCCAGCCGTGTGACCCTCACGGCGACCAACGGCACCGACACGATTCAGATCTTTGCAGACGACGGCACGAACGCGACCGACTTCGCCGCGAGCTCGAACCTCACCTGGGACTATGGCTTCCTGCCCCCGGGCGTCTGGACCGTCACCGCCAGTGACGGCGCCTCGTCGCGCTCGGTGACGTTGACCATCGACCCAGCCCCGGTCATCCATCTCACCGAGCCCGACGCCTCGGGTGGTCGCGACTTCGCCAGCACGGTCATCGGCGATGCGTGGGACATGACCAACCAGCAGGATGTGGAACGGCATGGGTTCCTGAACAACGTCTCCAGCGCGACCTATGCCGAGAACGGACTCACCGCCGTCAACTCGGCGAGCGGGCCGTTCGGCCCACCGACCGCGTTGGACCCGGCCGTGTACCTCGCCGACGATTCAACGAAGCCGGTGGGCACCGAGTTGATCATCGACGCCGACACCTACCGGCATCTGACCTTCACGATCGACTACGACCGTGAGGATCTGAAGCTGAACAATGCCCTGGCCAATTTCGGGGGGGTGCTGCGCGTGATCTGGCGGCGCGCGAACAACAACGGCGGGCAACTGACGAACACCCAGGACTACTTCCCGTATGACGGCCTCG
>PVBE010244561.1_pt1 | contig 17121 bp, 18 predicted proteins | sample 1631181 | NCBI WGS metagenome assembly PVBE01 (sample SAMN08397723, study PRJNA350692) | Marine metagenome, whole genome shotgun sequencing project. | isolation source: water | place: Pacific Ocean | collected 2012-04 | reverse complement strand
TTTAGAGCGCCCCTGAAAGGTCGCCTTGGGCCACCTGCACGTCGCCGATCCTGTCATGCGACACCGAGAGGTCGCGCTGCCAGCCGGCGTTGTCCGGATCGGCTTTGGCGAGGCGCTCGGCAATGGCCATAAAGGCCCGGTAGCTTTCAAGCGCCCCTGAAAGGTCGCCTTGGGCCTCCCGCACGTCGCCGATCTTGTTATGCGACACCGAGAGGTCGCGCTGCCAGCCGGCATTGTCCGGATCGGCTTTGGCGAGGCGCTCTCCGATGGCCATCAAGGCCCGGTAGCTTTCGAGCGCCCCTGAAAGGTCGCCTTGGGCCACCCGCACATCGCCGATCTCACTCAAGAGGGCAGAGCGGTCCCGCTCTTCGGTTTTGGGCAGACGGGCAAGCGCACCCTCATAGGTTCGCCACGCCTCCCCAAGTGCGCCGGAGCGCCGGTAAAGACGCCCGAGATAGATGGAGTCCCAAGGATCGGATTGGTCGAGCGCGATGACCTTCCCATAGGCATTTAGCGCGAGCGCCGTATTGACGGCAAAGGCGATCCGGCCGATGCGCCGCCATTGCGCCGCATTCTCGGCCGCCGCCGCCGAAGCGAGATCGGACAAAAGCCGCAGACCGACGTCCAGATTACCCTCGAAGATCATGGCCAGTGCGCGGCGCTCTTCGGCTTTGCCTTCTTCGACCGTCTCGCGTACCGCTTCGCGCGCGTCGGCTTCGGCCTTGGCGTCGATAGGGGCTTCCTCAAGGCCAATCAATTTTGTCAACTCCTTGAAGACGTGGTCTGTGAATTTGGTTTCCAGGCGACGCAGCAGCTCACGGTCTTCTAGGCTCAATCTACCTTCTCGTTCTATGTTTCTGAGGTATTCCAGGCGCGCAAGTATATCTCTGTCGTCTGGCGGAGCTTCTTTGCAAAACGGAATCGCGGCGCTCTGGCCAACGAGCGCCGTTACATCACAGAGAAACAAACGGCCTTGATTGCGCGTGGCATCGTACCAGCCGAGGAAGCCCGACAGGGCCAACGCGGCAGCCGTTAGCTTGCCCCAACCACTCATCAAGCGGCGCTTCCCTGTTATGGCCGATTCCCGTGCCATGGTGCTCCCAGCGTTATGGACTTTGTCCACATCTTTTGAGTGGGTCGAGTAGACGATAACATCCGTAAGGCGGCAGAACCAAGTCAGGATGTTTAAGTCGCTCGACCCTCACGCCTAGACCGGCGAAGCCGGCACGGCCTTGAACGCCACCGATTGGGATGGCACACTCAACGTATAATGGACGCTCTTCCCGGAATTCCTGGATGAACCAAATTATTGGCCCGTGAGGGAATACGTTGTTTGGTTCGCAAATAGATAGACGCTTTCGACATCCGCCGAGGCTCAAGGCGGGCAAGGGCCTCAAGGACAAGGTGAAAGGCCGGTAACATTTCGATGGCAGGTCAATCCACCCGTGTCCCGAAAACGATGCAGCGGACCTACGATGCCGTCACATCCATCACGGACGCATTCTGCCGCGACCACCTGAACGATGAATACGCCCACTACGCCAATCTTCTCGCCGCCGCCCTGTGCCGGAAACGTCCCAGCCCGCTGATCAATGGACGGCCCAGGACGTGGGCATGTGGGGTTCTCTATGCCCTGGGACAGATCAATTTCCTCTCCGACAAGTCTTTCGAGCCGTACATGATCCTGGGCGACCTGTGCGACCGCATGGGTGTGGGAAAAAGCACCGGCTCCGCGAAGTCCCGGACAATCTCCGATGCGTTCGGTCTCCTCCCGTTTCACCCCGCCTGGATGTTGCCCAGCCTCATGGAGAGGAACCCGCTCTCGTCGCTTTTCGAGATCCGCGGACTCCCCGCTGGCATGGATCATCTCCGTGGGCAGGTTCAGGCGGCGGCATTGCGCGAGGTTTTCGCGTCCGAGCCCCGGACAAGCGGCAAACGCGATGCCCTCCTGAAGGACTATCGCCGGCTCCGCAAAATCTCCTCACACCACCAAAGCACCCTGGCCGGAGCCGTGATCGGCGCGCAAGCCGCCGAAATCGCCGTTCGCATCGGTCTTGCCAAGAACGCCCGTGCCGTGGCGTCGATGGATTTCAACGATGTGTCCCCGGCTCTCGACCTCGCCCTCTTCTCAAAGGGGCCGGATGGGACATCTCTGGTCGAACGGTATTTCGACGAGAAACGCCGCCATATGAAACGGCGGGACAGGGCCGTTGTCGAGGCAATGGTCAACAGCCGGTTCTCCGTGTTCGCCACGCTCGACCGGCATCCCGACGCCGGTGTCGTACTCGTGGACATGACCACGGGAGAGGAGGTCTGGTTGATGGACCTCGGTTCCGAGGCGTCGCTGTCGCCAGGGCATCAGGTCGCGTTTCGCCTGTTCCAGCCGGGGAAATTCCATATGACGACGGGCGTGGTCGCTTCCATGAACCGCGATGAAGTCTGGGAAGCCGTGGAGCGGCGCCAATCGATCCGCTACGACAAAGACGACCTTCTCGTCATTGGTGAGCGTGACGCCTTTGCCGAAGCCGTCTATGCCACCGCCATCGAGACCGGTGCGTTGGCCGCTTTTGTCTGATCCGGTCACGCCGCATCGATATCGAACGACAGGAACCGGTCGTACAAAGGTGTCTTGCGATACAGCAACGGGGCACCGGTTTGGTCGTTGGCGGCGGCCTCCACCGTTTCCATCAGGCCAAGCCATTCCAGATACCGCGGCACACGCCAGCGAAAAACGTTGGCGGGATCGAAAGGCAGCTTCCTCTCCGTCTCCACCAGCGGATAGACGGTCGTCCGAACCAATTCCTCGGCCGGCCTCGGCTGATCGGCGACGCGGCGGATCTGGTAAGCTTGAACTTGCCCTTGTACTTTCTCCCCAGCCGGGCGAGATCGAGGATCGCATGGAGAAAATTCAGCGGCGGGAAATCGGGCTCGTATCCGGGCCAGGAGAACTCATCCACCGTGCGGGCGACGAACTTCCGATTGAAGTTGCCGGTGGTGGGTGAAAACAAGGAAATCCGGAAGGTTCTCCAAGGTCAGGGTCGGATTCAGCCGGATCGGCCCGTTGCCAAGCCACTCCGCGTTCACCAGAGGCAGGATTTGGTCCTTGTTCAGGTAGATCAATGCACCACCCCCCCGTCATCGACCTCGTCCATCGCCTCGAATCCCAATCGCCGAAGTTCCTTGGCGGCTCGAACGATGACGGTAAACAGGTTCTCGATCTCCTTGGTCCTTTCCTCGATGATCCGACGGCAATCGTCCAAGGATAGGCCATCCTCGCCGCGTCGCGGTCCCTGTATTCGCTCCGCGGCTTCATCGAACCGCTCGGCGATTTCCTCGAGCCCATGTATCCCGTCCTGGAGAGCAGGGGGCAGTTGCCCTTCGCCGGAATCACCGAACCCGAACAGAAAACCATCCCGGATTTCCGCCGACCGCATCCGCAAGGCGGCAACCATATCATCCCAGTCGCGGAGTTTCTTCGGCTTCGTGAGCTTGACGATAACGCCATCCTGGTGCCGGGCCATGCGGTTCCACAGAGCCATCATGGTGTTGAAGAAGCTCGACGCATCCTGCTCGCCGTCGAACACGGGCAGTTCACCGCCCCAGAATGATTCGACCGTCTTGACGGGGCTCGCCTCGAAATCAAGGCTGGCGATCTCGCCGAGGAACCGCATCCGCGCCACGGGGAACGTCGTGGGACAATGATGTTTCTTCAGAAACATCTCCATGGCGGCGTCACCGGGGTATTTGAAGTTCTTTTGTTTCATCGATGGGACTCACCGCAAGCAGCATTTCTTGTATTTTTTCCCCGAACCGCAGGGACAAGGATCGTTGCGGCCGACGTGCTTGAAGGGGTTCCCGCTTGATCCCCTTGGGGACGGATCGGTTATGGGAGCTGTTCCCATGCGGAAGGTATCCTCGACAATCACTTCGTTCCAAATTTCCGTTACCGCCTCGACGAGATTAGGTGGTGGGTTGCTAGGATCGACCGATTTCCAATCGGCTTTGCGAGAGATTTTCTCGACGAATTGTTTGGCTAATTCGACCACCAAGAATCCCTTGCCGGGGATCAATTTGAGTCCCGTCGGAATATGGGTAACGGCCCAACACTCACGACGTTCCCCCACGTCATGGATGCCGAACACGTCACTGACCAATCCGCTGACGGTCTTCTCGCCTTCCGTCGTTACGATGCCGAAATCACCAGATTCCCAGTCCATGATACCCGTCATGCAATTTTCCCATGGGGCGGCGGGATCGACCTCGGCCATCAAAGGGTCGATCCGCGATCATGGAGCCTACTATAATTCTTGTCGTGCATCGAGCATGCTCGGACCATCACCACCACCGTTCCTCCCCACTCCTTGGCAAAGTCCAAAGCGCCAACGGTCTGGTAAGTATAGGGATCGAAACTAGCGCCGAAATGCGTTTAAGGGAACTCCCGAGAGCCTGGAAATGAAACGAAATGAAACGAAAAAATTCGAATTGAAACGATTGATTCCTTGCCCGGCCAGTTGCCTGGACGGCGTCTGAATTGCCGATATTCGAAGAAAGGGGTAGGATGCCGGCTCCCACGAAAACAGACCATTGGCATCCCATGGACATCAAGGACTACATTCGCTCCTTCCCCGATTTCCCCAAGCCCGGCATCCTGTTTTACGACATCTCCACCCTTCTCGCCCACGAAGATGCCTGGCAGGTGGCCATGGGACGCATGGCGAAAGCGGTCAGACGGCATCAGCCGGATATCCTCGCCGGCATCGAATCGCGCGGCTTCCTGGTGGCGGCGCCCCTGGCCCTGAAACTGGGCTGCGGTTTCGTCATGGTGCGCAAGCCGAGCAAATTGCCGGGCCGGACCATCCGTCATGAATACGACCTGGAATACGGCGCCGATATCATCGAGATTCAAAATGACGCGGTCGAGAAAGGCCAGCGGGTGGTGATCCTGGACGACCTGCTGGCGACGGGCGGCACCATGGCCGCCACCGTCGAGTTGTTTCGGAAAATAGGCGCCGAGGTGGTCGGCGCCGCCTGCATCATCGAGCTGACCTTTTTGGGTGGCCGGTCGAAACTGGACGTGCCGTTCACGGCCCTGATTTCTTACGACGAATAGCTTTTTTCCCGGCCTCCGGGTAGGAGGTGGCGTGCCGGGCGACCTTTTTCATTACCGTCGGCAAGGCGTGATCCGGCAATTTTTCGACCGCCGACCAGAAACCATCGGCCGGCGACGAATCGGTGGTCCGGCCACGGATGACGGCGAGACGCAGATGGAAATGAGTGAAGGTATGGTGGACGACACCAGGGAGCCGCCGCCAGGAAGCGGCCACTGGGGCCATGCGGCGGGCTTCCTCGAGCGTCCAGGCGGTTTGCCGCCAGCCGGTCGATGGAAATTCCATCATCCCGCCCAAAAGTCCCGTTTCGGGCCGGCGGCGAAGGAGCACCGCGCCGTCCTGGCGGACGGCCCAGAAGACGATCCCCCGGCGGATCGGCTTGGCGCCCTTGGTTTGCCGGCGCGGATAGGATTGCGGGTTTTCCGCCCGCTTGGCGGCGCAGAACTCCCGCCAGGGACAGGCTTCACACGCCGGCCGGCGCGGCCGGCACAAGGCGGCGCCCAAATCCATGAGGCCCTGCGCGAAATCGCCGGGCCGTTCCGTTGGCATTAACGCTTCGGCCAAGGTGGCGATTCGCCGCCGGGCGCCCGGCAAGGGATCGGTAATGGCGTAAAGCCTTGCCAGCACCCGTGTCAGGTTGCCATCCACCGGCGCCCGGCGTTGGCCATATGCGATAGCGGCGATGGCGGCGGCGGTATAAGGGCCGATGCCGGGAAGTTTCTCGAGCTCATCGGCATCGCCGGGAAAGCCGCCGCCCATGTCACCGGCCACCAGCCGCGCGCATTTCAGCAGGTTGCGGGCGCGGGCGTAATAGCCCAACCCCTGCCAGGCGTGAAGCACCTGATCCTGGTTCGCGCGGGCCAAGTCCGCGACCGTCGGCCAGCGGCCGATGAAGCGGTTGAAATAAGGGACCACGGCATTGACGGTGGTCTGTTGCAGCATGACTTCGCTCAGCCATACGTGGTAGGGATCCGGGGTCTCGCCGGCAAGCGCCCGCCACGGCAACCGGCGGGCATTGCCGTCGTACCAGGAAAGCAGGCTGGCGTGCAGTCGCGGTTGTTCCATGCCGGCCATGCCCGTATTCTATCGCCGAGTCCGGCGAGCGCAAACCGGGAGGACAACCCAATGACGAGAAGGGGACACGGCCCGCGCGCGTTGGCGGCTATGGTGGCCAAGATCACCAATCCTGTATTCAAGAAGCGGGGTCTTGCCGGTGGCGCCATCGTCAATGATTGGCCGGTTATCGCCGGCCCGTACTTGGCTGCCCGTAGCGCCCCGGAAAAAATCGTCTACCCGGCGGGCGAAAGCAGCGATGGAACCCTTCACCTGAAGACCGACAGCGGCGGCCTGGCCACCGAATTGCAACACCTGGAACCGGTCCTGCTCGAGCGCGTCAACACCTACTTCGGTTATCGCGCCGTCGCCCGCCTGAAGCTTTTCCAGGGGCCGCTCAAGGTCGGTGACCGGAAACCGCCGCCGCTTCGCTCCTTGCATCCGGCGGAAGAAAAAGACCTGCTTCGCCATTTGCTTGTTGTCGACGACCCAAATCTCCGGCAAGCCCTGGAAACGCTGGGGCGGGCGGTCAGGGCGCGGCGCGGCGGCGGCACGGACGAATAAGCATTCGTCTTCTTCGCCAGGAATCGACATATCAATGGCCGGACCCTCCATTGGCGGCTTGTGGAAGAACGCCGGTGATTCTATAATCTTCTATATTTTGTGGAAAAGGAGGAGTAAATGCTCCGTTTCTTACTAGGTTTAGTGTTTTTAGCGATCCTGCTGCCGGCCCGGCCGGCCTTCGCCGGCCACCATCCGCGGGAACAGCCCTTGAGTGAATACCCCTTGGTGGAAAAGGTGTGGGGCCAATCCGATGCCCCCGTCACCATGATCGAGTATTCTTCTCTCACTTGCCCCCACTGCATGGCTTTTCACCGCGACACCCTGCCCAAGATCAAGGAAGCCTACATCGACACCGGAAAGGTCAAGCTCATTTTTCGGGATTTCCCTTTGGGTTCCCCGGCCCTGGCGGCGGCGATGCTGGCCCGTTGCGCTCCGCCGGAGAGGTATTTCGGGATGATCGAGGCGCTGTTCCGCTCCCAAGAGATCTGGTCGAGCATTAATAATCCCTTGAAATACCTTGAACGTATCGCCCGTCTTGGCGGCATGTCGAAAAACGATGTCGAAGCTTGCATGAGCAATGAAGCCTTGATGAAGGCGATACAGGCAAAAGCCGCGGCGGGTGAAAAAGAACACGGGATCCGTGCCACGCCCACCTTCGTCATCGAAGGCGAAAAGGTGTCGGGCAACCTCCCGTTCGAGGATTTCCGGGTCATCCTCGACAAGGCTGTGGCGAAAAAACAATAGGCTTAAGGGCTAGTGTTCCGTCTCATCTATAAGGTGCCCATACGATCGTTTTTCCCGTTTCCTCGGCAGGCTTGCGGGGAACCGTGGCGCCGGTGGCGCCGCGTAAGTCGCCGCAAGGCGCGCCGTCGATGCCGGCGCATCGTCAAGCGCTCCCGACGCCCCGGGGGGCCACCGGGGGGTGTCCCCCCGATTTTAAATGCGGGGGGCGCCCCCGCGGCCCCCGAGGGGACGGGAAAAACGACCCTTTGGGCGGCCCCGCAAGGCTTCCGGACGGCGTCGCGCGCCGTTTGTGGTGGACGGCCACCACGGCGCGACGCGCTCCTAGCCGGAAGCCTTGCAGGGCCGTCGTACGGGTACCTTATAGATGAGACGGAGCACTAAGCTTTGTTGTGTTTCAATAAGCTTCGGCTGTCCGGTTTCAAGTCCTTTGTCGATCCTACCGATGTGGTGATCGAACAGGGACTGACCGGAATCGTCGGGCCGAACGGTTGCGGCAAGTCCAACCTCGTCGAGGCGCTACGCTGGGTCATGGGCGAAACCTCGGCCAAACAAGTGCGTGGCGGCGAGATGGACGATGTCATTTTCGGCGGCACCGCCGACCGCCCGGCGCGCAATATCGCCGAGGTTTTGCTCAATCTCGATAATTCGGCCCGCATCGCTCCCGCCCAATTCAACGATATGGATGAACTGGACATCAGCCGCCGCATCGAGCGCGAGAAAGGCTCCACTTACCGGGTCAACGGCAAGGAAGTGCGGGCCAGGGATGTCCAGCTTTTGTTTGCCGATGCCGCCACCGGCGCACGCTCGACGGCGCTGGTCAGCCAGGGCAGGATTAGCGGCATTATCAACTCCAAGCCGACCGCCCGGCGGCAACTGCTGGAAGAGGCCGCCGGCATAACCGGCCTGCATTCCCGACGTCAGGAGGCCGAGTTGCGCCTGCGTGGCGCCGAGACCAACTTGCAACGCCTGGACGACATCCTGGGCACCCTCGACGTACAACTGCATCATCTCAAGAAACAGTGCCGCCAAGCCAATCGTTATCGGAGCCTTTCGGGCCGGATCCGGCGCACCGAGGCGACTCTTTATCACCTCCGCTGGCGAACCGCCGTCCTCGATAGCGAAACCAGCAAAGAGTTGCTCAAGGAAACGCAAGCGCAAGTGGCGGAATTGACCGGCCGGGCCGCCGCCGCCACCACCCGGCAAGCCGAATGCGCCGCCGGCCTGCCCGAACCGCGGCAGGCGGAAGCCGAAGCGGCGGCCAAACTGCACCGCTTGAACCTGGCTAGCGAAAGTCTTGATGCCGAGGAGCGGCGGATCGAGGAACAAGCCATAAATTGCCGCACCCGCTTGCAGCAGGTCGTCGCCGACCTTGACCGGGAAAAAGCGCTGTCTGTCGACGCCGAAACCGCCATGAAGCGGCTGCAAAGCGAGCAAGGGGAAATGGAAACCGCCGCCGAGGGCGAGGAGCAAACCCGCCGCCATGCCTCCGAAAACCTGGACGCCGCCAACGAGGCCGCCAGAGAGCTCGAATCCGAGCTCGCCGAAATCACCGAGCGGGCCGCCGACGACGAGGCCCGCCGGGCCGGATTGAAACGCGCCATCGCCGAGTTGGAGGAACGCCAACACCGCCTTGCCGATCGTGCCGCCGAGGTTGCCGAACAACGCGCCATCTTCGAATCCGAGTCCCTCGACGATGGCGATTTTCATGCCGCCGAGGAGAAGCGGGCCGAATGCGGCGGCGCTCTCGCGGACGCGCGCAAAGATGTGGAAACGGCGGAAATCAAGCGCTCCCGGGCCGACGGGAACGCGGCCTCGGCGGCCTTGGCGAGCCAAACCTCCGAGGCCGCCGTCGCCCGGTTGGAAGCGGAAAGTCAAGCCTTGGCCGAGGTGCTTAAAGCCGGCGAAACTTCGATGCGGCCGCCGCTGATTGACGCCATTACCGTCGAACCCGGATTCGAAACGGCCTTGGGCGCGGCCCTGGGCGAGGATCTTACCGCCCCGGCCGATGAACAGGCTCCCGTGCATTGGCGGACGCTGGCACCTTTTTCCGCCGCTCCCTCCCTGCCCAAGGGCGTCGAACCATTGAGTTCGCACGTCAAGGGACCCAAGGTTTTGACCCGGCGGCTCTCGCAGATTGGCGTCGTAGCCAACGAGGAAGCCGCAATGCTTGTCTCGGAAAAACTTTCCCAGGGACAGCGCCTGGTCAGCCGCGACGGCGGTTTCTGGCGCTGGGACGGTTTCACCGTTTCCGCCGGCGCGGCGACGGCCGCCGCCGCCCGTCTTGAACAACGCAACCGGCTCAAGGAGATTCGCTCCCGGCTCATCGAATGCCAATCCGCCGCCGCCGCCGCCAGGGAAAAAGCGCAAGCGGCGCGAACGGCGGCGGACGAAGCGATGGCCCGCGAACGAACGGCCAGGGAAGCGGTTCGCGGCGCCGACGAATCTTACCTCCGCGCCCGCGATGTCCTGACCGAGATGAAAGAACGGGCGGCGGACAAGGCTTCCCGGTTGGCCGCCCTGGGCGAAGCTGCGGCCAGCATGAATGCCGACATCGACGAAACCCGTGCCCGCTCCGCGGCGGCGGCAAAGGAACTGGCGGACTTCCCCGACCCGGCAATCCTCCGTGGGCGGTTGACCAAGCTGCGAAGCGAAGCCGCCGAACGCCGGGCTCTTCAGGTGGAATGCCAAAGCGCCTTCGAGTCTCTCGACCGCGGCGCCGAGGAAAGGCGGCGGCGGCTTCAAGCCATCGCCGGTGAAATGGGTTCCTGGCGGCGGCGCGCCGCCGGCGCCGGCCAACAAATCGAACAGCTGCAAGGCCGGCGCCAGGCGGCAATGGCGGAGCTGGATCGGTTGACCCAGGCGCCAACGGAAATCGCCGGTAAACGCCAGGCGCTGTTGGAAGGGATCGAAGAAGCGGAAAGGCGGCGAAATGCCGCCGCCGTGACCCTTGCCGAAGCCGAAAACTCAACCGCCGAAGCGGAGCGGAGCAGGCGCCGGGCGGAGGGCGAATTGGCCCAGGCGCGCGAACAACGGGTGCGCGCCGAAGGGGCGGTGGAACAAAGCAGGCAGGCCCGCGAAAGCCTGTCCGAACGCATCGCCGAACGGCTTAACTGCCTTGGTGATGATTTGCGCGAAATCGCCCAGCTCGAAGAAGACGCCGAATGGCCGGATTTGGAGGCGGTGGAACGAAAGTTCGAGCGCCTGCTACGGGAACGCGAAACCATGGGGCCGGTCAACCTGAGAGCGGAACAGGAGGCCTCCGAGTTGAGCGAGCAGATCGAAACCTTGTCGTCGGAACGGACCGATCTGGAAGCCGCCATCGGCAAATTGCGCAAGGCCATCGTCGAGCTCAATCGCCAGGGGCGCGAACGCCTGCTGGTCTCGTTCGCGGAGGTGGATCGGCATTTCCAGGCACTTTTCATCCGCCTGTTCGGCGGCGGCCAGGCGCACCTCAAACTCATCGAATCCGACGACCCCCTCGATGCCGGCCTGGAGATCATGGCCAGCCCTCCGGGGAAACGGTTGCAGGTGCTGTCGCTGTTGTCCGGCGGCGAGCAAGCGCTGACCGCGCTGGCTTTATTGTTCGGCGTGTTCCTGACCAACCCGGCGCCGATCTGCGTGCTTGATGAAGTCGACGCGCCATTGGACGATGCCAACGTTGACCGTTTTTGCACCATGCTCGATGAAATCGCTCATTCCGGCAAAACCCGTTTTCTCATCATCACCCATCACCGCATGACCATGGCCCGCATGGACCGACTGTTCGGGGTGACGATGTCGGAGCGGGGCGTTTCGCAAGTGGTGTCGGTGGATCTGCAAGCGGCCGAAAAATTGCGAGACACCGGTTGAGCGGATGGGATGGGAAATGACCGCCCTTGGCCGCCGGGCCGTGTTGGCTCGTATTTGAAATAATTTTTGTTAGTGTAATCATACTCTTATGCCTCATTCTTTCGACCTTGACAGGCCCTGGGCCGGTCTTTACCTTGCCTCGCGCAGAAGGGCGTGATTTCGTCCGATGAGTGTAAGCTGCTCTTTTCCCATGCGCCAAAGTCGGCCGCCCAAGCCGTTGCAAGATCTCGATGCCCGCCTCCGGCGGGCGCGGGGTAACGGGCGCGAAACGGCGCCGGAGAACGCCGGCCAAGCTGGCGCGCCGATGTCGGGGATGGGTTTGGCCTTCCACATCGTCGCCGAATTGGTCGTGGCTTTGATCGTCGGTGTGGGCGCCGGTATTATGCTCGACAAATGGCTGGAGACCGCGCCGTGGTTTTTGGTGGTTTTTTTGTTCCTCGGCGCCGGCGCCGGGATTTTCAACGTCTATCGCCTGGTCAGCGGCATCGGGCTGGCGGTCGGCTACCGGAAGCCCTCGAATGGGACGCCGAGCATGAAGAACGAAAATAAAGACGACGCGGGTTAAGGTCCCGGGATCGGCAAGGGGCGAAGAAGAACATGGCCAGTCCATTAAAACAATTCGAAATCCAGACGTTGGTACCCATCAAGGTCGGCGGGATCGATATTTCCTTCACCAATTCCAGCTTGTTCATGACCGCCGCGGTCGTCGCCATCACCTTGTTCCTGACGTTGAGCATGCGGCGGCGCTCCCTGGTGCCGGGACGCTGGCAGTCGCTGGCCGAAATTTTTTACGAATTCATCGCCGGGATGATACGCGACAACGTTGGACCGGAAGGACGCAAGTATTTCCCTTTTATCTTCACGCTTTTCATGTTCATCCTGTTCGGCAACCTGATCGGCCTGATCCCTTACAGCTTCACGTTCACCAGTCATATCATCGTCACTTTCGGGATAGCCATGGCCGTTTTTGTCGGTGTCACCATCATTGGCTTCGTCAAGCACGGGTGGCGATTTTTCGGGCTGCTTCTTCCCCAAGGCGTGCCCTGGTACATCGCCCCGCTGCTGGTTCCCATTGAACTTTTGTCGTACTTTACCCGCCCCGTGAGCCTGTCGTTGCGGCTTTTCGCCAACATGACGGCGGGTCACACCATGTTGAAGGTCTTTGCCGGTTTCGTGGCGGCGATTGGAATGTTCGGTTTCGTTCCGCTCATTTTCGTCGCCGCTTTAACGGGTCTCGAATTCTTGATAGCTTGTCTCCAGGCATATGTGTTCACCATCCTTTCTTGCATCTACCTCAACGATGCTCTTCACATGCATTGAGAGAGGTTATCGGGATGGATTTGTTCTTCCCCGCTCTTGTCATTCGCCAACAACAATGGAAGGAAATCTTGCCATGGAAGTAGCGGCAGCAAAGTTAATCGGCGCGGGTCTTGCCGTGATAGGGCTGGGCGGCGTCGGCGCCGGTATCGGCAATATCTTTTCGTCAATGATTTCGTCGGTAGCCCGCAATCCGGCGGCGGCGGCGCACGTACAGTTGTTCATGTGGGTCGGCTTCGCTCTGGTCGAGGCGGTGGCCCTGTACGCTCTCGTGGTCGCATTGGTGATCCTCTTCGTCTTTTAGCGGCGGTCGGAAACCCGGCCGCCATCGGGTCTAAGCATTCCTGGAAAACACGATGCCGCAATTCGATCCAACCATGTTTGCAACCCAGTTGGTCTGGCTGGCGATTACTTTTTCCATACTTTTTTTGCTGATGAAGAAGGTGGCCTTGCCGAGAATCAGCCAGGTGCTGAATGAACGCAAGTACAAGAACGAGGAAAACCTGGAAAAAGCCGAACAACTGAAAAACGAGGCCGAAACCGCGGCCGAAGCCTACGAGAATACGATGGCCGAGGCCCATGACAAGGCGCGTGACGCTTTACGAGAGGTCCGCGAACGCATGGCCAAGGAAGCGGAAATGCGTCATCTGGAACTGGCCGAGCGACTAACCGCCGAGATCAAGACCGTTGAAACACGCATCGCCGCAGCCAAGGATAAAGCCGTCGCCGGAATCCACGACGTGGCCGCCGAAGTGGCTCTGGCGGTGGTCGAGAAGCTGGTCGAGGAAACGGTAACCGAGAAAACGGTGAAGGCGGCCGTCGCCGCCACCCTGAAAGGGCGCCAATGATGCGGGCCTTGGCCGCCGAAACGGCCGCCGGACAGAGCGAGCCATTCTATGCCTTGCCTGAATTCTGGGTTTTTGTCGCTTTCGTCATTTTGGTCGGCGCCGCCGGCCGGATAGTTTTCGCCAAAATCACCAAGGCCCTGGACGAGCGGGCGGCGGCCATCAAGCAACAGATCGAGGAAGCCACCCGCCTGCGCGAGGAAGCCCAGGATCTTCTGGCAACCTATGAACGCAAACAGCGGCAAGCGGCCAGCGAGGCGAAAGAACTCCTCGATCAGGCCCGCATGGATGCCGATCGGCTGGGCCAGCAAGCCGCCCTTGCGTTGGAAAAATCGCTGAAGCGACAAGAACAGTTGGCCCTTGAACGGATCGCCCAGGCCGAGGTCAAGGCGATAGAGGAAGTCCGCGATGCCGCCATTGACATCGCCTTGGAGGCGAGCCGTCGGGTGCTGGCCGGAAAGGTCAAGGGCAAAATGGCCGATGTCTTGATCGAAAACGCCATCAAGGAATTGCCCAAGAAACTGCATTAGAGCAAATCCAGATTGATGAATCGCCAAAGGCTTCTCATCAATCTGGAGAGTTTGCTCTAACTTAATTGTTGTAGAGCGGATCGGGTACGGCCGATAACGGGAACCCCTCAATCGTTGGTGAATAAAAGTCCTTCGTCTCGCCCGCCGTCCCGTCAACCGACCAGACGCCTCAATTCCTCTTTGTTCTGGATAAGATCGGCGATGGAGTGGCGGTCCAGCTCGTTGAAGAAGGCGCGGCGGGCCGCGGCCAGAACATCCCTGAGCCTGCACCCCGGCGCGATGGGGCATGGAGGATTGTGACATTCGACGATTTCAATGTTTCCCTCCATGGCTCGAATCACTTCCCCGACGCTGATGACGCTAGCGTGCCGGGCCAGGTACATGCCTCCGCCTTTGCCGCGAACGGTTTTGAGAAAACCTTTGCCGGACAGGCCGTGGACGACCTTGACCAGATGATTGCGGGAAATGCCGAAATTTTTTGAAACCTCGTCGACGGTGACTTTCCGATCCCCGTGCAATCCCGCATAGATGAGGACACGAAGGGAATAGTCCGTATACCGTTTCAAACGCATGCGAGAGTCCGGTGTCAGCCGAGAGCCATTTGCCCCGCCGCCGCAGTCTCTTTGCTATTGGCCTGTCGGCGGTCGACATATATAAGATATATACTACATATATGTTCATGAGAAAAAAAGACAAGATATCGGATTTCGCATGGACAATCCCTTTTTGACCCGCCGTTTTCGTTTTTGCCGTTTTCGTTTGGGTGGCGGTGAACAGCCGCCGCCGCGGCGGCGATTATATGAGTGTCCAAAAACCGGCCGCGCGCTTTCGTGTACCGCACCCGGTTTCCTGGACACAAGTTTGTCATGCGGCGGGCCTGACTGACATCGCCGCGTTGCACAACTCTCTGGCCTGATTGGGGCTCAGGAAGCCGTTCTTCTCGACCAGCCATTGGGCGTTGTACCGGTCCACGAACTGACGGACGGCATTCCGCAATTCGTCGAGGTTGCGATAGACACGGCCATGGATGACCTGCTCCTTCAGGGTGCGGTTGAACCGCTCCACCACGCCGTTGCCCTGCGGCTTGGCGACGAAGGAATAGGATGGGTGAATGCCCCAGAACTTGATCTGGTTGGTGAAGTGGTCCGACAGGTACTGGGTGCCGTGATCCATCAGCAAGGACAGTCCACGGGCACCAGGATTCAAGTTGCGTCTGGAAGGCCCTATGGCTCGGCTACGAGGAAGACGGGCTTGATTACGAGGACAGGTTACGGGAGCATCTTGAAAAAACCGGCCGGGTGCGGTGACTGAATGAATTCGCCCCGCATGGTCGCCGGAGCAGATCGCCGGCATGCTCAGGCTCGAAGGATCAGAGCACAGCGTCAGCTTCGAGACAATCTACCGTAGACACGAACCCTTTTTTCGAGCATTGCGCCCGAAAATTCGCCGGACGTTGCGCAGTCAAAAGCAGCTTATGATTGGGATGCTACTAGGAGAAAATAAACTATAAGTACTGCCGAGATGATGAAAGCTGCGCTCCCGAAGGCGAAATCCCATTGGTCGATGGGGTCGATCATGTGTTTCATGATGATAACTGTCCTAATATAAAGTTGAGAGTTGGCCTTTATATTGATGTAGATGAAATTTCCCGGCGCGCAACGGCGATTTGTTCAACGCAGCATTGCATAAAGCGCATGGCTGGAAAACGCATGGCCAAGTCTCTTAAAGCATTGTCTATGTTGATAAGAATCGGCCTTTATTGGTTTCCCCTCGCTATTTTGGTCGCCCTTGCGCCGGCCCCGGCCACTGTAAGCGGCGGTGCAAAAGCAAACCTTTGCGGCGTCTTTTTTTTGTGCCGCCCGCCGCTTCTCTTATTGGCAACCGGCCGGCGCGCTTCCCCGCCTCCCATCCAAGAGCCCGCCATTAGCTGTGACTGACGTCACAACACTTTCCCGGCGTTTGCGATAACATCCCGCTCGCCTGGGAGGAGCAACGCCAGCGCATTGTCACGTTAACGGTATTTACTTGGTTTGAGGACTGATAGCCCCGAGGCTGTATGTATAAATATCAATCATTTGGCGCACCGCCGCGGACCATCATATATGCTATATAAGTAATCAGATGCGTTAACGTGACAATGCCCAAAAAACGCCTCTTGGGCTAAGGTTGGCGTACATGAACCCGAGGTTTTATTGGGCAGGGGCATCACCCTGCCCGGCGGCCTTGCGGAACCACTTCACCGCCTCGGCATAATCCTGGCGGACGCCTAGGCCCTTGGCGTACATGATACCGAGGTTGATTTGGGCCATGGCGTCTCCCTGCCCGGCGGCCTTGCGGTACCACTTGAAGGCCTCGGCGTAATCCAGGGGCACGCCTACGCCAAACGTGTATATGAGCCCGAGGAGGTACTGGGCCGAGGCTTCCCCCCGGTCGGCGGCCTTGCGGAACCACTTTGCTGCCTCGGCAAAGTCCCTGGCAACACCCCGGCCTCCCCTGTACATGAGCCCGAGGTAGTACTGGGCATCGGCATCCCCTTGCTCGGCAAGGGGGCGCCATTCGCGTAGCGCCGCCGCGTAGTCGCCGCGCTGGTAGGCGGCAAATCCGGCGTCAAAATCGGCCCGGGCCGGAACCGACAGCCCCAGGACAACCATGAAAACCGCGACGAAAGCCGGTAAAAGAGAACGCATGTCCAACCCCCGGCATGTTTCCGACCGCCATTATCCCGGTATCGGCGGCTTGGAGCAACATTTGCGTTTTCTTGCGTCGCGGAGCCATCGCTTAGGATACTCCCCTACCGCTTCGACCTCGCAAGCCGAAGCAAGTTGCCTCCCCGTTAATGCCACACAATCCCCTGAGATATGCGGTACAGGCCGGGCACCGGCATTCGGAATGTCGGCTTAGCGTGAGAAAGCGGAAGTTTTTCAGGGATGGTCCTGACAGCCGAATCTAGCCGAGGCTGTTGAAAAACTATTTTGGGGCCTGAAATTTCGGCATTTCAGAGAATATGCAAAAATAAAATCAAACAAAAGCAAAGGCGTAATAATTCGCCTTTCGGCAATTTTAGCTAAAGTACGCTCCAAGAGGCCCATTTGAGGAGTTTTTCAACAGCCT
>PVBE010764593.1_pt1 | contig 17122 bp, 19 predicted proteins | sample 1631181 | NCBI WGS metagenome assembly PVBE01 (sample SAMN08397723, study PRJNA350692) | Marine metagenome, whole genome shotgun sequencing project. | isolation source: water | place: Pacific Ocean | collected 2012-04 | reverse complement strand
CGAGCCCACCACCTTCGGCCTCAAGCTCGCTCAGGCCTACGCCGAATTCGCCCGCAACCGCGTTCGGCTCGAAACCGCGCGGGCCGAGATTGCAACCTGCGCGATCTCGGGGGCCGTCGGCACCTTCGCCGAGATCGATCCACAGGTCGAGGCCCACGTCGCCAAGGCGCTCGGGCTGACGCCCGAGCCGATCTCCAGCCAGGTCATCCCGCGTGATCGTCACGCCGCCTTCTTCGCCGCGCTCGCCGTCGCCGCTGCCTCGATCGAGCGCCTGGCCACCGAGATACGCCACCTCCAGCGAACCGAGGTCGCCGAGGTCGAGGAAGCCTTCGCCGTGGGACAGAAGGGCTCCTCGGCGATGCCCCATAAGCGCAACCCGATTCTCAGCGAGAACCTTACCGGCCTCGCCCGTACGGTGCGCGCAGCGGTGGTCCCGGCGCTCGAGAACGTCGCGCTGTGGCACGAACGCGACATCTCGCACTCTTCGGTCGAACGCATGATCGGGCCGGACGCTACCGTGACGCTCGACTTCGCGCTGGCGCGGCTGACCGCGCTGATGGACACGCTGGTGGTCTACCCCGACGCCATGAAGCGGAACCTCGATCGCCTCGGCGGGCTGGTGCACTCCCAGGCGGTGCTCCTGGCGCTGGTCGAATCGGGGCTGGAGCGCGAAGCGGCCTATCGCCTGGTTCAGAACCACGCCATGGCGGCGCACGCCGGCAAGGGCGAGTTCCGCGATCTAGTCGAGAAAGACGGCGAGGTTGCGGCGCGTTTGCCGGCCGGGAAGCTCGCCCGGCTTTTCGATCCCGCCCGCTACGCCGTGCACGTCGATACGATTTTCGCCCGCGTGTTCGGCGACGGTTAGCGCGTGCCCTCCACGACCTGCTCCCGCGCGACCTCCAAAAGATCGCTCATTTCCTTGCGCACCCGGTGCTCGGAGATCTCCACGCCCTTCTCCTGAAGGTCCTCCATGACCTTCTCGAACACGTCCTCCTCGCCGGGCTCCTTGAAGTCCGATTCCACGACTTCCTTGGCGTAGGCCTCGGCCGCGGCCCCGCTCACGCCCATCAGTTCTGCCGCCCACAGGCCCAAGAGCTTGTTGCGCCGGACGCCGATCTTGAACGTCGTCTCTTGATCATGAGCCCACTTGGCTTCGTGGGCCTTCTCGCGATCGTCAAACGTGGGCATGGCGAGTATCGCCTCTTCCGTCCTGAATTCGATTTGCCAAACGCATAGCCCCAAAGGGGAGCCAAATCAACACCCGATGACGGTCAGCCCTCGGCCAAGGGCCTGCCGCGGCGCGATCGCCATCTGCCGATCTCCCTTCGATTGTCTTGCCGCAGCGGATCGGCTAATGTCGCGCTCCTTCCTCCAGAGTGGGATTTGCCGTTCTTCGCGGTGAACCCGATCGCTGGTTCGGATTGGGGGGAAGATTCCATGCCCCGTCGCCGACAACTATACGAAGGCAAGGCCAAGGTCATCTTCGAGGGCCCAGAGCCGGGCACCGTCGTGCAGTATTTCAAGGATGACGCCACCGCGTTCAACAACAAGAAGCGGGGCACCATCACCGGCAAGGGGGTGCTCAACAACCGCATCTCCGAATACCTGATGACGCGGCTCGGCGAGGCCGGCATCCCCAACCACTTCGTGCGCCGGCTGAACATGCGCGAGCAGCTGGTCAAGGAGGTCGAGATCATCCCGGTCGAGGTGGTGGTGCGCAATGTGGCCGCGGGTTCGCTCTCCAAGCGGCTCGACATCGCCGAGGGCACCCAACTGCCGCGCTCGATCGTGGAGTATTACTTCAAGTCCGACCCGCTCGACGATCCCATGGTTTCGGAAGAACACATCACCTGCTTCGGTTGGGCCAGCCCCCACGAGCTCGACGACTTGTTCTCACTCTCGCTTCGCACCAATGATTTCCTGACCGGATTGTTCTCCGCGGTCGGCATACGGCTGGTCGATTTCAAGCTCGAATTCGGCCGGCTCTATCAGGGCGACGAAGTGCGCATCATCCTGGCCGACGAGATCAGCCCCGATTCGTGCCGGCTGTGGGACGCAACCACGTCGGAGAAGATGGACAAGGACCGCTTCCGCCGCGACCTCGGCAAGGTCGAGGAGGGCTACCAGGAGGTGGCGCGCCGGCTTGGCGTACTGGTGGAAGCGCCGCGCCAGGGCACGAGGGGTCCGAAAATCGTTCAGTGAGGGCGCGGGTCCACATTACGCTCAAAGAGGGCGTTCTCGACCCGCAAGGTAAGGCCATCAAGCACGCCCTCGAAGGGCTCGGCTTCGAGGGCGTGGGCGAAGTGCGCCAGGGCAAGGTGCTGGACCTCGATATCGCCGAAGCCGACCCCGCCAGGGCCCGCGAAACCCTCGAACGGATGTGCGCCCGACTGCTGGCCAACACCGTGATCGAGGACTACGCCATCGAGCTGGTCGGGTGAAGGCGGCGGTCATCGTCTTTCCCGGGTCCAACTGCGACCGTGATGTCGCAAAGGCCCTGGAGCGAAGCGTTGGGCGCCCGCCGGCGATGGTGTGGCATGGCGAGGCGAGTTTGCCCGAACTCGACCTCATCGTCGTTCCCGGCGGTTTTTCCTACGGCGACTACCTGCGCTCGGGCGCCATGGCGGCGCACTCGCCGGTGATGCGCGAAGTCGTCGCGCGCGCCCAGCGGGGCGTGCCGGTGCTGGCGATCTGCAACGGCTTTCAGATTCTCACCGAGGCCGGCCTTCTGCCTGGCGTGCTAATGCCGAACGCCGGTCTTCGCTTCGTCTGCCGCGACGTCTACCTCCGGGTCGAGAACGCCTTTACCCCCTTCACCCACCAGTTCGACGACGATCAGGTGGTCCGCATCCCGATCGCCCACCACGACGGCAACTACCTCGCCGACGAGGACACCCTGGCCGCCCTCCTCGACAACGACCAGGTGGCCTTCCGCTACTGCCAACCCTCGGGCGAAGTCGATGACCGCGCCAACCCCAACGGCTCGGTCGGCAACATCGCCGGCATTTTTGATCGGCGGAAGACGGTGCTCGGCATGATGCCGCACCCCGAGCGGCTGGCCGAGCCCGCGCTCGGCGGCGAAGACGGCCGCCTGGTGTTCGAGAGCTTGGTCGCCGCGCTCCCATGAGCGCCGGGGCCGCCGCCGTCACCGTCGAGCAGGCCGCCGAACACGGCCTAAGCGCCGAAGAGTACGCCCGCGTCCTCGATATCATGGGCCGCGCGCCCAACCTCACCGAGCTCGGCATCTTCTCGGTCATGTGGAGCGAGCACTGCTCGTACAAGTCATCGAAGAGGTGGCTGGCCAAGTTGCCCACCGCCGCGCCTTGGGTCATCCACGGCCCCGGCGAGAACGCGGGCGCGATCGACATCGGTGATGGCCAAGCGCTGGTCTTCAAGATGGAAAGCCACAACCATCCCTCGTTCATCGAACCCTTTCAGGGCGCCGCCACTGGCGTCGGCGGCATCCTGCGCGATGTCTTTACGATGGGCGCCCGGCCCATCGCGGTACTCGACTCGCTGCGTTTCGGCGACCCCGGCGACGCCAAGACCCGGCACCTGGTGGCCGGCGTGGTGGCGGGTATCGGCGCCTACGGCAACTGCGTGGGTATCCCCACCGTGGGCGGCGAGTGCACCTTCGATCCCCGCTACAACGGCAACAACCTTGTCAACGCCATGGCGGTTGGCCTGGCGGACCGCCATGCGATCCATACCTCGACGGCGGCGGGGCCGGGCAACCCGGTGGTCTATGTCGGCTCCAAGACCGGGCGCGACGGCATCCACGGCGCGACCATGGCCTCGGCCGAGTTTGACGCCGAGTCCGAGCACAAGCGCCCGACCGTCCAAGTCGGCGATCCCTTCACCGAGAAGCTCGTGCTCGAGGCATGCCTCGAGCTGATGGCCGGCGATGCCATTGTCGCCATCCAGGACATGGGCGCCGCCGGCCTCACCTCCTCGTCCTTCGAGATGGCCTCGAAAGGTGGGCTCGGCATCGCGCTTGATCTCGAACAAGTGCCGCTGCGGGAAACCAACATGAGCGCCTACGAGATCATGCTCTCGGAAAGCCAAGAACGCATGCTCATGGTGATCGCCAAGGGCCGCGAGGAAGAGGCGCGCGCGGTGTTCGACAAGTGGGAGCTCGACTTCGCCGTCATCGGCACGCTCACCGACAGTGGCCGCATGGCGCTTACCGTGGCCGGCGAGACGGTGGCGGACCTGCCGATTGCGCCGCTGGTCGCGGCAGCACCGGTCTACGACCGGCCACGCGAGGTTCCAGCGCCCGCTGCCGAACTCGGCCCACTGCCGCCGCCGCCCGAGCCCCTCGCCGCCCTCCTGACCCTATTGGCCTCGCCCGATCTTTGCTCCAAGCGTTGGATCTGGGAGCAGTACGACCACATGGTCATGGCCGACACGGTTGGACGGCCGGGCGGTGACGCCGCCGTAGTGCGCGTTCACGGCACCCACAAAGGCGTGGCGCTGACCATCGATTGTACGCCGCGCTACTGCGCCGCCGATCCGCGGACGGGCGGCATGCAGGCGGTCGCCGAGGCGTGGCGCAACCTTACCGCCACCGGAGCGCGGCCGCTCGCGGTGACCGACTGCCTCAACTTCGGCAGCCCCGAGAACGCGGCGGTCATGGGCGCGTTCGCGGCCGCGGTCGAGGGCATCGCCGAGGCCTGCGCCAAGCTCGACTTCCCCGTCGTTTCCGGGAACGTCTCCTTCTACAACGAGACCGAGGGAAGCCCCATCGCCCCGACCCCAACCATCGGCGGTGTCGGCCTGATCGCCGATATCGGCGCGACGGCCCGGCCGGCATTCGTGGCCGAGGACCACACCGTGGTGCTAATCGGTGAAACCGCGGTCCACCTTGGCGCATCGCTGTATGCGCGCGAGATCCACGGCACGGAAGCGGGTGCGCCTCCGTCGGTGGATCTCGCCGCCGAGCGGCGCAACGGCGATTTCGTACGTGCGCTAATCGTCGCCGGGCGGGTGCGCACCTGCCATGACATCTCCGACGGCGGTCTCCTGGTGGCCCTCGCCGAGATGGCGCTCGGCAGCGGAATCGGCGTCGCGCTCGAGGTGGCGGAGGCTGACCCCCAAGCCTTCCTGTTCGGCGAGGACCAGGCGCGTTACCTCATCGGCGTTCCCGCCGCTGAGGCCTCGGTTGTCCTCGCCGAGGCCAAAGGCGCGGGTGTGCCGGCGGCGGCGATCGGCCGTACCGGCGGAAAAAATTTGACACTCGGCGGTGGCCGTACGATATCGTTAGCAGAGTTGCGCCAAGCTCACGAAGCTTGGCTGCCGGCCTATATGGCTGGGTAGGATTTGTCAGGAGAAGGGGTAGCGCCGTGGCGATGGACGCCGGCGAGATCGAGCGCCTCATCCGCGAGGGCATCCCCGACGCCGCCGTGGTGATCGAGGACTTGCGCGGCGATGGTGATCACTATGCGGCGCACGTGGTCTCGGCAACGTTCCGAGGCAAGACCCGGATCGAACAGCACCAGATGGTCTACCAAACGTTGAAGGGCCAGATGGGAGACGCGCTTCACGCCTTGGCACTGCAAACCTCGGTGCCCGAAGAGGCGGAACGAAACTAGGAAGAGGGGATTTCGATGAGCGAGAATGAAGTATTCGACCGTATCCGCGGCGACGTCGCGGATTCTCCGGTGGTGCTCTTCATGAAGGGGACGCCGGTGTTCCCGCAGTGCGGATTCTCCTCGACCGTGGTGCAGATTCTCACCCACCTCGGGGTCAAGTTCAAAGGCATCGACGTGTTGCAGGATCCCAGTCTGCGCGACGGCATCAAGGCCTTCTCGGACTGGCCCACGATCCCCCAGCTCTACGTCAAGGGCGAGTTCGTCGGCGGCTGCGATATCGTGCGCGAGATGTTCTCGAGCGGCGAGCTTGCGGCCCTGCTCGAAGACAAGGGCGTTGCCGCAGAACCGGTTTCCTAGCCGAGCTCGACCGGCGCCCTCGCGCTTACCTCGGAGGTAATTGACCGGCTTCGGGTGCCGCCTCATCCTCGGTCCGATCCAAGCCACGTACCGAGGACCACCGACATGAGCACGTCAACGACGTTTGAAGCCGAGACGTCTTGCCTGCTGCGCACCTCATTGCGCGCCAACGCTGCATTCTCCGCTATCTCCGGCGCCGTGCTGATCGCCGCCGCCGGACCGCTCGCCGCGCTGATGGGGATTGCCGTGTCCGCCGTCGTGCCCCCCGTCGGCGTCATCCTCGTCCTCTACGCCGGCGGCCTATGGTGGAGCGCGCGGCGCCCCCAAGTGAATCCTACCGAGGCTCGGATCGCGGTTTCGATGGATCTCGCCTGGGTCGTGCTCAGCGCCGCTCTGTTGCTCCTCGCGCCCTCGCTGCTTACGCCCGCGGGGCGCTGGATCGTCGCCGCGGTGGCAGTCTGCGCGGCCGCCTTCGCGATCCTGCAGGCGCTCGGCTTGCGCGCCCTCGACCGAGGCTGATCGGCAAGCCGGCCTACGGCGACCCTCGGCGCCTCCCGCGTTTCTTGGTTGCTGCGTTGCCCGATAGAATAGAGCCGCCGCCGCCCGCGGCGCCACAAAAGCGCGTGACCGCCCTTGCTCCGAACCCCTCTGCTGGCATTGATCGTGTGCGCCGCTGCCGCGGCAGCACTCGCCGATCCCATCGTGCTCGAACCCACTCGCGTCCGCCTCAATGCCGAGGACCGGGCACAGGACTCGGTGGGCCGCCTACGATTCCTCGGTGGGCTCGAGCTGCGCTCCGCGGACCCGCGGTTCGGGGGTCTCTCGGGCCTTGCCCTCGGCGCAGCGGGGCGGCGGCTGGTCGCCGTTTCCGACGCCGGTTTCTGGTTCGAGGCGGAGATCCTCGCCGACGATGAGGGCCGCCTCGCCGGCCTCGAGAACGCCACGCTGTCACCCATGCGGGGCCGGGACGGCGCGCCCCTCGAAGGCAAGCGCGCCGGCGATGCCGAGGCCGTGGAGAGGCTTGGCGATAGCGCCTACATCGTCGCCTTCGAGCGCGACCACCGGCTGTGGCGCTACGACACCGCGGGCGGGCTCGCCGAAGCCAATCCGTTTGAACTTGGGCCCCCGCCGGGTCTCGAATCGGCGCCGGGAAACCGTGGTGTCGAGGCGCTTGCCGTCCTCGGCGAGAACCGGTTGCTTGCCATTACCGAGGGCGCGCTCGACCCCGCCGGTGACCTGCTGGGCTGGCTGATCGAGGACGGCGTCGCGAGCCCGCTCGGCTACCGCCTCACCCCCTTCTTCCGCCCCACCGACCTGGCGGTCCTGCCCAGTGGCGAGGTATTGGTCCTGGAGCGCAGCTTTATTCCGCCGGCCAGCCTGGCCGCGCGAATCCGCATCATCGATGCCGCCGACATCGCGCCCGGCGCCCGCCTTCGCGGCGCCGAGGTCGCGCACCTCAAGCCGCCAACTATCGTCGATAACTTCGAGGGTTTGGCGGTCCACCGCGACGGCCGGGGTCGCACCGTCCTTTACCTACTCTCCGACGACAACTACAATGCCCTCCAGCGGACGCTCCTCCTGAAGTTCGAGCTGGTGGCCGAATGAGAGTATCGAGTTGGTTTGTCGCGCTGGCGGCGCTGTTCGTGGCCTGCTTGATCGCCTCCAACATCATCGCGGTGAAGCTGGTGGTGATCTTCGGCTTCGTTCTGCCGGCGGCGATCATCATCTTTCCGCTCAGCTACATCCTGGGCGACGTGTTGACCGAGGTTTACGGCTACGCCCAGGCGCGCCGCGTCATCTGGCTCGGCTTTCTGTGCAATCTGGTCGCGGTGGCGGCGATCTGGGGTGCCGGCGCGCTGCCCGCGGCGGAGTTCTGGGACGGCCAGGACGCCAACCAGCGCATCCTCGGCCAGACCCCGCGCATTTTCTTGGCCTCGTTCCTCGCCTATCTCGTGGGCGAGTTCGCCAACGCCTTCGTCTTGGCGAAGATGAAGATCGCCACCCGCGGGCGCTGGCTGTGGAGCCGCACCATCGGCTCGACTTTGGTCGGCCAGGCGCTCGATTCGGCGGTTTTCATGACGGCGGCCTTCGTCGGCATCATCCCCGGCGAGGCGCTCGCCGCCGCGATCCTCACCCAGTGGCTCGCCAAGTCCGCCTACGAGGCCGCCGCCACGCCGCTGACCTACGGCGTCGTCGGCTTCCTAAAGCGCAAGGACGCTGCGGACGCCTACGACACCGACACCCGCTTCAACCCGCTGGCGATTTCCGAGTAGGCGAGGCCTTAGGCCGAGCCGGCGGAGGCGGCGCGGGCCTTGGCGATGTCGCGTTTTAGGCGGCGGGCTTTGGTCGACAGTACGGCGGGCTTGGCCGATGCGAGGTAGTTGTCGAGGCCGCCGTGGCGCTCGATCGTGCGCAGGGCGTTGGCGGAAAGCTTGAAGCGGATCGAGCGACCCAGCGCCTCGCTCATCAGCGTCGTCGGCTGGACGTTGGGCAGGAATCGCCGGCGCGACTTATTGTGAGCATGGCTCACGTTATTGCCGGTCAGCACGCCCTTGCCGGTTAGCTCGCACCGTCGCGCCACGATCGTTTCCTCGCCCTCTCGCCGTCTGCGAGCGCGGATACTCTCCGCTTATGGCGCGGCGGTCAAGGCGGCCATTCGACCGCGACCATCGCACCGCCTTGGCGCGCGGAAGCGAGGCAGGCGTCCGAGACGAGCTGAGTCTTGAGGGCGATCTCGGGCCACGCGGGATCGAGGTCGCCCGCGAGCACCCGCGCGGCGAAGTTCTGGAACATGAAAGTCTCCTGCGCATCCACCGCCGAATCGGTGGCTTCCTCGACCGAGACGCGGCGCGAGTGATCGACCACTGCCAAGACGCAACCGGTGAAGTCGTAGGCCCAGTTCGCGACGTCGAAACTGACGTCGTGGCCCTGGATCGGCAAGACGAAATCGCGGACTTGGACATGCCCATTGGCGCCGCCGATCACCGCCCACTGCTGGTTCTCGGTGACCATGGAGCAGTAGAAACTCGCCGACACGCCGTCCGCGAAGACCATCTCCGCCGAGAGCTCCATCGGAACCGGCGCCGGGCTGTCGGCGCGCCCCCACTCGCTCAGCATTCGCGCCGAGACGCCCTGTGGCATCCGAAAGTCCATCAGCCACAGCGTCAGGCGGATGTTGTACCAACCGAGGTCACCGAGGCAGCCAAGCGGCTCGAGCTCGCTGTGGGTGCGGATGTTGCTCGCCATCGCGTCCTCGGGAAAGTTCACCGTGAAGTGGCTGGCGATCCGCCGTAGCGGTCCGACGGTGGTCCCATCATCGAGCACCTCGCGCAGGCGGCGAAGGCGCCGGCTGTGCATGAACATGACGCCGTCCATGAACTGGACGCCGTTCTCGCGGCAGGCCGCGATCATCTCGGCCACCTCCGCTGCGTCGATCCCGCACGGCTTCTCGCACAGGACGTGCTTTCCGGCCTGGGCCGCGCGCACCACCCACTCCTTGCGCAGCCCCGTCGGCAGCGGAAGGTAGACCGCGTCGATATCGTCGCGAGCCAACAGGTTTTCGTAGCCGCCGATGCCCTCGGGCGCCTCGTCAAAGGCCGCGTACCCCTGGCACTCGCGGACGTAGGCCTCGGCCCGCTCGGCGCTTCGGCTGGCCACCGCGGCCAGGGTGCAGTTCTCAGCGTTGCGAATCGCGAGCCAATTCTTACGGGAGATCCGGGCGGTCCCCAGGATGCCCCAGCGGCATAGTTGATCGGTCATGCGCCGCGCTCCGGCCCGAAGAGCATTACGCGCCCCGCTGCGACGCGGCCAGCTCTGCAGGCGCGATGTCGCCGATCGAGGCGGCTTCGGGGTCCTGCGTCGCGGCCACCTCGGACGGGGGTGGGAGCGGCGTGTCGAACTGGTAGCTGGGATCTTGTTTCTGCGCGCTCCACGCCTGCCGCATCTCGCGCCACGAACCCAACAGGGTGCGCGGCACGGGCATGTCCTTGGCGCACGCGTGATGCAGTTTCTTGAGGTTGTAGCAGGGGATGGCGGCGAACATGTGATGCTCGAGATGCCAGTTCATGTGCCAGTAAAGGAACTCCGACAGCGGATCGAGCGTAATCGTTCGCACACACAGCCTGAAGTCGGGCACGTCATCGCGCATCCCGCAGTGCATGGGTACACCGACGAAGTAGCCCAGCCAGTTGGCGATGAAGGGCGCGATGCTGAGGATCACCGGCACGATCCACAGCCCCAGCGCGATGCAGACGACGGCAAAGCCGATGTGGAAGACCAACACGAAGCGGGCCCAATTGACCGCCCGTGCGCGCACCTCGGGGCGGTTGGCGTACAGGGCTTCGAGCCAGCCCGGGGTGCTGAAGACGCTATAGAACCCGAACGCCGTCTTGATCATGCCCCACAGCCAACTGACGATGCCCCTGGTGGCGAAGCCGCCGAACAGGTTGAGGGTGAACAGCTGGAAGAGGTAGTGCGGCTGCAACGAGGGATTAGCGGGAAGGGTGACCTCTTTGTCGGCGCGCGGGTGGAGCGTGTAGATGTGGTGGTAGGTATGGCTCATCGCGTACTCGTGGAAGTTCCACCAGGCGAGCACGCTGTATACGCGCAGGAAAAAGGCATTCAGCCACTTGGTCCGGAACACGGTGCCGTGGCCGAGCTCGTGGCAGCCGTACAGAAAGTGAGAGGCGACGGTGCCGTGCGCGAACAGCGCCAGCGCGAAGCCGACCCAGATCTCGCGATCGAAGAAATAATAGGTCAGCGCGCCGGTGCAGCCGAAGAGCACGAGATGACCGAGCGTTTGGAACCAGCCCTGAAGGTCGCTGGCTTTCATAAGGTCGTATAGGGCTTCCCGCTCGATCGGGCAGCGGTACCACTTGACCTTGTAGGTCTTGAAGAGTTCGTCCAGCGATTCGGTTTCGTTGCTCATCCCCCACTCCCCTTCTCTTGCTTGCGCGTTGACTAGTCCGAACCCGCGGCTCTGTCAAACGCGCTTGGGCGGCTTGGAAGTCGTCACGATTCGATGCCGGCGACCACCGCCTTCAGCGCCAGCAAGGCTCGATCGCGATCGCGGAAGAGCTCGGCGGCCTCGCGCCCTTGATAGTCGTAGAACCCGCGACCGCTCATCACGCCCTCGTGCCCGGCGTCGACCAATCGATCCAGCAGACCGCCCGTGGCATGCGCGGGCGGCTCGTAGAATCCCTCGCGATGGACGTCGCGGACCACCCTCAGCCCGGTGTAGTCGAGCTTCTTGAACTGACCCATCAGCGCCAGTCGCAGCGCCAGTCCGTGGCGGATCGAATCATCGACGCTCTCGACGTCCGCGATCCCCTCATCGACCAGCCGGAAGGCCTCGTTCTCGATCGCGAATTGGATGCGGTTGGCCAGGTAGCCCGGCACAAATCGCTTCAGCACCACCGGTTTCTTGTCGAGCGAGCGAAGGAAGCCGGTCATTTGCCGCGTCAGCTCTTGCGGGATCCCCGGCGCCGGCACGACGTCCACCAGATCGACGATGTAGGGGGGCGTATACCAATGGACGATGAAGGCGCGTTCTTCAAAGCTCGCTGGCAAGAGCGGGAAGATGTCGAGGAACGAGGTGTTGCTGGCGAGCACGGCGTGCTCCGGTGCGTGGCCCGCGGCCTTGGCGTAAAGCTCTTGCTTGGCCTCGGGATTCTCGACGATCGCCTCGACGATCAGGTCGGAATCGGCCAGCACCTCGTCCAGTGTTTCGCAGGTCACGATGCGCGCGGGTGCGGCTTCGGCCTCGGCCTCGGCGATGGCGCCGCCCGCGGCCAGGGTGTGCGCCGCATCGGCGATCCGTGTTCCCGCGGTTTCGAGGGTCGTCTCGGACACGTCGTAGAGCCGAACGTTACATCCACCGAGCGCGTGCACCAATGCCAGACCGTGGCCCATCAGGCCCGCGCCGATCACGGCGACGTTCGCGAAACCCATTGTCAATCCTCCGCGCGGCTTCACCAGCGGGAGATCGTATACTGTCCCAGGACATGATCCGTCATCCGATATGACCTTGGAGCATCGATGATCAGCGGCCACGTCTTCATCGCGGCCAGCCTCGATGGATTCATCGCCCGCCGGGACGGCGACTTGGACTGGTTGATGAAGCAATCGACCGAGGGCGAGGATCATGGATACGACGCGTTCATGGCCTCCATGGACGGCTTGGTCATCGGCCGCGGCAGCTATGAGAAGGTGCTCACCTTCGTCGAATGGCCCTATCCAAAGCCGGTGGTGGTCTTGAGCCGCACTCTTTCCGAGCAAGATCTTCGTGACGATCTTGTCGGCCGCGTCCGCATCCTTAACGTCGAACCTAGACCAATCATGGATACCCTATCCGCGGAGGGCTGGGCTCGCGTCTATGTCGATGGCGGACAATTGATCCAGGCGTTCTTACGCGAGGGCCTGATCTGCGACATGACCCTCACCCGGATCCCAATTCTCCTGGGGACCGGAATACCCCTCTTCGGATCGCTTGACCGCGACATCCATCTCGAGCACGTAGAAACCAAGGCTTTCCCCTCAGGCCTCGTCACCTCGAAATATGAGGTATCTGGGTCCAGCCACGCGAGTGGCCCTGCCCCGGGCTAGTCCGGGCCGGGCAGGTGGTCCATGTCGGCGGGATAGGGATACTCCACGCCCAGGAGCTTGATCAGACGGTCCTCGCACGCCGCGATGGTTTCGGCGCTCACGCAGCGCCGCCAGTCCTCGATCGGCCGGATCGATTTCGAGACGTAGCAGCCAAGCACCGCCGCGCGCGAGGAATCGCTTCGGTTTCCCCGGCCGCCGTGCCACATCAGCGCCGGAAACAGAATCAGCGAGCCGGCGGGGCCGGTGGCCTGAATGCCGCTGCGGTCGAACTCGGCGGGATCGGGCCAGCGGCATAGTCTCTGGCTGCCCGGCAGCAGACCGGTCGCCCCGTTCTCGGCGGTGAAATCATCGAGCATCACCACCGCCTCGACCGCCAGGTGGAAGCTGTCGTCGATCGTGCGCGGCCAGTTGTCGCGCTCGAACAGGTCCCAGTAGGGGTAATCGACATGGGGCTCTTGGGGCGGTGCGCCGGGAAACAGCACCCGGCCGGCCCACGAGCCGAGCATCAAGTCGGCGCCCAGAATGGGCGCCATGATCTCCAGCATGCGCGGCTCCGCCGCCATCGTGCGGAAGATCTCACCCTTGTCGATCAGGTTCCAGACCTCGACGTTGTTGACCAGCAGGTCGGTGCCTGGCGCCCGCGTGGTGATCGCGTCCAAGGTCTCGCGGTCGATCGGTTCGGGTACTTCCGGCGCCGGTCCGGCCAGCTCCATAAGGCGGGCGCGCGCCTCGGCAACCGTCGCCTCATCGAAGTGGCCTTCCAGGATGACGTAGCCCTGCCCCAGGGTGAGTTCGCGCACCGTGGTCTCGACGTTCAAGAGATTACCTGCCGTCCCTAGCGCTCAATGCGCCCGTTTGGCATAGGCCGCGAGCACGCGGTCCGCGGCGGCGCCGGGGGTGAGCGCGACCTCGGCCACCTGGTCTTCGAGCTCCTCCACGAGACCGGAGATGGCGGCGTCGCCGCGCAGCGACTCGGTCAGCCCCTCGGTGACCTCGCGCCACAGCCACGACCGCGCTTGGTCGGCGCGGCGCCGCGCGATCTCACCGCAGCCCTCCAGGGCGGCACGGTACCGTGTTGCGGCGTCCCACACCTCTGCAACGCCCCTAGCCTCGAGCGCCGATACCAGTAAGACCTCGGGCTTCCACGCCGTGGAGCGGGGCCGCAGCAGCGACAGCGCCGCCTGGTAGTCGAGCGCGAGTTGCCGCGCCGCCGGTTCGAGCGCGCCGTCGGTCTTGTTCACGACCAACAGGTCGGCAAGCTCGACGACGCCGCGCTTGAGCCCCTGAAGTTCATCGCCACCGCCTGGCGCCAGCACCAGTACGAACATATCGACGGTATCCGCGACCGCCGATTCCGACTGGCCGACGCCTACGGTCTCGACGATTACCACGTCGAAGCCGGCCGCCTCGCACAACACGACCGCCGACCGCGTGCCGCGCGCGACACCTCCCAACACCCCGCCCGATGGGCTGGGGCGGACGAACGCCTCTGGCCGGCGGCCGAGCGCATCCATGCGGGTCTTGTCGCCAAGGATCGAGCCGCCCGATCGCCCCGAGGTGGGATCGACGGCAAGCACCGCCGGTTTGTGGCCGTGCTCGATGAGATGCAGGCCGAAGGTCTCGATGAAGCTGGATTTGCCGACTCCCGGGGCGCCGGTAATCCCCAGACGAAAGGCGCCGCCGGCGTGGGGCAATACTTCGGCCAGCAGTTCGTTCGCGCTTCGCCGGTGGTCGACGCGGCGCGATTCAGCCAGCGTGATGGCTCGGGCGAGCGCGCGCCGTTCGCCGCCGATCAACTCGGCCGCAAGGCTCTCCGATTCCGAGGATTTCGGGGTCTGCGCCAGCGCCTTGGCCATGCCCTAGCATAGCCCAACGCCGCCGCCGCGCGCACCGGAGAATGTTTCGATGGGGCGGCGCCAGTGAGCGCCGCGGGTTCAGTCCAGCCCGAGCGCGTCGGGCTCGCCAATCGCCTCCGCGAGCTCGCGCAGCTGCTGGCGGGCGCCCTGATTGAGCTTGCCGAGCAGCTGGGCACGGCAGCGCATCGCTTGCTCGATCAGCGCCTGCCGCCCGGCCACAACCTCGCCGCGGGTGGCGGGCACCGGGGGGGCGGAGAGGTTGTGGGTGTTGTTCGTCATCGCGGCCTCGACGCATAGTGAAGCACATCGGCCGTTAACGGAACCTTGCGTTGAAAGAGAAAGATATCATCGACCGGCTGCGCTCGCTCGGTTCGGCGGAGGCCCGCGCCGGCATGGCCCGCTATGGCATCGACACCGGCCGTGCCTTCGGTGTTGCGGTTTCGACCCTGAGGCCGATCGCCCGCGAGATCGGACGCGATCACGACTTGGCGCATGACCTGTGGGCGTCCGGCTTTCACGAAGCCCGGCTGCTCGCGACCATGATCGCCGATCCGCGCCAAATGACCGAGGCGGCGATGGAGTCCTGGGTCGCGGACTTCGATTCCTGGGACGTTTGTGACGGCGCCTGCATCAACCTCTTTCGCAAGACGCCGTTTGCCCACGCTCGGGCCCTGGCCTGGACCGAACGCGCGGAGCCTTTCGTCAAGCGCGCCGGCTTCGCCCTCATGGCGACGCTGGCGGTCCACGACAAACGCGCCGAGGACGCGGTGTTCGTGTCCTGTCTCCCGATCATCGCCGGGGCGGCGGCGGACGAGCGCAACTTTGTCAAAAAGGCGGTGAACTGGGCGCTTCGCCAGATCGGCAAGCGCAACCGGGCGCTCAACGCGGCCGCGATCGCCTGCGCCGAAGGGTTGGCCGAGAGCGATTCGAAAGCGGCGCGTTGGATCGCCCGCGACGCCCTGCGCGAGCTCACAAGCGAAAAGGTCCAGGCCCGGCTGACGAACTAGCCGGCTCAGGCGGCTTTGCGGCGGGCGCGGATCAGGCTAAGGACCTCGGCCGCTGCGGAAGTGATCTGGGTGCCGGGCCCGAAGACGGCGCCGACGCCGGCCTCGAACAGCGCTTCGTGATCGGCGGGGGGTACCACGCCGCCGACCACCACCAAGATGTCGCCGCCGCCCTCGCGCCGCAGCGCCCCGATCATGGAGGGCACCAGCGTTCGATGACCCGCGGCGTGGGTCGAGGCGCCGACCACGTGGACGTCGTTCTCTATGGCCTGGCGAGCGGCTTCCTCGGGGGTCTGGAACAAGGGCGCGATGTCGACATCGAAGCCGAGGTCGGCGAATGCCGAGGCAATGATCTTGGCGCCGCGATCATGGCCGTCTTGGCCGAGCTTGACGACCAGCAGTCGCGGCCGGCGGCCCTCGATCTCGGCGAAGGCGCGGACCTCGGCCCCGGTACGTGCGAAGTCCTCATCATCGGCGAGGCCGGCGCCATAGACGCCGGCCAACACCTGCACCGGCGCGCGGTGGCGGGTGAACACCCGTTCTAGCGCGTCGGAAATCTCGCCCACGGTGGCCCGCGCGCGCACCGCCTCGATACTTAGCGTCAACAGATTGTCATCGCCGCGTGCCCCGGCCTCCAGCGCGTCGAGCGCCGCCCGGCAGCGCGACTCCTCGCGGCTCGCGCGGAGCGTGGCAAGGCGGGCGATCTGGCCCTCGCGCACGCCATCGGTGTCCACCCGCAACAGCTCGACCGTCTCGGCGGTGTCCTCGGCGGGCGCCCAGTGGGTGGTGACGCCGACAATCGCCTCGTCGCCCCGGTCGATGCGGGCCTGACGCCTGGCCGCGCTCTCCTCGATGCGCAGCTTCGGCATGCCCTCGGCGACGGCCCGGGTCATGCCGCCCATCGCCTCGACCTCGTCGATCAGTGCCTGGGCGGCCTCGGCCAGCTCTCGGGTCAGGGTCTCGACGTAGTAGCTGCCGCCCAGGGGATCGATGACACGGCCGATGCCGGTCTCCTCGGCCAAGATGAGCTGGGTGTTGCGGGCGATCCGCGCCGAGGTTTCGCTGGGCAGGGCCAGTGCCTCGTCGAAGGCGTTGGTGTGGAGCGATTGCGTCCCCCCCAGGGTCGCCGCCAGTGCCTCGTATGCGGTACGCACGATGTTGTTGGCGGGATCTTGCTCGGTGAGCGAGACGCCTGAGGTCTGGCAGTGCATACGGAGCGCGAGGCTGCGCGGGTCCTTGGGCTCGAAGGGTTGTATCAGCCGCGTCCATAGGACGCGCGCTGCGCGCAGCTTGGCGACCTCCATGAAAAGGTTCATGCCGACCGCGAAGAAAAAGCTCAGTCGCGGCGCGAAGGAATCGATATCGAGGCCACGCGCGAGCGCGGTGCGAACATATTCCAGTCCGTCGGCCAAGGTGAAGCCGAGCTCCTCGACGGCCGTCGCGCCGGCCTCGTGCATGTGGTAGCCCGAGATCGAGATCGAGTTGTATTTGGGCATGTGGGCGGCGGCAAAGGCGATGATGTCGCCGGCGATGCGCATCGAGGGCTCGGGCGGATAGATGTAGGTGTTGCGGACCATGAACTCCTTCAAAATGTCGTTTTGTATGGTGCCCGAGAGCCGCGCCGCCTCAACGCCCTGCTCCTCGGCGGCGACGATGTAGGCGGCCAGAACCGGCAGCACGGCGCCATTCATGGTCATGGAAACACTGATCT